>UMIO01049223.1_pt1 | contig 100759 bp, 86 predicted proteins | sample 1965821 | NCBI WGS metagenome assembly UMIO01 (sample SAMEA4836127, study PRJEB28245) | human gut metagenome | biome: gut microbiome; material: fecal sample | place: Denmark | collected 2008
AAGGTGACGGTCTGGTTTTCATCGTTGATATCAGCGTGAGATGTTACTTCAACGTCACCCTGGTACAGGGTTTCAAACACCACCACGGAGGTGCCAGCAAGGGCGCTGGCGTCCAGGGTATAGGTCAGTTCCACGGTGCCAGACTCTGCTTCGGGAGTGAACTCTACCTCAGCGGTGATCTGTTGCTCACCAACCAGCAGAGGCTCACCGGTGGCCTTGTCCATCAGGATACCAGACACTTTGTAGGTTTCGCCCGGAGTCAGGCCAGAGTAGGCCACCTCGTCCACAATGGTGACTTCCCCGGAGGGGGCAGCCGTATGCTGGCCATCTACTGTGGCAGTGGTGCCAATGTGAGGACCTTCTTCAAAGGTCACAGTTTGGTTCTCGTCGTTGATGTCAGCATGAGAGGTTACTTCAACTTCCCCTTGATACAGGGTCTCAAACACTACCACAGAAGTGCCTGCAAGGGCGCTGGCGTCCAGAGTATAGGTTAACTCTACGGTGCCGGACTCTGCTTCGGGCGTGAACTCCACCTCAGCGGTGATCTGCTGCTCACCTACCAGCAGCGGCTCTCCGGTGGCTTTGTCCATCAGGATGCCGGACACTTTGTAGGTCTCGCCTGGAGTCAGGCCAGAGTAGGCCACCTCGTCCACAATAGTGACTTCCTCGGAGGGGGCTGCCGTATGCTGGCCATCTACCGTAGCAGTGGTTCCGATCTTTGGTCCTTCCTCAAAGGATACAGTCTGTCCTTCATCTTCAATTTCTGTGTGAGCAGCTACTTCCTCCTCACCGATGTACAGGGTTTCAAAAACAACTACCGACTTGCCGACCAGTGAGGAAGCATCAAACGTAAAGAGCATTTCGACGGTTCCGCTGGACTCGGAAGGCGTAAAGGTAGCCTCGGCGGTCACCTGGGTTTGTTCCTCGCCTTCGCCCACCAGCAAAGGTTCACCGGTCTCCTTATCCATCAGCACACCGGACAGTTTGTACTCCTGGCCCACAGTCAGGCCGGTGTAACTCACTGTGTCAGTGATGGTGATTTGCTCCGCTGGCTGGGCAGTCTTTTCGCCGTCAATGGTAGCAGTGGTGCCGATCGAGGGCTGCCCAAAGGTCACGGTCTGGCCCTCATCCTCCAGATCGGCATGGGACGCAACCAGTGTTTCTCCTTGGTATAGGTCCTCAAAAACCACCACAGCTTTGCCCGCAAGATCGCTGGCATCCAGGGTGTAAGTTAACTCCACGGTGCCCTCGGCACTGGTGGGAGTAAACTCCACCTCGGCAGTCACCTGGGTCTGTTCCTCACCTTCGCCCACCAGCAGCGGCTCCCCGGTACTCTTGTCCATGAGCACACCGCTCAGTTTGTAGGTTTGGCCCACCTTCAAGTTTTTATAGGTCACGGTATCTACAATAGTGACTTCTTCGGCGGGTTCCGCAGTATGTTCTCCATTGACCGTAGCAGTGGTTCCGATCTCCGGTACGCCCTCAAATTGGTCATCCAGGGTTCCCAGATAGATAGTGGTATTGTTCCGGGAGATGGTCACATGGGGTACTTTCACCAGCTCGTACCCTTCGTTTCCAGAGCAGCGCAACTCTTCTAAAGTATAGGTATCGTATGGAAGGGCGCACATCTCATCCTGGGTATCCACCATCCAACCCTCGGTGGTCAAGCCAAACCAAGTACCGGCGTGATCGTCCCACAGAGTTTCGTCCTCCACACCATCGTTGCCGTTGGTATTCTGGCTGTGGGGATTCCATTCGGTGGTAGTACGCACTTCGCCGTTCTCGTCAGTAACTACGATGTGCTCTTCACCTGTGGTTTCGGAGATCAATTTGAAAGCCACATTGGCGAACCGTCCCATGTTGGTTTCGCCGCCTTCGCCCACCTTGACGAATTGCAAGTCGCCACGGATCACTTGGTTGTAAGCTGCGTCGCCATCACGATACTCCACCACTTGTCCATCCTGACGAATGGTAAAGTGACGAACGGCTTTATCGGTATGCAGATACCCTTCTCCAGGCTTGGTTTCCACCATTTCGTAGGTGCCATAAGGTAGCGCACGGTTTTCGGTCTGAGCGATCCCGTCCACCACCTCAATGGTAGCGCATACTTCGCCGGGAGCGTAAAGGGCACCATTCACATATACAGCATTTTTGCTCTTGTTGGTGATTTCAAAAAGAGTGCCGTCCAGGGAGGCCCCGCCCAAGGGGGTAAGCAAGCCGGATTCAAGGTCACGTTTTTCGATCAGCACGTCCCCTCTGACAACCTCATTGGGACAGTCAAACTCATAGATGATTCCATCGTCCTCAATCAGGATGGTTTGGTCGGGCATCGTGTTCAGCATGGATTCGTTGGTGGCACTTTCGTGCAGGATGTACTCACCGTAGGGGAGAAGATCATCGGCGGTGCTGGCTTTACCCTCACTGTCAGTGACCAGGGTTTTGACCACTTCGCCAGGCTGATATTTCTGCCCCTCCACCATGACAGGGTTGCGGGAATTGTTGATAATCTGGAAGGTAATACCTTCAAAATCAGCGTCGCCCTGGGGAGTGCTGCCGGTAATGGAGTCCAGCTTTTCCAGAGAGATGCCGCCCCTCTCCACTTCATTTACAGCGGTGATCGCCACGGAATGACCATTTTGACGAACCTGGACGGTTTCGCCGGTCCAGGTTAGAAGCATGGACTCATTTGTCCGGGCTTCCCGCACCTCGTATGTGCCATAAGGAAGCGCATCATTGCCGGTGCTGGCAGTTCCCGAATCGTCCGTGGTAATGGTCATTACCACGTCACCTACGGCGTAGGTCTGGCCATTCACAACCACGGGATTGGCGCTGCGGTTGATAACCTCAAAGTCAATCCCAGCGAAAGAAGAGTTGCCTTGGGGCGTGCTACCCATTTGGCTATCCTGTTTAGTGACGGTGATGCCGCCCCGTACCACATCGTTTTCAGCCTCATACTCCAGCATTTGGCCGTCCTCAGAGATGGTCACAGGGATTTCTTCCGTGAAGGTCAGCAGCATGGAGTTGTTGGTAGAAACCTCTCGAACGGTGTAATCACCATAGGGGAGGGCGTTTGCGCCGGTAGTGGCAACACCACTGGCATTGGTGGTGATCGTCATGGCCACCTGACCGGGCTGGGCCGTGGAACCGTTCACCACAACAGCGTTTTGGGATTTGTTGACAATCTCAAAAGATATCCCTGCCAAACTTACGTCGCCCTGGGGGGTAGTCCCGGTCTGGCTGTCTTTCTTCTGGATGGTCAGGCCGCCTTTTTTTACATCTTCGGTGATGTCATTCGGAACCAGTTCAAACGTATCCCCAACCAGCTGGCTGCCATCGATGGTGTAGGTATGTACCGTGGGGTCCAGTTGATAACCTGGAGGAGAGGAAATTTCTTGGACTGTTACGGTCCCAAGGGGAATGTTGTTTATCACCGGGAAAGAGCCATCTGCATTTGAAGTAATATTTTGCGTTACAGTCTGGCCACCTTTTTGATAAGATACTTGATAGACGGCCCCCGCCAAACTGGCATTACCTTGTGGGCTTGTACCTGTTTGACTATCTTTTTTGACCACACGTATTGTTAAGGTGCCGGGATCGTCCTGTACATTGATGGATGTATCCGCTCCATCAATGGTAAAAACGTGGGTTTGAGGGTCCAACTTAAATCCCTTTGCAGGTTTAACCTCTTTCACTGCGTAGGTGCCATCCTCCAAAGGAGGGGTAATGGTTGCGTGCCCGCTGGAATCCGTGGTAAACGTGGCCACCACGGAACCACTGGCCGTTGTGCCCTTATACACGTTATACACGGCACCTGCCAAGGAATAGGCGCTGTTGCCCTGGGTAATGGAAACATCTGCCGACGTTTTTGTCAGAGTTACAGTGTATTCCTTTGGCTTTGAGGGCTCTATTTTTATGACAATGTAAATCGAAGTGGCACTCTTGGGAGTGATAGAAGTAATGGCGTTGCCGCCAGGGTTTGACTCACTACTATGCCATAGCAAATCATCCCCTTCATAATCTCCCCAATAAAAACCAATGTGGTTATCCTCTCCCGGATCAGGAGTTCGGCTATACCACATGAGGATAATATCGCCCTTTTCCAGTACGCCGCTGTTTAGCATCTCGCTTTTTGTCTGGAAAACATAGGCAGTTAGTTCTCCATTTTCCACAAGATTACGGTAGTTGCTGGCACCTGCCATAATGTCATAGGGTTTTCCAGAACCGAACCAGCTTGTCTGTCCTTTTACCTCCTGGATCAGTTCCATCACCTTAGTAGAGTTAATGCCAGCCTTTCTCAGAACATAACTGACAAAACCGCCACAGTTCATACCTGCCTGACCATTATAACTGGTATCGCCTTTAGGAGATTGCCAATCTTCTACATGATAGGGTGTTCCCAAATAAAAGCTATCGCTTTCATGTGCTTCCAACTCATTAACTATTGCCTGTCTTGTTACTCCCAGACTCGTCATGTAGTTCGTGCCGCCCTCAACACTGCTCTTAACAGACGAATAGCTGTCCTGAGCAGCGGATGCTGTCCAAGGTATCATACTCAAGCAGAGTGTGATAACCAAAACCAGAGCAAGAAACCTCTTCTTTTTCATCACGTTTCGCCTTTCCTTTCTTAGAATTTTGGCATAAGAAAAGGCCCTCTGTTTCCAGAGAGCCTTTCACTCAGTATTCAATTTTCAGAAAACACCTCCTTCCGATGTTAGAACGATATTATAATCAGCTAGTATAGCTGCGGTTAGAGATATTCCCAGTGGCCCACTTCTTCCACCCATATTTCTTCTTCTACCGTTTGCCACTGGTATTCAATATGACCAGGTACATCTACAACCCAGTATTTCTCACCAGTATATTCTGGATCGCTGGAAACCATGCTGTATCCTGCACACCCCACAGGTTTGTTATTCACCCAAGTGATGGAGTTTTCAATGTGTCTATTGATCTCTTCCAGGATTTCAGCTCTGTATCCGCAAGTATTGCATTGATACACCCAATGAGTATAGAACACATCCTCCCAATGGCCCACCTCTCCCACAGTAACCGGAACCAGTTCCATGCGTTCGACGGTTTCAAAGTGCCCTGGTTCATCCACAACCCAAACTTTTTCCTGCTGCGGTTGCTCCACCTGGGTAGCCAACAGCTCGTGAGCATTATAAAAGATTTGCGCTGTCTGGGCTCTGGTGGCAGTTCCCTGGGGCAGCAATTTGCCATCGCTGCCTGCCAAGACTCCATGGGTTACAGCCCACGCCATGGCCTGCTGGGCGTACTCAGATACCTTTGTCCCATCGGGAAAATTCCATAGTTTTGTGGAATCGGAAGTGGTGTCGGCTCCCACCAACTGGGCGTATTTGTAAAAGATGGTGGCCATCTGCTCTCGAGTGATAGAACTATTCGGTGCAAACTTGCCGCCACCAACACCGCTCACTACATCATTTTCCGCTGCCCACTCTACATAGGGGGCATAGTAATCGCTGCCTTTCACATCGGTAAATGAGATGATAGGGTATTTGCCGGTATCAACCCCATGAAATTTTCCCAGCACCGTGACGAACATCCCACGACTCATGGGCATTTCCGGCGAAAATTTATTTGTCGATGTACCACTGAATAGGTCGTTGGTATTCACATGCTCCACGGCCTCGTAATACCATGCACTTGCGTTTACATCTGTGAAAGGATTTACCCAGGCAGCGAAAGCGCTTATGGGAGCTATCACCGCCAGAAGAAAGGCAACAGTAAGGCTGCAAAGCCTTTTGCCTTTTCCCTTCATTGTTATTCCTCCTTTTACCCTTGCTGACCAGAAACTTTTCCAGTCTATCTTACATCATAGCTCCATATCCTCCTCTTGTTCTGTTTCCTGATTTGGCAAGAGTTGGTCACACATTTCTTGGTAGAAATCCTGTGATACCTGAAACGTTCCTATCAGATAGCCAGGCGTATGTTCATACTCCCGCAGTCCACGGTAATAGAACATTTTATCCGCATCCAAAATGACAAAGGGAGTCAGGCCATTGGCCAAGCACTCCTTGAACAAGATCATTCTACCTACCCGCCCATTGCCATCCTGAAAAGGATGGATGCTTTCAAAGCGATAGTGAAAATCTGCTATATCTTCCAGTGTGTGAAGGTTCTTCTGGCTCCACCTCGAAAGAAGAGCCCGCATACGGATTGGTACTTGCTTGGGTGTTGCAGTGCGTATATCTCCCACCGCATTTCCTACGCTTTTGTACTCCCCTACACGGAACCATGTCAATGCAGCATCGGTGGTTCCCGTCTTGAGAATACGGTGATACTCTTTCACCATTTCCTCGGTCAACGGCTCCTCCGCATGGTCCAGCATATAGTCAAATAACCGGAAGTGATTGGTTGTTTCCACTACATCATCCACTTTAATTGGAGCATCCCCTTCTGGAAAAAAAGACTTGGTTTCAAAAATGAATCGAGTCTGTTCCTCTGTTAAACGGCTACCCTCAATGTGATTACTGTTATAGGCAAATAAAATTTGCGTCCGGTGATAAAGACCACCTTTATACTGATGATCTCTCTCTGCTTTTAGCTGTTCTATCAGATCCATGTCTTACTCCTCCTTGGCTTGACCGTCATCCAAACCGGAACCAGTTCCGGTTTTTTCCTCTGACACACTTTCTAACTGATGTGCTGCTACAAACTCCATAAGAGCATTTTCCACTGTCTTATTAAAGGTTTGACTATGGGCGTGGGCATAAGACATGAGAATCCGTTGCAGCTCCGGTTTGGTACGAATGGTAAATGTCCCTTGACAAACTGTTTTGGGATGTTTTCCCTTTTTTTCACAGTCGGCAAGGTAACGATCCACCGCATCGTGAAATAGCCTCTCCATCTCTTGGATTGACTCACCACGAAAGGCCGGTATTTTCGTAACTCCCCGAACAGTTCCCACCAGTTTTTTTTCCTTGTCTGAGTATTCGATCAGGCCGTAGAAATCTTTATATCTCATGGCATTCTGATAGGCCATTGTTATCCTCTCCTTCTACTCTAATTATATCATCTCCTCTTCAACAATGCAATCAAAAAATGATTACAAATTTATTCTGAACAAAAAAGCTGGGATAATCCCAGCTTTTACATCAAAAGGTTTTCTAGCTCAAAGCTCATACTCGGTATCTTCTTTTTCCTGCTCCCGGTCCAAGCCCAGCTTTTCTTCGATCCACCGATCAGCCGATAAAACAAACTCTGTCAGGAAGTCCTCCTGCACTACTCCGGTAGAAAATGGCGGATCATTTGCAAGAGCTATGGCCTCATGGACCATTTCCCGCGAAGGAAGGGTCAATTCCAGCGCATATAGATCTGACAGGGCAGCAGGTTCCTCCCGTATAAGTTCCACAAACAGGCTGGAAAGCATCCCACCCTTTTGCGAAGCAGAAGAGGGATAACCACGGGACACCAGAGCAATATTGTGGTCAAACAGGGGAGCCAGGCCCAATACCTTACCAGTCTGACGATCCCGCAAAAAACCGTAGTTATTTGTGTGCCGGTCCATGTTAAACACCAGACTATCCAGATACACCATGCCTACATACTGCATGGCTGCCTTGGGACACAGTGCCTTGATATTCCGGTAATTTTCTCCATAGTCCTCCTCGTCAAGCATGATGGCATAGGCAGGCTCGAAGTCATACCATCCTTCGGTAAAGTCCTTGCTACGGATGTAGTTTCCGTCCCGCTCGTAATGAGCCATGGGTAGCCCCATGAGGCGGCCCAGGTGATAAATAAACAGCTCGGAAAATTGCTCCAACTCAGTGCCGGATTTTAGCATCCACCAGGCTCCGTCCCGATACTCCCAGCATTTTTCATAGCTGCCGGTGTTAGTAAGTTCCGGGGTGACCGCCTGGGCCGTGCCTTGCCGAAAAGAGTCCGGGTCCCCTCGCAGCGCCAGTCGGGAGAATGGATTATCCTTTTGAAACTGCACTTGCTTGTAGGTCAGTTGTTCCCCCTCGGCCCGGAACCAATAAGCATCGGTAATGGTGGCCCCATGAACTCGTAGCACCGCCGCCAGATCATCGTTGGGAGCAAGGCGCAATGCCTTGCGCAGCAACCGAGAATTGGTCCGGTGGACATCAATCGCACGGCGGGTAAGCCACCCCTCCACATCATCGTATTTTTGTAAATACAGAGGGCAATGGGTTGGGTCTATTACTTCCCGGCGATTGTCATGAACACGAGCCACAACTCTGTCCTCGGACATGATCACACCATTAAGCATGGGAAACACCTCTTTTCTGATGCTGTTATTATACCCGAAACCGGATATTTCCACAAGCCTAGAATCTATAATTCAAGGCCATCCTCACCGGAAATCAATCGCTCCCAAGAAGCCTCGTTATTACGGAATTGCTCGATATAATCATTAAGGTCATCCACAAGTTTTCCGCATACTTCCATGAAGTCTGAGCTATCTGTCGCTTCGGTATCAAGGACTATATCCCAGAATTTTTCGGTTGCTTCTTCCGCTGCGATGGGGTAATCATTAACCAGTGTTTCCACACTGACTCCTTTCTCGTTTGCTGCCTCCTGTAAGCATTGTTCTACTGCCTTGTCAAGATATGCAGCATTGACTCGCAGGGTTATATCTGCTCCGTCTATGTTGGGTTGTAATTGCCCATCAGCATAGTGGAGATAGTAGTAGAACTTATTATCACCAGTGACATCAAGTTCCACAGCCGAATCAAGGGATTTCAACCAAGTAGCAATATCTTGAGGTGTGTAATGTTCCATGTTGGTTTTCCCCCTTTCTTTTCATCTCTTATCAAGGAAAAGCACCGTCCAGTATATGCCTTGCTTTTAACACTGACGCACTTATTTAATGAATGTTAGACCAGTGTTTTGCCATCTCCATGGTTGGCATTTTGAGCTGGGCATTTTCCTGGCGTAGCCGGTCACACTCCCGATTGAGCATTTGAATTTCTTGGGCTGCGGCATCACGGATACGCTGGATTGCTTCTGCATGGGTAGACTGTTCTTCCCACAAAATTTTCTGATACTGTGCGTGAGCTTGTCGCTCTCCACGCTTGGACGCCACCTTCCATATTCCAGCACCAAAGAGTGTCAGGTATAACAGAATAAGCAGCAAACAGGCAAGCACGGAAAACATGGTGGTTCCTCCTTCCTTAAAACCGGAACCAGTTCCGGTTTTAATCCCAACGAACCTCTCGGGGATTTGTAGACAGCAAAGAGTAGAGTTTCGTGTCCGTGGGCATAGAGCTGACAAAAGGCACAAGAGCGCCGCCCACCTTGATAAGACCATGGCCAGGAGCCACATTTCGGAAGTAGACTTCTTGGTTGGGGGAGATTTTATAAAGCTCTGCCAGCTGGGCGGCATTGGTGGGGCTCTGGTTGAGCATCACCACAAAGTCCGTGTTGGAAAGCATAGCTCTGCCCGTTTCAGAGGCGAGGACCTCCTCCACGTTTTGCGTTGCACCTGTGCAGTACCCGTTGTACTTGCGGATGCGTCGCCACAAGTTGCTGAAGAAAGTGCCTGTGTCCTCGTCCTGGAAAAGCAAGGCAAACTCATCGGCGTACACAAAGGTGATCTTCCCTTGTTTGTAGTTTCGCATGACACGGCTGAGAAGCTGGTCCAGGGTAATCAAGGTGCCCAAAGGCTTCATCTGATCCCGCAAGCCAGCCAGGGAGTAGCAGATCAGACTGTTTCTGGTGTTGATATTGGTGGGCCTGGAAAAATTGTCCAGAGCGCCCTCTACAAAGCGCTCCAAAGCCAACGAAAGCTCCTTGGCTCGTTCGTGTTTCATACCTTCCAAAGCAGCCTTGAAATCCCCCAGCAGGGGAACACGGCCTGTTCCTTTGGACCGCAAGAAATCCTTGTACACCTGGCGCACCGCCCTGTCGATCAGAGATTTTGTCTGTGCGTCCAGACCATCACCCTCCATGACCTTTTCACAAAACGTTGTAAGAAACTCCGTTTTATAGGCCAGCGGGTTTCGCTCGGTCATATCCAATTCCAGATCAAAGGGATTGATGCTGTCCACGCCAACATGGAACACCTCTCCCCCTAACTCCAGAGTCAAATTATTGTACTCAGACTCAGGATCAAGGATCAAGAAATCGGCCTGTTCTGGAGGATATTTGAACCGTAATTCTACCAGCTCTTCTTTACAGAAGAACGATTTGCCACCACCGGTCATGCCCAGCACAAAACCGTTGCCGGAGGATTTTGCCAACCGGTCCACCACCACTAAATTTCGGGTGATTGCGTTCTGACCGTAGAGGACTCCGGTGGGATCACAAAGCTCCTGAGCATTAAACGGCATAAATGCGGCCAGACTTTCCGTGCTCAGAGTGCGGTCCATGGAAATACGGTCCAGGCCATAGGGAAGAACCGTATTCAGGGCATCCAACTGCTGTTCCGTGCAGATGATAAACTCACAGTTCACATCACGGGCCACCGTGCGGATCAGCTCTGTGTCAGAGTTCAGCTTTTCCAGAGTGGGTGCCATGTGGGCAATGGTGATCGTGGCCACCACAAGGCCGCAATCACGCACGGTAATGTCGTTCAAACTGTCTGTGATAACCTGGCGCTCCTTCTTGATGTTGTAGGGCTCGGGAACCACGATTTTTGTGCGTTCCAACTGTTTCTGCTGATACCGCATGGAGTTTGCCTCTACGGAGTCCAGCTTGCTCTGGTAAAACTTCACGGCCTCATCCGTGGGAACCGGCAGGAATGACACAGACAGGATAATTTCCGTATCCAGGTTGGTCAGCCGGGAAAGAGTGCTGTCATCAATCCAACTGGCGTATTCCGTCATTGCCAAAACCCGCACATATCGGTCGCCAATTTGGAAATGATCCCTTCCTGGAACAAAGCTCATGGGAGCAATACTGTCCTTGAAGCTATGACCTTTCCGCTGCTTTTCCTTAAAGTCAAACTGCCAATAGGCTTCGTCCCCTTGACGGTAAAAATCATGGAGGATTCTCAGGCGGTCACTCAGCCCGATTGGTTCAAAGTTGCTTCCCATTCCAGCAAAGCGCAGGGCCATTTCTGTTCCTACTCGGTCAAAATGCACCTTCGCTTCTTTGGGAGTGTTCTTAGCCACGGACATGGTGAAATAGCGCTCCTGTATGATGCCGGTTCCCCGTCCGATTTGGGTTTCCAACTGTGTGTTTAGCTCTTCCCGGAAGGGGTCATATCTGTCCCCGGTGAGAGGATATCGCAATGAGTCCAATAAATCCTCATTGATCCGGCGATTCACAATAGTTATCTGGGATATTTCTGAGGCTGTGCAGCTTTTATTGATAGATCGAAGGTCACGAATCAGGCTTTCCTGTTGGCTTTGATCCGCAATGGTGTAGTTTATGTCACTGAACTGGTAGCTCTTCGAGTAAATACCCCCGTTGGACAAAAACATCCCATCTTCATAAACAGTATCTATCGGGATCAGATCCTGTGTGGACCTGGGACGGGTATAATACCCTCGTTCACGATGTCTTCTTTTTACTCTTCTTTCGCTTTGCAGCATTGGTTTCCTCACGCTCCTTTTCTTCGAGATAAGCAATCGTCAAAGCCTTATATTGGTTGTTCGGCTTGAAATAAACGGTTTTTCCAAGCACAACTCTCGACCGGATTAACACCTGTATAATCTCTTCCATGTACATCCCATGCCAGCGAATAAAGCCAAAGGCAGCGAATGGGGCAGCAACAACAATGCAAAGCCAGCTAACCACCTCCATGGATACCCTTCCCTGGGCAAGGAAGAACACTCCCAAGGCTGCCGCACCGGCCAAGCCAGAGAACACGAGTTGTCGCACTGTTAAGCCAAAGTACACCTGCTCTTGGTAGTTTCGTGCTTCTTTATTTGACTTAATTTGCAATACCGTCACCTCCTAAATGCCAAACATCCGGTGCACGATCTGGTCTGCGCCCTTGATAATACCCAGCAGCAAGAGCATATTAAAGATCAGTGTGAACATATAGGTCATTTCTTCCGCAGCAGTACCCAACCAGTCGAAAATGCCCAGTCCATCAAACGTGATTATGGGATTTTGACTGTATGCTGTAAAAACAATAAGCGCTAACCCGATGATAAGCCCCTCCAGACTTACGGCGCAGAACGATTTGAGAAAGTTTCTGCCTACTTCTTGGGAGGACTCAGACCCGAAGGTACTCAGCGGGATCGGCGCTAAGGCAGCGAACATATAGATTTTGAAGAACCGGCCAAACACAGTCAAAATAAGGGTAACGGATAACACTACCGCAATGATGAAACCAATAAGTCCTAGCAGCAAACCAGGAAGTTTCGACAATGGGTTGATAAAGGACACCACATCAGAAATGATCCCCATGATTCCTTCATCACCAAAGTCAGGCACTGTCATCGTGGCCCAGACATTATCAACGGCAATCCCACTCATTCGGAAGATCGCTTCCATGAGAGCTCCTACCACGTTGAAAATACCATTAACCAGGGCCCATGCTGCCCCAATCACATATTTTGTGAGGATAAACCGAATCAGGAGTTTTATCAACACTTCCGGCCTCTTTAGCTCCACATAAGAACTGGATGTTTTCACCACATTCCAGAGTGTCAACACCACAAGCAAGGCGTAGGAAAACGCCTGTAACCCCTGGTTTAGCGTTTCCATGGCAGTTGCGATCGTTGGAGCAAAACTGACTAAATCTTGCGTGAGAAAGTCGTAGGCTACCTGCATAGCAAAACTAAATAGTGTTAAGATCGCTTGCGCAAAATCCATGTTATCCCTCCTCTACTATGTGATATTTATAACGAGGAATAGGTTAAACGCCTTGCAGGAACTGGATGATACTGGGTGCAAAGAACACTACAACGCCGCCAGCAAGTGACATCAGTCCCTGTGCCCGCTGGCCGGGATCATGGTTGGCCAGAGCTATACCGAAAGAAACCGCCCCAAAAATAACCAGCGCTACGCCGACGATCCGAACGATGCCGCTGATAAAGCCGATCAAATTGTCAAACATGGCGTCCACCTCGTCGATGCCCGTATCTGCCGCAGGTCCAGTGGCAGTTAGGGGAAGCAGCGTGGGTACGGTCAGCGAAACAGAAGTGGCTTCCGGCATAGGCGCAGCAGGTTCCAACTCCGCTGCGGATGCTGTCATGCCTACCAGAAGGGTGAAAAAGAGAGCTGTCATCACGAAGCAGGCAATCCTTCTAGCCTTTTTAGCAGTTTCTTTCAACGCCTTTTTTACGTCTTTCATAGTACACACTCCTTGAAGAAAAAAATTAAGAACGGCTTTCGCCGTCCTTATTGACTGGATATTGGTTTTCCGTCCTCCCCATTCACCCAAGTAAATTTGGCAGGCGGGGGACTGTTGAGCTTCTTGATTTCTTCTATGGGAAGGCCCAGAACGATCACTGTTGTGGCCGCAGTATTGTTGGCCACATTGTGATGGTAAGGCTTTCCCGATCCATAGGTGGTGTATCGGATGTTGGGGTGCCTGTTCAGGTCGTATTTTAGATCTAGGATGGGAGGCTCCCCACGGATCAGTAAAAGGGAATACCGGTTGTCCAACAGCCGGATTTCATCAGGGGTCATCAGCTCCCGTCCCAACTGCTGCTCGTTTTTAGTCCAGCTTCCGTTACGGCCTTTCGATTGACCGTAGGTGTTTGTCCGTATGGTCTCCTTACCCAGCAGCTTGGAGAGATATTCATGGGTGCTGCTCTCATTTCCTCCTAAATACAATAATTCGTCACAGTTATTGACGATGCTCTGCCATTGCTTCTCGAACAGGGCCTTGAGCTGACTCAGGTCTTGCAGGACGATGCTGGCAGAGATTAAGTATTTTCGGAACGTTGCCAGACGCTTGTCAAAGTCCCGTGGCAGCGTGATATTGGCAAACTCGTCCATCAGGAAATGAAGGGGAACCTTCAACTTGCCATGTTCATTGCCGTAGGCATACAGGATTTCAAACATCTGGCCATAGAGCAAACTTACAAAGAAGTTGAGGCTGGTATCGGCCACAGGAGTCACTGCAAAAATAACCGTCTTTGTCTCTGCTGCGGTGAACAGCCCCAGTTCGTCCTCTGTGGTACTGGATAGTCTTTCGATGCTGTTCAGATTAAACTTGCCCAACCGTGACAGCAGCGTAATCTGGATGCTTTGCAGCGTTTTCGTAGCTCCAGAGTGGTAGGAACGATAATGCTTGAGGGAGATATGTTCCGGTTCGGTCAGCTCCAATTCGTCAAACATCCTATCCACTGGGCTTTTCACGCCTTTGCCGTCACCTGTGATGGCCATGTTTCGCACGAGATACTGGATCATGGGAAAGTTTTGCTCACTGGGGGGCGCAAAGTAGTAGAGATAGTAGGCCAGGGCTGACAGTAGCTCTTTGGCGGTGTCATCCCAAATTTGCTCCCCACGGGTCGCTCCTTCCTGGGTGGTGGCTTTCCAGAAGTTTTCCACCATCTGGTCCACATCATCATCTTTTCTCAAATAGACAAAGGGGTTGTACCGGCTGGATTCGTCCGGGTCCAACAGATTCAGTACCCTGATACGATACCCCTTTTTCTCTTGCAGGAAAGTGCCGGTAGCACGGTGAATTTCCCCGCTGGGGTCCAAGACCACATAGGAGATTTCCCCCTGAAGAAGGTTTGGAATGACGTAGCCCCTGGACTTTCCGGTTCCCGATGCACCAATCAGCATGACGTTTGTGGTGCGTTGGTGACGGTATAACTCTTGCTCTGAGTTTCCCATAGCTACAGTTCGGGTTAGAATCAAATTTTGAAACGGGTGTTTCCTGTCCCGATATTTGTGGTCAATCACCCGGGGATTCCCCCACCTGGCAGAGCCATACTCCTCTCCCTTGCGAAAACCTTTGCCAACGGATACCGCCATGCCGAAGATCACAACGTAAAACAGCATGACTATGAGAACAGTCCCCAAGGATTCTGGAACGATCCGAATGGAAAAAGGATGTTCCATTCCCCAGGAGAGGGAGTTCATGATTCCTCTTAGTCCTTCGTTTCGCCCAGGAGCGATCTGCAAGGCAACCCACACCGCCAGCACTGCCCCCACGCCACCCATTACTATGAGAAGTGCCCGATTATTCTGTGTTCCCTTCATCGGCCCATCTCCTCATTCTGGTGGTAAAGCTGTGTCCCCAACTTTTCAAGCGTTCTCTCCATCGTTTCACACATTCTCTGGCTGACATCTAACGCTGACGCTACTAAGCCCCGGATGTCGGTTGCCTTTTCCAAGGGAGGAAAAGCCTCTTTTGGAAATGGCATCAGCTTCTGGCTGGTGTCCAGGCCGAAGTATTGAGAAATCAGATAGGCGCTGGTGTATGCTTCAAAATTTGCTTCGGGCGATCGAACATAACTGGGAGCATCTTTGGAGAGAAAATAGTGAGCCGTTTCCCTTAGCAGGGCCACTCGGGTTTCCTGAGTATTGAGGCCATCCAGGACCCATACTTCATTGATCTTCGGAATGTAAGCCGCCTCTAAGCCATCGGGTAAATCCTCCCGAACCAGGATGTCAAACAACCGACTATTCGATACGCTGCGGAGTACATCCAGTTCATCCAACATGGGTCGAGTATCATGGTATTGGCAGGTCGTTTGCGAAACGTCAAATACCTGGGCCGCATTGTAGTAGGTGGTGCGCCTGCCATCCTCAACCTTATCCCGGCGAACCAAGAGGTTGATACTGTGACTGCCTTTCTTAATTCGTTCTCCCATGTCTGCCCATTGGTCGAACGTCTTGAGGCATTTAGCCATAGGCAGCTGATTATAGATTAACGCACCATTTGTGACACCTTCCCCAACTGATCCTTCTGGCTGATTAAGGTTAAACTGGGACAACACGGAAAGAAAACCCGCATACTTCTCTCCATTACCCCACAGTGCTCCGAGAATAGTATCCCCCTGCTGTATGAGCTGCTGCCTCCATTCCTTCATCCGCTCCCCGAAAGCCTTTTTCGACGATGCCTCGTATTGTGGAGCATTTTCTGCTGCTTTCTCCACATAGGCTTGGGCATTAGCCTGTGAAGATTTATCCCACTTCATCCTGTATCACCTCCCCATAGTCTGATCTCCCATAATCTCGCTCAAGTATTCCATGCCTTGCCGGTCTTTTTCCTCTCTGGTCAGAGGTATGGGAGTCTTTTGTTCTTCACGGAAGGCTTCAATCTTTGCCCGAATGGAAGGGCGTTCCCCTTCGGAGTGTTCCTCAGCTCTTTCCCCGGTGTACACTTCCGTAATAGAGATTTCCTTGCTGATACTGCCGGAGATGACCTCGGACCGATGGTCGATCTGCCGCATCTCCGGGGTCGTAGGGTTTATCTCTTCCTCTGTCACTTGAGCAGCAGCCTTAGCCCGTTCTTTTTCTTCCAACCCTGCGATAAATGCGTCATTGAGAATTTGCCTCCGGTCATCTGGAGCAACATAATCCACGGGAGGGACTGTTTCGTACTCCTCTTCTGGGGATTGGGCAACCCCCTGACTGGTATCCTCCTGTACGAAGCTGCTTCCCTGGACGGCGTTCAGGTTGTTGAGCTCAATAATGTTATTTACAGTGAAAGCATCCTCACGGGATACAAACACGGTAAAGATGCGTTCCCCCTCCTTGTGTGTTTGATCCATGCACACGGTGGCATAGCACAGTCCAGCTTCATTTGCAGCCGCAGTGAACTTCTCATTGTCCTGTTCCCGCAAATTAAACTGGGCCAGCCCTTTCCCTCTCCGCAGCATTTCCTCCACCTTGATCTGACCTTTTGTAGGCTGCTGCTGGTTTTGCAATGCGGACAGAAATCCCATCATGGCCGCATTGTCCGTTTTGGTGCGCTGGCCTAACCGGTTCATTTCATCCGCAAACCGAAGAACGTAGGTGACGCCACTTAGAGTGATGCGGAAAATGGCCTCAGTTGCCTCTACTGCTTCATTCAAAATTCTCTACCTCTTTCCTCTTGGGATTGCTGTGGGGGTTCGGCCTGTCTGACCGCCTCTTCTTTTTCACGGTCCACCTGGTCCTGAACCATGGAACATCGTTTCAAGATGTCTCTGCACAGGAACTTTTCTCGAATGAGAGGTTTTGCCTCTTGCTCAAGTGCCTGGATTTTATCCTTCAGCTCTTGCTGACTATCAGCGGGGACCTGCTCAACTTCCCTCTTTAAGTACCACTTTTCCTTGTTGATGGAATGGACCTGCTTATCAAGCCCCGAAAGGTATTCTTGGAGCTGTTCTTCGGTTTCTATATGATTTTTGGTTAGGAGCACTGCCTGTCGAGAGTATTGGTTGAGCTTGTTTAGTTCCTTGCGAAGGTCCACACTGGGATACCGGGGATACCTCTCCCGCTGTACAGATCGCAGCAGGTATCTATATTGGATGTAAGTCTGCCACATAGATCGGCGGGAGTATCGCCGGATAAAGTACACATGGAACCGATATGCACATCGAGCGTAGTCTTGCGGAGAGTTCCAGTTGCCATAAAAGTGGTGCTCGGCAGCATTGTGCTTTTCGTGCTTTTTTGGTTCCGGCGTTTGAGATTCAAACCGTTGTCTACGCACTTTTGCTCTGATTCGATCTTGGATGTCATCCTCTGTGTAACCTTCAGCAAATTTATAGAGTCGAAAAAAACGCCTACCCTCGGGTGCAATCGCTGGATACTTGCCATCCAGTTTTACTTGGTAACCCATCTTCTGGAGCACCTGATAAAACTCTGAAAGGGAACTTGAGAGCTCAATCGCTTTATCAATATCTGAGTAAATGATGTTGTGGATGGTAGGATGAGAAGGGTTTTCTGCATGGTGCTGCTCAGGATACGAGCGATACCTCCTATCCTTGGGATCTTTCACCACGGAGAGTTTGTACTTCTCACAGAGCTGGTCAGACATCTTGCGGATGCGGTCGTAGTATTCCGAGTTTGGCTCGTGGTATTTATGACCATCCACAAGAGAAACCGAGTTGATAACAAAATGATTATGTATGTGGGCTTTGTCCACATGGGTGGTAACCACTACTTCGAAGTCATCCCCATAAAGCTGCTGGGCAAGTTCTACACCGATTTGGTGCGCCTGCTGGGGAGTAACTTCCCCAGGGGCAAAAGACTGCTCCATGTGATACCCCTGGCGGCCAGACTTCTTTCCAAACCGCTGTTTAGTTGCCTCCATATCGCAGAAGATCTCATCTGATGTACTTATCAAAACATTCACACCAGAAACCAATTTTCCATCTTCTGTTTTATCTGGGTTCATCACATACCCTATTGCATAATCAAGGCGCTTTACCGGCCATATCTTTGTCGTTGCCATTTTCCGGTTCCAACACCCCCTTTTCAATCTCCAAAATTTTCTGACGCACTAGCAAAGCCATTGCATGATATTCCTGGCCATCTATGTTGCCGGTAGAGTTTGCGACATACGCAATCTGGTTAAGGTTGTTGCCAATTTGCTTCAACTCTTTCATCATCTTGTAGTAATCCACGGGGGGAAGTTCCTTTGGCTGGTGGCCATGCAAGAGTTTTCTGAGATATGCCGATCGGGAAAGCCCACAGGCTTTTGCTTTCTCTGTAAGTAATCGGCTGTCACTTTCAGATATTCGGAAATTAAACCACATCAGTTCGCACAACCTCCTTTCCGTGACTCGTACCAGTTGCACTTTTTTATGCGTCAGCATTTTTCACGCAGAGCGTGAACTATATGGAGGGTCTTAGGGGGAGGCGCCCCCTAACCAGCGGCATTTGTGTATACAAATGCGATGCTGGCACCACATCTCCCCTACGGGTAGATGTGTCCTGTAAATGCCTTCGGCATTTAGAAAGAACCGCCTTCAGGCGATTCGATTTCGAGCTCGGGCTTCTCCGGTTTTGCGTCCTCCAGCTGCGTTTGCTCATATTCTTTGTACTTCCCAGCGAGGTACTTTCTCACATCTGTGGACACCTTTTTCTGATAAAGTTTCTCCAAAAACTGTTCCAATTCCAGTTCCGGGAGAGAACCTTTTTCCTCCAGGGAGATAGTCAATGCCTCCCATTTATAGTCGGGAAAACTCAGCGTTACAGTAATTTTCTTGCTCTGTTTGGACATTCTAAACACTCCATTTCACTTAATTTTCTTATAAGAATTGGTAAAATCTGCGCTTTATAGCTCTGTTTCGTCCAGTTCTTCCATGGCTTCTTCGGTTTGAAAAAAAGTAAACCGGCCCGTTTCTTTTTCTTCCATCGTGGGGAGCACGATTGGTTCCGGCCCACGTTTTTCTGCTGGATTAACAAGCTGTTCGTGATCCGCAAGCTGTTGGAATTCGCTGCGGAAGCGCCACCCTTCCATCTGGTAAATAGGTGTTTTCCACTGGGACCATTCCTCCATCGTCAGCGAATTACCGTGGATAACAACGGCAGGAATCCCATATAAAGATAGCTGCAAATAGGTCATCTGGACACACCGGATGTCTATATCCACGGCCTGCACCAGGAGCTGCTTTTGATAGTTGTATCCTTGCTGCCGCATAGCTTGAGCAAAGCCTAACACCATCGTCCCGCTGCCAGAGGCGGGCTCCAATAGGGAACAATATCCATGGTTTGCAATCGTATCACCCACACCCATTGCGGTAATGTCCCCCATAAAATCGCTGATGTACTGCGGCGTAAAGAATTGCCCTGTGTAATGATTGTGCAGCTCCAGGTCATGGAAAACCTGGCCAAGAACGTCTTTGGGCCGATCCGCATTGTCCTCCAACGCTAAAACCAGCTCAGAAAACATGGAAACGTAGCAGTTCAACTCCTCTTTTGAATAGCGGGAAACAATGGAAAGGTACTCCTTTTCTCTCTCTTCCCATTGTTCTTTGTCCACGGCATTGCTCACAGAGATAGAGGAGATCGCTAAAAAATCCTCAAACACCTTCCAGGTCGAGTGAACGCCTCCCAACCTTTGGATAAGTTGCTCTAAGTTCTTTTTGTGGTCAGTCATGGTCTACCTCTTTCTCAAAATGATAGCTGGAGCCGCAGCCTTGACAACCTCCTCCTCTCTGCATCCATAACGAAAGAATGCTTCTCGGAGTTTTGGCCACTCCTCCATGGAGTCTTTTGCCCGATCATTTGCTGCTTGGAATCCGCAAGTTTCTTCCTGATTGTATGGGCACTTGATTTCATCACAGTATTTTTCACTCATGGGTTTCATCCCTCCTTACCGAGATAATTCATTGTTAATGCGAAGCTCACGAAGAGGGACAGGCTGCAAAGCAGCAGAAATCTCTTCCAGCTCTTGGAGCCTGTTCGCCACAAAAAGTTTTTCATAATCTGGGATACGGGTATCTTCCATTACAATTCTAGCCTGCCTCCTGGTCCCAGTTTCTCCGACTTGCAGCCGCACTTGCTGGTCATTGTGAGATAGCAGGCGTTCCTTTTCGGCTATTGATAGAAGAGGCACTATTCTTTGCAAAAAGTCTGGTTTGTCCCAGAATCTCTCCACAATAACAGACTGTGACAGACGGTCTTTTCGCTGCGCAATCCGGTACACAACATCTAAATCGGTTTCACTATCAGCCATGTGACGGAGTATTTTGGGGGAACTGAAATCTGCTACATATCCTCTCACAAGCGAAGAAGAATCACTTGCTAACTCTTGATGAACATTATCATCTCCAGCCAGGGCAACCGCAGCCCGAACCATCATGTTGTCATCTTTGATTAGTCGTTTCCATACATCAATCCCACTGTGCTGGGCTACCAGCATCCTTTTCTTTGGGTCTGAACTTGTAACCCAAGCCTCTCTCAAAACAGAATAAAATTCTTCTTCCCGAGCCTGACCACCTGCCCATTCAGGAACAACCTCTGGCCATACCCAATCCCCATTGTTCCAGAAAACACGGTTAAATTTTTCCCAAACTTCATCATCATAGGGTTTGTCACAGTTCATGATTGCGGCAGCTTACAGCTCCATATCCTCCTCTCTGTCCTCAATTTCAACTTGCTCACTAGGCTCATAGGCTGAAAGACGTTCCAAAAGTGATCCGGCCTTGGACATCATTTCCTCTGTTCCGCCAAAGGTTTTTATATCCTCCAGCAGATTGTGCAAGCCCATGGTGTCGCCTTGGCGGATATTCTCAGCAACATAACGGGCCATATCATCTCTAGCCCCGGCAGGAACACTTTCTGAATTGTACTCCAACGCCAGGTCGTGAATTGCGCCTCCCAGGTCTATCAGCTCTTCCTCTTTGATCTCCTCCCGGACAGCTTCCAGTTGTCCTCTCTCTACCACAAAGTCACAGATAGAGTTCGCGGATTTGATGGCTTGGAAGAGTATGGTGGGGTCTTTTTTGACGCCTTCTGCCCAGCTTTGAACATAGGCTCTGTTGTTTTCTGATATGGACTCCGGCACTTTGGCACCTGTTTCAGACAGCAAAAAAGCTCCGGCGATTTCAGCACGGAGCTCTTCAATAGCGTATTCTTCTTTTGTTGGCTTAACCTCCAATCCTCGATTCAGCCTCTTGGCCACTCCTGTGGAATGGGCACATTCGTGGTACAGCGTATCATAATAGGCAATTTCGCTTACAAAATCCCCTTTGGGCGGCATGGTAATACTGTCAGTTGTAGGAGAGTAATATGCACTTCCTCCTTCTTGCAGCGTGATTGACTCAGCCTCCATGTAGCGCTGCGAAAAGCGACTCAGCAGTTCGTTTTGAAAAACTGGGGAAATGTGGTGAGCTGACGCCAGTTCTGGGATACCATCGATCTGACTGCCGTTAAAGACCGTGTACACATGGCTGCACGGCTTTAGCGATTTCTCTTTCTCTGGATTCTTTTCTATCAAGCGAGAGGCTTCTACCAAAGAGAGCTTCTTTTTCTCCTCTACATCGTAGACGCACCAAAACTCAATGTGGCACCCTTTTGACCCCTTTTTGACCTGCCATCCCTTTTCCTGGGCTTGTTTATAGGTACACCATCGGGGGTCTGGGTACTGCTTTTCCATGGAAACAAGCCATAGTATAGCTGCGTTTATGCCTCGATACCGAGTCCCCGTAATGGGGTTGAGATGCTTACCAAAACCTGGGATCTTCTCTATCCAGGGCTGATTCCAAGGCAGTTTCTCGGCATCCAAGGACTTTGTAAACAACTTTGTTAGCGCTTCCCTAGCCTTGTTGATCTTCCCAGTCATAGACGATCACCTCCTCCGGCGGTTCCTGATACATGGCCTCGTCTATCACGTCCACAGCGTTTTTCTCCAGAAAGTCCTTCAGCAAATTTGGTTCATTTCGCTTCTCCTCAAACCGGAACTGGTTCCGCATTTACGGCCACCTCCTTTTTCATTGGGGATTGATTAAAGCTCCAGGTCATCTTCCTGATCCAGCTCAGGGGAGTCCTCTCCCACTGCATCGTATTCCTCGGAAGGAAAACACACTAACCTTCCTCCTAGATTGATAAACACTTCTGGGGTTTGAAACTGCTCTTCGTACTTACTAAACTGTTCCGGGGTCAAGGAAGTGAAGTTTTCCTCTCCTAATCCAACAATCAAAAAGGTTCCCGCAACAACGTCATAAATCTGCCCATCCGCATCTCGCAACGCTCGGTTATAGGGCAATCCTTCGAGCTTTCCTTCTTCGTTGCACACCAATGCAACGTGATCCTCATACGGATAAACTGCTTCAATCGACCCTCCCACGGCAGCCTGAAGGGAGCGCAGACCTGGGTCTATGTCCTTCCTATATGGCTTTCGCCCAGGCTCTACCACCAGGACAGTCATCTTTTCCGGCTGGGTATTTTCTTGCGATATTCCGCTGGAAATGGCGAAAGCACGGGTGCCGTTGGTCATAATGAGATAGCGTCCATCCTCGGATTGATGATGGTATCCGTAACCGGCTGCCTCCATATCTTCTCGGCTCATGTCCGTTTCATGGAACGTCCCACGGGGAGTCCGCACAGTTTTACCGGTTTCTCGTGCTTCTGGATTCCGGTCACGCTCCTGCTCCATTCTTCTTGCAAGTGTTTCTTCCGCCCGTTTTCGAGCATCCTCCGGCAGAGGCAGCGTGTACAATGTCGATTTGGTGGAAAAGCCCACATTGTCAAAAACAAAGTCTACGTCCGATTCCTTCACAGCTCCAGCTGTGAAATACTGTGACCGTGAAGGTGTATCCCTTACTTTCCCATTAGAAATCTCATGGTAAAGTGTGGTTTCGATGTGGGCAAGGATTTTTTCACCCACCGCCAACGTCACATAGTACCAGCCAAGATAATTGTCCCCATCTTTTTTGAACTCCACATTGAGTACCTTGTATGGCTTCAACCCCTTTTGGGCCGCAATTTCATTATCCTTGGCCTCCCGTTGCAGCAGCATGGGCAGTGCAGCTTCCTTGGTTGCTTCAACGATCTCCGGGTTATTCCACTTCAAGGTATTGCTGACACATTCCGTCCTCGCTTTGATGGTTTTTGTCTTGGGAGTCAGGTCGTTCCCGATAAAGTAGGAAACACCATTGTCAAACTGGATGGTCATATCGCTGGTGCCACGCCATTTACCGGTGCAGGGGGATGTGTGTATGACACCAGTCTTGGCTCCAAACGTCTTAGCAATGACGTCGATTTTCTCTTGTAAAGACAATCCCTCATAGTGCTTGTAGATCTCTTCAGCTTGTTCCTGTAATGGCCGGTGATCCTTCATAGTTCTTCCAGCTCCTCTTCTTCACGCTCCTGGATCTTGATTTCCTGTCCTAAAAACTCTGGAACCTCCCGGAAACCAACCAGGTCACAGTAATAGGCGGTATCCTCTCTGGCCTCATGAATAACCACAACATCGGAGATAGAAAGGGACCTGCCTCGGTAATCGTCCGGTTTCATTACGTTGAACTCCATGTAGATCTCTTCCAGGTTTTGCTCCTCTGAGAGAGGTGCCATATACACCTTTTCATAGTGCTCTGGAGTTACCTTCAATCCTTTTTCTTGTAAGGCTTCATAGGGCTGAAACAAGTATTCGTCCGTTTCCTGTCCCAACTTCAGCTGGTAAATGGTAAAGGAACTACATTCTGGCGGGATGTCATATCCCGTGCCATCTCCAGCTACCTTCTCCCGTTCCTTTATCACCTTATAGGGTGTTTCTTCGCCCCTTTCCGTGTCTGGTTCCGCAATAACAACCGGGATATTCCTTTCCACCAGCTTTTTCAGGACATATTGCCACCCTAAATTGCTGCCAGCTACTTGTGTCTTTCCCATTCCAGGAATGTCCACATCCAGGAGTTTGGAGTGCAAAGCCGGTGCAACGGTCCGGGCATCTTCCCCGTAAAAGAGCATATACTCGCCCACTCGTACACCGGCCACCTTCCTCGGATGTTCAGCCTTGAGCTCCTGGTAGGCGGCCACATTCGGGCAGAAATGTCCATCTTCATAGTAGTCTTGACTCTGGTCCACGGCAGCTTGATCCAACTCATCCAGGTAGATGCCGCACGATGTCAGCTCATCTTCCGAAACATGAGTTAGTTCGTCATAGTCCAGGTGGCTTAACGCTTCCTGAATCATCCCCTCCAAGCCGGGAAACTGCTTTCCGTCAAGGTATTTCCCGTTTACATATCTCTCTATGCGGAAATTCACTAAATCGGCGTTCACTTGAAGGGGAATCTTCTTTTCCGTGATGACGGTTGAAACTAAAGGAACCTTACTCAAATCATTGAAATTACCCGCATCCTCATACTTTTCTATACGAAAACGGCCAATCAATGTTTCTGCTCGTCCCAAAGATTGGTTTGTTCGGTCCGCAGTTTCCTGGATGATTTCCCAGGTATGCTCCATTGTCATGGGGTCCGAGCGTTCATACTCTTTTCGCAGATATGCTAACGTATGCGGCACAGACAGCAGCGCATTGACCTGAGAATCACACAATTTGTGCTCCCCGTCCTCCACCGAAGCAAGAATTTCCTCTCGAATGGAGTAATCGTAGCTGTAATCTAAGATCACATTGGGCGGCTGCTTCATAAGCCAATCTTTATATTGACTTTGTTCCTCGCTAATTTTGTCATACAAGTCTTGCATCAGATTCTTGTGTTCCTCGAAAAACACGGCAAGGCTATTGCTCCCTCTTCTGTAATGATGTCTTACGCCGACCGTCAGCTCGTCTACGGTCATGTCCTCTGTAACTTGCCCGGAGTAGTAGGAATTGAGAGCTACGGCATGAGCGTCTTTTTGCAGGATCTCCGTCAAAGCAACACGATCATCTTTCGTAAGGAGGCCATCATCATCCAGGTAAACGCTCTGGCCATCCCAGGAGGTTCCCTCCCGCCAGAACACCACCCAGGCAATTCCGCCTCGTAATTCCTCTTGATAATCTCTTACAACGTCACGCAGAGCTGCCATTGCTTTCCCTCCTTACTTGCCATTGCAATTCTTTTGATGAAAAAAGAGCGCCCTCTTTTCAGAGGGCGCTCCTTATGACTCGTCAATAATTTGAACAGCTTTCATTTACTTTCCCTGATAGAACTCCAGGAATTCTGCGGCTCCAACAACACATGGATCTTGAGGGAAGTGTTTCCTGTTTCCAGTAATCAAAATTGCGCCGCATTGCTTTGCGACTTCATAAAACTTTTTGTCCGCCTCATCCAAAAACTCTTCATCCAATGGCTCCGCCACCACGGAGAAACCATAATCCTCAAACCATCCCAACAGGGTATCAATCTCTGGTTTGGAAAATCCGAATTTTGGACGTTCCAATACAGCCCGGTATTCCCTCAAAATACGGAAATCAACACACGGAACGATTTTCCCGTTCAATACCAGACTTAATATTTTCGCAGGCGTACCGTTCCTAGACCACAGCGCAGAAACCAAAATATTGGTATCAATAACTACCAACATACACCTTATTCCTCCAGTCGTGCAGCTGCGATCTCAGCCTCAATTTCTTCATCGCTAAGATAGCCTTTTTCTGCGGCTTTCGTGCGCATTGAGTTAAAAGCCATCATGGCTCTCGCCTGACGCACGGCCTTTAAGGTATCTTCCAGATCTCCATCACCAATGTCTACCAGGAGGGCAGAAGGCTTGCCATTGTTGGTAATCACTACTTCTCCGTCCTTCTCAAGATTTTCCCAGATCGCCTTTTGAGTGGTTCTCAAATCACGAACAGAATAGAAATTCATACAAACACACTCCTTATAATTCGACTTCAATTTCAACGCCAGCCTCCCTGCCTTCATTATATGATATTGTATCACGATTGTCAACGATTTATGCTACGCATTTTGCTTATCAGCATTTTTGGAGCTTTTTATGATAGGCGATACTGATTTCTCGTTCGATCACTTCTCTGGCTTCTTTCGACAGTGGTGCAAAAGCAAATGTTCTGTGACCATCCCGCCGCTCTTTTTGTGCAACAAACGGAAATCGGATTTTCACATTTCCCTCTTTCTCGGAAATCAAGATTCCATTCACCGCATAACTTCCAAGGTAGATTGTCGCCACTGCCTTGTAATACCCATCTCCTTTTGTAATGGGCTTAATATCTACGCCTGTTACCTTCACCACATTGTCCTCCTATCTGTGACCACTTATGGCGTTTTTACTCCAGCAACTTTGTTGAAACAGGAATTATCCTCCTATTTCACCTGATTCCAGTGTTATAGCTTACTTTTAACAAACAGGCCAATGGGACAAATATCACGGTACTCAGGATTCGATATATACCAACATTCCGGCCCTTCTGTTTCCCATCGGACTTCTAATGTAATATCATGCCACTTACCATCCGGCAACCAGGCACTAAAAGAGTCCCCACAATTTATGCCCCACCCGTCACAAATCAATCTTGGGTGGGGGTCATCATCGTTTGGATCAGGGAGCCGGATCTGAGTGATTTTGTCCCTACTCCAGGATTTTGAGGAGCTTCTTTTCTTAGTCGTTGCCCGCTGCTTCTCAGAACCGGAACCAGTTCCGGTTTTTTCTTCTCTTTTCTGTTCAGCAGCTCTCTCTACGGCTGTTTCCTTGGCCTCTCCAAACGTCATAGTTCCACTAGATACGGCTTTCTTTTCCTCCTGTGTAAGCTGCTCAGCCATAGTGCGGTACGTACGGACCTGTCGGTCGGAAACATTCAGTAACTCTGCCACGCCTTTTTGAATCGGGCCGGAAAATTCCCCGTTCTCTTTCATCTTCCGCAGCAGGTCGTTATATTCTTCATAAAGCTCCAGCTTTCGGGATGGGGTATAATCCCGGGCACCATTGGCCATGTGAAGCATCAACTGAGCTTTGTTGGGCGACACACCTTCAAACACCTGGCAGGGAATTTTTTCCCAGTGCAAATAGGTGGTGATGGCACGGAAGCGCCTTTCACCGGAAAACAGCCGATACCGGCCGCCTTCCTTGATTACTCCCAGGGGAGTTAACAGCCCTGCCACGTCAATTTGGTCTGCCAATTCCCGGATCGTATCGTCTGTGTCCTCGGCAGCATAGCTATTTTTCTCCGCAAAGTCGATTGCGTCTGCATCTACCAGTTCGCTCCAACCAATACTGGAGTTCTGATTCAATGTGTCCTGCAAGGTATTCATTCCAGATTGAATGGTTCCAAGGTTCAGTTTTTTCATTTTGCAATCCTCCCCATGATTTCCTCTGTCAGCGCTTGATAATCCTCATTGCCATTGCTGCTCTTGGCATACACATTGATGGGCTGATGAGCGTTGATGGCCCGGCTTAACGTGATGTTTTTGCGGATTGCTGTGCGGAAAAAAGGCACCACAGTTTGCCCTTGCAGTGCTTCACTGTACGCACGTTTGGTGGCATTGCCTTCCTGCATCACAATGAGGCCCCCTAAAATCTGGAGCCGGGGGTTGAGTGTCCGGCGCACCTGCATCAGATTTTCGGCCTTAATTCGCAAGCTGTGCAGGGCAAACTCGTCTGGGATCATGGGCACAATCAAGTAGTCAACATAACTCTGGATAACTTCCAGCAGCCGATAGCTCTGGGGAGGGCAATCAACCAGGATCATATCATACTGGTTTTCCACGGGCTCCAGCGCCTTCCTCAACAGTCCAGTGTAGGACTCATGGGCCATGTGCATTGCCCCTAGCTTGTCCTCTGCTTTCTTCAGTGCCGAAGAGGACCTTAGCACATCTACCCCATATGGGGTAGTGCTGATGGCTTCTTTTACTGGCACATCCTCAAACAGCGTTTGATAGAGGGCCACTTTCTCTGGCTGATACAGTCCATAGTAGGCTGTGGCATAGCTTTGATAATCAGCGTCTACCAGCAATACCCTCTGGCCATATTCAGCCACAATGGCAGCCACGTTGACTGCGGTTGTGGTTTTGCCACAGCCGCCTTTCTCATTGGTGATTGCGATTTTCTTTGGTGTCATGGTCTCTTCCTCCTGGTATATAAATCTTGGTTTTGGGTATTAAAAAAACCGGAACTGGTTCCGGTTTTCTGGGCTGCGATATTGTATTTCCTCTTGCTTCAGAATAGCGTTAACCTCAAGATTTCCTCCACCCACATCGTGAAACAGCAATGCCGTGAGATAGGCTATCTGATTCCGAACTCCTGGAGTTTCATAAAGTTTATCCAGTGCGTAGTCCACATCTTCGTATGTTAACTGAGAAAATCTTTGCTTTACAAGCCTTTCGGGATACTGGTTTCTGCCTATGTACATCGGCCCAGCTCTGGTAAGGATTGAAATAATCAAATTAAGTACGGACCTGGCAACTTCCTTCCCTCTGTTTTCTTCCAGAACTTCAAACTCAATGTTCTCTTTTACCTGTTCTGTCAGCTCTTCTAAATCCTCATCGCGCAGTTTTTCCGTGGTCTGTTGACTCAAACTACACGGTTCCCTCAAATCCTGGGGCTCTTCCGGAGAGAAACCTTGCATATTACGGTCATACAGGGGATCATCCTGCAAGGGCTGCGGAGATGAATTTTTCTTTGATTTCTTTTTGGGGGTGGAGTTTTCTTCGACTGCCGCTGTAAAGTCCATCACATAGATCAGCGCAGGTTTCCCTTGACCCTGCCTCTTCTTGATAATCAACCCAGCATTTTCCAGTTGATTCACCATTTTTACCACCGTTGGCTTTGAGAGCTGCAAGGTCTGTCCAATTTCTTCTACCGGGTAGACAATAAACAAATTTCCTTGTTCATCCGTATATTCCTCTGAATTCTCCGCAGAAAGTGCTAACCGGCTTAACATCAGACTGTAAATCAACTTCGCTGCACAGTCTATTCCAGCAAAAGCAGGATCGCAGATTATCATTCGGGGAATCACAAAGTAGCTGTATTGCCTTGCCTTTGCCGGAGCAATATAGGGAAGGTTTGAAATCTTCTCTCCAGCCTTTTTTCTGCTTGATTTCCGGCTTTCTCGCATGGTAATTCACCCCCTGGTTTTGTTGAAAAAGTGTGCGCCTGCTTCACACGTAGGAGGTCACAGGTTCGAGTCCTGTTGTCCCCACCACATAGAAAACCGCTTAGGATTTGAGTCCTGAGCGGTTTTTTTGTTTCCAAAAAACCGCCCCCGGACAGGACATTCCAAAGCTGTCCGGGGGTAATTTCAAAATTTATCCTGCAGGGGAGCTATGGGTTTCCTGTGAACCGGCTGACAAACCGAAAGATTACTCAAGCTGATTGACGCATCCCACAAACAAAGGGAGTCCTTCCTGGTTGGTCAAGGCAAACAAGAAGGGCCGGTCCAGAACAAAGTCCATTTCCAGGTCTGGAGGCGCCCCGGCGCCGCTCATTTGTATGGAGGTAAAGGCAGCCGCCGTTACGCCTTCCTCATCCACCATCACCCGCACCCCATGCTTGGCGCTGCTCAGGCAGGCCCGCATACTATCCCCCTCCAATAACGGAGAGAAATCTGCCGTTTCCAGTTTCAGGGCCTGGGTGATCCCCATCTCCGCCAGACCTGGCAGCAGGTCTATCTGGGATTCTATATCGAACTTGGGCATGGAAAGGTGGACAATCACTTCCCGATTTTGCTTCCACTCCGCCCACGCGTTTTGGGTCAGGAGCAGCTGGGTCACTTCCGGATCCTGGGCCAGCTGTTCCGGGGTGACTCCTTCATCCGGCAGCAGAAGCCACATCAAATCCCCTCTGTTATTCATCCCCAGGCACACCGCCCCAAACTGTTCTCCCCAATAGTATCGGTCGGGTGAACTCTTGTACATAAAGTCCACGGTCACATCCTTTTGGACCCCATGGAAGGTTTCCGGAGAGGTAGACTCCGGAGAAAAGGGATCCGCCCATTTTGCCTGATACCGAAGGGTGGTAATCAGGCCCAGGACCGTTTCCGGGTCAAAGGACAGACTTTTGGCTTGATCCTCCAGAATCCCTCCGGTCTGCTGATTCAGCCAATCCCCCGCCAGCTGGTTTAGGCTTTCCGATCCCATGGTTCCCTGGAACGTGGAAGCGTACAAAGTATCGGCCAAACGGTCTAGCAGTTCCTCCCGGTAGGAAACCCGGCTGTCCAACCACAGGGAAGAGGCCAGCACCGTGGTGGCTACGCCGTCGTCCCGATAAGCGCCGTTCCACAAGCCGTGGGCCTGGGTTTCCAGCGCCTCCAGGCTTTCCGCTCCCAACAGGTCCAGGATCTGCTGCTGGGTTTCCCCTTGGGTCATCTCCGCCACCATGGCCAAAGCCATGTACAAATTCAAGGGGGAAATGGTCCTGTTCTCTCCCTGGGCATTTCCCAGGTAGGTGCTCAAAGACCCGGTAAAAAAGGGCGTCAGAGACTGGGTATCCACCTGTCCCTGTTCCCTTTGCTGGGACAGGGAATCCTGCCAGGAATTGAACTGCTCCATCCATTCATCGTATTCCTCTTGGGTCATATCCACCGGTTCCGCAGAGGGATGGGCCACCATCTGAGGATACTCCGCCTCCCGAAGGACCTGGGCGGCAGCAGCGGTGGTTCCCAGGGGCATTCCCCTGCCTCCCCGCAAAATTCCCACAGAGAGCACCGTCAGCACCAACAAGGCGGCCAACGCTCCCGCCCACACCGGTTTTCTGGGAAAAGCTTTTTTCTGGCTTTCCTGCAGCAGGGATTCCTCTGTTTCTCCAATGGCCCGATACAGATCTTTTCGATTCATAGATACCCCTCCTTTTCCAATGCGTTTCTCAGCTTGTCTCTTACTCTGTGTAAAATCACCCCGGCGTGGCCGGCACTGATCCCCAGCCGCTTTCCTGACTCCTCCAGGGTCTCCGTGAAAAAGTACCGCCGCAAAAACAGACCCCGTTCCCGCCGGGGCAAGCTTTCCAGAAACCTCTGGATCGTTTTCGCAAGTTCCCCGGCTATGGCCAGGTCCTCTGTTTCCGTTTCCCCGGGGATGCATTGGGAGAGCTCCTCCAACACCAGCGTCAGCTCTCCCCCGCCCCGCTTCTGGGCGTGCTCTGCCCGCCATCGGTCAAAGGAAAGGCGGCGTACAATTTTTGCAAAGTACATGGCCAAAAGCCGCGGCCGCTGAGGCGGAATCGAGTTCCAGGCCCGCAGCCAAGTGTCGTTGACGCACTCCTCGCTGTCCTCCCGATTCTTTAAAATCCCATAGGAAAGCCCAAAGCAGAAGCTTCCATACTTCTCCTGGGAACAGGTAATGGCCCTGTCGCAGCGATCCCAATACATCTGCACAATCCGTTCATCCTCCAACTCCAGCTCCCCCTTTCCTCTACTAATAGAGACGGAAAAAACACTTCTTCTTTACATATCACTATCAATATAACATAAAATTAGGTAAATTAGATCCCTCCCAGGAATATGTGCTCTGTAAAAAATGCGGCCAACAGACCAAAGCCTGTTAGCCGCAAAAAGTTTCTTTATTAGTTCAAAGCCCTGAGTGATCCTGATCAGGACAGACTTTGTCAGGAGATCCCTGACACTGTCATTTCTGGGAAGATTTTGCCATCTGGGTTCGCACCAGATATTGGGCTTGCTCCAGGTCCTTCTTGCGCACAAAGACCTGGTACAGGATGGTGTACCGGGGATTTTCCCCCAAGCCACCGATCCTTCCGCCCCGGCGGTTTTCGTGGCCCAAGTGCTGGACCGCCTCCTTATAGGGCAGGTTGGCTTCTTCCAGAATCCGAATCAGGCGGGCATACCGGTCCGCTTCCCGAGTGATTTCCAACTCGGTCCAAGGGTTAAACAGAAACATGGATTCAACCTCCTTCTCCAGCTATAGCTGGGCAACAGGGGTTTCCGGGTTTGGGAATACTGTTTGGAAACCCGGAGCTTCTCAGGCAAAGTGGATACGGAGAGTCTTGATCTCATAGGGAAGGGTTTCCACGGTGCAGCAGGCGCCGTCCACCGCCACCTGGGACTGGACATTCTCCAGCAGGTCGCATTCCTCCACCTTTGCCAGAGGCCGGCCAAAGGTGAGGTCCACAGGGCCCCGGGCATTTTCATGCTCGTACATCCGCAGGATGATCCCGTCTCCGTCTTCCGCCGCCTTCACCGTCTCCAAAGTCACATGGGGGCAGCTGGTGGACACCAGGCTGTAGGTTTCCTGGACGCCCTGGCCTGCCACCGCGTGAACGGGCAGGTTCAGGAAGATGGCTTCCTGCTGGGTGCCGCCTTCCCGCCATCCGCCCTTGTGGGGATATAGGGCGTAGGTGAACACATGCTCTTCCCGGTCCGCCTGGGGATTGGGTTCCCGGCCGCATTTGATCAGGGACAGGGAAAGCACACCGTTCTCCACGGAATGGCCATACTTGCAGTCGTTGAGCAGGCTGACGCCGTACCGGCCTTCAGACAGGTCTGCCCAGCGCTGGCCGCAGCTTTCAAACCGGGCCTTCTCCCAGCTGGTATTCTTGTGGACCTTCCGGGTCACGTTGCCGAACTGGATATCGAAGGAAGCTTCGTCCCCGTGAATCAGCAGGGGGAACTGGACCTTCAACAGCTGCTGGTCCTCATGCCAATCCACGTAGGTGTCAAAGTCGATGCGGCGGCTGCCTGCGTAGAAGTGGATCTTCTGCCGCAGGAAAGAAGCGCTGTAACGGCGCTCCACCTCCAACGTGGCACGCACGGGTCCCAGTTCCGTCCAACGCAGAGAAGCCAGATCCTCCAGAGGCCAGGATTTCTCCTTATAATAGGAGTCCACATCCCAGTTGTCGAAGTTCATGGGCTTGTCTTCGAAGGCCACCAGAGCGTTGCCCTGGGCACCGGGCTGGAACACTTCCCGGTGATTTTCCTTGTCGTAGAGCCGTGCCAGGGATCCGTCCTCTGCCAGCTCCACCGTGTAGAAGGGGGTCTCCAACCGGTTTTCTTCCAGGATAAAGGGGGACTCTGCCGGATTCTCCTGAACCGTCTTGAAGGTCTTCCAGCCCTTGGAGGGCAGACCCTTTACATAGGCCACAGCGCCCTCTTCGGTCTGCTGGACGGGATACCGGTTTCCTTCCCCATCCTCCAGAGCGGTGGCGTCCACCTGGCCCAGGGATACCACGTCGTTCCGGGCAAAGCCGGTGGTGTTGAAGAGAGTCACGGACTGAGGAGCGTCCTGAACCAGACTCTGGTACCGCTGATCCAGCAGGGCGCCGCCCTCCTTGGCAATCTGCTCATACTCCACCTTGGTCTGGTCATAGACCTCTTTGATGGCGGATCCGGGCAGGATATCGTGGAACTGGTTAAGCAGCACGTTCTTCCACAGCCGTTCCAGGGCTTCTGCCGGATAGGCCACCTTGTCCCCAGCCAAAACGGACAGCAGCTCCAAGTTCATCAGCAGGAACTCGCTCTTCCGGTTGCCCCGCTTGTTCCGGGCCATAGAGGTATAGGTGCCACGATGGTACTCGAAGTAAAATTCTCCTTCCCACACGGGCAGCCGGGGATCGTCCCACACCCGGTCTTCCAACTCCTGAAAGTACTTCCCGGCAAATTCCTGGCGGGTCTTGGGCAGGCCCATGAGACCGGTCTCCATGCGGGTATGGGTCTCCAGCATCTCCCGAGTGGGTCCGCCGCCGCCGTCTCCGTAGCCGTAGGCGATGAGCACATCCTTGTTCAGGTCCTTATTCTGATACCGCTCCCAGGCACCCAACACCGCATCGGGATGAAGCATGCCGTTGTAGGTGGTAAAGAAGTTGGCCGCAGGCTGGCCAATGCCCAGGGTGGTGATAAAGTGGGTCAGCACCTCGGTGCCGTCAATGCCCCGCCACCGAAGGGTGTCCGCGGGAATTTCATTGACCTGGTTCCAGGAAAGCTTGGTGGTCATAAAGTAATCCACGCCGCACTTTTTCATGATCTGGGGCAGGGCTCCGGAATAGCCGAACACGTCGGGCAGCCAGAGAATCTTGCTGTCCACTCCGAACTCTTCCTTGAAGAACCGCTTGCCGTACAGGAACTGACGCACCAGAGATTCCCCGGAGGTCAGGTTGCAGTCGGCTTCCAGCCACATGCCGCCTTCGGGCTCCCAGCGGCCTTCCTCCACCCGGCGCTTGATCTGGGCATACACCTCGGGATACCGTTCCTTCAGGTACACATACAGCTGGGGCTGACTGGACATAAACTTGTACTCCGGATATTCATCCATGAGCTTGAGCACCGTGGAGAAGCTTCGTGCCGCTTTCTCCCGGGTCTGGGACACGGTCCACAGCCAGGCCACGTCGATATGGGTGTGGCCGATGCAGGTGGCAATGGCATCGTCGTGGCCAGCCAGGTCCTCATAGAGGGCTTTCTTCAAATAAGCCCGGGCTTCCCGGACCGAATCGGAAAACGCCTGAGAGGGCACCTGCCGCAGATCCACCATGTTCACCGCGTCGTTGAGCACCTTCTCCATGGGATAGGTGGGCAGCTTCATTTCCCGCATCCGGGGGAAAGCCCAGATGGGTACCTGCAAATCGTAGTAGAGGCCTTCTACTTCCCGATCCACTTCCACCAAAGTGCCAGACAGCCGGAACTCGTGGTGGAGCACCCCGGTGTAGGCCTGCAGGTCCAGCTGATAGGTCTCTCCCGCCCGGGCATGTTCCGTGAGCAACACGTCCCGATGGTTGATGTCCAGCCCCTGAGTTACCTGACCGTTTACAAACAGCAGGAACTGGGGATTGCGGCCGTCGTCGCCGCTTTCCAGCTGAGTGGACAGCCACAGCCGCACCGTCTTGCCCTCGTATTCCTGGGGCATGGTGAACTGGGTCCGGAACCAGTAGTGCTTGTCGGGGCCATACCAGTGCATGGTGGCACTGTCAAAGGCTTCCCAAGGAGTGGCAGACTTATCTGCTTCCTCCGGCCGGAAGAACAGGCCGTCCTTTTTCTGCCAGTGGGTCAGGGCCACTTTGTGCCCCTCCACCGCCTGCTGCAGCTGGTTGCAGATGACCTGGACTCTCTTGGGGATAAAATTCATAAAATCCTTCGCGGTAAAATCCATGAAATCACTTCCCATCTTTATGCTGCGGGGAACTGCCTCTGGGGGTCAGCTTCCCCTGTGGTTGATGTTATCGGCAAAAACATGGTCATTATACTACCATTCCTGTCTCTTGGAAAGCCCCGAATTTCGTTTCCGGACATTTTGACAGAACTTTCTTTTGGGGAAGATTCCATCCGCCCGCTTTTCTTTATCGCACATGGTCCATGGTGTACATGATATTGCCAAATTTCCCGTCCTTTCGCTGGATGGTGCCGGGAATCCGCTCCTTGGCCAAATACCCTTCCCGTCCCAGAAATGCCACGGGAATCCTGTCGTCGGTACCTGCCAGAATCTCCCGGCAGCACTGGATGTTGTCCTCCACACAGGACTTGTCCACCGGGGTGGGGCCGTGAAACAGGTAAAAGGTCTCCACCTCTCCCAGCCGTTCCTTGAGTTTCAGCAGGGCATCCAGATATTCCCCCACCGTGGCAGAGTGATCCATGAGCAGCAGGGTGTTGTTGTTGCAGGCGTCCCCGGCAAAGAAATCTCCGGTGGCAGGATCCAGATAGCACAGGGATCCCCGGGTGTGACCCGGCACAGGGAGCACTTCCAGCACCCTGCCTCCCAGGTCCAGCCGTTCTCCTCCCTCCAGGGGACGGCATTCCACTGGCCCGTCAGGCACAAAGTCCTCAGGACCGGGGAAATCCCGGGCGCCCATCAGTTCCAATTGGCCCCGCACATAGTTCTGCCGGGTGGACAAGGTTTCCCCCTGCAGCTGGGGCATGTCCAGGGGATGGATCAGGCAGCTTTCCCATTCGTACACTCCGCCGCAGTGATCCATATGACCGTGGGTCAGGGCCACCTCCACGGGCAAATCCGTCAGCCCCGCTACAAACTCCTTCAACCCCCGCAGGCCCGTCATGGTGTCGATCAGCAGGGCTTTCTCCTGCCCTTCCACCAGGAAACAGTGGACCCCCGAAAGGTCGGTGATCTCCGTCACCCCATGGGGATGGGGGACGGCTGTGAAAAATGCTTCCCGTGCCATCAAACTCCTCCTTTCGCCGTGGCTTCGGCTGCTTTCTATCCTCATTATACCCGTTCCTCTCTCCCCTCGCAAGCGGGGAAATCGCCGGTTCTCTTTCCAAGAATTTAACATCCGCTTGACGTGTTTTTGCCAAAAGAGTACAATAGTCCCAAGAAACGAGTAAAATTTTTGGGAGGGGTTACTGTGCATAAAGCACCGGAAGGACTTTTGTTCAGCCGCCGTGACGTGATTCGCATTATTCTGCCCTTGGTGGCAGAACAGTTTCTGGCCATGTTTGTGGGAATGGCCGACTCGGTGATGGTGGCCGGGGTGGGCGAGGCAGCCGTGTCTGCCGTATCCCTGGTGGACTCCATCAGCGTGCTGCTCATCAACCTGTTCGCAGCCCTGGCTACCGGCGGCGCCGTGGTGGCAGGCCAATATTTGGGCGCCCAGAATGTGAAGAAAGCCTGCCGGGTAGCCGATCAGTTGGTGATTTTGATTTTCCTGATCTCCGCCGTGGTGACAGCCGCCCTGTTCTTCCTGCGGAACCTGCTGCTGAGCACGGTCTTCGGCACCATTACCCAGGAGGTCATGGGCTACGCCCAAACCTACTTCACCATCACCCTGTTCTCCATTCCCTTTATCGCCCTGTATAACGGAGGCGCGGCCATTTTCCGCACCATGGCCGACTCACGGACCCCTATGCTCATCTCCTTTTTGATGAACGCTCTGAACATCGGCGGCAATGCCCTGTTGATTTTCGGCTTCCACATGAAGATCGAAGGGGCGGCCATTCCCACCCTGGTTTCCCGGATGGTGGCGGCGGTGGTGGTGCTTGCCCTGCTCCGCCGGCCCAAGTACCTGCTCCATTTCTCCCGTCCCTTCTCCTTCCGGCTTCAGCTCCACACCGTGGGGAGAATCTTGGGTATCGGCATTCCCAACGGTGTGGAAAATGCCATGTTCCAGTTCGGCAAGATCATTGTGGTCAGCCTGATTTCCTCCTTTGGCACCGTGGCCATCACCGCCAATGCTGTGGGCAACGCCATCGGCGTGTTCCAGATTCTGCCCGGCATGGCCATCGGCATGGCTTCCGTCCCCATCATCTCCCGGTGCTACGGAGCCGGAGAATCCAAACAGATCCGATACTATGCCACCCGGCTGCTGGCCATGGCTTTCGCTTTCAACATTCTCCTGAACCTGGCATTTACCTTGGCTATTCCTCTGTTCCTCCAGCTCTACCAGCTCACGGAAGAAACCAGAAGTTTGGCCACCTGGGTGCTGCTGTTCAGCGCGGTGGTCAGCTCCTGCCCCTGGCCCTCCGCCTTTATGTTCCCCAATGTATTCCGGGCTACGGGAGACGTAAAGTATACCATGATCGTCAGCGTGGTTTCCATGTGGATCTTCCGGGTAGGCCTCAGCTACCTGCTGGGCGGCAGCCTGGGGTTGGGACTCCAGGGCGTCTGGTATGGTATGGCCGCCGACTGGGTATGCCGGAGCGTCTGCTTCATAGCCCGGTATTTCAGCAAGTCCTGGCGGCGCAGAATCTCTGCCCCTGCTCCTGCGGCAACTCCCCAGAAAGCATAACCCCTTGACGTTTTCTCGTTGGGGTAGAAGCGTTATCCCTATCACCGGCAAAAACCGGCGCCTTGGATCCCCGTTTTGGGGCTTTCCAAGACGCCGGTTTCGTTTTGGGGAGGGTTCCATTCCGGGCCTCCCCATCACTCCTCTTTCTTTCCCTTTTTCCGCTTGCGGACACACTCGGTCAACAGGTACTCAATCTGCCCGTTGATGGAACGAAAATCGTCCTCCGCCCAGGCGGCCAGCTCTTTCCACAGGCTGGGGGAGATCCGCAGCAGAATTTGCTTTTTGTCTTTTTCCCTCTGCTCCATGGCAATCAATAGAGGGACCCGCTGTTGACTACGGGTTGGGCATCCTTATTTCCGCAAAGGACCACCAGCAAGTTGCTGACCATGGCAGCCTTCCGCTCTTCGTCCAGCTCCACAATCTGGTTCTCTCCCAGCTGAGCCAGAGCCATTTCCACCATGCCCACAGCTCCTTCCACAATCTTCTTCCGGGCCGCCACAATGGCTTCCGCCTGCTGGCGCTGAAGCATGGCAGCGGCAATTTCCGGAGCGTAGGACAGGTGGGTGATCCGCACCTCCAGCACTTCCAGGCCCGCTATGGCCACCCGGTCCTGGAGATCCTGCTTCATCATGTCGGCAATCTCCTGGCTGCTGCCCCGGAGGGTCTTCTCGTTGCTGCTGTTTTCCTCCAGCAGGTCGTAGGGGTACATCCGGGCAATGTTCCGGGTGGCGGAATCGCACTGGGTGGACAGGAAGGTCCGGTAGTTCTGCACGTTGAACACCGCCTTGGTGGTGTCCACAATCCGCCAGATCACAATGGTCCCGATGATGATGGGATTGCCCCGCTCGTCGTTGACGGTCTGCTTCTCGTTGTTCAGGGTCATGGTCTTCAAAGAAATCTTCCGGCTGCCCCCCAGGCTCACGCTGGTGGAGCCGTTAACGGTGGTCATGGAGGCGGGAGATGCTCCGGGATTGATCCCCTCACAGAAGGGGTTCACCCAGAAAAAACCGTCCTTTTTCAAGGTTCCGTGATACTTGCCGAACAGGGTGAATACCAATGCCTCGTTGGGATTGAGTATCTTCAGCCCCGCCATAAGGAAAAAGTCCAGCACCAGCACCAGAACTCCCAAAACCAGCAGCGTTACCATTCCGGGCACATTGGTCCCAGACAGAAACACCGGACCGCACACCAAAGCGGCTATGCTTGCCACCAACAGCAACAACACCACAAACAACATGGCAAAGCCGTTCAGGGTCTTCACCGGTTTTTCGGTGTACCGATTGACCAGTTTCTCTTGGTTTTCCATGAAACAACCCCTCCTTTGGGATTTTGATTTGATATCATTATAATATCAATACAAAATCAAGTCAATGCCTTTTCCGCAAAAAAAGCCGCCCTCTGGCTTGGCCAAAGGACGGTTCATCTTCCCGAAAGAGGAATATTTTTATTTTTCCCCGTTTTGAATTTCCACCTGGCAGGCTGCCATGGCATCCAGGGCCCGTTGGTGGCTCTCAGGGGTGACTCCCGCGCAGCAGGAAGCATCCACGGTGATCTTGGTTTCCGGCAAAAATGCCTTGAGCAGCAAGGCGTTGGAGATCACGCAGATATCCGTGCACAATCCCACCAGGCAGATTTCTTCCACCCCTCCGTCGTAACGATCCCGGGCCCGGAGTACATCTCCCAAACCCCTGCTGCCGAAGGTGTCCTTCTCCAGGGGTGTGCTGCGGCGCACCTCTTCCACCGGCTCCGCCAGCTGCCATCCCCAGGTGCCCCGAATACAGTGCTTCACCGGAAGCAGCCGACCTTCCTGGGTGTCCAGGTAATCCTCCCCATGGGTGTCCTGGGTAAAGTATACGTCTCCCGGAAATTCCCGGATTTTTTCCACCACCTTGGGTACAATGGCCTGGGCCTCCGGCGTGCCCAAAGCTCCGGACACAAAATCGTTTTGCAGGTCCACCACAACCAGGACCTTGTTCTTCTTCCCTTCCACAGAAAACGCCTCCTTACAAAGGTTCCCAAAAACGGCACAATTTCCCCAGGCCGTTTCTTCTTTTCACGAAGCCAACCGAAGACAGAGCCGCTCCAGTTCTTCCACGGTGGGCACCAGATAGTCGGCTCCAGCGGCCTCCAGCTCTCCCGGCGGGGCGTAGCCGTAGCCCACTCCCACGCACTGAATCCCCTGAACTTTGGCTCCCAGCACATCGTGCTTCCGGTCGCCGATCATCAGCACCTGGTCCTTGGGGGGATTCCCCAAAAATTCCAGCACCGCGGCGATCACCTGGGCCTTATCCGTGCGGGTGCCGTCCAGCTCCGCTCCCACCACCTGGGAAAACAAGGGCAGGATCCCGTTCATCTCCAGGATCTTCCGGGCAAAAACCTGAGGCTTGGAGGTGGCAAGACACACCTGCCCCACTTGGGACAACCGCTCCAAACACTCCGGGATCCCCGGGTACAGATGGTTTTCCAGAACCCCTTTCACATGGTACCGCTCCCGGTATTTTTTCACGGCTTCCAAGGCCTGCTCCCGGGAAAATCCATAAAACTCCATAAAGGACTGGTCCAAAGGCGGACCCACAAAACGCCGGAGATTTTCCTGGGATTCCCCGTGAATTCCAAAGGCATCCAGGGCGTACTGGGCAGAACGGAAAATGCCTTCCCCGTTATCCGCCACCGTTCCGTCCAAGTCAAAGAGAAAGTACTGTTTCATGGGTTCCTCCTAGGATTTTCTCTGTCATCTGCGGCCTGCACCGCCACCGCGGCTGCCGCCTCCGCCATGGAAGCCACCTCCGCCGCCTCGGGAGCCTCCTCCAAAGCCGCCGCCTCCACCTCCGTGGAAGCCGCCAAATCCACCGCCGCCTCTGGGAGGACGGGGACCAAATCCGCCGGGGGGCGGGGGCGGACGCCATCCCCCTCTGCGCCGGGAGCTGCCCAGCAGATTTCCCAGGAACAGCCCGGACCAGAAGCCGCCTCCACCGCCGCCTCCGCCTCGGGGGCCGCCTCTGCCCCCCATGCCGCGGATGAGGGAGAACAGCAACACGAACACCACAACCACGATCAGGATTCGGAACACATTTCCAAAGAGGCCTTGCAGGAACCACCGGAACCGATCCCCCAGAGAGGGCTCGTACTGGTAGTAGGAATCGTCATTGTAGTTGGGTTCCTGGTTGGACGTATATTCGTCGCTGTAGTTGGCGTAGTAGGTCTCCATGTCGGACAGGGCGGCCTGGAAAAGCTTCCGGACCCCCGCGTCGTAATCCTTGGCGTCAAAATCCGGCTCCAGGTACTGGTTCAGCATATCCTGAAGCTTGGCGCCGTCAAAATAATCCTCGATGCCGTACCCAGGCTGGGCATAATAGTTATCCTCCCCGATGGCCAGGAGCAGCAACAGCCCGTTGTTCCGTTCCACGGAGCCAATGCCCCAGGAATTGAACAGGGTATAGGCGTAGTCGTCGATGGATTCCCCATCCAGAAAATCCACCGCCACCACCACTATCTGGGCGCCGGTTTCCTCAAAGAGCTTCTGGTTCTCCGAAATGATCTCCTGCTCCGTCTCCTGAGACAGAACATCGGCGCTGTCCAGTACATACTGGTTTTCCGGCCGGTCGGGCACCCGGGCCCACACCGGCAGGGCTAACGCCACGGCAAGCACCAGGGAAATCCCCAGGGCCACCATCCTTTTTCCACACTTTTTCACAGGGCTTCCCACCTTCATGGGGAGGCCTCCTTTCCCAATATCAGGCATTTTCATCGAAGGTGGCCAAAGGCTTCACATCGGCCACATACCGCAAAAAATTCACTGGAAACTTCTCCAGCCGGGCGTTGAACTCCCGGGCGTCCTCGTTGTAGCTGGAGCGCTGGATCTTGTCCTGCTCCGACTCCATCTGGGCAATGAGCTCATCCGGGTATTTGGCGTCCTCCTGGGAAAGCTCCGTGTTCTTCAATTCCTCATAGAGGGCCTGAGCAGCCTGTCCCATCAAAAGGTTGGCTTCCGCTTCCTCCGCGAAATCATCATAGGAATTTTGAGACAGTCGCACGGCATATTCCAGGTCGTCAATCTTTTCCGAAAGCTGGGGATTGGCCTCCTTGTACCGTCTGGCCACTGTTATCAGGTTGTTAGCCGCCCCTTCCCGCGTCTCAATCCCCTCGTAGATAGCATACCCTGTCTTGTCGTAATAATAGGTGAGCTCCGCTTCTTCCCGCAAAGCTGACAGGGAATGGTGCACGCCCAGGGGGATCGCCAGGAGGATCAGCACCACCATGACACAGATCCCAACTAAATTTCTCTTTTTCAATGGTTCCAAACCTCCCTCCGAATGGAAAAAGCTGCCTCCCGCCCCCAATGGGCGACGGGGGACAGCCTCTCATGCTTTCTCAGGTGTGAATGTCCAGCAGCTTTTGTTTCAGTTCTCCCTCCAGCCGGCCGATCTCCGCTTCCGCGGCACGGCGCCGGGCTCTGCCTTCGTCCTGGATCTTTACTACCTCGTCCAGGGTCTGGATCAAGGACTGGTTGGTCTGCCGCAGGGTTTCCATATCCACCACGCCCCGCTCAGATTCCCGGGCGGTTTCGATGGTGCTCATCTTCAGCCGTTCGGCGTTCTTCCGCAGCAGCTCGTTGGTCATATTGGAAACTTCCCGCTGAGCCTTGACCGCCTGCTCCGAATGGGCCAATCCCAGAGCCAGCACCATCTGGCTCTTCCACAGAGGAATGGTGTTCACCAAAGTGGACTGGATCTTGTCGGACATGAGTTTATCGTTGTTCTGCACCAGCCGGATCTGGGGTGACATCTGCACGCTGACCATCCGGGTCAGCTCCAGGTCGTGGAGCTTTTTCTCAAAGTTGTCGCACTGCTGGGCGTAGTCATTGGCCGCCTGGGCATCCTCCGCCAAACCCGTTTGCCGGGCCTTGTTTTGCAGGTTGACCAAGGTGGTGGCCCGCTCCTTTTGCAGCTTCTTTTTCCCGGCGATAATGTACATGGACAGTTCCTTGTGATAGGAAAGGTTCATCTCATAGAGCTTGTCCAGCATGACAATGTCCTTCAGCAGCTGGACCTGGTGGGCCTCCAGAGCGCCTGCGATCTTGTTCACATTCTGCTCCGCGCTGTCATACCGTGCTTTCATGGCGGTGATCTTATTCCCTGTATTTTTGAAGAATCCGAAGAATCCCTTTTTCTCCTCTTCCTGAAGGTCAAATCCCTTCAGCTCCACCACCAGGTTGGAAATCTGCTCCCCCACTTCTCCCAAATCCTTGGTGCGCACATTGTTCAGGGTGGTATCCGAGAAGGAAGCGATTTTCTTCTGGGCAGCCGAACCGTACTGGAGCACCAAGGTGGAATTGGTCAGATCGATCTTTTCCGCAAAATCGTCTACCACCTTCCGCTCTTCCGGAGACAGAACACTTTCGTCCAACGAGGAAATCTCCTCCTCCTTGGGCTTTTGGGAAGCGGGCGCCTCCTCCGGGGTCAAGGTCAGGCTGGGGGTCTCCACCCCTTCCAGCGTAAGGGAAGGGGTCTGGGGCTCCTGGGCTTCCAGGGTCAATTTCATCTCGTCGGGCATGGTTCTGACCTCCTTGATTGATTCTAAATCGTCGAACAGGAATCGTTTTCCGGGGCTTGGGCGGGAGAATTCCCGGCTTAGGCGGGGCTTTTCCCGGTTTGCGCGGGATTTGCCCTAGCGCCCTTTGGGCGCGTCCGGACCGCGTTCCGGGGAGCTTTTTTCCCGCCTGCGCCTTGGGAAAGATCTTGAGGCTTTGCCTCAAACTCCACCAGATTTTTGAAAAAAGCTGGACCAAAAACTTTTAGGTTTTGTTCCCGTTGCCGGGCTCCGTTTCCTCTTCCACAAAGCCCTCCTGCTTCAACAGGGTTTCAAACACGGTGATATCCGCGGAAATATCCATGGCTTCCTCTGTAAAGAGGGCGTCCAGTTGTTTTTCAAAGGCATCTGCCACCGTATGCATCATTCCCGCAATATTGAACATGGTAGAGGTGATGTTCTCACCCTTGACCGATTGCTGGGATAGCCGCTGATAGCTGCCCAGCAGCTTCAGGGTGGTGGGCAGGTAATAACTCATGAATTTCCGAATTTGGGGGGCTTTTTCCGGATGATCGGAAATATATCGGAAAATATCCGCCGACGCCCGTTCCATCCGGACAATGTCCGCTGAAAGGGTTTCCTCGGGAATGGCATCGTCCGCCTCCCGAAGCTTTCGCAGGTACTCCCGGCCCTCGTCGATGATCTTGTCCACCTCCGGGTTGCCGGTGTGGGATTTCTCCTCCTTTTCCGGCTCCTTGCGGGGTTCCTTTTTGGGTTCTTCCTTGGGCTTTTCCTGCTCTACCGGCACAAACCGCTTTTTGCCCTTAAAAAGGGCACCGGAAACCAGGAACACCAACACCAGCACCAGGGCGAAAATTCCAAAGTGGACCGGCTCGTAAAGGGGGGCCGTCAGGGCGTAGATCACTGCCGCAGCTCCGGTGATGTAAAACTTGGCAGGGCTGCCGGTGTGTACCAGCTTCATGGGCGGCTGAGGGGTTCCAGGCGCCTGAGAGTAGGCAGGAGGTGTCCGCCGGGTCTGTTGGGGCTGAGGCTGCCGGGCCTTGGCCTGCTGGGTTTGCCTCTGGCGGGGTTGAGCCTGCCTGGGCGGTTGCTGAGGCCGAGGCGGCTGGTATCCCTGAGGAGGCACCGCCTGTCCCTTGGTTTGATAGCTGTAATGATAATAGCCGTTCCCGGTTTGAGCGCCGTTATTCTGGGGAGGCGTTCCCTGCTGCCGGGAATTGGATTGAGCCTGGTAAGGGGTTCCTTGGGGTGCCCGCCACTGGGGCGCCTGACCGCCTGTCCCTTGGGGGGGAGCCTGGGTTTGTCCGGTCCCGTTCCCCGGCTGAGAGGGACGGTAAGGATGGCCTGTCCCCTGGTTTCCCGGCTGAGAAAAGTTGCCGATGGCCTGATCTATCCCCTGGGCCGCTTTTCCCAACCCTTGGGCGATTTTCCCCGCCAGAGGGATCCCCGAACCGGTCAGCGTCCTGTAAACCTGGGAGGAGTGCAGCTCCTCCTGCAAAGGACGATTCCCTTTCTGATCCATAAGTCTCCTCCCATCCTTTCAGGGCAAATTCTCTAAAAAATAAGTTCTTTATCATTGTACTTTGGAACACAGTCCGGTGTCAACTGAATTCTGGGGCGGTAAAAGGAGTTTTCAGGCCTTTTCCCTCCAGGGCCAGAAACTGGCTGTGCCGCTCACACGGGATGGGGATTTTCCACCGCCGGAAATTGGGCTTTCACCTGATCTCCCGTGGCGATGCCTTCCCGGAACGCCGTAGCGGCACCGGCGGCTACGCCCCATCTCAGGCCTCCCTCGGCAGTGCCGTGGAGCAGGTAGCCGAACAGGAAACCGGCCACCAGAGAATCTCCCGCCCCCACAGTGGATACGGTTCGTCCCCGGACTCCGTGACAGTAGAGGCTCCGGCCTCCCTCCTCCAGAAGCAGGGCTCCCCGTTCTCCCATAGACACCACCACGTTACGAGCGCCCATCCGCTGAAGCTGCAAGCCATATTCTTTGGCAGCCCCCACATCGGCAATTTCCACGCCGAACAGTTGGCCCAATTCCTCAGCGTTGGGCTTGATCAGGAAAGGTCGGTAGGGCAGCGCTGCCAACAGGGCGTCTCCGGTGGTGTCCACCACCAACCGGGCACCCCGGCGCCGGGCGGTTTCCAGGATCCGGGGATAGGCCCCTTCCGGCAACCCCGGAGGAAGGCTTCCCGCCAGCACCAGGAAATCCCCTGGTTCCAGGGTTTCCAGCTTTTCCAGCAGCCGGTCCACCCCCTCAGGCGGGATCTGAGGTCCTTCCCCGTTTAAGTCGGTTTCCTCTCCCTGAGGCGTACGCACTTTCACGTTGATGCGGGACGTTCCCTTTTCCAGCAGCACAAAATCCGTAGGACATCCCTGGGCCTCCAGCAGGCGGCAGATCTCCCGGCCGGAAAAACCAGCAGCCACGCCCAAAGCCCTGTTTTCCACGCCCAGAGAACTGAGCAGCAGGGACACATTGACCCCTTTGCCTCCCGGGGCAAAGGCACTCTGGGAAAACCGCTGGATTGCCCCCTGCTCCAGGGTTTCCAGGGAGATAAGATAGTCCAGGGCCGGGTTGAGGGTCACTGTCATTATCATATTAAAGTCACGTCCTTACAAGTTTCTTAAGGTATTCTATCATTTTGAAAAAATTTTTGCAATGACGGCCCGGAACGCATAGACGGCCCCGGATTGTGAAAGGCTATAGGCAGCACCGGGATTCCCGGCGAAAAACCAGGAAAGGAACCTTTCATTATGTTGCGAAATAAACTTTGCGCCTTGGCTCTTGCCGCTTCCCTGGCCCTGCTGTTGGCAGGCTGCGGGGAAGAGGCGAAAAAAGATGTTTCCAGCACCGTCTCCCGAGTGGAGAGCGGCGCCGGGGAAACCGTTTCCCGCATTGAGAGCGGAATGGAGGAAGCTGGCAGCCGGGTAGGCTCTGCCATGGAATCCATGATGGATCCCGATGAGAGCTCCTGGGAGGAGGCCTCTCCTACGCCCCAGCCTCGATAACACCTTTGGCCGCTGCCTTCGGACAGCGGTCCTTTTTTTATGCCCGAGAGGCGAAGTTTTGCCCGGGAGATTCCTTGCTTCCCGATTCCACGTATGCTATACTGGTTTTGTATGCGGAATGCGCAATTTTTTGGGGGAAAAAGGAGTTGGAATACTGTGAAATACGGCGTACAGATTTTTGGCTGCCTGCCGGAATTCCGGCGGGATCCCAAGGGATTCCTGGTGCGGCTGGAGTCCATGGGCTATGGCCAGGTGGAACCCTGCGTCATTTTCGGCCGGGAAGAAGACTACCCTTCCTCCCTGTGGCAGCGGCTTTGGAAACCGGAGGAGGTTCCCGCCTTTGAAGAGGAAATGAATCAACTGGGACTGAAACTCAGTTCCTGTCATGTGTTTGCCCGGGAGCTGGACTCCCTGGGGGACCAGCTGCTGGAGCTGGCAAAAAACACCTCCATCGACACCTTTGTGGTCAACTGCCCTCAGAGCGCGTTGGGGCCTGGATATCTGGAGTTTGCCGCCGCCTGCCGGAGCCTGGCCGCCCAGCTGGGACAGCAGGGGGTTTCCCTGTGGTTGCACAACGGCGGTCCGGAAATCGCCGCCCGAGTGGAACGGGACGGCCAGGAAATCACTCTGTTGGAAGCTATTTTACAGGAGGCCGGGGAAGGCCTGGGGGCCCAGATCGACACGGGATGGGTTCTGTTCGGAGGCATTGATCCCGCTTCCTTTTTACAAAAGCTGGGCAGCCGGGTCAAATCCGTCCATTTTAAGGACATGGCTCCCGACTGCCAGCACCGGTCCGGCATGGACCGCTTTGCGGTATTGGGCAAGGGGATTACGGATATCCCCTCGGTGTTGAGGGCCATTCCCTCTTCCGTGGGATCGGTTTTGGTAGATCAGGACGCCAGCCAAGGAGATTTCCTCCAGGATTTGGAAGATTCTCTGAAAGCCCTTCACCGAGAGGAGGTGTCCCTGTGATTCGCTGCTGTATTTTCGACGCCGATGGCACTTTGCTGGACTCCATGACCATGTGGCGGGATCTCAGCTATGTGTATGCGGCCCAAAAGGGGCTCACCGTCCCCCAAGGGCTGCACCGGACCCTCAACCGCCTGAGCATGGAACAGTGCGCCGCCTATTACCAATCTCTGGGAGCCACCGGCACCGTGGAGGAGATCGTTGGGGAACTGGGAGAATGCGCCCTGGAGGGATACCGGAATCGGGTGGAAGAAAAGCCCCACGCCCGGGAATTTCTCCAGCTGCTCCGGGATAATCACATCCCTGTGGCAGTGGCCACCGCTTCCAACCGGGAGGGGATCCTTCTGGCTCTGGAACGGCTCCAGATGCTGCCCCTGGTGGACCTACTGCTCACCTGCGGGGAGGTGGGAAAAAGCAAGGAGCATCCCGATATTTTCCTGGCTTGCGCCCAGCGGCTGGGAGCAACCCCCAAGGAAAGCGTGGTCTTTGAGGATTCCGCCTATGCCATCCGCACCGCCAAGGCTGCCGGGTTCGCGGTGGTGGGAGTGGAGGACAGCGTCTCCGTGGACGGAGAAGGCCCTGGAGAATCCCGGGAAGGGATTGCCGCCAGTTCCGACTTTTATCTGAAAGATTACCGGGAGCTGATCCGCCTGCTGACCCCGCCGGAAGACATGGGGCAAAGCCTGGAACAACTTCTGTCCAACCCTTGACAGAAAAAGAATTTAACCATTGAGGAGAAAAAGAACAACCCTATGAGCACTTTTCGCAGAAAATTCATTGGCACCCGGGCTTTCTATGCCTCGGTGCTGGCCCTTTTGGTGCCCATGATTGTCCAACAGGGCATCACCCAGTTCGTCAACCTTCTGGACAACGTGATGGTAGGCCGGCTGGGCACCACCCCCATGTCCGGGGTGGCCATCGTCAACCAGATCGTCTTCATTTTCAACCTGACCATCTTCGGTGGCTTGTCCGGCGCCTCCATCTTCGGCGCCCAGTTCTTCGGCAAAAAAGATCAGGAAGGCCTCCGGTACACCTTGCGGTTTCGGCTGGTATTCAGCCTGGTGGTCACCGCTTTGGGCATCCTGGTGTTTCTGCTGTTTGGCACCCAGCTGTTCCAGCTCTATCTCAACGAGGAAGCCTCTACTCCCGAAGAAATCGCCTTGACCTTGACTTACGCCAAGGAATACATAGCCATCATTCTCTGGGGCCTGCTCCCCTTTGCCTTGGTCCAGTGCTTTTCCAGCACCCTCCGGGACGTGGGAGAAACCTTCTCCCCCATGATCGCCAGTGTCATCGCCATTTGCGTGAACCTGGTGGGCAACTACCTGCTGATCTTCGGCAGCTTCGGTTTCCCCAAGATGGGTGTGGCCGGCGCCGCTTTGGCCACGGTCATCGCCCGGTATGTGGAAATGGCCTACCTGCTGCTGCGCACCTACCTGCACCGGAAAAATTTCCCCTTTGTCCAGGGATTGTTCCGGGACTTCCGGGTGCCCTGGTCCCTGATCAAGCAGATTGCCATCACCGGCACCCCGCTACTTTTAAACGAGACCCTCTGGTCCATCGGCACCGCCATGGTCAACATGTGCTACGCCACCCGGGGGTTGGAAGCCGTGGCAGCCACCAACATCAACTCTACCGTGTGGAATCTGTTCGCCATTGTCATGATGGCCATGGGCAACGCCATTGGCATCCTCTCCGGACAGCTGCTGGGGGCCAATGACATTCCCGGAGCCAAGGACACCGTGCGGAAACTGTTGTTTTTCAGCGTCTGCGCCAATGCGGTCATCGGTGGAATCATTGTGGCCTGCTCTCCCCTGATTCCCTACATCTACAACACGGAACCCACCGTCCGGCAGACAGCCACCCAGCTGCTGACCATCTCCGGTTGTTTCCTGCCTCTGACCTCTTACGTCCACGGCACCTACTTCACCATCCGGTCCGGAGGTAAAACCTTTGTCACCTTCCTCTTTGACTGTGTATTCACCTGGGTGGTGTGTTTGCCCATCGCCTTCTGCCTGTGTCAGTTTACCGGGCTTTCAGTGGTGTGGGTGTTCTTCTTTGTGTCCAGTGCGGACATCATCAAGGCCGTGATCGGAACCATCATGCTGGTTTCCGGAGTTTGGGCCAAAAACGTGGTGGGCAGTCAAACTTCCGCCCCCTCACAAACATAATTCCCGGGATCTCCCGGCTCAATCCATCGTCACAAAAAGAAAGGAATGGTTTCATGGAACAAAAGGAAGAGCTGCTTTATCCCTATCGCTATGAGATGCACTGCCACACCAATTGGTGCAGCCGCTGCGCCCACAACAGCCCCCAGGAAATGGCCCAGGCCTATTGGAAAAAAGGTTACGCCGGCATGGTGATCACCGACCACTTTCTTCTGGGCAACAGCGCCGTGGATCAGTCCCTCCCTTGGGAGGAAAAAATGCGCGCCTATGACGCCCCCCGTCAGGCCGTCCAGGAATGGGCCCAGCAGCAAGGCGTGGACTTTCAGGCGTTTTTGGGCCTGGAACACCACTACGGCAGCGGCAAGGAAGTGCTCACCTATGGCATCGACCTGGAGTTTCTCCTTTGCCACCCGAACCTGCACCTGCTCTCCCTGAAGGACTACACAGACACCGTTCGCCAGGGGGGAGGATTGATCTCCATGGCCCACCCCTATCGGGAGGAGCCCTATATCGACCCCAACGTGCTGCCCCAGCCCGATTGTCTGGACGGGGCCGAAGCCTTTAACTATGGCAATCGGACGGACCGGGAAAATCAGAGGGCGGTGGAGCTGATCCGGAAATATCACCTGATCCCCACCTCCGGCGGAGACATTCACAGCATTTTGGAGCCCGGTCTGGGCCAGGCGGGCATTGCCCTGAAAGAACGGGCCCGGTCCTCTCAGGACCTGGTGGACGCCCTCCGGTCGGGAGACTACCGGCTCATCATTCGGGACCGGTTGGTGGCTCCCGAAGACATTTTGTAAAAGTTCCGCCTTGAGCGGAACTTTGGGAGTTGTATCATTAAGAAGGTTTGCCTGAATCGCAGGCTGCCCATAGATTCTTTTGGGAAGGATGATCTATTATGGAAGTCTTGACACAACAACGGCCCTTTCAAGAGCGGGACGCCATTTCCATTCTGGAAACGGTGGACGTGGTCACCGGGGAGCGCCAGGTGCTCCGGGAATTTGACCACTTGATCGAGGCCCCCAACTGGCTCCCCACCGGAGACGCTCTCCTTTACAACGCGGGAGGCCGGCTGTGGCTGTACCATCTGGCCTCCGGGGAAAGCAAGGAGATTGACACAGGCTTTGTCCGCCGGTGCAACAACGACCATGTGCTGTCCCCGGACGGGAAGTCCGTGGGCCTCAGCCAGGGCACGGTGGAGGACGGCCGGTCCCGGGTGTACACGGTGCCCCTTTCCGGAGGTGTACCCCGGTTGGTGACCCCCATAGCCCCCAGCTATCTCCACGGCTGGTCCCCAGACGGGAAAACCTTGGCCTACTGCGCCGAACGGAACGGAAACTTCGACATCTACACCATTCCCCTGGAAGGCGGGGAGGAAACCCGCCTTACCGACGCCCCGGGCTTGGATGACGGGCCAGAGTACTCTCCCGATGGGAAGCACATCTGGTTTAACTCCGTGCGCAGCGGGTTGATGCAGGTATGGCGCATGAACGCCGACGGTTCGGAGCAGACCCGCATGACCTGGGAGGAAGACTCCAACTGCTGGTTCCCCCACCTCTCCCCCGACGGAACCCAGGTGGCCTACATCGCCTATAAAAAGGGCGACGTGGAGCCCGGCGCCCATCCCCCTCACAAAAATGTGGAGATCCGCCTGATGAGCGCTCAGGGAGGGGAGTCCCGGGTGCTGGTAAAGCTCTTCGGCGGCCAGGGAACGCTCAATGTAAACAGCTGGTCTCCCTGCGGCAAAAAGCTGGCTTTTGTCAGCTACCGGCTGAGGGATTGACCTGAAAAACGGAAGCGTCCGGCAATTTGCCCGGGCGCTTTTTGTTTTCCACAGGCGGGAGGATTTTGGTGGAAAACAGTCCAACTTTTCCAAACGCCTTGATTTTTTTCCTGCCTTGTGGGAAAATAAAGAACGCAGTCAGTCAATGGCGCCATGAGAAGATGGGGGGATTTTGCTATGGAATCATTGCGCGAATTGTATCGAATCGGCCGGGGGCCTTCCAGCTCCCACACCATGGGACCTTCCCATGCGTCCACTCTGTTCCGGCAGGCCTTTCCCCAGGCGGACCGGTTTGAAGCCACCTTGTACGGTTCCTTGGCCAAAACCGGCAAAGGCCACCTGACGGATGTGGCCATTCGGGATGCCTTTGCCCCATTGCCTACGGACATCTGCTTCGACCTGGATACGCCGGAAGAAACTTTGCCCCATCCCAATACCATGGAACTCAGGGCTTTTTCCGGAGAAACCACCTTGGGCTCCTGGCGGGTATTCAGCGTGGGAGGCGGGAAAATTGAAATTGAGGGACAACCCTCTGTGGCCCCTCAGGACGTGTACCCCCTCTCCACTTTCCGGGAGATCAAGGAATACTGCCAGCGGGAAGGAAAATTCCTGTGGCAGTATGTGGAGGAAAACGAAGGGGTGGAAATCTGGGACTACCTGCGGGATGTGTGGAAGCAGATGAAGGACACCGTTTACGCAGGCCTCAATGCTGATGGAGTGCTCCACGGAGGATTGGGCGTCCAGCGGAAGGCCAAATACCTGATCCGCCAGCGCCACATGGATGAAAGTGCCGAAACCCGGGAAAACCGGAAGGTGTGCGCCTACGCCTTTGCCGTCAGCGAGGAAAACGCGGGAGGCGGCGTGGTGGTCACTGCACCTACCTGCGGTGCCTCCGGCGTTTTGCCTGCGGTGCTGTTGTTCAAACAGGAGCAGCAGGGCTTTACCGACACCGACGTGCTGCACGCTCTGGCCGCTGCGGGAGTGATCGGCAACATCCTCAAGACAAACGCCTCCATATCGGGGGCAGAATGCGGCTGCCAGGCGGAAATCGGCAGCGCTTGTTCCATGGCCGCGGCAGGCCTGGCAGAGCTGTACCACATGGACCTGGATCAGATTGAATACGCCGCCGAAGTGGCCATGGAGCACCATCTGGGTCTCACCTGCGATCCCATTGGAGGCCTTGTGCAGATTCCCTGTATCGAGCGAAATGCGGTGGCCGCCATGCGGGCCATCAACGCTTTGAGCTTGGCCAATTTTCTCACCTACACCCGCAAGATCTCCTTTGACATGGTGGTCAAGACCATGTACGAGACGGGTCGGGATTTGTTCTCCAAGTATCGAGAAACCAGTGAAGGCGGCCTGGCCAAAATCTACACCGAATGATCGGTTGACAGCCCCCCTCTTTTTCCGGTATAATAGATACAGTTGAATTTGGGCTTTCCTCCGGGAAAGCCTTCTTCGAGGTGTTGCGCAGTTGGTAGCGCGCGTGGTTTGGGACCACGAGGCCGCAGGTTCGAGTCCTGTCACCTCGACCAGGCTGAGCCTGGACGCACGTCGCGTTCAGGACTCGGCTTTTTCTTTTGCCCTGCGGCTCGCGTTGGCAGCGGCATCTATTTTGTAACTCCGACCCATGTCCCGGCGAACCCTTGTGGTTTGCCGGGACTTTCTTTTGGGAAAGTGCCGGCTTCTCTATACTGGCTGCCGCTGCTCCCCGCAAAAAGTCATGCATTGCTTGTAGACGCGCTCACGACGCTTCCGCTTGCTGCCAACCTTTTGTGGATAAGGAAGGCTCCTCCGGATATCCATTTTGTCACCTAAACCCAGGGGGTTGCACTCCTGGCAATCCCGCACCTCACTTTCCGAGGTGCATTTTTTGTCCCCGTTTCGATTGCAAATGCCACGCAAAAAATACCCTCTTTACCAGTTACATCCAGTAAAGAGGGTACCAAGTTAAATGGGGCCGAAGGGTTTTCTTTTCAGGGATTTCCCGGTTCGGAGAATCAGCCGTGTTTCCCCTGGGTTCCATCCTGGCAAGATGGATTTCACTCGAGGATGGGAAAACTCTTCCCGAATGGTATCCCGAAGCACCGTGCCACGCTGATATCCGTGAATCACACGGAGCTCGGCCACTTGGGGAGGCGCTTGGTTGAGCCATCCCGTGAGAAGATCTATGGCGTCCCGCTGATACACCCCGTGTAAATCCACCGTGGCCACGGTTCCATCCACGCGAAACCGCATCCTATCCCCCCTTACTTGCGCCCTATGCTTTTCTCCATTATAGGGCTTACAGGCCGAGGGCGCAAGGGGATTCTTATCCCAACACCTGGAATGTTTTCCACTTACCGCTCCGATAACGGGCTGTCAGGATTACCGCTTTGATGCACCAGTCTCCCGCCATGGCAAAGGCCACACCGATCACGCCCAGATTCAGCCACACACCCAGCAGAATCGACAGGGCAACCCGGCAGACCACCGTACAAAACAGGGAAATCCCCATGGTAAAGGTCACATCCCCTGCCGCCCGCAAGCCGTTGGCAAAGGGTCCGGAAATGGGAAAGGCCACCGCATTGAACAAGTTGTGAATCACTACCAGGATCAAAACCAGCTGCTTGGTTTCCGGAGACAAATCGTAGAGGGTCAGCAAAAGGGGCGTTCCCGCCAGCACCAGGGCGTTCCACAGGACGGAAATGAAAAAGGTCAGCCGAGTGAGCTTTTTCATGTAGTAATCCGCTGCTTCCGAATCCCCGGCACCCATGCATTGACCGATAACCGTAATATAGGCCGGACCCAAAGCCGCTCCCACCAAGGCTGCCAGAGACCAGATGCTCTGGGCCACGCCATTGGCCGCAATCTGCACCGTGCCGAACATGGCCGTAATGGAACTGAGCGCCACCTTCGCCAACTGAAACAGACCGTTTTCAATGCTGCTGGGTACCGCTATCCCCAACAGTCTGCGAATCATCCGGCCATTCCAGGAAAAGATTTCCTTCCAGACCAGGTGAATTCCGTTTGCCTTGGAAAAACACAGGGCTGTCATGATCACCGCCGCCAGCCACCGGGAAATAGTGGAGGGCCAGGCCACGCCAGCCACCCCTGCATGGAGGACGAAAATTCCAATGGCGTTGCCCACCACGTTGACCCCGTTCATCACCAGAGATACGTTCATGGTCACATGGGTCTTGCTCATGCTCCGGTACAGGGCCGCTCCCCCATTATACAGGGCCAAAGCCGGATAGGAGTAGGCGGAAATCCGCAGATACACCACGCTGGCGTCCATCACGTCTCCTTCCACCTGGCCAAACAGCAATCCCAGCAGGCCACGGTTCCAAACCAAGGTCAGGACCATACAGGCCACGGAAAACAAAAAGGACAAGGTGTACAACTGGGAGGATGCCCGATTGCCATTTTCGGGATCCCCGTGTCCCAGATACTGACTGACCACCACGGCCCCCCCAGAGGCCAACGCGGTGAACAGGTAAATGAAAAAGGTGTTGAGCATGTTTACCAGTGACACGCCAGACACGGCTGCCTCCCCTGCGTAACTGACCATCAAGGTGTCCGCAATGCCTACCAGCATAGCCAAAAGCTGCTCCCCAAAAAGGGGTAAAATCAACGCCGTCAAGTCCCCGTTGGAGAAACGCTGTCTGCTTTCCTCCAGGCGGTTTTTTGGTTCCACAATCCAGGTCCACACCTTGCCGATGGTCTGCCTCATCGCTGCCCCTCCCTATTGATCCAACCCGTTTTCTTCTGAGATCATTGTAACAGGAAGGCAGTTTCATGTCCAATACTTATAGTTTATCCAACAAAATACCTTTTGAGCATAATTAGAATTCTTCCCTTATCAGCCTTGGGAAGTAGTCTTTTTCTGGGAAAACAAAAGAAAAAGCCCCGAAAAGGGGCTACTGCATGATGCAGCATCCTTTCGGGGCATTTTTCATCGTTTTTGTTCAGGCCTCTCTCAGGAGATATCCAGGGGATGATAGCACATCACCTTACGCCCGGGGGCGATCTCTTTCAGCTCAGGACGGCCCTTACGGCATTCATCCGTAGCATAGGGGCAGCGAGGAGCGAACTTGCAGTAAGTGATGGAATATTCCTTGTCTTCCATGTCCGGGAGCACCAGGTCTTCCTTCCACTTGTCGCCTACACGAGGCACTGCGTTCATCAGCAGCTCGGTATAGGGATGGGCAGGATGGTCCATGATATCCTTGGCGCTGCCGTATTCGATCAAGGTGCCACGATACAGAGTGGCAATGTAGTCGGATACATAGTAAGCCGTGGACAGGTCATGGGTGATGTAGATAAAGGAGATATTGTACTTATCTCTCAGCTCTTTGAACAGGTTGACGATGTTCATCTTCATGGAGGCGTCGATAGCAGCCACGGGCTCGTCCGCGATGATCAGCTTGGGACGGGTGATCAGAGCACGGGCGATGGACACACGCTGCAACTCACCACCGGAGAACTGGGTGGGATACTTGCCCTTGACAACGGCCAAAGACATACCCACGCTCTTCAGAGCTTCGTCCACCAGCTTGGTAGCCTCGTCCTTGTTCTTGGCAATGCCAAGGCGGAGCGCGGTGTTGAACAGATAGGTGTCCACCGTTTTCCGGGCGGAGAAGGACTCATAGGGGTTCTGGAAGATGGGCTGGACATCCAGCTTGAATTGCTTGTGGTTGTAGGATTTCTTATCGCTGTAGGACTTGCCATCCAGGACAATGTCGCCCATATCCGGATTGTGCAGACGGAGAACCATCTTGCACAGAGTGGACTTGCCGCAGCCGGACTCGCCCACCACAGAAAGGATTACAGGCTTATCGGCATCGATGGACAGGGAAACATCATCCACAGCCACCAGTTTCTTGCCGCGCAGCATACCACCGATACGGAAGATTTTGCTGACGCCTTTAATTTCCAACAGTTTCTCAGCCATGCTTCTCGACCTCCTCGTTGAGCAGATGACAGGCCGCAAAGCGTCCGGGTTTCACCTCGCGGAACGCGGGTACCTCGGAACGGCAGCGGTCGGTTGCGTGGGGGCAGCGAGGAGCGAAACGGCATCCCGGAGGGGGACTGGCCAGCGCCGGGGGACGTCCGGGAATACCAACTCTCGAACTCTTATCACCCACACGAGGCAGTGCTGCAACCAGCATCTGAGTGTAGGGATGAATGGGATCGTTGAAGATATCTTCGGTCTTGCCCAGCTCGATTACGCTACCAGAATACATGATGGCCATACGGTCGGTGATCTGATAGTGCACGCCCATATCATGGCTCACGATGACCATGGTATTTTTCAGCTGCTTCTGCAGGTGCATGAGCATCATCAAGATACCACGCTGCACCACCACGTCCAGAGCGGTTGTGGGTTCGTCAGCCAGCACCACACGGGGCCCCATGAAGGTGGCCAGGGCGATGATAACACGCTGCCGCATACCGCCGGACAACTGGAAGGGATAAGCCTCCAGCACATCGGGAGACAGGCTGAGTTCTTCCAGGTATTTGGCAACCCGGTCCAGCGTCTCCTTTTCCGTCTCATTCTTCCGGTCCTCCTTGGGAATGGAGTCCAGGAACTGCTGCTTCAGACGGACAATGGGGTTCAGAACGCTCTGCGCAGCCTGGGGCACATAGGAAATGTTGTTCCACCAGGTCTTGCGGATTTCGCCCGACTCAAAAGAAAACTTTTGTCCATTCTTTTCACCGCTGAGGATGACCTTGCCTTTGTCGATCTCCAGGGGAAACTCCACGATGTCATAGAGGGTTTTCAGCAGGGTGGTCTTGCCGCAGCCAGACTCACCTGCGATACCGAAAATCTCGTTGTCGTAGATTTCAAAATTCAGATCATTAATGACATGGATATCGCCGTTGATGGTTTTATAAGAAGTGGACAGATTTTCGACTTTTAACATACTCGTTACCTGCCTCTCTTCATGGATAGATAGTCATTGTAGCCCGTGATCAGCATGAACAAGCCGATGAACAGAACCACGGTGGCCACGATGGGAGCGCCAATCCACAGATACTGCTTGTTGAAGATGGCGTTGTAGCTTCTGGCCCACTGGATCATGTTGCCCAGGGAAACCAGGTTGCCGGGAGACAAGCCCAGCACAGCCAAGCTGGATTCAGAACCGATTGCGGACAGCACTGCGTTCATGAAGTTGGACAGAGACCAGGTCAAGGCATAGGGCAGGATTTCGGTGACAACGATCTGCACCGTGCCCTCGCCGGAGAACCGAGCCGTGTGGATAAAGTCACGTTCCTTAATGCTCAGAGCCATGGAACGGATCTGCCGGCTGGGCCAAGCCCATGCGAACATGGCCAGCACCAGAGCCATCAGGATCACGGTGGAAGAACCCTTCATCAGAGAGGTCATCATGATCAGGATGGGCAGAGAGGGAATCACCACGAAGGTATCGGTGATAACCATCAGCACACGGTCCAGAGCGCCGCCCACAAAGCCGGCCAGCAAACCAACGAACACGCCTACCACAGTGCCCAACAGAGCAACGATCAAGCCGATGACCAGAGAGTTGTGAATGGACTCAATCAGCAGCCACACAACGTCCTGGCCCATGCTGGTGGTGCCCAGCCAGTGCTCCATAGAAGCACCCAGCTTATTGGGATAAGAGTTGTAAGTAAAAGGATCCACATGGGGGATGAAGTAAACCACGAAACCGAGGATTACGAAAAACAGGGTAATGATCAGGCCAGCTTTCAAACGGAAGTTGGCAAGTTTCCAGAATTTTTTCATGTGTCTCTCCCTCCTTAGCTATAACGGATCCGGGGATCAATGAAGGGATACACCAGGTCCACAACCAGGGTAGCCGTGGAAATAGCCACAATGGAGATGGTGATACATCCAAGGATCATGTTGTAGTCAGACTGGAGGATCGCGTTCTGAATCAGAGAACCAACGCCAGGATAGTTGAAGATGATTTCCGTCATGATGGAGCCGCCGAACACGCCGCCCAAGCTCATAGCCAGAGCTGTGATCTGGGTCAGAATGCAGTTACGGAACACATAGCTCATGCCGATTCTCCGCTCAGAAACACCACGATACCGGGCGAACATGACGAAGTCTTCTTCTGCGGTGGTCATGGCCAGAGACTTCATGGAGATGATCTGCCAACCGGTACCAACCAGCAGCAAGGACAATGCCGGCAGGATGGAGGCGTGAATCAACGAACTGATAAAGTCCCAAGCCGTGCCTCTGGTCAGCAGCGTCGTGGAGATGGGGAACCATCCCAAAACATACGCAAAGAAGATCTGAAGGATCAGGGCGATCAGGAAGTAGGGGATGGGGTAAATGCAAATTGCGATACTTTCCATAATCTTGGAAGACCGCTTATTTTTCCGGAAGCCCGCTAACAAACCAATAAAGTTACCGATGATCCAGCCCAACAGGGTGGAGGTCAAAGACAAGCCCAAAGTATAGGGCAGGTTACGGCCGATAATGCTGGTAACGGGTTCGGGATAGCTCATCAGGGAGGGACCAAAGTCAAAGTGGAGCAGGCCATTCCACAGGAAAGAACCATACTGCTCCAGCAGAGAGCCTTCCAGACCAAACTGGACTCTCAATTGGGAGCGCAGCGCTTCCATTTCCGCGGGATCCATGTTACCGGAACGGGACTGCATCTGAGCAATCATGTTTTCAACAGGATCCGAAGGGAACATGCGGGGGATGAAGAAGATAAACGTAACGCCAATCCAAATCGTCAAAGCCCACGCAAGGACACGCTGCAAAAAGAAAGTTTTGAATTTCACAGCTACACTTCCTTATCTTTGATAGAGTCATGAACAGAGTTCAATGAAATACATCCTAATTCGATAATTTAATAGAACAAGAGAGAGAGGCGCGGTTTCTCGGTCTACTAAACACGCGCCTCTCATCCCCCGTTCACATTAAATTAAACGTTCTTTGTTATGGCTCGTTTCAAGTAACCACTTAGGCCGCAACGGGAGTGATGTTGGGCAGCATGTACTTGAAGCAGCTCCACCACCACCAAGGACCATTGTAAGGATTGTCCTCGTTGGGATAGCCCTCCCAATAAGTGCTGTTGGTGGGAACGAACTTGGTGCCGCTCAGCACGTTGATAAAGGGCATATCGGTGACAGCCTGCTGCAGCAGGTCAACGGTGGTGTTGTAGGCATCGTCAGACTCGGGATCCATGTTGGCCAGCGCATGCAGGTCATCAGACACCTGCTGGTTGTCCCAACGGCAGCCCTGGCCAGAACCAGTCTCGCCCAGAGGCTTAATCAGAGCATTGTCGAAGCCGGACAGAGCGGAATACAGGTCGGTGGTGATACCGCCGGAGGGCCAGTAACCAGCCACATAGTAGTTGCCGGTGCCGCCGTCCACGTCCCAAGTAGCCTGAGACTTGGAAACGATGGTGCAGTTCAGACCGAAGTCAACCAACTGGTTGTAAGCAGCGTTGATGGTACGGGAAGCCTGCCATTCGGTGTCAGCCAGGTAGCTGAGCTCCATGGTGAAGGGCTCGCCATTGAAGTACCAGCCGTCGTCCTTCTTCTCCAGGCCAGCCTTCTCCAGCAGCTTGGTAGCAGCTTCGTCGTCATTCTTCCACCAGCCAACGCCCCACAGTTCGGTAACATCAGCATCGCCGGAATAATTGGTAGCTTCAGCCATCCGCTCGGCATAGCCGGTATCGAAGGGCTTGAAGGTGGTGCCATCGCCCAGATCCAGTTCAAAGTTCTCCAACCACTCGAGCATGGGCTCGGTGTACTGAGACTGCAGGTAGCTGGTGTTGTTCAGCAGCGGAATGGGAGCTGCACGGCCAGCGCCGGAGAAGATGTTCATGGACATCTCGTCGATGTTCAGAGCCAAAGCAATGCCCCAACGGAAGTCAGCATTGTCATAGGGAGCGCCCTGGCCCTGGGAGAACACGATGGATTTTGCACCGGGGTCATCCAGGTAAGCATAGGGGAAGTCAGCATACCAGCACTGAATCTTGTCGTTCTGCTCGTTCATGGACTGGAACTCTTCCATGGTCACTTCGCAGAGCACGTCAACGTTGTTGGAGACCATCTGCATCTGCTTGGTGGAGGAGTCGCCCAGAGCGCGGAACCACACATAAGTAGCGGGCTTCTGATCCTCAGTGTAGCCATAGTAATCGGAGCCAACCACGCCCAGAGTGGACTGCCACCAGTCCTCACGGAGCTTGTACAGCACCCAGTCGCCGTTGGGGTCATAGTCTTCCACGGTGTAGGGGCCAGCAACCACAGGATTCTCATCCTTGAAGGTGGTCACGTCGGCCTGCTGAGAATAGATGTGCTCAGGAACGATCCGATAGTCGGTGCCCCACACGCTGATGCCGTAACGCATGGTCAGACGGGGGAAGGCTTCGGTCATCTTGAAGACCACGGTGTAATCATCGGTGGCTTCCACAGAGTCGATGTACAGGTTGGTAGCGGAGGAAGCGCCGATTGCGGAGTTCTCCTTGATCATGTTGAAGGTGAAAGCCACGTCTTCAGCAGTCAGGTCTTCGCCGTCGGACCACTTGATGCCTTCGCGGATCTTAACAGTCCACTCGGTGTAGTCCTCGTTGGGAGTACCCATGTCAGCGGCTACTTCGGGGAACTGCTCGCCCTTGACGGAGTCCATTTCCCACAGATGAGCGCTCATCAGCTGATGAATGCCCATGCCGGTGGTGGTACCGGTCATGTAGGTGTTGAACTGTCCGGGAGTGTCCGTGGGAGTCTGAGTCTCAACGATCAGAGTCTCCTCACGGGGGGTGCCCACTTCGGTGGTGATGCCTGCAGCGGCAAGAGTGCCGGTAGAGGCGCCGTCGTCGGTGCTGGTGGTGCCGCTGGTAGTCGTGCTGCTCGTACCGCTGGTATCGGTAGAACCGCTGCTGGTGTTGTTATTGTCACCGCAGCCGCTCAGAGCCAGGGTAAGAAGCATGACCATAGCGAGCACAAGAGCAATTGTCTTCTTTCTCATGGTTCATCCTCCTTAAGATGAATAGGTTGATGTATTGAATCCCCAAACCTTCAGGGACAGAGGCATATAAGGCCTTGGGTTTTTTACAGGCCCCGGAACCCCGAGACATGTGAAAGACCCGCCGAGAGGAACCTCCCTTCCTCACCGGCCAGCCATGCTCTGCAATAAAAGAGAAACATTTGAGAGAAGCCGTCGCCTCCCCCCTAAAAAGAACTACAAGGAAAATCCCTGTATTCTCCCGGCCCATTTTGTCGGGACCTTTCCCTCTTTGAAATTTCCTTTCGTCAAGTTGCCTCGAATCTGCCGAGAAATTCTCAAATGGGTCAAGGTTTTTTAGTACATATGACTTTATGGTGTCATGATAACACTTGTGAGAAAGAATGTCAACCGTTTTAATCTTCATTCTTTCTGAGGGATTGTATGCAATAATATACACTTACGGCCATTTCAAATTCTCAAAAAACCCAGTATTTTCCTAATGATTTTTCGATTTTGTTCCACCTGAAAAAGAATGAATATATATTCATAAAACGGTAAGGGCATTTTTCACAAAAAATCCACGCTGAACAAAAAAATTACCGAAAAACAGCCATCTTCCCGCCGGTTTCACAGTGGAAAATCAGCGAAAAAATATGAATTGTTACAATGTTGTCACGATTTGTTCACAAAAAGGCTCGTTGTCTTTTAGATGTGGACAACTGTCTCTCAGCTGTCAGAAAAGGGCCAAATAGCCCCAAGCAAGGCCTTTTTAATCCCCCATCTTTCCGCCCCTCAATATCTATACTATATATAGTATAGAACAAATTGCCACATTTTGTCGCGGGGCACTATTTTTTCTTTTTTTCTTCCCCTTTCCACTGGCCCTGTTTCAACTCCCTGTAAAGGGGAATGCTTGCATAAAAATGAAGCCCTTCCCCACTTTGGCGCTGAGAAGGGCTGTTTTCAGGGATTGGAAACTATTTTTTCCGGAAAAAAGGGGAACCCTCTGGGGGTTCCCCTGCCTTCTTCTTTTTAGCTGTGGTCAAATTGACTGTTGTACAACTCCGCGTAAAACCCGCCTTTTTCCAGCAAGGACTGGTGGTTGCCCTGTTCCACAATATGGCCGTCCCGCATGACCAGGATCACATCCGCGTCCTGGATCGTGGAAAGCCGGTGGGCTACAATGAAGCTGGTGCGGCCCTTCATCATTTTCTGGAACGCCTTCTGAATGCGGATTTCCGTCCGGGTGTCGATGGAAGAGGTGGCCTCGTCCAGAATCAACATGGGCGGCAGGCAGAGCATAACCCGGGCAATGCACAAAAGCTGTTTCTGCCCCTGGCTGATGCTGCCTCCATCCTCGCCAATCACCGTGTCGTAGCCCTGGGGCAGCCGTTTGATAAAGCTGTGGGCATGGGCAGCCTTGGCGGCTTCCACCACTTCTTCCAGGGTAGCGTCCGGTTTGCCGTAAGCAATGTTCTCCCGAACCGTGCCCCGCTTCAACCAGGTATCCTGAAGGACCATGCCGTAGTTTTTCCGCAGACTCTTCCGGGTGATTTCCCGAATATCCGTGCCCTCCACCTGGATGGAACCTCCGTTTACATCGTAAAACCGCATGAGCAGGTTGATCACTGTGGTTTTGCCGCAGCCGGTGGGACCTACCAGGGCCACCCGCTGGCCGGGCTGCACCTGCAGGTTGAAATCTTCAATGAGCCGCTGACCCTTCCGGTAAGAGAAGTCCACATCCTGGATAGTCACCTGACCCTGGACCTGGTCCAGCACCCGGGCGTCAGGGGCATCGGGAATCTGAGGGGGCTCTTCAATGAGCTCAAAAACCCGACCTGCACAGGCCAGGGCGTTTTGCAGCTCCGTGACCACGCCGGAGATCTCGTTGAAGGGCTTGGTGTACTGGTTGGCGTAGCTGAGGAAGCAGGAAAGCTGACCTACGGTAAGTCCTCCGGACACCACCGACAGAGCGCCCACAATGCCCACTCCCGTATACACCAGGGAGTTGACAAACCGGGTGGAGGGATTGGTGATGGAGGAGAAGAAAATGGCCCGGAGAGAGCATTGACGAAGCCGCTCGTTGATCTCATCAAACTGCTCCAGGGATTTTTTCTGGCGGGAAAAAGCCTGTACCACCTTTTGATCCCCCACCATTTCCTCCACAAAACCCGTCTGTTCTCCCCGCACTTGGGATTGGAGACGGAACATATCGTAGGTGCGCTTGGCGATAAAGGCAGCCACCAGCAGGGACACGGGGGTGACCACCACCACCACGGCGGTGATGACTACGTTGACGCTGAGCATAAAGCACAGGGTTCCCAAAATGGTGATGACCCCGGAGAAAAGCTGGGTAAATCCCATGAGCAGGCCGTCGGCAAACTGATCCACGTCGGCGATGACCCGGCTGACCACTTCTCCTGCGGGATGAGAATCCACATATTTCAGGGGCAGAATCTGCAATTTCCGGAACGCCTCGTTGCGGATGTCCCGAACTACCCGATAGGTGATTCGGTTGTTCAGCAGGTTCATCACCCACTGAGACAGGGCCGCAATACCGATCACCACGCCGATCTGCACCAAAATCCGGAAGATTCCCTGGAATGCCACCTGGCCGGGGCCGATAATCAGGTCCACGGCGTCACCGGTGAGAATGGGAATATACAAGGAGGCAGCTACCGTTACAGCAGCCAGCAAAATGGAGAGTCCTACCAGAACCCAGTAGGGACGAATATACCGAAGGACTTTTTTTAAAGTGCCTTTCTGTGCCTTTTCCCCTTTCATGCCCGAACCTCCTTTCTCTCACTTTGCTGAAACTGGGATTCGTAAATTTCCCGGTATACTTGGCAGCTTTCCAACAGCTGCTCGTGGGTGCCTACTCCAACGGCTTCCCCATCGTCCAACACCACGATCCGATCCGCGTACCGGATGGAAGAGGTCCGCTGGGACACGATAAACACCGTGGGACCTCCCTCCATTTCCCGGATGGCCTTCCGCAGCTTGGCGTCGGTGGCAAAGTCCAGGGCGCTGGCGCTGTCGTCCAGAATCAGGATTTCCGGCCGGCGGGTCAGGGCTCGGGCGATGGTCAGCCGCTGACGCTGGCCTCCGGAAAAGTTCTTGCCTCCCTGGGCTACCGGCTCGTCCAACTGACCCGGTTTCTCTTCCACAAAATCTTTGGCCTGGGCAATTTCCAGAGCCTTCCACAGTTCCTCGTCCGTGGCGGACTCTTTGCCCCACTGCAAATTTTCCCGGATGGTTCCGGTAAACAGGGTAGCACGCTGGGGCACCACCCCCACTTTGGCCCGGAGTTCTTCCAGAGGATACTCCTGAACCGGATGGCCATCCACCAGCACCTCTCCCTGGGTTGCGTCATAAAACCGGGGAATCAGGTTCACCAGAGAGGATTTGCCGCTGCCGGTGCCTCCGATGATGCCCACCGTCTCCCCGGGCTTGACGGAAAAGCTCAGCCCCGACAGGGACGGAGCTCCTGCTCCCCGATAGGTGAGACCCACATTCCGGAAGGTGACACGGTCCTCGTTTTCCTTTTCTCCCGTAAGGCGGTCCGGGGAAGACATGGTGCCTCCCTGGTCCAGAATTCCCTGCACCCGCTTGGCGCAGGCCAGAGCCTTGGTGATGTTGATAATCAGGTTGGCCAGCTTGATCAGCTCCACCAGGATCTGGGACATGTAGTTTAAGAGGGCCACCACCGCGCCCTGGGTGATGATTCCCGTATCCACCCGCACGGCGCCCACCCAGATCAACGCCACTGTGGCCAGGTTGATGAGCACATAGGTCACGGGATTCATCAGGGCAGAAACACGGCCCACATGGACCTGCAGTCGGGTCAGGGCATTGTTTTCCTCCTGGAATTCCTGGGTCTCCGCCTCTTCCCGGCCAAAAGCCCGGATCACCCGGACGCCGGTGAGGTTTTCCCGGGTGGTACCCAGGATCCGGTCCAACCCAGCCTGTACCTTTTTATACCGGGGCATGGTCCAGAGCATCACCCCGAACACCACCACCGCCAGCAGGGGAATGGCCACCACAAACACCAGAGCCGCCGGCACGTCGATGGTAAAGGCCATGACCATGGCTCCAAACACCACAAAGGGGGACCGCAAAAGCAGCCGCAGCGCCAAATTCAGGCCGTTCTGCACCTGGTTGATGTCGCTGGTCATCCGGGTGATCAAAGTGGAGGTGCCAGCGGTGTCCATATCGGAGAAGCTCAGCTTCTGGATGTGGGCAAACAGGGCGTGACGGAGTTTGGCCGCAAATCCCACCGAGGCCTTGGCCGCAAAGTACTGGGCGGTGATGGAACAAACCAATCCCACCACCCCCAAGGCGGCCATCACCAAGCACATCCGCCAGATGTACGCCCGGTCCGCGTTTTGGATGCCCACATCGATGACTGCCGCCATCACCAAGGGCACCAACAGTTCGAAGGAGGCTTCCAGGAGTTTAAAAAGAGGCCCCAGGACGCACTCCTTCCGGTATTCCTTCAGGTAGCTGAGAAGCTGTTTCACAAAGATCTTCCTTTCCCCTTGACAGATAGCAATAAGTATACCATAAAAACCCGCCGGATAAAAGTTGCCCTGCCCAGATATTTTTCCCCTTTCCCCTGTTCACAGCCGGGAAAAAAGTATACTATACAAAAATGGGCTCCCGCCGCCTGCCAGGCCCGGCACTGCCCCCTGCCGGAAAGTAATCCTGGAATGCGGGGGCGGCCCCAGGTATTTTGAGAAGTAAAACCGGAGGAATCCCAAGGGGATTTTGTGGGTTTTGCAAAAATAGCAGAAATTCTTAATTTTCCCTGTTGCAATTTCTCCGGGTTTCTGCTATGATAGTTCCCACAGGGCCCCTGCGACTGACGGGCTGAATGTGGATTTTACCACAGGGGAGCAGGGATTTCGCCTTTATGCCGACCGTCTGGGCAGTATCGCGCCGCGATGCTGCCCTTTTTTTGTGAGCAGACCGCGGGCTGTCAATGTCTCTCACCTCGCATGGATTGGAAAGGATGGTGCCCTTTATGAAACGGCAGGAATGGAACGGATTTACCGGCGGAATTTGGGAAGATGAAATCGACGTCCGGAATTTTATTCAGAAAAACTACACCCCTTATGGCGGCGACGGCAGTTTTCTCTGCGGCCCCACTCCCCGCACCTTGGCGGTTCGGGAAAAGTTTGAAGACCTTCTGCGCCAGGAACATCAAAACGGCGGCGCTTTGAAAGTGGACACGGAAACGGTGATCACCGTCACCAGCTTCGGTCCCGGATACCTGGACAAGGATAAGGATATCATTGTGGGCTTGCAGACCGACGAGCCCTTGAAGCGGGCCTGCAACCCCTTTGGCGGCATGCGCATGGTGCGCTCCGCCTGCAAAGCCTATGGCTATGAAGTCTCCCCCAAGATTGAGGAGGAGTTCAGCCTGCACAAAACCCACAACGACGGTGTGTTTTCTGCCTACACTCCCGAGATCCGGGAGGCCCGCCATGTGGGACTTTTGACCGGTCTGCCGGACGCCTATGGTCGTGGCCGGATCATCGGCGATTACCGCCGGGTGGCCCTGTACGGCATTGACCGGCTCATTGAACAAAAGAAGGCCGACAAGATCGCCCTGGGCGACTGCGTCATGAGCTCCCCTTCCATCCGGGCAGCGGAAGAGCTTCACGACCAGATTCAGGCTCTGGAAGACATGAAGACCATGGCCCAGATGTACGGCTTCGACATCTCCGGCCCCGCCAAGACTGCCAAGGAGGCAGTCCAGTGGCTGTACTTCGGATACCTGGCCGCCATCAAGGAGCAGAACGGCGCCGCCATGAGTCTGGGCCGTGTGTCCACCTTCCTGGACATCTACTTTGAGCGGGACTTGAACGCCGGCGTCCTCACCGAGGAGCAGGCCCAGGAAATCTTCGACGACTTCGTACTGAAGCTGCGCATGGCCCGGCACCTGCGCACTCCCGAATACAACGAGCTCTTCGGCGGCGATCCCATGTGGATCACCGAATCCGTAGGCGGCATGGGCGAAGACGGCCGTCCCCTGGTGACCAAGTCCTGCTTCCGGATGCTCAACACCCTGTACAACCTGGGGCCCGCTCCCGAGCCCAACCTGACCGTGCTGTGGAGCGCCCACCTGCCGGAGAACTGGAAGCGCTTTACCGCCAAGGTCTCCTGCGACACCGACGCCCTCCAATATGAAAACGACGACGTGATGCGGCCTCTCTACGGGGATGACTACGCCATTGCCTGCTGCGTATCCGCTATGCGGGTGGGCAAGGACATGCAGTTCTTCGGCGCCCGGGCCAACCTGGCCAAGCTGGTGCTGCTGGCCATCAACGGCGGCCGTGACGAGCTCAAGGGCGACCAGGTGGGACCCAAGATGCCCGTGTGGAGCGAGGAATATCTGGATTACGACGCCTTGATCGAGCGCATTGACTTCTACCGTCCCTGGCTGGCCAAGACCTATGTCAACGCCATGAACATCATCCACTACATGCACGACAAGTACTCCTACGAGAAGAGCCAGATGGCCCTCCACGACTCCACGGTCCGCCGGCTGATGGCCTTCGGCATTGCGGGCATGAGCTGCATGGCCGATTCCCTGTCCGCAGTGAAGTACGCCAAGGTCAAGTGCATCCGGGACCCTGAAACCGGCCTGGTCACCGACTTTGAGACGGAAGGGGATTTCCCCAAATTTGGCAACAACGACGACCGGGTGGATCAGATTGCCTGCGAGCAGGCGGAGAAGTTCTACCATGCTCTGTGCCAGTATTCCCTGTACCGCCAGGCAAAACACACCCTGAGCATTTTGACCATCACCTCCAACGTGATGTACGGCAAGAAGACCGGCAACACCCCTGACGGCCGGAAGCACGGGGAACCTTTGGCCCCCGGCGCCAACCCCATGTCCGGCCGGGATACCTCCGGCGCCCTGGCCTCCCTGAACTCGGTGGCCAAGCTCTCCTATGACTACTGCCGGGACGGCATCTCCAACACCTTCTCCATCACGCCCCAGGCACTGGGCAAGACCGAGGAGGAGCGGGTGGACAATCTGGTGAGCATCCTCACCGGCTATTTTGCCCAGAACGCCCATCATCTGAACGTGAATGTGCTCAATCGGGAAACCCTCATCGACGCTTACAACCATCCCGAAAAATATCCCAGCCTGACCATCCGGGTGTCCGGGTATGCTGTGAACTTCTACAAGCTTTCCCGGGAACAGCAGCGTGAGGTCATTTCCCGGACCTTCCACGTTTCCCTGTGAAGGGGAGGATTCATTCCGTCCAGTCCCTGGGGGCGGTAGACGGACCCGGAGTGCGGTATGTGCTGTTTTTGCAGGGGTGTCCCCTGCGGTGCGCCTACTGCCACAATCCGGATACCTGGGACTTTGCCGGGGGCACAGAACGGGAAGCCGAAACCCTGGTCCGGGAAATCTGCCGGTATAAACCCTACTTTGGGAAAAAGGGCGGAGTCACGGTTTCCGGGGGAGAACCTTTGCAGCAGGCCCCCTTTGTGGAGGAACTGTTCTCCCTGCTTCATGAGGAAGGCATTCACACGGCCCTGGACACCTCTGGAGTGGGAAATCTGGAGGCGGCTCGCCGGGTGCTGAAGCACACGGACCTGATCCTGGGAGATTTGAAATTTGCCTCTGCGGAGGAGTACAAAACCTACTGCAGGGCGGACATGGAACAGATCCTCTCCTTCTACCGGCTGGCGGCAGAGATGGGCGTGTCCCTGTGGGTCCGCCATGTGGTGGTGCCCGGTCTCAACGACTCCCTGGAGGATATGGGGAAGATCCAGACTTTGGCGAAATCCTTCTCCAACCTGGAGAAGATCGAATGGCTGCCCTTTCACAACCTGTGCCTGGAAAAATACCAGCAGCTGGGAATCCCCTTCCCCCTGGAGGGAACGGACAACATGGACGACCGGCGGCTGGAAGAGATGGCAAACAAACTGAACTCATAAATAAACGCAGAAAAGGCTCGGACTCTCCGAGCCTTTTCTTTGTCCGCCTCTTTCCCCCGACAGGGATTTGGGGTATAATAGCTCGAAGGGCGTAGGGGGACCTGTCCCCGTTAGCTGGAAAACGCCCCATCTAATCTGACAATCACCTTTGGGAGTTTACGGATGAAACACATTCTACTCATTGCCACCGGGGGCACCATCGCTTCCCGAAAAACGGACCAGGGCCTGGCCCCTCAGCTCACGCCGGAGGAGCTGTTGAGCTATGTTCCCGATGCCGGCAGCCTGTGCCATATCCACACGGTGCAGCCCATCAATCTGGACAGCACCAACATCCGGCCGGAACACTGGCTTCAGCTTACCCAGCTGATCCAGGACAACTATCACAAATATGACGGCTTTGTCCTCTGCCACGGCACCGACACCCTGGCTTACACCGCTTCCGCCCTTTCCTACCTGATTCAGCACACCAAGAAACCCATTGTGCTCACCGGCGCCCAGCGTTCCATCGACGAGGACACCACCGATGCCAAAACAAACTTGATGGACAGCCTGCGGTATGCCTGTTCCGGGGAAAGCGGCGTGTGCATTGTGTTCGGCAGCCATGTGATTGCCGGCACCCGGGCCAGAAAGTCCCGAACCAAAAGTTACAACGCCTTCACCAGTCTGAATTTCCCGGATCTGGCCTCCGTCCACGACAGCCGGGTGGTTCGGTACATTCCCTGCGGGGAAACAGGGGATCCCGTCTTCTATCACCGGCTGAACACCCGGGTGTTTCTCTTGAAGCTGACCCCCGGCATGGATCCGGCCGCTTTCTCCGCGGCAGGCCAGCTCTGTGACGGACTGATCATCGAGAGCTACGGCATGGGCGGGATTCCCGACCTGTATCTGGAGGAGCTGGACAAGCTCATCCGCCAGGGGAAAACCGTGATCATGGCCACCCAGGTGCCCCAGGAAGGCAGCGACTTGTCCGTGTACCAGGTGGGCCACCTGGTGAAAGAACGGTACCGCCTGCTGGAAACCTACGACATGACCCTGGAATCCACCGTGACAAAGCTTATGTGGGTCCTGGGCCAGACGGAAGACCCGGAGGAAATCCGGCGGCTGTTTACCACCACCGTCAACTACGACCTACTGTTCTAATTTCGTAGAATCCTTCCCATCCAGGGACGTTTTCTATATCGTCTAAAAACCATCTCCATGGAGAGAAAGGAAAAAACCTTATGAAACCCTTTGCCCTGCTGATGCTTGCCCTGCTGCTGGTACTCTCCGGCTGTTCCACCCAATCTCCCTCCTCCTCGGAACTTTCCACACCGGAATCCTCCTTTGTGGAATCTTCCTCCCCGGACACTTCCCAGGAGGAAACCTCTTCCCTTGCCTCTTCCGGCACCGTGGAAATCACCGACACCGACGGGGCCGCCTTGACGGTTCCCCAGGAGCCTCGTGTGGTATCCCTGTACGGTTCCTACGCGGAAGCCTGGCTTCTGGCGGGAGGAGAACTGGTGGGGGTCACTCAGGACGCCGTGGAGGAACGGAACCTGGATCTGCCCGAAGAAACTTCCATTGTGGGCACCGTGAAGGAGCCCAACCCGGAAGAGATCATTGCCCTGGAGCCGGATCTGGTGATCCTCTCCTCCGATATCGCCAACCAGGTGGATTTAAAGGACACCTTGGAAAACGCAGGGCTCACCTGTGCCTATTACCGGGTGGACACCTTTGAAGACTACGCCTTTCTCATGGAACAGTTCTGCAAGGTCACCGGCCGGGAAGATCTGTATGAGGAAAATGTGACCCAGGTGGAGGAGCAGATTCAGCAGGTCAAAACCACCGCCGCTGCTTCGGAGGAACAACCCAACGTGCTGCTGATGCGGGCCTTCTCCACAGGCATCAAGGCCAAAACCGACGACGAGCTGGCCGGGGTGATCCTCAAGGAGCTGGGCGCCCACAACATCGCCGACGACAACCCCTCCATGCTGGAAGACCTGAGCCTGGAAGAAGTCATTGCGGCGGATCCCGATTTCATCTTCGTCACCACCATGGGAGACGAGGAAGCCGCCTTGTCCTATCTGGATTCCCTCATCTCCGAAAATCCTGCCTGGTCGGAACTGACCGCCGTGAAGGAAGATCACTATGTGGTGCTTCCCAAGGATCTGTTCCACTACAAACCCAACAACCGCTGGGGGGAAAGCTATGAATACCTTGGAAAAATCCTCTATCCCAGCCTCTTCCAGTCCTAAGGCGGTTCCCAAGCTGCTTTTGCTGGGAATTCTGCTGGTGGCCGCCGCCCTGCTGGGGGTGGCTGTAGGTTCCACCTCCATCCGGCTGTTTTCCGCCCTGGGGGAGGTCTTTACCGGCGCCGCCTCATCCTCCGACGCCCGGATCCTTCTCCATGTGCGATTGCCCCGGGTCTGCGCGTCCCTGCTTTCCGGATCTGCCCTGGCTGTCAGCGGAATGCTCATCCAGGCGGTGCTGTCCAATCCTCTGGCCTCCCCCAACGTGATCGGTGTCAACGCCGGCGCTGGATTTTTCACCTTCCTGGCACTGGCCCTCTTTCCCGGCCACGCCAGCACTGCACCTCTGGGGGCCTTCCTGGGAGCTTTGCTTGCCACTCTCATCGTCTACGCCGTGGCTGCCGGAGCCGGAGCGGGAAAATTGACCATCATCCTGGCCGGGGTGGCGGTGAGCAGCATTTTCACCGCCGGCATTAACACCATTAAAAATTTCTTTCCGGAAACCCTCTATAACGGCAGCACCTTTTTGATCGGGGGATTTTCCGGGGTGGCTTTTTCCGACCTGACCCCCGCCTGGATGATGATCCTCCCGGCTCTGGCGCTGTCCTTTTTCCTGGCCCGGCCCATTGACGTCCTCTGCCTGGGAGAGGAAACCGCCCACAGCCTGGGGCTTGCCGTGGGCCCCACCCGCTTTGTGCTGATCCTCCTGGCCTGCGTTTTGGCCGGATGCGCCGTGAGCTTTTCCGGGTTGGTGAGCTTTGTGGGCCTTTTGGTGCCCCATATCGTCCGGCGGCTGTTCGGCCAGGGACGTCATCGGGTGCTGATCCCCGCGGCCGCACTGCTGGGAGCCAGTTTCGTCACCCTCTGCGACCTTTTGAGCCGTGTTCTCTTTGCCCCTTACGAAATTCCCGTGGGGATCCTGCTTTCCTTTTTGGGCGGGCCCTTCTTCCTGTTCCTCATTGTAAAACAGCGCCGGCACCATCCTCGGGGCCCTGGCTGGATGCCCCGGCTGTTTCGGAAGGCCGGTTCTTCCCGGGGAAAGGAGGGGTCCCATGATTGAGCTGCGGCAGGTCACCGGGGGATATCCGGGAAACCCGGTTCTCCGGCAGGTGGACCTGACTCTGGAGGAGGGGGAAATCACCTCCCTCATCGGCCCCAACGGCTGCGGGAAAACTACCCTCCTGCGAGCCGCCTGCGGGCTGCTGCCCCTGATGGGAGGGGACGTGCTGTACCGGGGGAAAAACCTCCGCCAGTACGGCCGGAAAGAATTTGCCCGGCTTGTCTCCATCCTGCCCCAGACCCGGGACGTTCCCTCCATTCGAGCCGAACAGCTGGTAGCCCACGGACGGTATCCCCATCTGAGCTTCGGCAGGGATCTAACCCGGGCAGACCGGGAAAAAATCCACTGGGCCATGGAGCAGACCGGCACCCTGGCCCTGAGAGGCAAGGAGCTTTCCCAGCTGTCGGGAGGAGAACGGCAGCGGGTCTACCTGGCCATGACTCTCTGCCAGGACACGGACATCCTCTTTCTGGACGAGCCCACCACCTATCTGGACATCGGCCAGAAATACGAAATGCTGGAGCTGGTGTGCCAGGTGAACCGCCTGGGAAAAACGGTGATCATGGTGCTCCACGATCTGCCTCTGGCCTTCTCTTACAGCCACCGGGTGGTGGTGCTGGAGGGGGGCAAAGTGGCCATGGAGGGGAAAGCCCAGCAGGTCTTTGACAGCGGGGTTCCCGCCCGGGTCTTCGGAGTCCGGTCTCAGATGCTTTGTGTGGAAGGCAGAAAGGAGTACCTGTTTTTCCAGGACACCGCTGCTGACTCTCCCTCCCTCTAAAACAAGAACAAAAAAAGGCGCCTTCCCTGGGAATCCTTCCCGGGAAAGACGCCTTTTCTGTTTTTTCAATTGCTCAGGACACGTCCCGATAGGCAAAATAATCGCTTTTCAACGCGTCAAAGGAGGCCTGCTCCCGCTCGTTGACCTGGGCGGAAATCTCCTCCAGCTCCGAGGTCATCTCCCCTGTATACTGGTCGCTGAAGTAGGTTACCCCATCGTACCAGGCGCCGTTGGGGAACATGACCACCCCGCCCCCTTCTCCGAAGATGTCGTCCCCGGCGTAGTACCGGCCATCGGTGTCCAAGGAGAACAGGTTGACCAGGGTGGGAACCAGGTCTGCCACCGACACATATTTGTCCACCTTCTGGGCGGTCAAGTCTTGGGAATAGAGGAAACAGGGGGTCCGGTACAGTTCAGGATCCCCCTCTTCCACTCCTTTCAGCTGGTTGAGGAATTCCTTGTCGCTCATATACTTCCCATAGTGGTCCGTGTAAAACACCAGCACCGTATCCTGCAGCCGGCCTTCTTCTTCCAGACGGTCCACCAGCTCCCCGACAAATTGATCGGTCTCCATGGCGTGGGCCACAGCCAAGGTGTATTCCTCCATGTTGGTGGCACTTCCGGTGATCCCCGAAGCTGCCACCGCTTGTTGGGCGGCTTCCAGGTGGGGATCGGAAATATTGGAAAGGGCCTCGGTGTAGGGACCGTGACCGGAATAGGTGATGATGTAGCTGAAAAAGTTCCCCTCTGGGGCAATCTGATCGTATCCCCGGATCAGCTGGCTGTCCAACATGTAGTCGTCCATACCCAGGTCCGTGTAGTCGTGATAGGCCTCAAACCCCAGATTTTCGTGGACGCTGCCACGGCTGTAGATAGAGGGGCTGGCCGAGTGGAAGGAATTCACCTCATACCCCTCCTGGGCAAACAGGTGCGCCAGGGACAGGGGGAATTCGTTGGTGGAATAGGCGCTGCTGGAAAGGCCCGTGGGGGCGGGCAGCAGGCCGGTCTGGGAAATGAACTCCGTGTTGAAGGTGCCCGCAGACAAAAACAGAGGGGTGTAGTGATGGACGAAATCCACGCTTTCCTGCTCCAGGCCGTACAGGTTGGGCATGTACTCCGGAGTCAGCAGCCAGGTGTCGATGGACTCCAGCATGACCATGATCAGGTTTTTCCCTTTCAGTGCGCCGGTGAGCTGGTTTTCCACGCCGGTCTCCTGAGAGCGTGTTTCGAAGTATTCGTCCAGCCGGTCCAGGCTGAGCACGTCCCCTTCCAGTCCGAAGGACACCAGAAAATCCCGCACCGTGTACTGGTACAGGCCCGTCATCATCAGATTCCGGTTGGAATCGGTAAATTCCTTGTAGGACTGCTTCTCATTCTTGGGATCATAAGCGTTGCCCCACCACATGGTGTCTTCCTTGGGCATCAGGGAGTTGTGCAGGGAAAAGATCCCCCCTATGGCGGCCACGGCCACCACCAGAGCGCCTACCCGCAGAGGCCAGCGCCGCTTGCCTGGCTTATGGGAAGGCACCAGGAAAATTCCCAGGGCCATTACCAAAAGGGCCAGCAAAATGCCCCCCACCAGTCCCAGGGGAATCTGGAAATAGGTCAAGCTGAAAAACCGCGCCCCATCCCCGGCAAAATTGGTGTCCGAAAAGCTGAAAAACTCCCCGAAAATGTGGTACATCACCCCGTGAACCAAGGTGAGCAGAGAGAAAAATACCCCCAGCACTCCCATGGAAATCCGCCGTGCCAAGGGAGGCAACAGGGCAGTCAAAGCGGTCCAGAAGCAGGACCAGGCGCCGGTAAATACCAGCGCCCGCCAATCCAGAAACCGGGTACTCCCCGCAGAACGGAACACGTACCGCAGGGCTGCGTCCAACAAGCACAAACTGAAAAAGCAAAGAGGCAGGCTGGCCCAGGAGAAGCGGGACCGGAAGCCCTGTACTTTGCTCTCTGTCTCAGACATGGGATCCCTTCTTTAAACACATAAACTCATCGCAGGTTAAATCTTTGTAAAATATAACATAGTTTTCTCCAATCCGCAAGGCGATTTCTGTTTTTCATTCCGCATGGTCTGTGCTATAATAGCCAAAAACCGCCCGGCATCCCGGGCTTTCTGGAAAGGTGTGGATCAACCCATGAAAAAAATACGTTCTGTGGGATTTTTAGGGTTTGGCAACATGGCCCAGGCCATGGCCAAGGGATTTGTGGAACAGGGCGCCCTGGAAGGAAACCAAATCTTCGCCTGCGCCCGGCGCTGGGAGCGGCTGTGCGACAACACCCGGACTCTGGGTGCCGTCCCCTGCCGGGACGGGGCGGAAGTGGCCCGGAACGCGGACCTGCTGGTGGTGGCAGTGAAGCCTTACCTGGTGGAGGAGGTGCTGGCTCCCCTGGGGGATCTGCTGAAAGGGAAACTCCTGCTCTCCGTGGCGGCAGGCTGGTCTTTCCAGCGGTTTGAGGAAATTCTGCCCGCCGGTGTCCACCACTTGAGCACCATGCCCAACACCCCCGTCTCCGTAGGGGAAGGGGTGATCCTCCTGGAACAGGAGCATTCCCTGGATCCGGAAGAATATGTCCAGGTGAAAGAACTTCTCTCCTCTTTGGGCATGGTGGAAGACGTGACCCCCAGCCAAATGGGCATCGGGGGAACCATCAGCGGCTGCGGCCCCGCCTGGGCTGCCATGTTCCTGGAAGCCCTGGGAGACGCCGGGGTCATGCACGGGCTGCCTCGGGAACTTTCCTACCGGCTGGCTGCCCAGATGCTCCTGGGCACCGCCAAACTGCATCTGGTTACGGGAGAGCATCCCGGTGCCATGAAGGACGCGGTGTGCTCCCCCGGCGGCACCACCATCCAGGGAGTGGCCGAGCTGGAACGGCAGGGATTCCGGGGCAGCGTGATCTCCGCCGTGGACGCGGTTCAGCGGAAAGGAAAATAATCTTCTCCTCGGGTTACTGTGGATAGAGCCCCAGATTCCTGGTAATTTTCTCTATTTTTTCTCAGTTTTTTCAAAAAAATAGGTGCTTTTTTGGAAAAGAATTGGTATAATAGCGTTATAACTTTTCCCCGCACCTTTGTGCGGCTGGGGATCACTGAGGTGACTGTCTATGCTGAAAAATTGGATACGCCCGGAACGGCCTTCGGGAGACGAACAAAAACAGCGTTTGAAGGCTGCTCAGGAAAAACTGGAAATCCAGCAGATGAAATTGAAAGAGAAAAAGCTGCCGGTGCTGGTGCTCATTGAGGGGTGGGGCGCCGCCGGAAAGGGCAGCTCCATCGGCCAAATCATCCGCAATATCGATCCCCGGTTTTTTAAGGTCTTCTCCATGCCCGACACCCCCACCGAGGAGGAAAGCCGCAAGCCTTTCCTATACCGGTTCTTTGAGAAAATCCCCGAGGCCGGCAAGTTTACCTTCCTGGATTCCGGCTGGATGAATCAGATCATGAAGGAACGCCTGAGCGGAGAGCTGGACGACAAAGCCTACTCCCAGCGGGTGGAAAGTGTCAAACACTTTGAGCGCCAGCTGACGGACAACGGGTATCTGGTGCTGAAGTTCTTCTTCCACATCAGCAAAAAGGAACAGGAAAACCGCATCGACCGGCTGCTGGCTGAAAAAGATACCGCCTGGCGGGTCAGCAAGGGCGATATCTGGCAAAACCGCCATTACGACCAATGCCTGGAAGCCTTTGACCGGTATCTGGACGACACCAACACCCCCAGCGCTCCCTGGTACATTGTGGACTCCAAAAACAAAAAGTTCGCGGAACTCCAGGTGTTGGAGACCCTCTGCATGGGCATTGAGACCGCCCTGCACAACGACAGCCTGGCTGTGCCTCTGCTGCAGAACGTGTTCCCCCTGGTAAAAATGCCCAAACTTAAGGATGTGCCCTTGGACCAGACCATCTCCGATGCCGACTATAAAGTCCAGCTGCGCCTGCTTCAGGAAAAGCTGGGCAAGCTTCACAACCGGCTGTATCGGAAACGGGTCCCCGTGGTGATCGTCTACGAAGGCTGGGACGCCGCCGGCAAGGGCGGCAACATCAAGCGGCTCACCGGCGCCCTGGATCCCCGGGGCTTTGAGGTGCATCCCATTGCCAGCCCGGAACCCAAGGAAAAAGCCCGCCATTACCTGTGGCGGTTCTGGACCCGTCTGCCTAAAACAGGCCACATTGCCATCTTTGACCGGAGCTGGTACGGCCGGGTCATGGTGGAACGTCTGGAAGGGTTCTGCTCGGAAAATGACTGGCAGCGGGCCTATTATGAAATGAACGAGTTCGAACAGGAACTCCACAACTGGGGCGCTGTGATCCTGAAATTCTGGGTCCACATCGACAAGGATACCCAGCTGGCCCGTTTTACCGACCGTCAGAACACTCCCTCCAAACAGTGGAAAATTACCGATGAGGATTGGCGGAACCGGGAGAAATGGGACGACTACGAAAACGCCATCGACGAGATGCTCCAGAAAACCAGCACCACCTATGCCCCCTGGCATATTCTGGAGTCCGTGGACAAGAAGTATGCCCGAATCAAGGCCTTGAAGATCGTCATCGATGCCCTGGAAAAGGCCCTGTAATCATTGAAAGACGGCGAACCGTCTCCCCTATCCTTTGTATCATACCGGCGCCTTGGAAGCCAACCTGCTTTCCAGGCGCCGGTTTTTCTTGCCCTGGTGTGCTTTTCCGCTCACACCTTTTTTAGAAAATCCCCCATCCCTAGGACAGGAAAAGAGAAAAAGGCTGGCTGTTGGCAGTCTTCCCCTGGCGCCTTGGAAGCCAACCTGCTTTCCCGGGCGCCGGTTTTTCTTGCCCTGGTGTGTTTTTCCGCTCACACCTTTTTTGGAAAATCCTCCTTTTCCCCGTTGACAATGGAAAAAAGTGTGCTATACTAAGGAAGAAATAAATGGCATATGCCAGAAATGGAGGTGGGAACATGCCAAGACCTTGTAAACGCCGACGGGTGTGCGCCCTGCCCGGATGCCGCCGCTTTGGCAGCCTGGAAGATTCCTCTTGTCCCCGGGAACCTTTGGTCATGACCGTAGACGAATTCGAAACTATCCGTCTGCTGGACCTGGTGGGCTTGACCCAGGAAGAAGCTGCCCGGCAGATGGGTGTCGCCCGAGCCACCGTCCAGGTGATCTACAACAACGCCCGCAAGAAACTGGCCCTTTGCTTGACCCAGGGCCGGGAATTGCAGATTCAGGGGGGCCAGTTCGAAGTCTGCCCCGGTCCCGATTCCGGAACGGCCTGTCCCCACTGTCCCCATCAGAATCAGCATCAAAGGAGTGGATTTTCCATGAAAATTGCAGTTACTTATGAAAACGGCCAGGTATTCCAGCATTTTGGCCATACGGCACAGTTTAAGATTTACGAAGCCCAAGAGGGCAAGGTGGTTTCCTCCCAGGTGGTGGATACCAACGGCAGCGGCCACGGAGCCCTGGCAGGCTTCCTCCGGGAGCAGGGAGTGGATACTCTCATCTGTGGAGGCATTGGCGGCGGCGCCCGTACGGCTCTGGCTCAGGCTGGGATTCAGCTCTTCGGCGGTGTCTCTGGCAGTGCTGATCAAGCGGTGGAGGACTTGCTGGCCGGCAAGCTTCAGTTCCAGCCGGACATTCTGTGCAACCATCACGGCCAAGGTCATTCCTGCGGCGAAGGCGGCCATTCCTGTGGAGAAGGCCACGGACATACCTGCGGCCACGGCTGCTGAGGCCTGACAAAACAAGAAAAGGGAGACCGGGAAGGTCTCCTTTTTTTGCACCCTTTCCCCCTCTTGACATTTTTCCCGGCTGTGTTATGCTGGAGGAAACTTGTCATCCCGAGAAAGGGGATTTCTCTATGAAACTCACTGTACTGGGCAGCTGCTCCGGCACCGAGCCCATGCCCGGCCGTCACCAGACTTCGGTGGCCGTGGAAATTGGCGATCAGCTGTATTTTATCGATGCGGGAGAAAACTGCGCTTACGCTTCCTATCTGCTGGGCATCGACCAGCAGAAAACCGCTGCTATTTTTATCACCCACACCCACATGGATCATGTAGGAGGTCTGCCCCATCTTCTGTGGAATTTTCGGAAGCTATGCACCCTTTCTCCGGAGCATCAGGCGCGGATGGAGGGGAAGACCATCCAGGTTCACCTGCCGGACTTGGCCGTTTACGCAGGGGTCAAGGCCATGCTTCTGGCCAGCGAAGGCCACTACGAAACTGTATTTCGTCTGGAACCCCATCTGCTCCGGGATGGGCGAGCTTATCACCAGGATGGCGTTTCCCTTCTGGCATTTCACAACTGTCATCTAGGTCAGCCGGAACCTGGCGCCCCCTGGCTCAGTTATTCCTTCCTGCTGGAGGCGGAGGGAAAGAAAGTGCTGTTTTCCGGGGATTTCCGAGACTTTTCCGAGCTGCTCCCCCATCTGGACGGGGCGGATCTGGTCTTCCTGGAGACGGGCCATCACCGGGCGGCTTCCCTTTGCCAGGAGCTCAAGGACTCGGGCGCTCAGGTGGGGAAGGTGGTCTTCTACCATCACGGCTTGGAGATCCTTCACGATTTTTCAGGAGAACTGGCAGCTGCCAAAGGGATTTTAGGGGACCAAGTGGAATTCTCCGATGACGGGTCTGTGTATGAGCTTTAAAAGAAACTACCATAAAAAAAGGAGGCCGCCCCAGAGGACGGTCTCCTTCTTTCTTGAAAGAAAGAAGCAAAGAACTTTTACTTCGCGTGGTCGCTCGGTTCCCTCACTTTTTCGGCGATCCGTGGCAGTCTTCCGTCCGCGCTTGAAAGCAGACTTTTTCTTGCCAAAGACGCAAAGAACTTTTACTTCGCGTGGTCGCTCGGTTCCCTCGCTTTTTTAGCGATCCGTGGCAGCCTTACATCCGCGCTTGAAAGCAGACTTTTTCCTGCCAAAGACGCAAAGAACTTTTACTTCGCGTGGTCGCTCGGTTCCCTCGCTTTTTCGGCGATCCGTGGCAGTCTTCCGTCCGCGCTTGGAAGCAGACTTTTTCTTGCCAAAAACGCAAGGTACTTTCTCTTCCCGTGGTCCCTCGGTTCCCTCACTTTTTTAGTGATCCATGGCAGCCTTCCGTCCGCGCTTGGAAACGGATTCTTTCCTGCGGTTTATACCTGTACTTTTCCAGCCAAGATGTTTTTGTAGTCTTCCAGGTTCTGCTCCAGCAGCGTGGGAGTATCCAAGCCGTAGGGACACTTGCTCTTGCACTGGCCGCAGTGGAGGCAATCCTCGATCTTCATCATCATGGCCTGGCTCTCCGGAGTCAGCCAATTGGCAGAGGGAGACCGGCGAATCAGCTGGCTCATCCGGGCGCACTGGTTGATGGTGATCCCCACCGGGCAAGGCATGCAATAGCCGCAGGCACGGCAGAAATTGCCGATAAGTTCCTTCCGGTCCTTCTCGATCACCGCCTGAATCTCCGGATCCTCCATGGTGGGAGGATTGTCGATATAGGAAATGAACTCGTCCAGCTCCTCCTCCTTCTGCACGCCCCAAATGGGCAGGGCGTTGTCAAACTTGGCCTGCCAGGCATAGGCCGCGGCGGAATTGGTGATCAGCCCACCGGAGAGGCCTTTCATGGAGATGAAGCCCACGTTGTTTTCCTTGCACAGATTCACCAGGGCGATGTCCCGGTCTGTAGCCAGATAGCAGAAGGGGAACTGCAACGTGTCGTAAAGGCCGGAAGCTGCCGCCTCCTCCGCCACATTCAGGCGGTGATTGGTGATGCCGATAAACCGGATTTTCCCCTGGGCCTTGGCTTCCTCCATGGCTTCATACAGTCCGGTGCCGTCCCCGGGTTTGGGACAGAAGGCCGGATTGTGGAACTGATACACGTCGATGTAGTCGGTCTTCAGCAGCCGCAGGCTGGTTTCCAGATCCTTCCAAAATCCCTCCACCGTGGTAGAAGGGGTCTTAGTGGCGATGTAAAGCTTCTCCCGCACGTCGGACAGGGCCAGGCCCATTTTTTCCTCACTGTCGCTGTACGAGCGGGCGGTGTCAAAATAGGTGATCCCCGCGTCAAAAGCTTTTCGCAGCAGCTTTCCCGCGTAGTCCGCGCTGACCCGCTGAATGGGCAGCGCTCCAAATCCGTTTTTGTTGACGGTGATCCCTGTTCTTCCCAATGTGACTTGTTGCATACTCCTCCGTCCTTTCCCGGTCCCTTTTCCACTAAAAGGGTATTTTTTGTTATTCTAGCACATAAAGTTCCCTTTAAGTCAAGTGGTTTTTCCCTAAAACTTCCCTCCATGCCCGTTCTCTTCCGGGTGCTGTCAGAAAAGTCCTCCCTTTTCAGCGTCTGTTCCGGGAGAAATCAAAAGAGCCGCCCGATGTCTCAGGCGGCTTTTTTCCTTATTCGTCTTGTTCCTCCCGAAGCTTTTGCCGGATTTCTTCCAAGGAAATAGGGCTGTACCCAATCCGCTCCACCGACACGCACACGCTGTGGGAGCTTACGTCCCGATAGGAGGGGTTCCCGTGAACATGGCCGTACAGGTTGGCGTAGGGCATATTCCGGTTCATGTAAAGGGGCTCGTGGGACAGCAGGAAAAACCCTTCGCACAGCAAAGGCCAGGGCACGGCCTCCTGGAATCCCAACTGCCGCCATTCCTCCGGGGAACGGTGCCTGTCATGGTTTCCCAGCACCAACACCTTTTTCCCCGGCAAAAGGGAAAGGACTTCCCGGTCCTTCTCAGGCCCCCAGGCGGAAAAGTCCCCCAGGTGGAACACCGTGTCCTCAGGGCCCACCCGCTGGGTCCACCGGCGGATCAACTCCCGGTCCATTTCCTCCACAGAAGCAAAGGGACGGTTTTCGTACCGGAGGATGTTTTCGTCCCCAAAATGGGTGTCCGCCAGAAAAAAGAGACTCACAGTTCCAGCACCTCCGCGGCTTTTTCGATTTGCTCCCGGCAGGTTTCCCCGTCCTGGGGCCGCCATTCGGTGTGGTAATTCAGGCACCGGCAGGCCCAATGGATGCCGTCCCGGTCAAAGCTTCTCCGATAGTGGACGTGGCCGCACACCGCCAGCTCCACCGGATACCGGCGATACAGTTCCCCCAGCTTTCGGGTGCCCAGAAAGGCGTTGAAGTAGGACCAGTTTCCCTGCTCCGCAGGCACGGTAAAGTCCTTCACCGGCAGCATGTGGGTGACCACCGCCAACCGCTTTCCCGGATAGGCCGCCATCCGGGCTTCCAGCCGGGAAAGCATCCACTGACTCCGCCCCAGGTTGTCCCGGGTCCACACATTGCGCAGGGAGTCCTGCCAGGTCCGCCCCGCCAGAGACATTTTCTCAAATTCCTCCAGACTGTACCGGCCGCTGCCAAAGGAATAGTCATACCAGCCCACATCCCCCAGAAACACCCAGTCCCCCAATACCGCGTCCCGGCCGCACAAACAGTGCTCGTCCTGGCAGTACCGGTCATAAAGGGCAGGGGTCAGGTCCGGCTGGTCTTTGGGTGCCCACAGGTCGTGGTTCCCCGGCACAAACAGCACCCGGGCCCCGGACTGCTGCTGGATCTCCTCCAGGGCGTCCAGGGTTTCCTGCTGCTTTTCGCTGACGTCCCCGGCAATCACCGCCAGATGGGCTCCCTGATCTTTCACAAACTGGGAAAAATCCTTTACCACAGGGTACTCCCGGTTGATATCCACATGGAGGTCGGACAACAGAACTACTTTCATCGGGCATTCTCCTTTTCCGCAAAGCTCAGTTCTTCCACCGGCCGCAAACCGGTGCGCTCTTCCACCCGGTGGCAGGCGCAGAACCTGCCTCCCTCAAATTCCCGGAGCCTGGGTTTTTCCAGCTTGCACCGGTCAGTGCAGGCAAAGCACCGGGTGTGGAAGGGGCAGCCCACCGGAGGATGGGCGGGGCTGGGCAGATCCCCGGATAGGATAATCCTCTCTCCCTCCCCCTCCATGGAGGCGGAGAACAGGGCTTCCGTATAGGGGTGGAGAGGGTTCCGGGACAGCGTATCTCCGTCCCCCAGCTCCACCAGATTGCCCAGGTACATGACCCCAATCCGGTCGGACATATAGGAAACCACGTTTAAATCGTGGGAGATAAACAGGTAGGTCAGGCCATAGCTCTTCCGCAGGTCCAGCAGCAGGTTCAGCACCTGAGCCTGGACCGAAACATCCAGGGCCGACACAGGCTCGTCGCAGACCATGAACTCCGGGTCCAGAATGAGAGCGATGGCAATGGCCACCCGCTGCCGCTGGCCCCCGGACAGCTCGTTGGGCCACCGGGTCCGGTAGCTGTCGTCCAGGCCCACGGCCCGGAGCACCTGGCTCACCTTTTCGTCCCGTTCCTGCCGGGTCTTGCCGATGCCGTGAATCTTTAAGGGTTCCTCCACCAGCCAGCCGATGGTCTTGTTGGGATCGATGGAGGAGTAGGGATCCTGGAAGACAATCTGCATCTTCCGGCACAGTTCCTTCCGCTCCCCACGGCTGGGATGGGTCACGTCCTGGCCGTGGAACAGCACCTGGCCGGAGGTAGGTTCCAGAAGACGCACCAGCATCTGGCCCAAGGTGGATTTACCGCAGCCCGATTCCCCCACCAGACCGAACACCTCCCCCTTCCGGATGTCCAGATCCAGGGCGTGTACTGCCAGGATCCTGTCCTTGCCCTGGCGGAATTCCTTGGTAAGCCCCTGAATTTCCAGCAAGGGGGCTTGTCTCTCTGTTGCGCTCACAGTCCCAATTCCTCCTTCGCATCCACGCACATGGCCATATGGCCCTTATGGGACACCACCGGCGGCGTCTCCTGATGGCAAATCTCCCGCCGCCGGCTGCACCGGTTGTAGAAGGGGCAGCCCTGTTCGGGCCGGTCCTCCAGGGCAGGCACCGCGCCCGGAATGGAGGAAAGCCGTTGACCCCGCTTTTCCAGGGAGGGAATGGAGGCGATCAGCCCCTTGGTGTAGGGGTGCAGGGGATGGGCCAGCACCTCCTGGGTGGCGCCGCTTTCCACCACCCGTCCTGCGTACATGATATACACCCGGCTGCACATCCGGCGGATCACCCCCAGGTCGTGGGAGATCAGCAGCACCGCCGTGCCCATTTCCCGGTTCATCTTCCGGATCAGCTCCATGATCTGGGCCTGGATGGTCACGTCCAGGGCGGTGGTGGGTTCGTCGGCAATGAGCAGCTCCGGCTGGTTCACCAGGGCCATGGCAATCATCACCCGCTGGCGCATGCCTCCGGACAGCCGGTGGGGATATTCGTTGTAGATCCGCTCCACGTCCGGCAGGCCCACCTGTTTCATCACCTGGAGGGCCCTGGTCCGGGCTTCCTCCTTGTCGGCCCCATGAATCCGGGCGTTTTCGGCAATCTGCTTGCCCACCTTCATCAGGGGATTCAGAGCGGTCATAGGTTCCTGGAAGATCATGGCGATATTCCGGCCCCGGTATTGGTTCCACTGGTCCTGGGTGAGCCCCCGAAGCTCCGACCCGTCAAAGAGGATCTTTCCCTGGGGAATGCTGGCGTTTCCCGGCTGCAGGCCAATGGCGGTCAGGGCGGTCATGGTCTTGCCGCAGCCCGATTCCCCCACCAAAGCCACCATCTCTCCGGGCTCCACCCGCACACTGGCGTCCTGGACCGCATGACAGGTTTTGTTCAACTGGAAATCCACAGTCAAGCTCTCAATGGAAAGCACAGGCGTTTTATCTGCCATGTTGGGTCACCTCCTGAAGGGCGTCGCCGATGAGATTGAATCCCATCACCAGCAGAGTGATGGCCGCGGCGGGAACCAGCACATACCAGCCCGCCTGGAGAATTTCCCCCTGGGCCTCGCTGAGCATTTTTCCGAAGCTGGGGGTGGGCGGCTGGATGCCCAAACCCAGGTAGGAAAGTCCCGCCTCGCTCATCACCGCCCCGGCAAATCCCAGGGAGCTGGTGACGATCAATTCCGGTACGATGTTGGGCAGGATATGACGGAAGATGATCAGTCCGTCCCCGGCTCCCCGGGACCGGGCAGCCTTGATAAACTCCGCGTCCCGGTATTTGATAAAGCCGCTGCGGGTGATTCTGGCAAACCGGGGAATGGACATGACCCCCAGGGCCAAAATCAGGTTTTGCAGGCTGTTTCCGAACACGGCGATGAGCATCAGGGCCAGCAGAATGCCGGGGAACGCCATCTGGGTATCGATGAGCTTCATGATCACCTCGTCGATTTTCCCGCCGTAGTAGCCGGCCAAGGCTCCCACCAGGCCTCCCACCACCAGCCCGAAGGCCACAGTCAAGGCCCCCACCAGGAAGGAAACCCGGGTTCCTTCCATAATGCGGCTCAAAATATCCCGGCCAAACTGATCAGTGCCCAACAGGTGCTCCCCGGAGAAGAATTCCAGGGAATGCTCGGTGTCCATGGCGTTGGGATCGTAGGGCATGTAGAAAAAGCCCACCACCATGATGAGCACCATCAGGGCGATCATGGCCGCGCCGATGATAAAATTTTTGTTGCCAAGGCATTTCTTAAATACGGTACTGACACGCAAATCCAATTTCCCCCTCTCTTATTTCAGCCGGATCCGGGGATCCACCACGGAATAGAGCAGGTCCACCAGGAAGTTGCACACCACCACAATGATGGCCAGATACAGCACCAATCCCTGGATCAGGGGAAGATCCCGGGAGTTGATGGAGGTGGACACCAGTTTGCCGATGCCCGGCAGGGAGAACACATTTTCAATGATGATGCTGCCTCCCAGCACGTCGGTGATGATCATGCCGAAAATGGTCAAAACGGGAATCAGGGAATTGCGCAGCACATGGCCCCGGAGAATTTTCGGGGAGGGAACCCCTTTGCTCTGGGCGGTTTTCACATAGTCCTGGCGCTCCTGCTGGGTGACGCTGACCTTCACATAGCGGATCAGCACCGCGGAAGAGCCGAAGGCGATGGCCACCGAGGGCAGCACCAGGCTTCTCAGGCAAGCCACCGGATCTTGGGAAAAGGGCGTGTAGCCCATGGAGGGAAGCCAGCCCAGCTGGACGGAGAAGATGTTGATCAGCAGCACCGAAAAGCAGAAGGCCGGCACAGAAAGTCCCAGCTGGGACAGCAGGGACACGGGCACCGCATAGGGACGCTTGCTGTGGTGGGCCAGCCAAATGCCCACAGGGATCCCCACCAGCGCGGTGAGCACCAGGGAAAACACCGCCAGCTGAACGGTGACTCCCAAAGCGTTGCCGATCAAGTCCGCCACTGGCTGGTGGTACCGGTAGGAAGTGCCCAGATCACCCCGAAGCAATCCCCCCACCCATTCCAGAAACCGGATGGGAATGGGCTTATCCAAGCCCATGGACTGGTGCAGCTGCTCAATTTGCAGCGGATCCGCGTCCACTCCCAGGATCACCAGGGCAGGGTCCCCCGGAAGAATCTGGAACACCGCAAAGGTGAGAATGGACACCAGAAACAAAGTGACGAGAAAACCTGCCACCTTTCGGATATAATAGGCCATACGCGATTCTTTCCTTTCCCAGCGGGGCCGCACCCACGGTCCGCTTTCCCAAATGGAAGGGCCGCCCGGGCGCCTGCCCGGCGCGGCCCCTGTTGTGCCTGGCGCTGCAGCGTTCCCCCCTATTCCGGGGATTCTCCAACCCTTGTTACTCTTCGTAATAGAGCTTGCTGAAATCCAGGAAGCCTACGGGATAGAAGGTGTAGCCCTTCAGGTCTTTCCGGCAGGCCACCACCAGGTTGGGGTCGCAGATATACACGCCCACCGCCTGCTCCACCAGGATTTCCTGGCAGCGCTTGTAATTGTCAATACGGGTCTGTTCGTCCATCTCGGTGACGGAATCCTGAATCAGCTTGTCATACTCCTCATTGGAGAAGTGATAGAAGTTCCGGGCGTAGGAGCTTTCGAACCGGCCCAGCACCGCGTTGGGATCCAGTTTGCCGGTCAGGCCGATGATGGTTGCCTCATAGTTGGCGTTGGCGTACACGTCTTCCAGCCAGCTGGCCCATTCCACCGGTTCAATGTTCATGGTGATGCCGATCTGCTGGAGCTGCTGGGCAATGATCTGGGCGGTGTCGATGTGGGCCTGATAGTTGGCGGGCACCTTCACGGTGAAGGAGAACCCGTCTCCGTATCCGGCCTCTTCCAGCAGTTCCTTGGCCTTGGTCACGTCCGTATCGTAGGAGCCTTCCAGCTGGTCGTTGTAGTAAAGCTCCATGACAGGGCTGAAGTTGGTGTACAGCTTGGTGGCGTATCCCCCAAACACGCTCTGAATGATCTGATCCTTGTCCACGCAGTAGTTGATAGCTTGACGAACCTGAAGATTGTCAAAGGGAGCCACCGCGTTGTTCAGGGCGAAAATCTGCACCATGTTCTGGGGAGAATTGTAAATGTCAAACTGGCTTTCCAGCACCTGGGCGTCGTCAGCGTCAATGGAGGCCACGTCCAGCTGGCCGGATTGGAGGGCGGATACCACCGCGGCGGTGTCGGTCATGATATAGATCTCCGCCCGGTCAATCTGGGGCATCCGGCTCTCGTCGTAGTAGTCGGCATACTTTTCCAGCACCACCCGCTGGGAAGGAGTGTACTCCACAAACTGGAAGGGGCCGGTGCCCACCGGATGGGTGGCCTGATCCTCATAGCCTTCCGGCAGAATGGGATCGATATTCACAGACAGGAAGGAGGCAGAGGGGGCGGACAGATGCACCACAAAGGTGTAATCGTCCGGCGCCTCCACGCTTTCCACTATTTCGTAATCAGAGGAAAGGGGATCGCTTCCATCCAGACCTGCCAGGGCGTTGTAGGAATAGAGCACGTCCGCGGAGGTGAAGGCCTTTCCGTTGTGGAAGGTCACACCCTGCTGGAGATGGAAAGTATAGGTCATGCCATCCTCGGAGATGTCCCAGCTCTCCGCCAGGCCGGGAATAATCTCTCCGGCCTCGTCATAGAGGCACAGGCCTTCAAACACGTTATGGAAGATGGCATCCGTATCGGTGGCGGCAGACTGCCAGGGATCCAGGCTGTCAGGCTCGGAACCGATGTTGATGCGCACCACTTTTTCCTCCCCGTCTCCGGAGGTCTGTCCCTGAGAGGAGGTGGATGCACTGGCGTCGGAAGTCTGGGAAGTAGAGGAGGTCTCAGTTTCATGGGTCCCGCAGCCGGCAAAGGCGGTCACAAGCACGGCCAAAGCCAACACCAGGCTTACGATTCGTTTCTGCATGGTCGTTTTCTCCTTTCACACAATGGCTCGGATTCTCTTTCTTCATCAAAGGCTTGGTCCCGGGCAAAAAATGCCACGGTTTATTCTATGGTTCCGCCCGGCGGTTCAGGGCTTCCAACACTCCCGCAACCCCTCGGATATCGGGCACGCACCAGGGAAGATCCAACTCTTCAATCCCCAGCCGTCCGGGCGGGTTCAGAATGCAGAAGGGCATTCCCACCTGGGAAGCACCCACACCGTCGTCGTAGTAGTTATCCCCTACATACAAACATTCTTCCCCAGTTGCTCCGGAAAGCTCCAGGGCTTTTTCAAAGATGCGCCGGCAGGGCTTTTCCACTCCCACCTCGCTGGAGATGACAATGGGATCCAGCAGCTGGGTCAAACCGTTTTCCTCCAGCACTTTCCGGCAGGAGGGATCCCAGTTGGAAATGAGCCCCACCTCCAGGCCCCGGCTTTTCAGGTCTCGGAGCACTTGCCCGGTAAAGGGAAAGGCGGTCCAGTGAGCCGGCCGCCGGTGTTCCACCGTCAGGCGGAACAAATCCTGGGCCAGTTCCGGCACTCCCAATTCCCCGGCCACCCGGCCCAGGAATTCCCGGAGCACCTCCGGGCTGTTCTGTCCCAGGGCCCCTTGGCGCTCCCGCATAAAATACTTGTTCGCCAGATGGTAAGCTCTCTGGGCATCCTCCAGGGAAATGATCTTGCCCAGCTGGCCCAGATGAGCCACATATCCGGAAGGCACGTCGCTTTCCACCAGGGTTAAGCCCAAATCAAAAAATACACGTCGGATCATCATTCTGTACGTCTCCTGTTTTTTGGATAACCATCGGGTATTATAAGAGCGCTTTGTTCTGGGATAAAGCAGGATCTCTTGAAATCTGCGTTAATTATAACACACAAAGTAATAGTTGTGTAAAGGAACTTTGCCTCTTTTCGACCCATTGTTAAGTTTTCTCCGGGCCCTTTTTCCCTTCTTTTTTCTATCCCCACCGGCCCGTTCCCTTTTTTTGAAAAATTTTTCAAAATCCCGTTGACAATTCCCAGGCTCAATGCTATAATAGTTGAGCGTCAGGACGAGAGCCTGACTCAAGTGAATCAAATGCAGGTGTGGCGGAATTGGCAGACGCGTATGGTTCAGGTCCATATGAGCGCAAGTTCATGCAGGTTCAAGTCCTGTCACCTGCACCAGGAGTTCATTCGTTTGAATGGACTCCTTTTTCTTTTCCCGGAGGGCGGCCTTCGGGACTCTCTCAAGAACACATAAGGAAGGATACGAACGGGATGAAACGTCTTGTCATTGGGATATTGGCCCATGTGGACTCAGGGAAAACCACCCTCAGCGAGGCGCTGCTGTACTGCTCCGGCACCCTGAGAAAACTGGGCCGGGTAGACCATCAAAACGCCTTTTTGGATACGGACTCCCTGGAGCGGGCCCGGGGCATCACCATTTTCTCGAAACAGGCGGTGCTCAAACTGCCGGGGGCCGAATTGACCCTGCTGGACACCCCCGGCCATGTGGATTTCTCTGCCGAGGCCGAACGGGCCCTCCAGGTGATGGACTGCGCCATTCTGGTGGTCAGCGGCACCGACGGCATCCAGAGCCACACGGAAGCCCTCTGGCGGCTCCTCAAGCGGCACGGCGTCCCAGTGTTTCTCTTTGTCAATAAAACCGACCTGGCGGGAACCGACCGAAAAGCCAGAATGGAGGAGCTCCAAAGGCGGTTTCACAGCGGCTGTGTGGACATGGAGGGAAAACAATTTCTGGAGGAGGTGGCCCTTTGCAACGAGGAACTGCTGGAAACGGTCATGGAAGGCAACACCCCCTCTCCCCAGCAGCTGGCCCAAGCCATCGCCCGCCGGGAGCTCTTTCCCTGCTACTTCGGTTCGGCCCTGAAACTCCAGGGGGTGGACAAGCTGCTGGAAGGCCTCTCTCAGCTCACCCTGGCCCCTCCGGAGCGGGAGGATTTCGGCGCCCGGATCTTTAAAATCAGCCGGTCCGAGGATGGCCAGCGGCTCACCTGGCTCAAGGTCACCGGAGGACAGCTGAAGGTAAAAACCGTCCTCCAGTCCCGTCCCGACGGAAGAAAGCAGTGGCAGGCCAAAGCCGACCAGCTGCGGCTGTATTCCGGGGCCAAATTTCAGCTGCTGGGCACTGCCCCTGCTGGCACCATCTGCGCCGTCACCGGTCTGGCAGACAGCTACCCCGGGGAAGGCCTGGGTTTTGAACCCGACGCGGCACCCCCCTCCCTGGAACCGGTTATGCGCCACCGGGTTATCCTGCCCCCGGGCTGCGACGTGCACACAGCCCTCCGGCAGCTTCGGGAGCTGGAACAGGAGGACCCTCTCCTTCGGGTGGTCTGGGACGAACGGCTGTCCACGGTATTTCTCCAGCTCATGGGGGAGGTCCAGTTGGAGATTCTCCAGAGCCTCATTCAGCGCCGGTTCGGATGGAAGGTGTCCTTTGACGAGGGAGGGATCCTCTATAAGGAAACCATCAACCTGCGGGTGGAGGGCGTGGGCCACTTTGAGCCCCTGCGCCACTACGCAGAGGTGCACTTGTTGCTGGAACCGGGAGAGCCGGGCAGCGGAGTACAGATCGGCACCCAATGCCGGGAGGATGAGTTGGCTTCCAGCTGGCAGCGGCTGATTCTCACCCATCTGGCGGAGAAACAGCATCTGGGTCCCCTCACCGGGTCTCCCCTGACGGACGTGAAAATCACCCTCTGCTCCGGCAGGGCCCATCCCAAGCACACCGAGGGCGGGGATTTCCGCCAGGCCACCTACCGGGCCGTACGTCAGGGGCTGCGCACCGCCCAGGCTCAGGGAGGCTGCGTGCTGCTGGAACCCTGGTACGAATTTTCTCTGCGCCTGCCCCAGGAGGCGGTGGGACGGGCCTTGGCGGATATGACAAAGCTCTGCGCTCAATTCGAGCCTCCCGTCACGGAAGGGGAATCCGCCCTGATCACGGGCCGGGCCCCTGTTTCGGAGCTGCGGGGCTATAGTAAGGAGCTGGCTTCCTATACCCAGGGCCGGGGTCAGCTGCAATGTCTGCCTGGCGGGTACGCTCCCTGCCACAACAGTGAGGAAGTCATCGCCCAGATCGCCTACGACGTGGACGGAGACCTGCAAAACACCGCAGACTCCGTCTTTTGCAGCCACGGCGCCGGGGTCCTGGTGCGGTGGGACCAGGTGCCCTCTCGGATGCATCTGCCCAGCCTGTTAGCCCGGGAGGAACGGCTTTCCCGGGAGCAGCCGGAAGAACGGTCCACCCAGCCCGGCGACACCTATCGAAAACAGATGATTTCCGACCAGGAGCTCATGGCGATTTTCGAGCGAACCTATGGACCCATCAAGCGGCATCCCCTTCAGGCCATGAAAACGGTGAAAAAGCCGGAAACAGCCCGTTCTCCCCGGCGGCCGTCCAGACCTCCTCTGGAAGGACCGGAACATCTGCTGGTAGACGGGTATAACGTGATCTTCTCCTGGGACAGCCTTTCCAAAATGGCCCAGGACAATTTGGACGCAGCCCGGCACCGGCTTATGGACATTCTCTGCAATTACGCAGGCTACCGCAGGATTGTGCCCATTCTGGTCTTTGACGCCTACAAAGTAAAAGGGGCCCAGCGGGAGGTGGAGCAGTACCACAACCTGTATGTGGTGTACACCAAAGAGGCGGAAACCGCGGATATGTACATCGAGAAGACCACTCACGAGATTGCCAAGAAGTACACCACCCGGGTGGTCACCTCCGACGCCACGGAGCAGCTGATCATTCTGGGAAGCGGGGCCACCCGGGTTTCCTCCCAGGAGTTCGAGCTGGAAGTCAAGGCCGTGGAAGAAGAAATCCGCCAGTATCTCTCCCAGCGGGACACGGTGTGACCGGCGCAGTTTGGTTTTTTTGGGGAAACCCGTTGCTTTTGGGCCGGGGATGTCCTACAATCGAACCGTAGAAATGGGGGCGGGCACCCCGGCCGGGAGGAAATGATCTCCGGGCCGGGAGAAAACACGGGGCTGTAACCCCTCCTCACCCTTTGGGAGAGGACCTGTCCCCTGTACAACTTTGTTACGAGATGGTGTTTTGTCCCCGCAACAGCGGAGAAGGAGGAACCATGAAGCAAGAATTTTATCAAGGCAACCGGGCGCGGCTCTACGCCCAAATGAAGGATCACTCCCTTTTGGTGTTGTTTTCCGGCAAGGAAGTCCGGAAAACCAACGATGAATTTTATCCCTTCTACACCAACCGGAATTTTCTCTACCTGACCGGGCTGGATCAGAAGGAGCTGGTCTTTTTGGCCCAAAAGGACGGCCAGGGACAGGTGAAAGAAACCATCTTCCTTCTGCCTCCCGATCCCATGGCCGAACGGTGGAACGGGGCCCGGATCCAGCCGGGAGAGGCTGGGGACCTGTCCGGAATCTCCCATATCGCCTATGTGGAAAGCTTCCCCATGGAGCTGCACCGGCTGGCCACCGGAGGAAATTACCAGCACCTCTATCTGGATCTCTACCGGGTCTCTCCTACGGACCGAGACGAGCCTGCCCACCTTCTGCTCCAGCGTGTGGCCTCCGACTATCCCTTCCTCCAGCTGGAAAACGCCAACACCCTGATCCGCCGGCTGCGGACCATCAAGCAGCCCTGCGAGCTGGAGGCCATGCGCAAGGCCGAGGAGATCACCTGCGCGGGCATCACCGCCATGATGCAGGCCTCTAAGCCCGGCATGTACGAATACCAATATAAGGCGGTGTTCGACTACACGTTGGGCCAGTACGGACCCCAGGGACCCGCATTCCCCTCCATTATCTCCGCAGGGAAAAACAATTTCTGCATCCACTACTACTCCTATCGGGGCCAGGCTCTGGATGGGGACATGGTTCTCAACGACGTGGGCGCTTGGCACGATTTTCTCATGACCGACGTGTCCCGGGGTTGGCCCTGCAACGGCAAGTTCAACGACCGGCAGCGGCTGCTCTACCAGATCGCCCTCCAGACCTCCGACTACATGTTCTCCCGGATCCGGCCCGGCATGGCCATGAAAGAGGTGGATGGGGAATCCCACCGGTACTGCGCCCAGCTGCTGAAAGACGCCGGGGTGCTGGACCGGGTGGAAAATATCGGAAAGTACATGTGGCACGGAGGCGCTCATCATGTGGGCTTTGACGTCCACGATGCGGTGGAAACCCCCGAGACCATCGCCCCCAACATGGTGTTCTGCGTGGATATCGGCATCTACCACGAGGAATGGGGCATCGGGTTCCGGGTGGAGGATAACTGCCTGGTAACGGAAACAGGCTGTGAAAACTTGTCCGCCATGACCCCCCGGACCATCGACGCCATTGAAGACACCATGCGCCAGAACTTTGTGGCCTTCTGATCTCCCGCTATGAATCAGGCATTGATGATCCTCATGGCTGCCGGGGCGGTATTGGGCGGCTTCGACCGGCTGCGGGGCAACAAGTGGGGATTTGGAGATAAATTTGAAACGGGATTTATGCTGCTGGGCTCCATGGCCCTGTCCATGGCCGGCATGATCTGTCTGACTCCGGTGCTGTCTCAGTGGCTGGGCCAGGTGATTGTGCCCGTATACCGGTGGATGGGGGTGGACCCTGCCATGTTTGGCAGCCTGCTGGCCATTGACATGGGCGGCTATCAGCTGGCTCAGAGCCTGGCGGAGGATCCCCAGCTGGGCAGCTACGCAGGCCTGGTGGTGGCGGCCATTTTCGGGTGCACCATCGTGTTCACCATCCCGGTGGGCATGGGAATGATCCCCCGGGACGACCGGCCCTTCTTTGCCCAGGGAATCATGCTGGGACTGGTGGCCATGCCCGTGGGTCTGGTGGTGGGCGGCCTTCTCTGCGGCCTTTCCGTGCTCACCTGCCTTCACCAGAACTTGCCCATTTTCCTTCTGTCTCTGCTGTTGCTGGTGGGACTGTGGAAAATCCCCCAAAAGATGGTCAAGGGATTTTGCCTGCTGTCTGAAGGGATTCGGTGGCTGGTGACCATCGGCCTTGTGCTGGCGGCAGTGGAATTCATGACAGGTTGGAACCTGCTCCCCGGCATGGCGCCCATTGAAGAGGCCATGGGTACCGTGTCCTCCATTGGGGTGGTGCTCCTGGGCAGCCTGCCTCTGGCGGAACTGGTGCGGCGGCTCCTTACCCGGCCCTTTGCCTGGCTGGGAGAACGGTTGGGCATGAAATCCCAGAGCCTCACCGCCATGCTTATGGGACTGGTCAGCCCCCTGCCCACCCTTTCCCTGTACAAGGACATGGACCGCCGGGGAAAAATTGCCGCAGGAGCCTTTCTGGTCAGCGGCGCCAGCTTGCTGGCGGCTCACATGGCCTTTACCGCCAGCACCGAGCTGGACATGCTTGGACCTCTCATTGGGGCCAAGCTCAGCGGCGCCCTGGCCGCGGTGGTGTTGGCCCTGGCCCTCCACAGAAACTCTCCCCAGGGGACAACCGGCAAAAGGGTGGCTCCCCCTACCGAAACCGAACCGGGGAAAAGAACGTCTGCAAAATAGCTCACTGAAAACGCACAAAATCCGGGATTTCTGGAAGCGGCAAACGCTTTTGAAAATCCCGGATTTCTTTTTTATTTTATTAGTTTTTACACTTTCAGGGGAAGGTCAGCCCTGGTCTGGCTCAAAGTCCGGCCGGGGATCCGGCGCGGGAGCGCCTTCCTTTTTCTGATACCGCCGCTCCAGCTTTCGGAACAGCCGGGTCAACACGATGATGGCCGCCCCGCACAGGATAAACTCCGTGATGCACTGGGCGTAGGCCAGGCCGTACAGGGGGAACAAGGCGTTGAGCACAAACAGGGCGGGGATCTCCAAAACCACCTTCCGGAGCACTGCAAACAGGAAGGCATTCTTCCCAAGTCCGCAGGCCTGGAACACGCCCACCGCCAGGAAGTCCATGACCATAAAGGGCATCCCCAGGCAGAAACCCCGGAGGAAACGGGCGCCGTAGGACACAATCTGGTCATCTCGCATGAACAACCGGACCCAGGTGTTGGCCCCCAAATAGTAGACCACCGCCATAAACACCAGGAAAACCACCGCAATCCGGGCGGTGAAGAAAAAGGCCTTTTTCAGCCGTTTCACATTGCCGCTGGCGTAGTTGTAGCTGATCAGGGGCATGATCCCCTGGGAAAGCCCCAGAGCAATCTGCACCGTGACGGAGTTGATCTTCTGGGTGATCCCCATGGCCGCCACTGCATCGGAACCGAAACCGGCGGTGAAGTTGTTGAGCACGCTCATACCCGTCACGTTGAGCAGGTTTTGAATGGAGGCGGGGATCCCCACCGTGCACACCCCCAGCACAATGTGGCGCTTAAAGCCAAACATGGTGGGCCGGATGCACACATAGGTCTTCCCCCGCTTGCAGTAAAGCAGCACAAAGAAGTACAGGCAGGCCACGCAGTTGGAGAGGAAGGTGGCAAGCCCAGCCCCTGCCGCTCCCAGGTTCAGCCCCTGGGGCAGAATAAACAGAGGGTCCAAAATAATGTTCAGGAAACAGCCGCTCATGGTGCCGATACTGGCGTGAAGGGCGGACCCCTCTGCCCGGACCAGGTAGGCCAGCACCACATTTAAAATGGAGGGCACCGCTCCGAAGGTCACCGTCCAGCGGGCATAGCCCACGGTGGTGGCCATAGTTTCCTCATTGGCTCCCAGCAAGGTGAGCAAGGGCGTCTGGAACACCGTGTAGGCCACGGAGAACAACAGGCCCGCAATGGCCGCACAGTAAAACCCAAAAGCCGAGCTCCGGTACACCGTGTCGTAATCCTTTTTTCCCAAGGCACGGCTCATCATGCTGGAACTGCCCACTCCGAACAGATTGTTCACCGCGTTGAAGGCCAGCAGCAGCGGCGCCGCCAACGTCACCGCCGCGTTTTGCACCGCATCGTTGAGCATTCCCACAAAGTAGGTGTCCGCCAGGTTGTAGAGCACCATCACCAGGGAACTGAGCACCGTGGGGACCGCCAGCTTCATTACCGCCTGTGGGATGGGCATCGATTCAAATAGCTTGGTCTTTTGGGCGTCTTCCATCGCCATACCTCCCGCCAAGGTCCGGAAAAAGTACGAAAAAAAGGAACAGCGCACGCTGTCCCGCCCAGTTTCGGCCTCATTCCGTAAAAAATATTGGTTTTATTTTAACATGGCCCCCTTCTTTTGTCAAGGTTCCACAGAGTTTGCCTTTTCTCTTCCCAAAAGTCCAGTTTTTCCGCGGGTTTTCCCCGAAATTCTCCCAAAATTCCCCCTGGATTTTTCCCCGGAAACCCACTTGACAAAGGGATTAATTTGCCTTAAAATTTAGTTCGATACCTAACAAATTTCTTTTGATTTTCCTGTTCCGTGCCCGGCGCGGAAAGGGGAAAACAGCTGCCGGGAACACGCCGGCCGGCTTCTGGCCGGCAGGGCGGTTCTTTGCTTTTGCAAGGCCGTATCCGGCTTTGTTGGGCAGCGGTACTATTTTTTCGGAAAGGAAGGGTTTTTATGATTAAAACTCTGGCGAAAAGTATCCGGGAATACAAAAAGCCATCCATCCTGGCGCCGGTCTTTGTTTCCGGCGAAGTGGTGATGGAATGTATCATCCCCTTTATCATCGCCAATTTGGTCAACGAGATCAAGGACGGCATCACCATGCCCCGGCTTCTGGCCTACGGCGGCACCCTGGTGGTGATGGCCGCTTTGTCCCTGGCCTTCGGCGCCCTGGCCGGCTCCGCCTGCGCCACCGCCAGCTGCGGTTTTGCCCGCAACCTGCGCAAGGACATGTTTTATAAGATTCAAGGGTATTCCTTTGAAAACATCGACCGCTTTTCCGTTTCCAGCCTGGTGACCCGTCTGACCACCGACATCACCAATGTCCAGATGGCCTACATGATGATCATCCGTACCGCCATCCGCTGCCCCCTGATGCTGATCTTCTCCTTTGTGATGGGCTTTGTCATGGGCGGCAAAATGGCCCTGATCTTCTTGGTGACCATTCCCATCCTGGGCATTGGGCTGATTTTCGTCACCCGGAAAACCATGCCCCTGTTCCGGAAAGTCTTCCGCAAGTACGACGCTTTGAACGCCTCCATTCAGGAGAACATCCGGGGCATGCGGGTGGTCAAGGCCTATGTGCGGGAAGAGCATGAGAAAGAAAAGTTCACCAACGCCGTGGAAGACGTGCGCCGGGACTTCACCAAGGCCGAACGGATCCTGGCCATCAACAACCCCCTGATGCAGTTCTGCGTGTACGCGGTCATGGTGTTTGTGCTGTCCTTCGGTTCCTACACCGTCATCACCAGCCAGGGCATGGATCTGGATGTGGGCCAGATGTCCTCTCTGCTCACCTACAGCTTCCAGATCCTCATGAGTCTGATGATGCTCTCCATGATCTTCGTCATGATCACCATGTCTCTGGAATCTGCCGAACGTATTGTGGAAGTTCTCCAGGAAGAAAGCACCCTCCACAATCCGGAAAAACCGGTGATGGAAGTCAAGGACGGCTCCATCGATTTCGACAACGTGAGCTTTAAATATTCCAAAAAGGCCTCTCGCATGGCCCTTTCCGATATCAACCTACATATCAAATCGGGCTCGGTCATCGGCATTCTGGGAGGCACAGGTTCTTCCAAGTCCAGCTTGATCCAGCTGATTCCCCGGCTGTATGACGCCACCGAAGGTACCGTCAAGGTGGGCGGCGTAGACGTGCGGAACTACGACCTGGAAACCCTCCGGAACCAGGTGGCCGTGGTGCTCCAGAAGAACGAGCTGTTTTCCGGCACCATCAAGGAAAACCTCCGCTGGGGCAATCCCGACGCCACCGACGAAGAACTGGAAGAGGCCTGCCGGCTCTCCCAGGCGGATGAGTTCATCCAGCAGTTCCCCCAGAAATACGACACCTACATCGAACAGGGCGGCTCCAACGTGTCCGGCGGCCAGAAACAGCGTCTGTGCATTGCCCGGGCTCTGCTGAAGAAACCCAAGATCCTGATCCTGGACGACTCCACCAGCGCCGTGGACACCCGTACCGACGCGTTGATCCGTCAGGGCTTCCGGAAGTTCATTCCCGAAACCACCAAGATCATCATCGCTCAGCGGGTTGCCTCGGTTCAGGATGCGGACTGCATTATCATTATGGACAACGGCACCATCGCCGACATGGGCTCCCACGAAGAGTTGATGAAAAACAGCGAAGTGTACCGCGAGGTGTTCTATTCCCAGAATAAATCCACAACCCAGACAAAGGAGGGTGAAGCGTAATGCCAATGATGCAACGAAAAGGCGGCGCCCCTCTGGCCAAGGGGCAGCGGAAAGATACCCTGCTGCGGCTGATTAAAATGCTCTTTAGCTTCTATCCGGTGTTGCTTCCCGTCACTCTCATCTGTATTCTCTTCAACGCCATCATCAGCTCCATCCCCTCCATCTTCATGCAGAACATCATTGCGGCGGTGGAGCAGAGCTGGCAGACCGGAGACTGGGCATCCGTTTCCGGGCACATCTTGAAACTGGTGATCATCCTGGCGGTTTTCTACGGCCTGAGCCTGCTGGCGGGCATTATCTACACCCAGCTGATGGCCGTGATCACCCAGGGTTCCCTGGCCAAGATGCGCAAGCGCATGTTCAACGGCATGCAGGATTTGCCCATCAAATATTTTGACACCCACAATCACGGCGACGTGATGAGCTACTACACCAACGACATTGACACCCTGCGTCAGATGATCTCCCAGAGCATGCCTCAGTTTATCATCTCCGCGGTGACCATCATCACCGTGTTCGCCATCATGGTCTACTACAGCCTGTGGCTCACTTTGGTGGTGCTCCTGGGCGTGGTGTGCATGGTGCTTGTAACCCAGAAAGTGGGCGGCAACTCTTCCAAATACTTCATCCGGCAGCAGCAGGCCATCGGCCGCACCGAAGGCTTCGTGGAAGAGATGATGAACGGCCAGAAAGTGGTCAAGGTCTTCTGCCACGAGGAGGAAGCCCAGGCAGACTTTGACAAGGTCAACGACGAATTGTTCCACAACGCGGAACAGGCAAACCGTTACGCCAACATGCTCATGCCCATCCTCAACAACATCGGCAACGTGCTCTATGTGGTGGTGGCCATTGTAGGCGGCGCCATGCTCATGGGCGGGGCTCCCAACATCAGCGTATCCGGTCTGGCCTTCAGCATCAGCATTGTGGTGCCCTTCCTGAACATGACCAAGCAGTTTTCCGGCAACATCAGCCAGGTTTCCAACCAGCTGAACATGGTGATCATGGGCTTGGCCGGCACCAAGCGGATTTTCGATCTGCTGGACGAACAGCCCGAAGCCGACGAAGGCTATGTCACTTTGGTCAATGCCAAGGAAGACAAAGACGGCAACCTGACCGAATGCAAAGAACGCACCAACGTGTGGGCCTGGAAGCATCCCCATCAGGCGGATGGCAGCGTCACCTACACCAAACTTCAAGGCGAAGTGGTTCTGGACGACGTGGATTTCGGTTACAATCCCGACAAAATGGTCCTGCACAACATCACCCTGTACGCCAAACCTGGCCAGAAGATTGCCTTCGTAGGCTCTACCGGCGCAGGCAAAACCACCATTACCAACCTGATCAACCGGTTCTACGACATTGCCGACGGCAAGATCCGCTATGACGGCATCAACATCAACAAGATCAAGAAGGCGGATCTTCGCCGGTCCCTGGGCATGGTGCTTCAGGATACCAACCTGTTTACGGGCACGGTCATGGACAACATCCGCTATGGCCGTTTGGACGCCACCGATGAAGAGTGCATTGCCGCCGCCAAGCTGGCCGGCGCCCACGATTTCATCACTCGTCTGCCCCAGGGCTACGACACGCCTCTGTCCGGCAACGGTGCCAACCTGAGCCAGGGCCAGCGGCAGCTGCTGTCCATTGCCCGGGCCGCTGTGGCGGATCCTCCGGTTATGATTCTGGACGAGGCCACCTCCTCCATCGACACCCGCACCGAGGCCATTGTGCAGAAGGGCATGGATGCTCTGATGACGGGTCGGACGGTATTTGTCATTGCCCACCGGTTGTCCACCGTGCAAAACTCCGACGCCATCATGGTATTGGATCACGGCCGGATTATCGAGCGGGGCACCCACGACCAGCTCATTGCCCAGCACGGCACCTACTATCAGCTGTACACTGGCGCTCTGGAACTGGAATAAAAAACCTCAAGAAAAACACAAACCGTGCAGTCCAAAAAGGCTGCACGGTTTTTTTCCGGCTTTCTTGAAAGAAAGCCTTGCAAAGAACTTTATTTCGCGAGGGCAACGCGCTGATTCGGCGTTCCTCACTGCCGCGGTTGATTTTCCCTGCGTTTTGGGTATT
>UMIO01032478.1_pt1 | contig 88092 bp, 99 predicted proteins | sample 1965821 | NCBI WGS metagenome assembly UMIO01 (sample SAMEA4836127, study PRJEB28245) | human gut metagenome | biome: gut microbiome; material: fecal sample | place: Denmark | collected 2008
CAAAAGTTACAGCATGAGCTGCCTCGGCGGCCCGATTATGCTATGTTTCGCAGCAGAATGTTGTAGAATATGGCGTTGCGGCCAAAAAATACAACACGCACCTATATCGCCTGCGGGTCGGCTTGCGCCCGGCGTAGATGCAGAATTTGTTTTTTCGCCCTACATTGCAATACAACAAAATTTGAACCATTATATGCAATAAGGAGCAGACATTCGCCCGCTCCTTTTGGCTGTCCCTTAAGGGTACAAAAAAACTATGGGGCTGTCGCACAACTGATTGAATAAATCAGTTGTGCGACAGCCCCTTTCCATAGTCTTTAATATTATCTCTTTGATAATTCCGAACCCTTATTTTATGCACCTTTCAAGGTACTTTGTTACTAACAGGTTTCTAATGGAAACCAATGCAGACCATCACACAAGTGTCAGGTCTGAAACATGCACTGCTGCAACAACAGTTCCTTCATAGGTGATGACCGCCCTGTCACCCTGTAACTGTGACACCTTGTGATTTCTCTTATAGACAAATGAAGCAAGTCCACCGCCTGAATAAGTCTTTGCACCCTGATTCACTCTGACAGTGCTTCCAACCTGAATGGTCTTCTTCACTGGTGTAGATACAGACACCGCCTGTCCACCTTTGGTTGAAATGAATGCATCAAAGCCTGCTGCCTTGATTTTTGCAAGCATAGCATCAGCATTTTCTTTCTTGCTATATGCACCAACCTGAATTTTATACATTCCATCAACCTGAATCATGTATGTGTCAAATCCTGCTTCTTTCACCCTTGCAAGCTGTGCATCAGCATTTACCTTGATAGAATATGCACCAACCTGGACACGATAAAGAACACCGCTGTCAGATGTTCCAGTGCTTCCACCAAGCTGTGCAGTGACTTTTGCTGCAAGGTCACCAAGTCTTGAATATAACCAGTCACCAGGACAAGACTTATTTGCAAACCATCTGTGAACAGTGATGACCATTTCATCAGATGCAGGTTCATAATTTAAGGACTTGTCCTTGTCACCGAACCAAAGAAGTTTGGTCTTTCCATTTCTCTTGCAGATGTCCACACATAACTTGATAAGTGACTGATAAACAGCATCAGTCATTGCATATGGTTCTGTCTTATCAGATGCACATTCAATGGTCACTGCCCTTTGGTCATTTGCGTTACTGGAAGAACACCAAGACCTGTTCTTTTCCTCAACACAAAGTGAAATCCTTCCATCTGAACCAATTCCATAATTGCAGGATGCATTTCTTCCCTGTGGGAAGCAAGCACAAATTGTTTCGCAAGATAACTGACCAACCACACAATGTGGTGTGATTCTGTCAATGCTGTGTGTTCTCTGTCCTGAATGGTTTGGACTTAAACCAGTGTAACACACAAGTGGACTATTTGAATATCCCATAATTATTCACCATCCTTTTCTGCTTTCTTCTGTAAAATGTCAATTGCTTTGGTGATAACAGCAGGAAGGGGAACACCCATCAGACCTGCATTTTCAACAAGGGAAATCAGTTCATTTCCAATGAATGCAATGATGACTGCATCCCTGATGTAATTTGTGCCAATAACCAAATCAAGTCTGTATGCAATAAGAACAAAAATCAGTGTCATGCACTTTCTGCAAAGACCCTTCCAACATGTCTTGCTTTCCAGTGAACCAGTGTCAGTCTTGTTGCTTTTGTGAAATACACCTGCAACAATCAGTCCTGATATATAGTCAACCGCCATAAAAATTAAAAGAGTGGTAAGACCTGCATCCCAACCACCAAAAAAGGATGCAATTGCTGAACCAATTGCACCCACAATTCCAAGAATTACTTCTTTCATATACTTCACCATTTCCTTTCATAAAAATAGGGAATCCCATATTTCAGGGATTCCCTTCTGTGATGTGTTTTGTGGTTACTCTGCAAGGTCACCACAATCAAGGTCAATAAGTACCTGCTTCACCTGTTCCTTGATTCTGTCAGGAACATCTGCAAAAGTCTTCTTGCCCTTGATGATTAAAGTTGCATATACAACTGCCATGGTTGCCACCACCTTTCTGATTTTATTTATGATGTGATTAAACATCTGCATCAAGGATTGCCTGAACTGCATCCTTTAACTTTGCAGGTACATCATCAATTGTCTTCAAGCCTTTCTTGATAAGGTCTGCATAAATCTGTGCCATATTGATTCACCCCTTCCTTATCCAAGCATTTCATACATTTCACAAAGTGCAAGCTGTGTGTCTGTGACCTGCTTTTCAAGTGATACATTCTTTTCAGACATCATCAGGATGTATTCATCCTTTTCATACTGGGTCATGTTGAATTCATAACCATCAAAGGACTGGTTTTCACCCATGCTTTCATGTACTTCCTGAATGTCTGTGTGAACCCAAACAGAATGTTCATCAATGACCACTGCATCAGGCTTCACTGTGCTTCTTGTTTTTCCAAAATCTTTCATGCTGCTTTTCCACCTTTCTTGATTTGATATTCATAATATGCTTTTGCATAAGGTTCTAATGGTTCAATGTACTTTTTCGACAACCTGAAAGAATCACAATGAATCAACCATCCTTTATAGGAATTGATTGCACACCATTCTGAATAATTCATCAGTTGGTTGTTATCAATCACCTTCTTATGAAGTCGGTTCATTTTGCGTTTCATCTGTTTGCAGGTTGATTTTCTCAAAAGTTTATAATTCAAAAATGTTCTATACCCAACAAAATCAATTCCCCTGACAAATGTTGGAAACACCTGCCAGTTGTCTTTGACTGTCAGCTTCAATTCCTTCCTGAAATATTCCTTGATTTCAAGAAGCAGTTTGTGAAGTTCTTTCTTATCAGACCCAAGAATAACAATGTCATCCATGTATCTGTAATAATATTTCACATGCTTGACTTCTTTCATCCAATGGTCAAATGATGACAAATAAAAATTCCCACTGTACTGTGATAAATAGTTACCAATGGGAATCCCTGTGTCACCTGGTGTGGAATCTATGATTTCATCTAACAACCAAAGAAGGTCATCATCTTTGAACAGTCTTCTATATTTCTTTTTCAAAATATCGTGATTGATGGAAGGATAATATTTTCTTGCATCAATCTTCAAGCAATACTGTGTTCCAGGAACATCATGCTGAACAGCTTGGTCAATATCATGAAGTGCAAGATGAATTCCCCTTCCAGGGATTGCTGAATAAGTATTCTTGATAAAATTCTTCACCAAATATGGTTCAATCACTTGCAGGATTGCCCATTGACAAATCCTGTCAGGAAAATATGGAAGTTTGAAGATTTCTCTATCCTTTCCTGAATCGTGCTTGATGAAAGTCACATATTCTGATGTGTTGTAAGTCTTATTCAACAACATTTCTTGAAGTTGCCCCAAATATTTTTCAGGGTCTTCATCAACCATTCTGACTTCCTGATACCATCCTTTCCCTTTTCGTGCATTCTGATGTGCAAGTTTCAAGTTTTCCATGTCACAAATTTTTGAATAAAGGTTTCCTATTCTTTTCATGACATTTCCTTTGTATGCACTTCAAACTGATTCTTCAACTTCCTTTGCAGGATTTACCAAAACAGTTCAAATGATTTTTTATATTTTGCCAAGTGGCAGGGCAATCATATCACTGGAAGAAGCAGGGATTGTTCATTTCCCTGCTTCATCATAAATGCATTTAGTAAGTGACCGCTGATATTACGATTCCGATTACCTGAATCATTATTCACATTCAGATAGAACAACCTTGAATTAGAACCATTATTCCAATTCGTACCTAATTTAGTGACTTGAATGATTTTTTCATCTTTTATGGTAGATAACAGCTTTTTTATTGCCCATATATTTCAATGGTTTATTGTTCGATTATGCAGCAGGTGCATCTGTGTCATCAGGTACATACAGCAAGCGACCGCCGACATTACGAATCCGATAACCCGAATCATAATACACAAGCAGACAGAACAACCCCGAACGAGAACCAACATCCCAAGCCGCACCTAATCCAGCGACCCTCCAACCAGGGTTTAATACCTGACCGCAGTCACCAACTGGAAGGGAACTGTTTCCTTTTCCTTCTGTCGGATAGAATAACCAGTCATCATCTTCTGCATATCCAAATGCTGAAATATAAGACCGTGTAAGATATACAGAACTGAATCCAACTTCATGATATGGTGCATCACCGCTGTTGTCCTTGAATCCATGGTCTGCAACATAAATTGTTCCAGTGTCACCTGCTGCAAATGTACTTCCATTGTTGGTGTTGATACCATCAACCCATTTCCAAAGGTTTCCAAAAGGATTTTCTTCACCACGATATGCAACAACAGAATAACCATTTGTATTGATGACCTGACCACTCTTGTTTCCAAGTGTAGTGGTTGCACCAGTGATTTCTGTCATGGATGTTGCACCATCATCAGTCTTGGTTGTTACACCTGCACCAAGTTTTTCCTGAATGTTGAAAGAAGCATATTCAACAAGGAAAAGAATCTGTGTTGCTGCAACAGACTGAATTGTCTGCTGTGACCAACCTGAACCCCTTTTTGCAGCAATGGTTCTGAATCCATTTCTTGTTGCACCGCTCTGTGTCAGTCCTGATGTAGGCTTTGCATTTGCAATGGATGCAAGAACATCATTTGTCCAGTCAACATCCTGTGCATCATTCAGTTTGTATGCAGAAGCAGATGTGTCATAAGTACATCCTTCATATGCAGAAAGATAAATAAAGTTCTTTTCCTTTCCATCCTTGATGAATGCAGGATGAAGTTTGAAGCCTGCTTTCATGGTGTCAGATACATAATATCTTGCCTTTCTCATGTGGAAGCCTTTGCCACCCTGAATCTTTTCAAGTTCAAGTGGAACAACCTTGTAATAGAACTTTGGCTGTTCAACCATGACCTGCACCTTTGTTCCTGCTGCATATGTTCTGATGTTATCACCTTCACCCTTTGTGATTGCAGAAGTCAGGACACCAGTTTCTGAATATCCTGCATCACCAAAATATGCAACAACCTTTCCTTCATCAGTGACATTGCATCTTCTTCTGCCACCAAAAGCCTTGACACCATCAAAAGCATCACCAGGTGTCTTTCCAACTGCACCTGCAAGTCTTGTGAATTTCTTGTTCTTGAAGTCAACTTCAACACCATAGATGTCTGCATCCGTATATCCAATATAGGACTGGATGTCTGTGATTTCTGCCTGCAATGCATTGATGTCACCCACTGTTGCAACAGCAGCAGGGTCAACAGTCATGGAAACATTGCTTGCATTTGAAACTGTGGTCACAAGTTTCAGATATGCACCACTGACAGTGATTCCATTATAAGGTGGCATATATGCCCCCACATTTGCACCTGCAACTGCATAAAGGATTTCACCATCATCAGGGTCATTTGCATAAAGACCAATGGAATTCATATAATATCCAGTTGTCAACGCACTGTTTTCCATTGCGGCATCAACCTGAACTGCAACAGAATTGATTCTTGTGACTTTGGAAACAGCAACCTGCTGTTTGATGTTGGACAGTGCAGTCAGTGCAGGAATCTGTGAATCATTGTAAGTTGTGGCAGATGCTGCAACCTTTGTGAATGTCACATTTGCTTTTCCTGCAATAAGTTTTGCCATTAAAGACTGTCCTTTGTTTGTGATAATAAGCTGTCTAAATTCTGACATTTCTTTTTCCTACCTTTCATATTTAGTTTGATTCAGTAATTGAAACACCTGCTGTCATTACTGTGTGACCACTGACATCTATTGATTCTTTGAAGCTGTCTGAAATTTCAACAACCACTGCACCGACAACACCACCTGCAAAGGATGCCCCTGAATCAATGGACATTCCCTTTTTGAATGCATCAGACAATGTGGTCATATATCCTTCAACAATTCCACCACCAAAGATGGATGTTCCCTGGATGTCCAGGTTCTTCTTGAAGGAATCTGACAGTTCAAATGTTTCACAATTGACAATTCCTGCTGCCACCCTTGCTGTTGCATTCAAGTCAATGAACAGCTTGTTTTTTGCATCAAGAACCATTGATGCAGGCAACATGTAAGATAAAAAATAGTCAAGTTCTTCAACTTGACCATACAAATCCAAATGTGTTGTGATTTCCAATTTGTGTTCATCCAGTTTCCTGATGATTTCATAATTATCAGAACCACCACACAAAGTGTCCAGTTTATTCAGCAAAGTCTTCCAAGTATAAGGAACAGTGTCATTCCATCTGACTAACACCCTGTTGATTCTTGATTCCAGGGTGTCATCAGCAGATGGAACAATTCCAATCAGCTTTTCAAACTTGCTGATTCCTGTCAGATTGCATGACTGAATGAACTGGTTGTTTTTAATTATTTCTGATTCATCTTCCACCAACTGAAATTCAGGGTTTTCAGTTTTCATGATTTCCCTGATTTCCAGGTATTCCTGAATGAATGGTGGAAGATGTCCAAGAAGTTTCACATCTCTAATCATCCACTAACACCGCCCATCACTGGAATTTCATATTTATCAAGTGTCAGATTGTTTGCAGTACCATTGATTTTGGTGTTTGAAATATCCACAATTCCCTTGATTCCAAGAAGTCTTGTTTCAATCTGACTGATTCTGACAACTGACTGTGAATAGTTTGCCCACTGACTTCTGATTTCCTTCAAATATGCACTGATTGTATCTGTGATTGTGCTTTTCAGTGTATTGAAAGAATATCCTTCATCAAATGTCAGGGAAGTTGTCACATTGACCTTCACATTTGTTGCAGTGTTTACTGTCACAATGTGGTCAATCGGTGCAATTCCAAGACCTTCCCCCTGTGGGTCAGGGTCAATTGCTTCCTGCACTGATTTCACTAATGTGGAAGATGCTGCATCAAAGTTTGAATCCAGGATTGTCAGAAGAACAGTTCCACCACCCTTCCACACTGGTGTGACTTTGGTGCTTCCAACACCAGGAAGTGCATTTGTCTTTTGAATATAGTCTTTTTGATTTCCACCAAAAGGTTTTGTGTCAAAAGTATCAAAATATCTTGTTCTGATGTCTTCTGTTGCTTCTTCATCTTCACCTGGAATCAACAGTTCTGTCAGATAACAGGTTTCAAGTCCTTCAATATAGTCAATAGGAATCATCTGACCAAACTGTGCATTTCCTGTTTCACCTTCTGTTTCACACTCCAGTTTGTATGCACCATCAGAAATTTTTTCTGTGACTGCATAGTTCAATGTTCCACAAGAAAATCTTGCACCAATAGGAATGTTCAAAGTGGAAGGTGTGAATTCACCTTTTAGGATTGCATGTGTTGCAGCAATAGGAATGATTCCCCTTTCTGCTGCCCTTCTGATAAGGTATTCCCTGGATGCAGTGTCAGCAAAAGTTTCTTGAAGAATGATGTCAAATTCAATATACATCAACTGCAATTCAACAGCAGCAGGTGCAAGTGCATCATAAATGATTGCCCCTTCCCTTTTGTCCATACTGTCAGGAACTCTGTCAAGCATCCTTTGAAGAATGTCTTCATAAGTTACATTTTCATACATTAAATATTCACCACCTTTTCCACATCAACATCACCATAAATGGTATTTGCTTTGAATGTTACAACCACAATTCCCTTCTGACTGATGTCAAAATCAAATCCTTCACATGAAAGGATTCTGTCATCAACTGAAAGGGCATCAATGATTCTTCTTTCCAATTCAGGACACACATATGTGACTGGTTCACCATAAAGGTCAGAAAGTTGGATTCCATAATTCCAGGAATAAATGATATACTGGTATCTTTCAGTATTCAGGATTTTATATATTGCCTGTTTCACTGCATCCTGCTTGTCACAAAATCCGCTGATTCTGTTCCTGTCAATGTGCATCATATAGTTTTTACTTGGAAGACTTTCAACTTCCAAGTCTTCTGTCAATATTCCATTTACACCTGGAATCATGTCATCCACCACCTATCCTGTCTAAAACAATATATTTCTGACCACCTTGCATTCTTAACAGAATGACTTCTTCACCCTTTTCCAGGTGATTGTGAATGGTCATCTGCTTTGTTCCTTCAATGTCATGTGTATGGGTCAGCTTTGTTGCACCTGATGTCAAATCAATGTCATCACTGTTGCTGTCCTTGCCTTTGACAGTGTGGGTGTGAGTGGTCAAAGATGCTTCTGATTCCCACTGTACTGTCACCATTGTGGTGAAGTCCGTCACATTCCTTGTCAGAACCAGGAATGAAGAATCAAGGGTCATCTTTTGGTCAACCAATATTTGAAGTGGTGAAGAATTTATCACCTTTCCAAAGCACACCTGAACAGGTTTTCCTGCATCAACTGCTTCTGTTGCAGCTTGTTTGATAGTATTCAATAATTCTGCATAATCAGGCAACGAATTCACCACCTCTCAATTTTAATTCCATTGTGTGTTCATCCAGTTTGAAAGTGTGGACACATTTTTCAACAAGCATCAGGTTTTTCAACTTCACATCACCCAAATCCATGATGACCACCACCATTGAACCTGCCCTGACCCTTGTATCACCAAGGGCATTTTTGATTGTCAATTTCCTTGTTTTCTTGTTGTAAAGGGATAACAATGCATCAACCTTTGCTTGACCATTTTCCCCTTTCTGTAATGTGTCATAATACTGTAAAACACCCCAATTGTTGATATTGTTTGAATCTTGGGAAATATACACATCCCTTTGACCGCTGTCTTCATTGTCATATACCAACTTAATTCTGTTATAGGTGTTTTCATCAATACTGGATGTATAATCAAAATTCTGTCCAGTTTCTTCATCAATCAGAAGATTCAAACGCATGTTGTCCAAACCTTTCAGGGTGACTTTTCCAAAATCATCATACATAACATACATGTATTTCTGATTTTCCATTGTAGCATCCAAGGCATTCTGAATGATGTCAAACAATGTTTGATTGTCTTCCACCATAGATGCAATCTTGAATCCTGTGTCTTCAATGCTTCCTGTTTGCATTTGAAAGTCTGCACAAATCATCTGAATGACTTCACCTGCTGTTTTGTTTTTATAAACATAGGTGTCTTTGTTTTTCAAATATCGCAACTGGTCATATGCAGTGACTGTGATGATTCTTTCTTTGTCCATCTTCTTTGAAAAGATGAAACCATAAAAAATGTTTGCACCATTCCATTTCAGTCTGACTGCATTTCCTTCTGTAATATCAAGGACATCATCCAGGTGAACCTTGAATGTCAGTTTCCCTGGATTGCCCTTTCTTTCAGTTGTCCACTGAATATCTTCTTGCACAACAGGGATGAACACCTTGTTGCCATTCTGAATCAACAGTTCAGCAGTCATGTGTTCACCCCCTTATGCAGCAGGAATGGTCAAAACCTGTCCAGGATATATCAGATTTGGATTCTTGATTTTATCCCTGTTTGCATTGTAAATAACAGTATATTTTGAACCATTCCCATAATACTTCTTTGCAATGTTCCATAAGCAGTCACCCCTGACAACTGTGTAAGTCTGATTTGCAGGCTTTGGTGGGTTTTCTGCTACCCTGACAGGCTGTGGAACAATCTTTGGTTTAGAAGATGCAAACTTGATGTTGCATGTCTTGGTTGCATAATCTCTGTACTGTTTCAACTTGATTGTGACCATAACATCCATTCCATAGTTTTTTGCATCTTCTTTGATGGTGTAAGATTCCAAGGAAACCTTCATGTTTGTATCAAAAAGCATCTTTCCATTTGGAAGTGTTCTTGTGACAATGAACTGAAAGGTTTTCTTGTCCTGCTTGTAATTTTTTAATACTTCTAAAAATGATTTTGCCCTTGTGAATCCGTTTTTGTAGACTGCAAAAGGATATTTCACATTTGGAAGCAAAGCATCAAATTCAATGTCCGTCAAACCAGGTGTTTTCAGGACATTGATTTCACCATCATTGATAAGGGTGTAAGTTTTATTTACACCCTTAATTTTCAGTTGCAGCTTCTGTGGTGCAACTGGAAGCAATGTTTTTCCAAGATAGAAATAATATGCCATAGTTTAATGCACCCCTTCCGCTGCCTGTTCCATAGCTTCAAGAACACCTGCTGATAAATGGTCAACCATTCCATCAATGTCCATATCACTTGAAACAGTATTGTTGTTGTTCATAGTTACTTCAATTTCAGCAGTTGTGAATCTGTTGATTGCTTCTGTTTCTGCAATATCACGAAGATATTTCAGATTTTCTTTGGAAATATCCACACTGTCTGCAATCCTTCCTGCACTGTCTGCTGTGTCAGCAGTGTTTGCTGCTGTTTGTGCTGCATTATTTGCAAAATCATTTGACAACATGGATGTATCAACACCGCCTGTCAGGTCAATGTTGTCCATGCTGAACATTCCTGAAACCTTGTCAGCAACACCATCACCCCAAGATGCACCTGCATTGAATGCATCCGCTGCCCATCCATCCTGGAATGTGTCAAAGGTGGACATTCCTTCATTGAATGCATCACCAATGGATTTGTAATCTTCTTTATTTCCTGCTGCTTCTGCTGCCTTTGATGCATAGTCATCTGCTGCACTGCTGATTCCTGAATAATCAAATTCAACAAAAGGAAGTTTGTTCAGTGCTGCACAAATACCTTCAATGACTGAAAGTGCTGTGCTTAACAGGTTGTAAAACCATGACTGAACAGAACAGATTGCATTGTGAAAAGCTGTCATCATGTTGGATGCCAGTGCTGCAATTGCATTTCCAATTCCAAGGGCAATGTTTGCAACAGAAAGACCCAAGTTCTTGAAGAACTGAATCACAACATTGATTCCACCAGTAATGACACCAAAACCGCTGTTTGCAACACCTGTCATCTTTGCGATTGCATTACATACCGCAAAAATAGCAGCAATGACTGCAATAATAAGAAGAATTATCCAGGTCAAAGGACATGCCATCAAAGCAGCATTCAGACCATACTGTGCAGCTGTTGCAGTAAAGGTTGCCCCTGCCTGCATTGCTTCCGCTGCTGCATGAACACTTGCTGAAAGTGCCATGACACCATTGACCGCTGCAACGATTCCTGAAATTGTTGCATAAGCAATCAGTGCTGCAATTACACCATAGACAATAGGTGCAATGATTGACCAATTGTCACTGATGAATGCACCAATGCTTGCAAGTGTATTGAAGAAATCCAACACATAAACCGCAAGCTGTGCCAACAGTCCAATTGCATTTTCCACAAATCCCTGGAACTGGTCATTGTTTGCAAGTTCATTCACTTTGTCCAGGACTGGTTGAAATGCCATCAATGCACTGTTCTGAAATGAAGTCCATACCTGACCCCAAGTCATAGGCATTGCTTCAAACTTTGCATTGATGTCATCAGCACTGGAAAAGATTGCAGCCTTTACAGTGTCCGCTGTCAACTGTCCATCCTGTGCCATTTCCCTGATTTTTCCAATAGGAACATCAAGATAATCAGCAATAGACTGAATCAGGTTTGGTGCTTGCTCAAAAATGGAATTCAATTCATCACCACGCAACACACCTGAACCCAAAGCCTGTGACAACTGCAACATTGCATTTGATGCTTCCTGTGTGGATGCACCTGCAATGGTCATCTGTTTCTGAATCAGGTTTGCAAATGCAATAACTTCATCCTGACTTGCAAAAGCATCCCTTGCATTGTTTCCGAACTTTGCAACAACTGCTGCCATGTCACCAAAAGAACCCCTTGCATTCTGTGCAGATGCATAAATCTGTTTCACAATGGTGTCTGTTTCTATTGCAGTTCCATTGATTTCATTGAATGCCTGATTCATTTGGTCAAGTCTTGCAGTTGTCATTGTCAGTTCATCAGACACATCAAGAACCTTCTGAACACTTTGCATGGACAAATATGCAAGTGCCAGTCTTTTGACTGTATCAACCAATTCATTTGATGTGTTCACACCTGCCTGAATCTGCTGATTCAAATTTCCCTGTGCATCTGCATTATCCCTGATATATCTTTCAGTGCTTGCTACTGTACTTGACAACTGATTGTATGCAGCATTTGCAGCAGATACATCCATGTTGTCAACCGCCTGATTCAATGCTTCCTGTGCCTGCAATGCCTGATTCAACTGTGACCTTAATTGTTCCAGTTCTGCATTTGCAGTGTCTGTTCCAAGGTTCACTGGATTGTTTTCAATCTGCTGAATCCTTTGCTGAACCGCCTGGATTCTTTGACCCATGGAATTGATGTCCTGCATTGCACTGTCTGAAAAGATGTCAGTTCCTGCTGCATTCTGTGCAATCTGATTCTGTCTGTCAGAAAGTGTTGTCAGAATCTGATTTGTTGCTGTGACTTCCTGTTCAAATCTGTCAATTCCACTGTTGGAAAAGATATCCAAATCATTTGTCACCCATTCAACAGGAACTTGAACAGGGTCAGTTGAAGGTGTTGGTGTAGGCTCTGAACCGCCTGTGCTTGGTGTCTGACCACCAGTGTGCATTGACTGGTTCAATGCTTCCATTGCTGCCTGTGCCTGATTTGCTGCTTGTGTGGCAGCATCCAGGGAAGAAGTGTCCATGTCTGTTCCCATTGTTGACTGCATGTCACGCATGGAAGAAATGGTCATGTTCATTGCATTCATGATGGACATAAGTGGTGCAGACATTCTGTCATAAAGTTCAACTGATGCAGAAATACTTGCCATTTTGAATCACTCCTTTCCCTGATTATTTGGCTTTTTTCTTTGCTGCCTTTGCTTGTTTCTTTTCGTTTTCTATTCTTAAATCTATCGAAGCAATAACAAATGCTTTTTCGTATGGGTCAAGACCCACAAACTGGGAAGGTAAAATGTGCAATTTTTGCAAAGCATAATGTGCATAATTTGCATCACCATCACCTTCCAGTATTAGTTTTTTGCTTCTTCAACCTTGTCTTCCATGTTACTGTCAAAACCATTGAATTCCTGAACATAAGCAAGGAACTTGTTATATTCACCAGGGTCATCAATCATTTCACGAACCAAGTCTTCAGGTGTGGAAACACCATAAGAATCTTGAAGTTCTGCATTGTAAAGGTCAGGAAATACAATGGAAGATGCAAGCATCTTTGCACCAAACTTGGAAGAATTGACCTTCTGTCTGAACATGTTTGGCTTTCCCTTGACAGGAATTTCAATGGTGCAGGCTTCCCTGATGTCATCAGATTCCCTGGTTGTTAAAGGTTTGATTTCCCATTCAAGGGGATTTCCCTTTTCATCACAAAGTGACTTTGTTGCAGGAAACTTCACATTTTCCTTCACCTTTTTGTTTTTCTTTAAAAATAAACTTAAATTTGACATGGTATTTTCACCCATCCTTTCAATATTGTTTTAGATACCAAGAAAAATGCAGTCAGAAAAATCTGACTGCATCCTTGGATTTTGTTTGAAATTACATTCCTGCAAGCAGATTGAACTTTTCAGGCATCTTAAAGTCCTCAAATGTGAAATCCATATCTTCATCAAGATACTCACCATCTGCATCAAACTTGGCAAGAATACCACCATCAATGTTGCAGTCCATGAAGACAACTGTCTGTCTTCCTGCATCAGATGTTGGGTCTTCATTTGTGACCTGAATTTCAAAGTACACATCTTCACCTGTGTCTTTGTATCTCTGCATCATTTCCCTGAAAATACTGGTGTTGTAATGGAAGGTTGCAGAACCAGTTCCCTTCCAACCAGTTGACTTGTTACCCATTCCAGTCTTTCCAAGAATAGGGATTTCAGTCTTGGTTCTTTCAAAGTTTGCTTCAAAGTTGATTGCCTGCATGAAGTTGTATCTTCTGCCACTGATTGTCACATAACATTCAGCTAACTTTGCAGACAAAGAATCCTTTGCTTTCATGGTAATGTTTGACATTCTGATTCACCCCTTCCTTATGCCACATAAACTGTCATATACAGTTTTTCCATAGTGTTCACAACAGTGATGTTGTCAGTAACCACAACAGACTTCTTTGTTTCACCTTGGTCAACAGTCACATCTTCATCTGTGAAGTTCTCAATTGCTCTGATGCTCTGCATGTTCTCATGATGCTGCACAATATCTGCCCAAAGGGAAGTTCTACCACTTGCATCATTTGGAACAACACCAAGGTATTTGGTCACAAAAAGATTTGCAATGTCTGTTGCAATTTGGTCACAAACTCTGATGGTCTGATTGTCCTTGAACACATCACCCTTGTTTGCAGTTGTAGTGACAAGGGAATTGATGTCAGTAAGAACACGCACATCAGAACCAACCTGATGAAGTGTGAATTCACCTGCTTTGATTGCTGCTTCAAGCTGTGACTGTGTATAATCAACATTGATGTCAAATTCACCATCATAAATCTTGTTTGTTGCAGATGCATTGACAGCAGTTCCTGCTGCAACACCAGTCACCCAATAAACAAGGGATGCTTCATTTGCATCATCAAGAACCTTGTTCTTGACATTGATAACACCTTCATAATCAGCAGCCTGACCATACACAACCGCCTGGAACTTGACACCAACTTCATCACGCATTCTTTTAGCAAATGCAGCATAAAGTCCTTTTGTTGCAGTGTCTGTTCCAACATAACCAATTGCATTGATGGAAGGATAAGATTCAACTTTGTCCAGGAATGCCTGATGTGCTGCTGTGTTTGCAGTTTCATCTGTACCACCTGCAAGTGCTGTTGCAGCTGTTACTGCAAGGGAAGCAGATGCCTTGAATGTGACATAATCATTTGCAACAAGTTCAGATGCTTTCTTGACTGTCTGTGTGTCCATCAGAACACCATCAAGCCATGTCTGAACATCAAATAACTGATTGTCATCAACATTTGCCTGGACAGCAATCTTGATGTCATTTCCCCTTGTTCCACCATAAAGTGCAGTTGCAAAAGTATTTGCTGCCTTTGTGCCACCGCCATTCAGACGATATGCATATAAAGTCTGAATGTTCTTGAACAGGTCACGAAGACCCTTCATGCAGTCATCACCATAGGAATGACCAAAAATCTTCATGCTGTTCTTCTGAAAATCACCATTTGTGACTTCAAAAATCTTTCCTTCCTGACCCCAATCAAGTTCAAGACCCATTGCTGCATATCCTCTATCACTCATGTTAGTGGATGCAGTTGCAACAGAAATGAAATTGATATATGCACCAGGAAGAACCTTGTTCTGTGTTAAAAAAGTACCACCACCAAGTGCCATTTTTATTCACCTGTTCCTTTCTTAAAATTCTTTGTAATCAGTGCATTCAGTTCAGCTTCTGAATACATCTGACCAGTTTTCAAGTTACCATTGAAAAAGTCCTTGTAAGGACTGTATTTCTTGGAAGCAGCAATCTGTTCCTTGCTGAATTTCAGAACAGATGCTTCATTTCTTTTTGCCATGTCTTCACCTTTCCACATTTGATGTCAAATCCATAGTTTCCATTGCATCAGTGCTTTCAACCTTATAGACAAACATGTCATAGTTGACAAAGAAGTTCAGAACCTGGTCAACCACTTCACCATGCATTGATGTTCCCCTTTGCAGGTCTTCACCAACTTTGATGACTTCCAAGCAATCAAACATTCTTTCCAGGACATCCATGCATTCTGACCGCTTGTCTTCCCCTTTAGGGAAATACTGGATGCAGAAAAGATTCTTCCTGAAATATTTCTTGCCCCTGAACAATTCATTTGTTGGATTCACACAAACAATAGAAAAACAAGGCTCTTTCAAGCCTTGTTCAATGGATTCTGTATAAATCTTGTAATCATCACCGAATTCAGCATTCAGGGAAATGCTGATTCCATCAATAATTTTATTTATCATGTGAACAATTCCCCCATCTGCTTCATCAGCTTCTTTTCTATGATTGCAGGTGCAGCCTGTTGAATTTCCTGTTCAGATATTGTCAACATAAACCGACCATTGACCCAACCTTTGTGGTTTGCAGTCCTATGTCCAAATTCAACATAAGATGCATATTCCACTGGATTGATAATTTCAATCACATAAGCATCACCAAAATGATGAATGGTCAATGAATCAGCATAAGCAACAGCACTTGAATTCTTTCCACCAGTCCAACCCCTGCGAAGTGTGCCACCTTTTTTCCCTGAACTGTTTGGATAATCACCAACAGGTGTCCTTTTGATGACTTTTGCAAGAAGTCTTGCTGCAAGTTCTTTTGCACAAGCATCAATGAACAAGTCCACCTGTTCCTGGTTCAGTTTTTCCAGGTTGTCCTTGATTTTTTCAAAGTCCTGGAAGTTGAATGTTCCGCTTCTTGCCATTTATGCCCACCCCTTAAACAGTTCAAGCATAATTTCCTGATGTGTCTGATACAATGCAGGTTCACCACTGGACTTGTATTCAGTTGTCACACCATTCTGTGTGACAGTCAGCTTTGAACCTGCCTGCACCCTGATTTCAGGTGCAAGGAAAATCTTGATTGTCTGAACCAATTGTGCAGCAGTGTCTGTCTGATTTGTATTTGGGAAACTGGAAAAAGACAACCTGCAAGGTTGCTCTTCCAAAACCACCACTTCATGATGTCCTGTGGATTTGTTTTCCTTGGTGTATTCCTGATATTCAGTAATTGTGCAAGTACCATCATACATGGATTCAATTGCTTTCCTTGCCTTTACCACCTGATTTTTCGATAACACACCAATTCCCCCTTTCTACTGTTCAGAAGATAATTCAGCAAGGTGTCAACCTTGTCAGAATCACTTTCATCACCATTAAAGTTCACCTGGGTGTCACCTTCCTTGATGCTTGAAATAGCACCAGTTAAATCAAGGTCACCAATTTCCAACTGTCCAGTCTGCTTTTTAGCAAACAGGAATTCACCGCAAGACATGTCCACCGCTGTGTGAAAAAGTCCGTCAGGGATTTCAGATATATTGCACTCATTCTTGATGGTGTTTTCCACCTTCTGCATTGCAAAACCAATCATCCAAGCATCAGATTCTTTGATTTCATAACCAAAGGAATCCAGTCTTTTCAAAACCGCTTCAATGAAGGATTCATCAAGACTGGAAGTGTTCAATGCTGTGATGATAGACTGCTTTGTTTCATCTGTCAGTGCCATATCATCACCCTTTCATCAATTAACCCCTGGAAACAATCTTTGCAATTGCAATTGCCTTGTGTGGAATTGCCTTTGTACCATCATTGATAATGTTCCAGTTGTCACCATTTGCAAGGTCAGTGTTGGAAGCAGATGCAGTGATGCTTGCAGGCTTTTCAAAGGAAATGCCATCAACACCGCAAATGTATCTATCACGCACATAAAGTGTGTCCTGACCACCATTTGTCTTAGGGTCTCTACTCATTTCATAAGGTACTGCATCACCAATGTCATCAAGGATGATTGCACCATCACCAAGGGTGTATGTGGTGTATTTGTCACCTGCAACAACATACTGGTCAGCAGCAGCACCATCAGGATAGAATGCACCCTTCTTGACATCTGCAAGGTTGATTTCAGCAGAACCAGTTGCACCGCTTGCCTTAATCTGCATAGCACCTTCATCATTTGCAGATGCTGCATAGTAACCACTTTCAGAAGGCATGTTGTCATCAATCAGAACAAGTCTTCCATTCCATGTTGCAAGTGCAAGTTCTCTTTCAATACCATCACCATCAGTCTGTGTCATGTACTTTAACAGCTTGATGTTTTCAAGGTTTGTTGCAACCTCACTATGCATGATGACAAGTTTGAAGATGTTCTTGTTATCACCACAAGCCTGCTGAATTGCCTTGTTAAGAGTAGCAGAACCAACAAGACCTGCTTCTGCACCCTTTACAGTGATGTCATAAACATGCTTTGCAAGAAATTCCTTTGCTGCTTTACCTGCAACAGAAGTGTCCTGCTTCATGCTGAATACACCCTTTAAGATTGCAAGCAGCATTGCCTGTCTGACATCCATCTTGTAATCAGCAATCTGTGCTGCAACATTATCCATGAAGTCAACACCTGCTGTGATGTTCTTGCTGAAACTTCTTTCAGTCCAAGAATCCATTCTGCTTGCCACAATGAATCCCTGCTCATATGTGGTTGTGCCAGTGCTTGTGATGTTGGTTGCACCATCATTGTTCTGACTGGTAGAACCATCAATTCTGCCAAAGTAAGGGATTCTTGCATATAAAGAACCAGTCTGATTTGCAAGTGCTGCCTTTGCCTGCTCATTAGAACCGACTGCACCACTCTTTGCAAGTTCGTTTTTAGTTACATTAGGAATTCGGTTCACATAAGCACCGAATGCCTGGGGATTGAAACTTTTGGAATCAAATTTTGCCATTTTGTTTCACCTTTTCCTTTCTTAAAATTTAATCAATTTTTGCATCAGGGTGTTCTGCCATATAAGCAGCAAGTTCTGAATAGGTCATTTTAGATGTGTCAACCCCATGGTCACCATCTTCATTTCCTGATTCACCAGGTTTTGCACCCTTCACCTGGGTCTGCTTTTTGGTTGTGATGTCGAATAAATAAGCATCAGACTTCTGCAATGCTTCAATCTGTTCTGCAAGACCCTTGATTGTGCCATCTTCTGCAAGTTCAGCCTTGTCCAGGTCTTTCAGAAGTGCCTTGACAGCAGTGTTATTCTTTGCCTTTGCACCAGTCAGTGCAGAATCTATTGCAGCATCAATTTTAAGCTGCTTAATTTCAGCAGCATGTGCATCATCTTTTGCTTTGTTGTCAGCCTGTAATTTTGCAATTTCCTGTTTCATTCCTTCAACATCACCTGTGGAATTCTTCAAAGTTTCAAGCTGTTTATCTCTATCAGAAATCTGACCCTTTAAGGATTCAACTTCTGCATTTGCTGCATCCAGGTCTTTCTGAATCTTTTCAGAATCACCCTTTGCCTTTCCAATATCCTGACTGTTTTCATCAAGAATCTTGTCAACCTGTTCCTTCTCTAAACCCATGTCTTCCAAAAACTTTCTTTTCATGTTCAAAACCATCCTTTCAGTTTGTTTTCGCTGTTCTTTCAGCATCAGATTTGTTGTTGAATGTGTCTTTTTTCGACTTCCACCAGGTCAATAAAAATCAGACCTATTGAAAGGAAGTTACTTCTGTGTCACCTCTGCACATTTTCTTCTTCATAGATTTTTCAATAGGTCTGATATTTTAACGCATTAAAAAAGCACCCTTTCAGGTGCTTTTCTTTGAACTATGCCTGACTGACAAGTCCATCTTCTTCTGTTTCCAGTGAATTGAAGAAATCATTGAATCTTTGCTTCAATTCATCAGGTGCTTCATCCTTGATGTGATATTTTTCATCTTTTCCAATGTAAACATATTCACTTTCAAATAAATCTGTTTCATCCTGCATCATGGTTTCTTCACCCCTTTCATTTTCTGTTCAAGCAAATGTCCAAATATGGTTGCAAATTCCCTTGGTTCATCTTCACCAAAATATTCTGCAAATGCTTCTGCAAAACATTCAGCTTCTTTTGTTGAACCATATCTTGATAATGCATCTTTCAGTCCAATATAGGTTTCATACTCATATTCAGGATGCAGTTTTTTATATTCCTGCAATGCTTCCTGAATGATGTCATGTTCAAATGAACTTTTGGTCAGCATAGACATTGAATGTGACACATAATGTCCATATTCATGAATGATTGTATGCAGCGGATTCTTTCCACTGTGCCAATGTGATTCAAATGACTTTTCAGCAACCTTTGATGCATAATCAAGTGTTGAATGCAAACCTGAATTCAAACGAATTCCAACAACTTTTCCACTTCCAGTATAATATGTGAAATCACCAAGTCTGTTTCCAGGAAGGGAAGATGGTGCAACATTCTTGATATAAGGCAACTTTGACTTGATTACTGCATCAAAATCAGCAAAATTCTTTGTGAACTTGCTGTGCCATGTTGCCATGCCTTTTGAAAGTTCTGCATCCATAGGATATTTTTTGGAATCTGAAATGTGAATTCCTGCATCTTCAAAATGCTTGAATGCTTCTTTTTTGTTTTGGAAGATGTCACCTTCTGTCATATCAGACCAGTGAACTTCTTCCACTTTCATTGTATCATCAGGAACAGCAGGTTTCAAATCATCTGTCTGACCATCAACCATTGCCTTTTCCCATTCAGGATAGGTCATATCAGCAGGAACATAATATGTTTTACCATCTTCACCCCTTGCTGCCCTTTCACCGCTTCTGCCCCATTCATCATCAAAGTATGGAACAGTTGTTGACCTACACCATACATGAAAAGGTGGTGCAGTGACACCTGGTTGAAAATCCTTCATAGGGAAGTGCTTTCCATCCATTTCCCTGCATATATCAGAAGTGTGACTGTCCAGTGTTGCGACAATCTCAAATTCTTCAACATCCAGGTCATTGAATGCATCCTTTTGTGCAGCAGAACTGATGAATGCCTGTTCAGTCATCACAAGTCTTCCTGCATTGTATTTTGCATTCTTGGTCTTGTTTTGCAGATATTTGGTCATGGACTTGATTGCTTCATCAGGTGCTTTTCCCTGAATGATTGTCCTTGTCATCTGCTGATGCAGTTCATTGACCATTGTAGTCTTTGATTGCCACACCCTGTCTGAAAAGGTCTTTCCATCTGCTGCCCAAGGTTTACTGATGACCTTTTGCAGCTTCCTTTCATCAATCTGACCGATTTCCCAACCAATATTGAAACCCTTCTGCACTTCAAAACATGTGTGATAATATCCTGACTGATAAAGTCTTTTGACCATACCATCCAGGGAATCAAGTTCATTGCCAAAAGCAACTTCCAATGATTGCTGTGTCCGAAGTTTTAAGGCTTCCAGTCTGCTGATGTGGAATCTTGCTGATGCATTTTCAAGTTCCTTCATCCACTGCTGATTCATTGCATTTTCCTGTCCATACTTGATGTATTCCTGGACATCCCATTGCAATTCTTTCAGTTCAACAGCAGACAACTGTTTTCTTGCTTCTGCCAGTGTGATTCCATTGTTGGAAGCATATCTTGCATACCAGGCTTCAATCTGTGCCTGAATCTGCCTTTCTGCTTTATCAAAAGCAGGTTCAATCTGATGGAAGGTGTTCTGTCCATACTGGTTTTGTGCGTTTTCAAGTGCTGAAAATCGTTTCTGCCAGTATGCAGATGATTTCTTTGTCATTATTCATCACCTGCACCTTCCCCATCACCGCCTGGGTCATCAGGTGGAACATTCTGACCAGGATTGAATCCAAGTCCATATTCTTCCATGTTCTTCTTTTTCTGTTCTTCCAGTCTGTCAAGTTCTGCCTGAACATCATCAACCCATGGATGCTGTGCAACAAGGGTTTCATCACTGATGATTCCAACAGACTTGCTGATGTTGTCAATGACTTCACCTTCATTCAGCATCATATCCCTGTTGAATATGATTTCCACATCTTCCTGTTCATAGTCACCCATACCGACATTGAACAGATGACAATTGATGAACCACAACAGTTCTTCAAAAGATGCCTGATATTCAGTTTCCATTCCATTTGCATCCAGGTCAATGTCAGAATACATTGATTGAATGTTCATCTGATTTGGATTTCCTGACATCCTGTCATCCTTGGCATCATAACCCATAGCATTTTCAATGATTGCCTTTTTGAACAGTTCAATAATTGCTTTGTAATTATCAGAATTAACTTCAACTTGAAGTGTTCTGACATCACCACCTGCACCATCAACTGTTCTGACCTTCACTGCACCATAGGTTGCAAGATTCTTTCTGAATTCACCAAGATTTTCACCATCATAGTTCACAAGAACCAAGATTGTGTTCCTTGTGTCTTCTTCCATCTGATTCTGAAAGTTGGATTCAATCAGATTCAGACCATCCTGCAAGGACTTCACCATCTTAATCAATGGGATTTCCTTGTTGTTGTACTTGAAAGGAATCAATGGAATCTTTGTCCAGTTGAATCCCTGGTCTTCAATGCTGAAATATGGAACATGCTGTTCCCCATCAGGAATAAGCTGCCCACCATCAGTCAATTCAAAATATGAAACACCTGATTCATCATAGACTTCAACTTTTTCAATGACCTTTTCTGTATTTCCAACATATCCAGTCACTTCATAGATTCTGATGAAATATTCCAGTTCAGTGTGTTCTGCATCCTTCCATCCTGGGATGATTTCCCAAGGTCTGAACCGCTTGAAAATGAACTTGCCCTGGTCATCATACATAGGGAATAACCAAGCAATTCCACAATTCAGGGAATCTTCACCAACTGCTTTCAAAGTTCGCATGAACTTTTTATTCAGAAACTGTTTCAGAATCTTCACATAAGCATCATTGTCACACTGGATGGTGAAAGGTTGACCCAACAGATAGTTGGATTTCTGAATGACCATCTTTTTATACTGATTATCAACAATTCTGTTGTTTGGAAGATTCTTGACTGTTTCCAGTTTACCATCTTTTCCAATGACTGTCCTTTCCCTGGACAGAATGTCATGACATCCATCAAAGTATCTTTCACCATCAAGCATTTCTTTTCTTCTCTGTGATTGCTTGAATCTGTTGATTTCCTTCACAATGAACTGTTCATCTGTCAACTTGGATGCAGCATTGATATTGACCAGTCTTTCAAGTTTTGCTTTGAAGGATTCAGCAAAATTGAACATCATTCTTCACCACCTTTCTATGTATCATAGTGCATCCACCTTTCCAAAGGCTTCTGCCATCTTTGGGAACTGGTATGCAATCCAGTCCACAATTTCTTCATTTATGCCCCAACTATCAGCACCAAGTCCTGATTCAAACAGAAATGCATGAACCAGTTCATGTCTGATGACCTGCTGTCTATATGTTTTCAAATCAGCAAGTGAACCAGGGGAATCCTGGAAGGTGTCAATGACAATCTGCTTTGTGGAATGGTCACAATATCCATCACCGCTGTTCAGGTTGTCATCTTTCACCTTATTTGATTCTGTAATTGTGTATTTTGTTCCTAAAACATCAACTGTCATTGTTTTTCACCTTCCCTTTTCCTACTAATCAAAGCTGAATGTGTCACCAACAAGAACCTTTCCTGTTGCATATCTCATTGAATCCATACCATGTGAAAATTCATGGTCAGGTTTGTCTGTTGGTTTTCCATCCTTGTCAGTTTCCCAACAATAATTCTGAATTTCTTTCTTGAATTCAGGACAGTTCTTTTCATGGACAATGATTTCATAGTTTTGAATCAACTGGATTCCATGATTCACACTGTCTTTTCCCTTCCTGGAAGGTTCTGCCTTGATTCCTTCTTCCTGCAATTCAGCAATTGATTTTGGTTCAGCAGAATCACAAACAATCCGCTGTCCACCATATCCTTTGTCTTTGATTGCCTGCGCAATGATTTTGTTGGTCACACCTGTTCTGTACCATTCATCAAAGACATATATCTTCATTGCTGCATTGTCTATCATCAAACAGACAAATGCATTTGGGTCAGTGAAACCAAAGTCAAGACCAAAAGCAGACTTGATTCCTGGGATTGCTCTGACTGCATCAATGTCAAAGTCTTCAAATCTGACTTTTTCATATATCAGACCTTCTGCAATGCCCCATTCACCATCACCTTCAATTCTGTATCTTCTTGGATTGTTCTGCTGCATCTTCAAGAAGATGTTCCTGTCTGCTTCATCCAGCCATTCATTTTGCTTCCAGGTTGTTGTTTTTGTGAAGATGTCATCATCTTCCACATCAAAAAACCTTGGTTTCAACCAGGATGTTGCAGACCAAGGATTGAATGTCAATGTTATTTGTTTGAAATATTCATCAGGAACTTCACCACGAATGGACATATCCAATTTGTTGAAGTCATCTTCATTGCTGATTTCATAGGCTTCTTCAATCCATACAAAGCAAAGAACACCATAATCAACTGAAATAGATGTGATTTTCAGACCATCATCAAGACCCCTGAACAGAATTTTCTGTCCTGTGGACTTCCTGACAATCTGCATAGGTGAAACAGTGCATTCAAAAAAGGCATCCAAACCAAGTCTGTGAATTGCCCATTTCAAATCTGAATAGACAGAATCACGCAAAGTGTTTGAATACCTTCTGACACACAATCCATTTGCAAGTGGATATTCCATCAACCTATAAATCATATTCAAGGCAGTTGTCTTTGATTTCTTTGAACCTCTGCTGCCTTTGCAAACTCTGTATCTTTGCTTTGTGTTCCAAAAATCAGCATAATTTCTTCCAACTGTGTCTTGAAGTGATATGTTCATAGTGCATCACCTATTCTTTCAGGTCATTCACAATGACAACAGGTTCAACTTCCAGGTTCACATCTGCTTTGAAAAGACCATATCTTCTTCCAAGAAGTTCAGCAGCTTTCAACCTTTCCTTTTCATCAGGTGATTTGTTCATCCTTCTTGCATCAGAACATCCTTCACCAGTTCCTTCAATGACCACAATTTCTGATTCAGATTCCCCACGCAAAACAGATGTCAGGTATTCCATGACTTCCTTTGCATCAGCAATCTTTTCAGAACTGATTTTATCAAGCTGTTCATCAATATAATTTTTGATGTTAGCGTTTGTTAGCAGTCTTGAAGCACATGCCCTTGCTGCATCATCAGATTTGATGTGTGGATATGCTGCTTTGTATGCCCTTGTTGCGTTTGCATCAATCAAATATTCATCACAAAACTTCCGCTGTTTGTCAGTCATTCGCCTGTCACCTGCCTTTCTTCTGAAAAATAGAAAAAATCACCCTGGTTTCCCTGGGTGATTTTACACATTCTATAATATCATATATATATTTTGGCATGTTATGCTTTATTATGTCATAGTGTGCCATGTTCAGGGACTACAACATTATCAAGTGCAGACTGATGTATCCTGTGAATAGTACGCAAAGAATAATTCATTTCAGCACATATTTCACCCCATGTCTTAAAGTTCAAATATTTACATCTCAACAATAATCTTTCATCAGGATTTTCAACCTTATTAATTGCATTCCTAATCATTTTTTTCAGATTCATCATTCTATCAATATCTGATTGAATTTCATTTTCAAGTTCAATAATTTTTAATACCTGATTTGTGAATGGGGCATCTGCTTTTGGACTTGTTTGAACTCTTTCCTTTGAATAATCAAAAGAACCTACACTGGTTGACATTTCTTTTAACTTCATCAATTCTTCTTGATTACTTTTTATAAGTTCATCAAGTCTATATGCCTGTTTCAAAAACTGTTTAGCTGTCATCTTAACACCTTCTTTCTAATTCAAGAAGTCAACATCTTGAATTCAACATCTTGATTTCAAGAAATCCTTTATTTTCAAGGCTTTGAATCAGTTTGACCTTCTGAAAAGTCAAGATGTGATGTGTTTTTACTATTATAGATATTTTTTAAGGAATAACTAAATTTTAATGATTTTATTCTTTTATATATCCTTAAATAGAAAACATCTTGACATCTTGACTTTTCAAGTAAAATCAAGGCTTTCAGGCTTTGACATCTTGACTTTTATCTTGACTTTTCACCTATACATCTTTCACTTTTGATGCATACATGTCAGCAGTGTGAGTGAACAACACTGACTGATATTTCCTGATTGCCCTGTCAAAAGCATCCCATGAATCCTGTCCTTCATAAGCACCCATGTGAAATCTGATGCACAACATTTCTTCTTCTGTCAGGGTCATCACCTGTGACAGTATCATCACCGACTTATCACCATGACCTTTGAATATAGGTGCAGGATTGTATGCCCACTTTGGGTCTTTGCTGATAGGTGAACCAGTTCCCATGACCACCACATCAGATGCATTTTCATCCACATAGTCATCAAGTTTGCACACATCATGAAGCATCCCAACAATATAAGGTGATTCAGGTCTTGTCCAAGGGATGTCAAACTTTTGTGTCATTTCCACCAGTACCTTTGCAACCATCATGGAATGGTCAAACAGACCGCCAGTATAATTGCCATGGTGCTTGATTGCAGCAGGCTTGACAAAGAACCCTTGACCAATCAGCCAGTCCAACATTTCTGCTGAAACAATAGGTCTTCCATCAACCCGCATGAAATCAAGGAACTGTTTCTGTATTGCTGCATCATTCTGTGTCACTGTTTTCATCATTTTCACCTTCCTTTTTCTGCGGTTTCTTATTATCCATCATTGCTTTCACAAGTGCCTGCATAAAAGGATTTGCAGCAGGTTGATTCTGCACTTTGGACTGTTGTGCAATAACATTGATGACTGCCATTGCTGCACCAATTGCAATGTTTGGATTTTTGGTCATTTCCATTGCTTTGTTGTATGCTAAAATATAACATTCAGTCAAATATTCAGGATTCATCATTTTCACCTTCTTCCTTGAAATAGATGCAGGATTCAGTTGTCAACAGAACTGGTGGAACAACATTCCCCTGGATATAAAGATAAATTTTTCCAGTTTCCTGAACCTGCTTGATTTCATCAGGTGTCAGTTCCCAACAACTTTCAACCCCTGTTTCCAGGTTTGCATCATTTGTGTATCTTGTCACTGGAAGGTCTTTACAACCTTCCAGTGTGTAAACTGCATTTGTTGTTTCTGTTCTAACTGGTTTCATATCACCACATCCTTTCAATCATATCTGATGAATCTTGTGTCTTTGATTTTTCCGCATTTCTGACAAACAAGATATTGTGTTTCACCGCTGATGCAGTGGAACTTTTCAACCTTTCTGCACCAACTGAATTCATGTTTGCAGAACAATCTTTTGAAAAACTGTTTGATTCTGTTCATCATCTGAATTCCTTTCCTGTTTTCTTATCCTTGAAGGTGATTCTTCCGACCACTTCAAATCCTGCCAGGTGTGCAGCTTCCCTGATAATGTGCATCAAGTGTCTGATTTTTCTTTCCTGTTCAGATTCTTCCTTGACAATTTCTTTCATGCCATAATATGCAGTTGGGTCAGGATAACCTTCATTGTTGTACTTATTCATTTTTCTGAAATTTCACCCCACATTCCTGATAAATCAGGTCTGCAAATTCTTCCAGTGTCATGTCACCATTCTGAAAATCTGTATAGACATCAATCATTGCTTCACAAAATTCAGGAAGTCTTTTCTTCATGCCCCAACCATATTTTTCTTTCATGACCTTCACTGGAATTCCAAGCAGAAGAATCATTGCTGCATCCACCGCTGCTTCTGTTGCATCCTGCTTCATCTTCTTGATGTCAGACTGCTTCATGTTGAAGACTGGTTCATGTGTTACTGGAAGACCTTTCTTCTGTGCCATTCTTCTTTGCTGCCTGTTCATATTACTTCACCACCAAATCATCAAAAACAACTGGAATCATCTGTTTGAAATCTTCAAGCAGGGGAACTGTCACTTCAAGCATTTGTGGATGTGGTTTCCCTGTTGTTCCCAAAGCACGAAGTTTGAAAAAGTGTCGCCATTCACGAAGATTTGCAGTCATGACCACTTCTGTCTTCAAACTGTTTGGAAGAACCGCCCTTGCTTCCTGTGGTGTCAGACCAATGTCAAGCAGTTTGAAATAAGAATCTTCACATGCTTTCATGGTTTCCTTCCATGTGTTCCATCCTGCTGACTTATAGTCCAGGTATTCAGGAATGATGAATGTGATTTCAGAACCAAAATCATCCTTTGAATAATTGCAGTATCTTGTGGATTCCTGGGCAAAGGATGCAAGTCTGTGTCTGACCAGTTCATGACTGATTCCCCTGTCAACAACAAACTTTACTGTGACAGATACATGTTCAAGCATTGCTTCATGTCCTGACTTTATAAGGGATGCAACCATCTTTGCAGCAGAACCTTCCTGAATCTTTCCTTCTGACTTGTAACAAGTTCTTGCAACCTGTTCAATCTTTTCTAACATTTTCTGTCCATCAAAATCATTGTAAATCTGTGTATATGCTTTAATTGCCTGCATTCTGTTCACCTATCCTTTCAAAAGTTCTTTCAATTTTCTGTTTCATAACCTGCTGAACCTGGTCTTCACATCCAATCAGGTGAATCACCTGGTCAAGAACCAGTTTCACATCTGCCAGTTCTTCAAAGATGTGTTCTTCCAGTGCTTTGACTGACCATTCAGATGCAACAGGTTGTCCAAGTCCACATTTCCTGTTCCACTTGGTCAATGCCTGGGTCAGTTCTGCCATTTCTTCAATCAACTGATTCTTCTGACCTTCCAGTCCAAAGTATTCAGCAATCTTGAATCTTGGGTCTTCTTCCTGATAATGCTGCAACATATTCTGATAGTTTGCAGCTTTGTCCAGGTCTTCCTGACCATTCTTCTGTTCATGTCTGTACTGGTATTTATAAGAATTCAGTTCACAAAAGGCTTCTGTTTTCTCATAACCAAATTTTTCAAGCATTTCTTCAATGCATTCTTTTCTTCCTGGAATGTTATAGTGTCCAGGATGAATAACATTTGACATCATCAATCACCTTCCCCTTCTTTATCATCAGACCAGTCAAATTCTTCACCACACTTTGAACACCGCTTTGATCTATTGTCATAGATGTGTTGTGGATTCCTTATCAAAGGAAAATGAACTGGTTCTTTGCAGTTCGGACAACCAAGGTATGAATCACCGAAGTTGTCAACAATGTCTGTTGGTTTTACCAAGATACATCACCGCCCTTCTGTATATTTTCAAGATACATTTATGTTAAAAAATTTTGGAAGCATCACTTCAAACATTGCTTCAAAAATAGTCACTGGAATTGAATTCCCTGCTTGTTTATATAAAGCACCATTCAAACAGTTTGGTCTTCCTGGATGAACAGAAAGTGCTGCTTCAAAATCTTCATCAGAATAACCTTGCAACCGCCAACATTCCCTTTCTGTCAAATATCTGAAATCACCATCTTCCAATTCGACAACACCGCTGTTTGGACATCTCATCTGTTTGCAGGTGATTGTCATTGCATAATCTTTGATGACTTCAACCCTTCCATTGAATACAGAATCACCTTCTGCAATTCTATTCAGCATGGATGGTTGTGTCACAACATAGTATTCAGGAACTTCATCTTCAAGATAGTTGTCAATGTCTTCCATAGGTTTTCTTTTCATAAGGTCAAAATCAAATGCTTCATCACCAAGGACTGAAACTGTAAAGACCCTTTGTCTTGCCTGTGGAAGTCCAAAATCCCTTGCATCAAGTATTTCATAGTTGTTTGTATATCCAAGCATCTTCATATATGACAGATACCTTTCAAAATTGTGCTTCATGTGCTTTGACAAAACATTCTTCACATTTTCCCAAATGACAACCTTTGGTTTCCATTCACCCATCTGTTCAATGATGTGAACTGTTTCCCACATAAGGGATGACCTGGTTTCTGAACCTTCATCTGCCCCTTTCTGATGTCCTGCAATGCTGAAATCCTGACAAGGACTTCCATGAATCAGGATGTCAGGTTTCAGATTCCATCCAACAACTGACTGTGTTTTATATGCCAATTCATCAGCAAACATTGCATTGTATGACCTTACCGCCTTTTCATCAATTTCCACATAGTCAATGGATTTCACTGGAACACCAAGGTTCTTCAATGCAACCCTGGGTGAACCAATTCCACCGAACAATTCAAGAATCTGCAATTTCTGTTCTTCCATGTATTAGTTCACCACCTTCTGAAATAATCTGTATTTTTTCTTGTTGATTGTTTTGTTCACAATCTTATAGTTGAATGTTTTCACCATCTGCCTGCTGAACTCAATCTTTGACAGTGCCTGCAAGGATTCTGACAAGCAGAATTCCTTGTATCTTTCATAAACCGCTGATGTTGGTTCATTTTCCAGTTCAAAGTCTTCATCTTCACAATCCTTGACGAACATCAGAAGTGGATTGTTTCTTTCTTCATATTCTTCAAGTTCCTGCTGCATTGCTGCTGATGTGGTGAAGTTCTTTGTTTCAAGAACCCTTTTCAATCCCTGGATTCCAAGCTGAATCAGGTATTCCATGGATTCCTGCCCTTTCAGTTCTTCTTCAATTCCTGGTTTGAAATTTGGGTCATCAGACTTGAATTTTGCATTGAATGGAACAATGACAAGTCTTCTCATGATTGCTTGTGAATCAGAACCTTTTCCCATTCTTGGAATGCTATTTGCTGAAAACAGCAGCTTGCAGAATGGTTTGAAGTCAAACTTTGGTTGTCCTTTCTGTTCTGCATCAATGGTTTCACCAGTGACAATTTTCTTGAAGACCGCCGTGTCTGTGACAAATTCATTTGAAATATCATCACCAATATTTGCCAATTTTCCAAACATCATGACTGTGCTGAATCGGTCACCCAACTTTTTCAAGTCCAGTGATGAAATATTCTTTTCAGACATAAGGTTTGAAAGGGTCTTCAAATATGTACTTTTTCCATTGCTACCTGTTCCAGTCAGGATGAATGCCTTTCCACCTGCAAGTGTGTTTGACCTATACATACAAGCACCAACAATTTCTTCAAGAAGTGACCTGATTTCTGCATCCTTGCAGGAAACATTGTCAAGCATATTGTCAATCACTTCACTGGATGCCTGCCTGTTAAAATCCCAAGGAATCTTGTTTGTGATAACCACATCAGGTGTGAAATCTGAAAAAGAATCTGTCACAACATTATAAAGACCATTTCTGAATGCAATCATGCAAGCAGGTGCAGCCTTTGTGTTATCCCTGATTAAAATGTTCAGGTATGCCATGACTTCCTGTCTTTTTGCCCTGTTCAACTGTGGAAGGTGCTGAATCATCACTGCTTCAATTTCTTCCTGCCCTGACACATAGATTCCATCTTTATACATGTGAAGCTGACCATTCAATCTGATGATGTGATGGTTGTTTTTCAAGAACACTGCAAACTTATCAAACAAGAATGTTGTTCCCTTGTAGAATATAGGCTTGCTGAATGCTTCATCACGCATGATGACTTCCAGTTCTTCATCAGACAAAGGTTCTTTCAGGACATATTTGTTGATTATCCGCAACACATCCCTTGCTTCTTCCTTTTCAAAATCCGCTGACTGCAAGGTCAGGATGTAATTGAACAATGCCTGGTTTCTTCCATCACCTGCATCCATGTCCAGGAATTCTGCCTTTCCTTTGACTGGAAGCATCCATTTTGGAATTTCCTGATAGACTTCACCATCTTCCTGATAGATGTCATAAATGACTTCCCTTTCCTTGCCATCATATTTCAATATTTCATAGGAATTTTTGACACCAACCTTGATGTCTGCTGTCAAACCAATTGCCAGTTTGCAATGTGTGAAGCATTTTTCCACACCTGCATTCTTGAACAAAAAGTGCTTTCCCCTGGTTGTTGCGTAAACCCTACAATTTAACTGCAAGTCTTCCACAATATTCATCAACACTTCTGACTGTTCAAAGTCATCAATGTCAACCAGGATTGTTTCTTCATCCAAAATTCCTGCAAATTCAGGAAGTGACTTGACTTGTTCATAAGTCTTGAAGTCTGTTCTGTTTTTGAATTTCTCTATGCACTTTTTGTCCTTGGTTTCAACATAACCTTTGAAAAACATCCTTCATCACTTCCTTTGCTCTAATATTTCCAAGTGCTTCAAGAACAAATCCTTCTGCCTGATGCTTCTGTTGAAATCAGACATGCATCCTGCATATACCGCTTTGAAGTGTTTGTTCTGTTCTTTTATGTCTGCCAGTTCATCCTTGGTCAATGGAACACCATTTGGATGCTTCCTGGATTCAATTATTGCAATTGTGTCTGCAACCTTCTGTTTATATTCAACAGCTTTCTTTCCTGAACTGATTCTTTTTTCTTCCAGTTCATTCACCTTGTCCTGAAAGAACTGCTGCATGGTCTGCATTATTTCTTCCCTGTGTTCAAAATCCAGGTCAACAACCTTCAACAGTTTCTTCAATCTTGCCTGGGATGTTGGAAAGAATGCATCCATCCGAATATTCATTTGTCCATTGTCATATTTGATTTGTATATCCATCACATCACCCCAAAATCTTCCAATCTTTTATTTGCCATGTCCACATACCATTGTTTGTCAAGGTATGAAGGACATCTGACATCAGCCATGTCTTCATTGAATATGAAACAGTGTTCAGGACTGGATGCAATCTTTTCAGGTTTCCCTGTTCGGATTGATACCTTCTTGACACCTGCATCTGTTTCCTTGGTTGAAGCAAACACCCTGATGCATTTTTCTTTTATCGGTTCATCACCATGCAGGATGGTGGAATATTTATTTGTTATCTTTGTGACCATCTGAAATTCTTTCAGGTCATCACATCTGTTGATGAAGTTTTCCACTGGAACACCCTTGGTCATATATTCAACCAGGGCATGATTCACAATAGGGAAATCCCCATAATCAAGATTTGACAGCTTCTTCACATAAGCACCTTTTGACTTTATATGTCCATCAGGTGCAACAATGATATAGTTGTTCACATCCTTCTGAAAAACTTTTCTGTATTCATCAAATTCCAGTGTCAGACCAGTTCTTTGTTCCCATTCATAAGCAATGTCATCAATCTTGTTGAACCATTCATCTTCATCTTGTCCATCAGGCATCTTTATCAAAATACCATCTGTGTTGGACTGAATCAGTTGTGCATAAGGTTCAATGTGTTCTATCAGGTCAAGAAGAAGAATCTGACCATAGACACAAACTTTGTTTGACATCAAAGGGTCATACAAATCATTGTTCTTGTCCTTCAATACACCATAAGTTGAATTCAACACGATTTTCAGAACCGCCTGCAATGGGTCTTTCTTCTTTTTCAGTTCCAGTCTTTCATGATAGATGTCCACAAACTTTTGTGGGTCAACAATGTTCCTGCTGTGCAGATTGTATCTAATCATCAATGATGGATAAAGTGAAGCAACATCCATCATCAGAAAATATCCTTCACCGCTGTATTTTTCCAAAGCACCATGAACACCGCCCCATGCAAAAGTGTGTGGACACCCTGCAACCATCACTGAATATTGATTCTTTTCAGGCTTCTTCTTTCCTGGAACATGTCTGAAATAACATCTGTTATCAGGATTTGAATACCAGTCAAGGACATCTTTGTATTTTTTCACCTGATGTGTGTCAGGGAAATCAATGTCAAATTCATCATTTCTGTCACCCTGTCTGTGTGCATCCAGGATGATTGCAGTCAACTGTGGTTTTGTTTTTGAAATCAAAGACAGGTCAAGTGGTCTTCCTTTGCAGGCAAGTTTCACAAGTTCCAACCTTCCATTGAATTCTTCCTTCCTTTGCAGGAACACTTCAACAGTCTGTTCCACATCATGAATACAATATTTCACTGTTTCATCAATTTCTTCCTGTGTCAGTTTCCTGTCAATGTCGAATGGAACACCTGATTCTTTGATGTTGTTCCCCATACTTCCTTCAAACCATTTCAACCCTTTGTCCAGGTTCAGCATCACATCATAATTGTTCAATGGTACATTGCGAAGCAGTGAAGAAAATTTCCATCCAGGTTGTCCTTTGATAATGATGAAATCATTGATTCTTTTTGGGTCAAATCCACAAAGGATTCCTTTCAAAATATACTGGTCATAATAATTTGAATTGAAACCAACCCAAATATCATTTTTGTTTGCCTGATATAATGCTTCAAGTTCTTCCTTGTTGTTGATGATGACATGCTGCTTCTTTTCATTCATGTCCAATACAACAACCAACCAGTCATATTTGAAGACTTCAAAGTCATAAAACAGCATTTTCTTCACCTTCCTTTCAATCAGGTATCTTCCCAAGATACATTGATTTCAAAAAAAATTTGCATCCTGGGAAGACCCTTGTGTCAATTACTCAAGAACAAATACATCTGTGATTTCAAAGTCACTGAAATCCTTGTTCTTCTTGTTTGCAGTGTACTTCAAACCATATTCAAAGTTATCTGCAACCGCTTCAAAGATGTCCATAAGCAATTCAGAATACTGCTTGTATGTCTTGAATTCAATGACAGGAGCATCTGCACCCATTTCTTCAACCATCTTGCGAAGCATTTCATTGTTGTTGTGAATCTGAAATCCCTGTGTGACAACCTGATTATAGAAAATCATGCTTCCCTTGTATTCACCATCAGAAACAATCTTGAACCAAATGCTGACCATAGGGTCACCCTTCTTGGATGCTTTCAGTTCCATCTGCTGAACTGCAACTTCATAATTGCCATGTGGAACTTCCTTATAATTGCCCTGACCGCCATTTGCAGCAGCTTCTTCAACATCCTTCTGCAATCCTTCTGTGTCAATTTCCTTATCCCATTTGCTGAACATATCCTGTGCCATAATTTTTCACATTTTAACCTTTCTTTGTTTTAATTTAATGTTGCAACTACCAGGGCAAGTGCTTCTGCACTGTTGAACCCTTCCTTGATGTGGGCATCATACAGAACTTTGTTTGCATGTGCCAGTTCCTGTGCATCCTTGATGATGCTGTCTTCCTTGTTGACAGTCTTCTTCACAACATGAACTTTTCCTTCTTTTTCTGCTGCTTCAAGCAACATCTTCAATAATTCATCCATTAGTTTTCACCCCTTCTTTTTCTAACTCTTGTTTTTGGTGCAGGTGCTTCTTCCTGTGGTGCATCCTGCTGTGTATCTGATTCAGCAGAAGGTTCTGCTGTTTCATTTGATTCCTGTGCAGGTTCTGAATCCTGCTGTGCCTTGTCAGAATCGTCTGTGTCAGGCTTTTCTGTGGCAGGTGTAGATTTATCCACCTTTCTTCTTCCAGGCTTCTGTGTGGCTTCCTGTGTGCTTCCTGCTGCTTCATTTGCCTGTTCATATACATCCATCAAAGCATCCCATGAAAGGGGAATGGTTGTCTGACTGATTCCCTTCAATCTTCCACCGCCAAAGATAACTTCATTCTGCTTGAAGTTCAGTGTTCTGCTGTCATCATCTTCCACAACAACCCTTGCAACAATGTCCACCATTCCTGCAATCTTGTTTGCAATTGCATCCTGAATGTTTGGTGCAATCCTGGTTATGTTCTGACCATTCTTCTTTGTGATGTCCTTGGAAATGTCTTCATGTGATACAACCACAAGATTTTCATAGTCCAGGTTGAAAAATCTTCTCATTGTGGACAGATATTCTGTCTTGATAATATCCCAACCCTTTCCAAATCCTGAATCAGATTCATGCTGAATTCCAAGGGAATCATACATGAACACCCTGCACATTTCCCTGGTATCTTCCAACAGGTCAATGATGATGGTTTTGAAGTCATTCTGCTTCTTTTCCAGTTCTGCAATGGTGTCCTTGAAGACTTCCCATGCAAACTTCCTGTTGGTCATTCTGCCATTGACAGTGACTTCATCCTTGATGCTGACATAAGGCATTGTGACAAACTGGATGTTTCCATCTGTGTTCAGGTTCAGCGGATTTGGTGCATCATCAAGCATGGTTGTCTTTCCGCTGAATGCAGCACCATAAATCCAAATTTTTCTTTTCTTTGTTTCGCTGATGTTTCTTCTTTCACTACTTGGTAAATTCATAAAATCAATCCCTTTCTGACAATAGTCTTTATATTCACAATAGTTGCATAACCAACTTGTGTTCTTTGGAAAATCCTTTGCTTCCAACATTCCTTTTGTTGAAAGAAGGAAGTTGATGACCTTTTCAGGGTCATATTCTATCTGAACCAGTTGTGGTTCTTTCTTGTCCAGTTCTTCCTGCAATCTTTGCCTGAACTGGAACAGGTCTTCTTTCTTTGATTGCTTGATGTTCACCTTTGGCACAAACAGGAAGTACATGTTTCTGATGATTTTTCCTGGATTGTTCTTTTCAAAGAAATACTTGTATAAGTGAAGCTGTGGTGAATCCTTGTATTTGCTGACATTGTTTGAATATTTGAAATCATACAAGTCATAAACATTTGGAATGACCTGATGTTCACCGCCAAGTTTCTGTTCTGTTTTTGCAGGTGCAAGCAGGTCAATGAAACCAATGAAGTCATCATCTTCAATTTTCACTTCATGTTCCCCTGATGGAATCATTGCTGCTGCCTTTGGAATCATCACTTCAAGTTTCATTGCTTCATTGATGTGTGCATCACTTATGACTGGATATTCCATGAAATATTCATGAATTGCTGTCTGAACATCTTTTTCCAGTCCAGTGTGAAGTGCTGTTCCAAGAAACAATGCATTGTCTGCATTATCAGGTGGAATTATTCTGATTTCCTGGTTATATCTCAAATCATACCGATATGGACAGGATTCAAAGCATTCCACTTTGCTGTGTGACACAATCAAGTTGACCACCTTCCTTTCAATTTTTTATAATACTGACCACATGTGCATCCACTCTGAATCAGTTCAATCATAGTCTTGAAGGTTTCAAAATCATCAGGATAAAGAAGAATTGCAAAACCGCCTGCTTCATCAATCTTTTTCAGATTATAAAGCTGCAATTCACTTGGTTTTCCATTCTTTGCCTTGACTTCAATCCCAAGGAACTTTCCATTGCAACATGCCAGGATGTCAGGGATGCCTGACTTGGTATATGCTGCACCGCCCCAATATTTCAAGAACCAACATCCATGGTCTTTCAGGAATCCTTTGATTTTGTTTTCAAAGTTTTTTTCTGCTGCCAATGTTCCACCGCCTTTCTTCTGAAACTGATGCAAGGATATTCCCTGGAACTTTCAATGCACCATTTCCATTTTTCACAATCCTTGCAGGTCAGTTCATCAGTCTTTGACTGTGATTCTGACAGATGCTTTGACATCTGATGTCTTTGCATACTTTTCATAGACATCAGGATGGTCTTTCTTCAATGCTTTGGAATCAATGGTTGTCTTTTTTGTTGGTGCAACATAAGTGACTTTCAGGATGTCATTTTCAAATGACTTGATTCCAAACTGACCCATTGCAGCTTCAAGTGCTGCCCTGACTTCCTTTTCCTTTTCTTCCAGTTCCTTCTTCTGCTTGCTGATTGCTGAAATCTGTTGCATGATTGCCATTGCATTTGAATCCTTGTTGAATTCCTGCAAAGCAGTTTCTTCATCAAACTGTTCTTCACAACCATTCTGTTCCAGGTCTTCCTTGTCATCATAGTTGCTGCAAGCATGTCCACATGTTTCAAAGTCTTCACAATAATAGCAGCAACAATCTTTTTCACATGTGTTGTCATTCATTGCCTGTTTACATTTTTTCATTACTGTTCACCATTCCTTTCTTCAAGTTGCTTTTCAAACTCTGCCTGATATGTAAGAATTTCATCAACATAAGGTGTTGAATAGATTCCTTTGTTCCAAAGTTTTTCAGCACCATTTGACCCCATGTTGTATGCCATCAATACCAGGTTTGGGTCTGTATATTCTTCAAACAACTTCCGAAGAACAAAAACACCTGCTCTGATGTTCTGTTCCTTATCCAGGAAATCAGTCACACCAATTGTTTCTTCCAACCATTCATGATTGCATTTGTTAATCTGCATCAGACCATAATCATCTGTTGAACTGATGATGTCAGACCTGAAAGAAGATTCCTTCTGCATCAATGCCATGACCATTGTCCAGTCAATGTCATATCCCTTGCATAGATAGAAAGTGAATTCCTGTGTTGCTTCATCCAGGTTGCAGTCAAGTGGTGTGAAATCAAATTCATCACCTGACCAGTCCATTGAAATTTCACTGGTGAAGACCCTTCCATCATAAGCACCATAATGGTTGACATGCTGCATGATATATTCATTCTTTTCAGAAGTTGTTCCTATTTCAATTTCCTTGGTGTCTTTGTGTGCAATTCCTGCAATCAATGCCCCAAGCAATGCACCAATCATAAGAACCACCGCTGTGAAAATCAAGAACCTGTTTTTCACAATCCGCTGTGATTGCTTTGACCTGATGACCTTTCTTCCATAAGTTTTGGTGTTATTATCCATTGTTTTCCATCCTTTCATATTCATTGAATAATTCATCTGTGAAGTCCTTCCGCATTTCCAAGGTTTGCAGGATGACTTCTTCAACACTTCCCTTGCACATCAAAATGTAATAAAAACAAGGTTGTTCCTGACCGATTCTGTGAATTCTTTTCTTTGACTGTTCAAACAGTTCTGACTTATCAGTCAGGGTGAAATATATGATTTTGTTTGCTTTTTGAAGGTTCAATCCCATTGCACCTGCCTGATACTGGATGAATGTGATGGAATTATCTTCCTGTTCGTATGCTGTCAGGTCTTTTGTTTGACCATTGACTTCTGAAATAGGTCTGTCCAAAGATGCAGCAATTCTTTTCAGCAGTTCCAGTTCTGCATTAAAGTTGTAAAACACAATCAATCTGTCCTGTGTGCTTTGAACAAGTTCCTTGAATGCCTGCAATTTGAATTCGCTATATTGTCCACACAACTGTCTTGCATAAAGTCTTTTTGTTAGTGTGGTATCACCAACCAGTTCAATTCTTGGTGTCACATCTGTTCCATAGAAATCTGAATCATCATGGAATTCTTTCAGATTCAAGGTGTCAATGGTGATGATGCAGTCCTTCATGAATTTCCAGTATTCCTTGGATGTTGGAACTGTTTGTTTGATGAAGGTCTGTTCAGGAAGGTCAAAACATTCTTCTGTTTTCATAAAGACCGCCCCATGTTCACGCAACTTGGATTTTAACCTGTCAACATTCTTGTATGGATTTTCTTTGTCCACAATTTTGTGAGTGAATCCACCCATATCAATCTTTGTCCAGTTCACATATTGTCTGTTATAAACATCTTCTGAAATATTCCATCCAAGCAGATGAATCTGTGACCAAAGATTTTCATATTTTCCTGCTGTCGGTGTTCCTGAAAGAAGAATCACATTGTCAGGATTCAATTGCAGGATGAATTTTGACTGCTTTGCACCCTGGTTCTGAATCAGGGATGATTCATCAAGCATCAATGTGAAGTCCTGCAATTGCAACAACTGTTTTCTTCTCCATGCCAGTTCATAATTGATGACACCAACAACATTGAATGGATAAAGGTTTTCTTGTATGTAATATTCACCAGTCAATTCATCCTGAATCCAATGGTCTTCTGTTGCTTGTTGTGCTTCACTGATAAATGCCTGAAATGCTTTTTTGTTTGTCAGGTCAAAAATCAAATCTTTCTGAAATTCAGACCTTTCATCTGTTGCATAATGTTCATTGAAATGGTCAATCCAGTCCTGAATCTTTGACTTCTGACAAACAATCAAATTCACTGGTGAATTCATGACCTTCATCTTTTCAGCACCAACAAAGGTTTTTCCAAGACCCATGTCCAAATAATATGCAACCCTGTTCAAGTCTTTGGTCTGTTCAAGTGCTTCCTGCTGATGTTTGAAAAGTTCCATGTAACCACCTAACCTTCCACATCAATTCCAGTGATTTCTTTGAAGATGTCCTTGTCAAAGTTTGGAAGATTCATCACAATGGTCTTCTTTCTGTCTGAAAGACCATCCCACCACATCTGTCTTCCTGTTTCTTTTTCAATGTGCTTTAAGAATCCACCTGTCACTGAATATTCAGGATGCTGTTCTTTTTCTTCATCTGTCATGTCATCTTCCCATATCCAGGAAAGAACATTTGAAGGACAATCCATCAGAATGTATCTTGCATCTGAATTCAACCAATCCTGATATGTCCAATCAGAAGGTTTGTTGAACAAGAAAATTTTTGGTGATTCAGTGTTGAAGCATCCATTTGAAAAACAAGTCTTGTTCCAATCACCGCTGTTGCAATCACCGCTGTTGCGATTACCGCTGTTCCAATCACCGCTGTTCCAATCACCGCTGTTGCGATTACCGCTGTTGCGATTACCGCTGTTCCAATCACCGCTGTTCCAATCACCGCTGTTGCGATTACCGCTGTTGCAAAGTCCAGTGCAGGCTTTTCCCAAGTTCACAAGGTCAAGAACTTCCTGCCAGGTGATTTCCCTGATAATATGAATTTTGTTCGTGCAGCACTTGCTGTCATCATCTTGGGTGTCAATGTCACCAAGTGCTTCCACTTCTGCAACCTTATTGTCAGGGTCAAAACTGTAATATCTGAAACAGTCAGATGCTTTTGTGCAGAAATGAAATCCCCTGTCACAACATACTGGTGTGACATCTTCTTCAAATACTTTTCCTACTTCAAACTGAAATCCTCTGCAAGTCCAGTCTGAATTGAATACTTTGTAACCTTTCATGTGTTTTTGTCCATCCTTTCATATTTTGTCATCACACTTTTATTCCTGTGATTTCTTCAAACTTCTGCTTTGTTATCACATAAGTCCACTGACCTGACATCTTGACCGCCATTCCAAACTTCAATGTTCCCTGCTGCAATCCGATTCTGATAAACTGTTCAGAAGCACCAAGAAGATGTGCAGCTTCTGCAACTGAAAGTCTGTTGTCAGGACTGTTGTTCCAGTCAATCATCATTTCACCGCCTTTCCTTGTATCTTGTCAAGATACATCAGTCGCAAAAAAATATTTCATCAATTTCCTGACAAGTCAAATTGTATCTGATTTTGATTGCCCTGATTTCAGACATTGTGAATTCAGCACCGCCAGTTGAATTGATTTTTGCATTCAACCGCTGAACAGAAATTCCAATTGCTTCTGCCAGGCTTTCCTGTGTGTCACCATGTAATTTCATCACACTAACAAATTTGTTCTTATTCATCAACTTCACTTCCTTTCTTAACATGAACCGCCATCTGAACCATGAAATGCACCAACTGGATATTTCCAGTCTTCAACAAATATATCATCAACAGTGAATTCACCAGTTTTTATTGAATGTACCGCCTGTTTATCATCCAGGCATAAACACGATTTTGCACCACAAATGAAATCATCAAGATTCTTTTTATTATCCAGTGTGAATCCAAGTCTTTTTTCATCTTCCCTTAATTCCTTGTATTCATCAGGATATATTTCACTGAATCCCTTCATCAGTGGTGGTGTTGAAAAGATACATGCTGCACAACTGCATCTGTTCCATCCAAGTCTATAACATGGATGTGGATTCACATGATGTCTTTTAAGAACTTCCCAAACATCTTTTTCAGTATAATCAATGCAGCACCGCCACTGATGAACAATTCTGTGATTTCTTTTTTCAGCATTTGTTCTGTGAATCTCAATTTCATTATATTTTGACCGCCCTGCTGATTCACCCCTTCTTTCACCTGAAACAATCAGGATTTTCTTGTCAGATTTTGTTTCTTCAAGGTTTGCTGTCACACTGTCCTGAACTGCTGCTTTCAGATTTCCACTGCACCATCTTCCCTGATGTGTTCCACCTTTTGCAGGAAACTTGTGTCTTTTACCACCAAGTTCTTCAAGCCTGTCCAGGTTTGAAACAACTGAATCTGCAACCATAACTTTCAGATATGCAGAACACCATCTTCTTGAAAGGTCAGGTGATTTTGCAGGAAACTTCATTCTGCATCCATATTCTTTCAATAGTTCTTCCATTTCTTCAAGGCACTGTTCTTTTATTTCCTGACATTTCAAATAATTTGATGACAGCTTGCACTGTTTTATTTCACCAGTATCAGGGTCAACCCATTCAATAGGGTCTGATGCACCTATTCTGTATAATTCACCAAAGAATCCATTGACACGATATGAAACCCTTAACTTGACACCTTCTGCATCTGCAAGTGCTTTCATATAGTTCTGTGTGCATTTCCAGTCCATTCTTCTTGTAGGATGTCCACCATCTATGTCATGATGCCACAATTCAATTTTTTCCTTTGGAACACCAAGTTCAAGCAGTTTATAAAAACATGCAATTGAATCTTTACCACCTGAAATCAAAACAACAATTAAGTCATATTCTTCCAGGGGAAGAAGTTCAGGAAGATAAATGCTTTCAAAATGTTTTGAATCCTTTCTTCCATCAACCCTTGGTTTGATTGAAATACCTTTGCCATATATAGGTGAATCCTGAACACCAAGGACAACTGGTGTGTCCATGGTGCAGTCTTTATCTTTTAATACTTCCATCAGGCTTACCCCCCCCTATTCCCAATATGAAGGTTTCATGACCTGAATAACATCATGCATTCTGTGAAGTTCACCTTCCCAAACATCAAGCATGTCCTGAAAAACTTCATTTGAATTGCAATCTTCCATGTTATTGACTACAAAATAGCATCCTGAAACCATTCCTTTTACTGTTGACCAATCAGATGCAGCTTTTCCATAAGACTTTCTGTCCTTGATTTCAACAATAGATTTCTGACAGGTTTCCAATGCTTTTTCAACTTCCTTAACTGTATCAATCATGTATTTTGTAATATTGATTTTCTGTTCCATTTTTCATCCATCCTTTTCATTTATTTTGGTGTTTTCAGTTTGTATCTTTAGAAGATACATCAATATTAGCATGTATCTTGAAGGGTGTCAATAGGTTTTTTCAAATTTTTAAGATATTTTTTCAAGAAAAATTGAAAAAATAACGCATTTATGCTATTATCAAGATACAACAATATATGAAAGGATGTGACCACTATGACAATGGGAACATATATCAAGCAATTAAGGGAAGAAATGGGAATATCCCAAGAAGAACTTGGAAAGTCATTGAATCCACCAGTGAACAGGGCAGCAGTAAACAAGTGGGAAACAGGTCAGGTTGAAAATATAAAAAGGACACACATTCAGCAGCTTGCAAAGAAGTTTGGTGTTTCCCCTTGTGAATTGATGTGTTTTGATGACCGCTTTGATTCTGCCAAAGCAGCAGAAGAAACCAAAGCAATTGAACTGGTTCAGAAACACTTTGGAAAAGATGCAGTTCATGTGTTGCAGATGTTTATGGAACTGAATCATACTGGACAACAAAAAGTCCTGGAAGACTTGTCAGACATGACAGAACTGTCCAAGTACACTGAAAAAAGGGAAACTGCATTGAAAAACGCATAGGGAACATCATTTTTGTCAACTTCAATTCAAGATAAATTCAAGATGAAAGTCAAGATGTAACCCTTGAAAACAAAGGAAAAGTCAAGATGTAAATGATTGTTTTGACTTATTTATAATCAAATAATAGGAAATCATAAAAAATCAATGATTCCTTAAAAAATAATTATAATATATAGAATACATCACATCTTGACTTTTTGAACACCAAAAACCATTGAAAGTCCAGTAAAATCAAGACTTTCAGCAAAGTCAACATGAAAGGAAGGGATTCAAGATGTTTGGAAAGAAAAAAGAATCAGGACTTGCAGTTCAACACTATGAAGGGATTGAACAGTTTGCAAAAGACTATCCATGCAGACTGGAACTGGATGAAGATATGCTGACAATCACCAGGATAAAACCTGAAACAACTGTCACACTTCCAAGGAACAGAATTCAGTCAATCAGTGCTATGGAAGAATCACAATTCATGCAGAAATATCATGGAAATGCTGCATCCACTGGAAAAGGAATCAAGAAATATTTCCTGATTATTCATTATGACAAAGGTATGCTTGCATTTTGGGGAACTGCAAAGGAATATGGTCAGTTTGTAAAAATGCAATTTGGTCAGACTGCTGCACCAAGTCACATTTCATTGTAAAATAAAAAATTCCCCTGACTGCTACCAACAGCCAGGGGAAAAGGATGGAAACCAAATCAAATGGATGAAATGGTCACCAAAAACACCAATATAATTATACCATTTCATCCTGAAAAAAGAAAGGATGATGGTCATGAAATTACCAAACAAATATGGTTCAGTTTACAAGCTGTCAGGGAAAAGAAGAAATCCATGGGCAGCCAGGAAGACTGTTGGATGGAAACAGATTCCTGAAAAGAAAAAATCCTATCCTGTTTATAAGTTTATAGGATATTATGCAACCAGGGCAGAAGCACTTCAAGCACTTGCATCTTATAATGAAGACCCTTATGACCTGCACCTGGACACAATCACATTTGCAGAAGTTTATGAAAAATGGTCTGCAATCCACTATGAAACCATCAAAGACTGCAATGGTTATAAAGCAGCATTCAAGACCAGTGAACCGCTGCACGATATGAAATTTGTGGAAATCAAACTTGACCACCTTCAACAATGTGCAGATGAATCAGGAAAGAACACACCGACATTGAAAACATTGAAAAATCTGTGGGGATTGATGTGGGATTATGCAGTCATTCATGAAATAGTTGCCCCTGACAAAAGGGATATAATCAAATATGTGGACATCAACAAAGCAGGAAATCCAAATGCATACAACAGAAAACCTTTCAGCAAGAAGGAAGTCAAAATGCTGTGGGATGCACAAGAATCCAATGAATATCTGTCTGTTATCCTGATTCTGATATACACTGGTGTCAGAATCGGTGAATTGCTTGACCTGGAAAAGAAAGACATTCACTTGGATGAAAGATGGTTCTATGTGAAAGAATCAAAAACAGAATCAGGCATCAGGGAAGTTCCAATTGCAGAAAAGGTTGTTCCTTTCTTTGAATACTGGATGAAGAAGGACTGTGACCATCTGATTTGCACACCTGATGAACAGCCTTTCAAATATCGCAATTATTATGATTCATACTGGATTCCATTGATGATTCAATTGAATATGGGAAAGTATGTCACAAAGGAAGATAAAAAAGAACCAGTCTATGAAGGACACCGCCCACATGATACAAGACACACCTGTGTCAGCCTGCTGACTGAAAAGAAGGTTGATGAAAGAATCATTCAGAAGATTGTTGGTCACAAAGGACAGAATGTCACACAAGCTGTTTATACACATTTGGAACTTCCAATCAAACTGGAAGCAATCAACCTGATTTGAAAGAAGGTGACCTGAATGAATAGAACAGCATACAAGAACCAGTTCAATGCAGACCACTATGAAAGAATCAATTTTTCTGTTCCAAAAGGAATGAAGCAGGTCATCAAAGACCTTGCAGCAGATAAAGGAATGTCCATGAACAAATATTTTCTGTTCCTGGTAAATAAAGACCAGGAAGGTCTGTTTGATAATATGCAGCTTGCAGAAAAGTCCAGGGAAAAGATTCTGATCATCAAAGGGAACACACATGATGGATATGATGTTTTCTTCAAGGATGGAAGAATCATTCATTGCAGAACCAAACTGGACATCAGAAAATGTCTTGCACAAGACAACAAAAGTCTTGCACAAGACACCTGATTCAGTGTTACTATTTTGTTTCTAACTTGTTACTAACAGATAAAAATTCAGAAAAATGGACAAAAAGAAAAATCCCACAAATCCAAGGAAAACCTTGAATCTGTGGGATTGATTTTTGCTGTCGAACTATCTCTTTGAGAACTGGCTGGCTCTTCTTGCTTTCTTTAAGCCGTATTTCTTTCTTTCTTTCATTCTCGGGTCTCTTGTCAAAAAGCCTGCTGCCTTCAGAGGAGCTCTGTAGTTCTCTTTGTCGGCAACGCACAGCGCTCTTGCAATACCATGTCTGAGGGCGCCTGCCTGACCTGTGAATCCGCCTCCGTATACGGTGGCAATTACATCGTATTTGCCTTCGCATCCGGCGATCTCGAAAGGTCTCTTTACCTCTCTCTTAACGATCTCTGTTCCGAAGTAATTCTCCAGATCTCTCTTGTTGACGGTGATCTTTCCGGTTCCGGGAATCAGTCTGACTCTAGCAACCGAACTTTTTCTTCTGCCTGTTCCTTGATATTGAATCTTTGCCATTGTCTAATCCCCCTTCCTAAAAGTTCCAAGTTTCCGGTTTCTGCGCAGCATGAGCATGTTCAGGGCCTGCATAAACCTTTAACTTCTTGAGCATCTGTCTTCCGAGCTTTCCATCAGGAAGCATACCCTTTACGGCATGTTTGATGATTTCTTCCGGTTTAGTAGCCTGCAGCTTTTCGAAAGTAGTCTCTCTCAGGCCGCCCGGATAACCGGTATGTCTCTTATAGATCTTTTCTTTTCTCTTTTTACCTGTCACTTCCACCTTCTCGGCGTTGATAACGATGACATAGTCTCCGCAGTCAACGTGTGGAGTGTAAATAGGTTTCTTCTTGCCTCTTAAGATAGAAGCAACTTCGGAAGCCATTCTTCCGAGGGTCTTGCCTTCTGCGTCTACAACGTACCATTTACGTTCAACTTCCGCAGGTTTAGCGATGAATGATTTCATTTCTTTTCCTTTCCACCTACTGAATTTGAGTCCATCATGAGAATCAAATTTTTTCGGCTTTGTCTACTTGGATTCGTCTTTTTTGCGTCTTGCGGACCGCCAAAGAAGAATCTTTTTCGATATACTAAAACTTATTTAGTTTCGGGGCTTACGGACGGATTCCCATCCTGCTCCCTTCACGTATAAACATGCTTTTATATTATATAGTTAAATCCTTGAAAAATCAATAGTTTTTTGAATTTGCACGTTTTCTTTTCATTTTTAATGAGCAAAGCCGTATATACATGGCTCCCACTGTGGCCCGGCCGCCGGTTTTAACCGAAACTCCATGTATAGACGGCTTCTTATCGTCTTTCAGATAAAGTAGGCGTTTGCGTCACATATCAGGCGGCTTCTCTCAAGAAGAGCCCTTTTCTCATTAGGAATTTCGCCGTCTATTACTTGCTCCAGCAAGATTTCAAGGATACGGCCTATTGCAGGCCCCCGGGGCACGCCCAGCCCGAGCAGGTCTCTGCCGTTTACTTTCAGATTCTTTAAAGAGAAGCACTGATCGTCTCTGATGATATCATCTGCCATGGCCTTTAACTTATCATAATGCTTCGCCCTCTGCGACAGATGCGGATTTAAAGCCGCATTATCGGCTCTTTGAAGTTTCAGGAGATCAAAGAATATCTCCGGAGTCAGCCTGTTCATGGCTCTCTTAACAGCCCCGGGCGAGGCCTCTATCTTGCGGCTGTGGCTGCGGACCAGAGTTACTACGTCGGATTTGCTCCTGCTGTCAAACTTCAGGCGGCTCATTATTTCTTCCGCTATTTCTGCTCCTGTCCGGGCATGTCCGAAGAAGTGTCCCGTGCCTTCTTCATCCTCAGAAAAGCGCCGGGGCTTTCCTATGTCGTGAAAAAGCGCCGCCAGCCTGAGCCGGGGCTGAGCTTCCACAGCTTCCACCACCGCCGCAGTATGTTCCAGCACATCATATATGTGATGGTCGTTCTTCTGATCAAATCCTCTTATGGGAAGCAGCTCCGGTATCACTTCTCCTAAAATATCTATATTTGCTGTCAGCTGTCTCCTCACATCTTTGCCGCAGAGAAATTTTATCAGTTCCTCTCTGATTCTCTCTTCGCTGATATTTTTAAGACTCGCTCTGCACTCGAGGGCCGCATTGCGAGTCTCCTCTTCTATATCAAAACCTATGACGGATGAAAACCTGACTGCTCTGATTATTCTCAGTCCGTCTTCTCTGAATCTTGCTTTCGGGTCTCCGACGCATCTTATTACGCCGGCTTTTATGTCCGCCGCGCCTCCAAAATAATCTATTATACCTTCCTCTCTGTTAAAGGCGATAGAATTCATGGTAAAATCTCGCCTTGCCGCATCTTCTCTTAGATTACCGGTGAAACTGACGCTGTCAGGACGCCGGCCGTCGCTGTAGCCGGCCTCAACTCTGAAAGTGGTAATCTCAAAAGCCCGTCCGTCTATTACAACCGTAACCGTTCCGTGAGCTATACCTGTATCTATAGTCTTCTTGCCGCTGAATACCTTCTTTATCTCTTCAGGTCTGGCAGAGGTAGTTATATCATAATCCTCAGGTTCTTTGCCCATCAGCATATCGCGGACGCATCCGCCCACTATATATGCTTTATACCCTGCTTCGTGGAGCATATCCAAAACCTCGTCTGTCTGTCTCGTCAGTCCCCTCATATTCTCACCTCCGCAGTCTTAGTTTACCCTGAGAAAGCCGAATTTTCAATCGAGTTTTTATTGTTTACAAAGAAATACAAGAACCATATATATAAATAATAGAATTCCTGCAGCGACAATATTGAATATCACTAAGTAAAAAGAGCTTTCAGCAATGTCAATTTTAAAAACGTTCTCTAAAACAAAAAGTACTACAATCAGAATCCCTGCCACCATCAGAAGCCTCTTGACGATTACCCCTATGTAACTTTTTATCTTTTCTGCTCTTTCCATATACCCTCCGTAGCAATAATCTGTTTGTACAAAAATGCCTTAATTTAATATATCAATTTCTTGACATTTACATTCCACATTGGAATCCTCCCCTTTCTTTTGTAAGATATTATCACAGAATTCTATATATATCAACAATATGTTAATAAAAATAATATTTTGAATTTTTACACAAACTATCAACTTTTTATAAGGCACGTCGTCATGATCATCTCATGGCGTCATCTCAAAAAACAAAACTGCTTCTATCTGCATGAGCAGATAGAAGCTTAGTCAGTTGAGCATATATTCTAAACCAGCAGCATCCTGTCGCTGGCGAACTCTTCTCCCGAAGAGACTTCAAACTTTTTGAGAAGATCCGATACTTGCAGATCTTTTTTCTCCCGGCCGCATACATCGTATATTATCTTTCCGTTCATCATCATGATGAGACGGTTTCCGTATTTTATGGCGTCCTTCATATTATGAGTCACCATGATAGCCGTGAGGTTGTGTTCCGCTATGAGTTCATCTGTCATAGAGAGGACTTTTGAGGCAGTCCTTGGGTCGAGGGCGGCCGTATGCTCATCTAAAAGCAACACGTCAGGCTTTTGGATGGTGGCCATCAGCAGCGTCAGCGCCTGTCTCTGGCCACCCGAAAGCAGCGATACCTTCGTCTGTAATCTGTCTTCAAGCCCCAGGTCAAAAGGAGAAAGCAGTTCTTTAAAGAGTTCTCTCTCCTCTTTCGTCACTCCCCATCTCAGGCCTCTTCTCTTGCCTCTGCGCACGGCTATGGCCAGATTCTCTTCTATCCACATGTCGCCGGCCGTGCCTCTCATAGGATCCTGAAAAACTCTGCCTATCCTCTTGGCCCTTATATGTTCAGGCTGATTAGTCACATTTTCTCCGCCTATTTTTATCATTCCGCTGTCCACCGGAAAAGCTCCCGAGATCATGTTCAGCATGGTGGATTTTCCTGCGCCGTTTCCTCCGATCACAGTTATAAAGTCGCCTTCGTTGACGCTCAGAGTTATGCCTTTTAAAGCTATCTTCTCATTTGCCGAACCTCGGTTGAAAGTCTTATGTACGTCTTTAAGCACCAGCATTTGCCTCATCCTCCTCATACTTCTTAATATTGGCTCTCATGCGCTTCTTCTCTCCGGCATAATCTCTTGCCACCGGTATAGAAAGAGCAATTATCACGAGAAGAGCTGTCAGAAGCTTTAAGTTATTAGGGTTGAAGCCCAAAAGCAGCACTACGGCAATTATGACCCTGTATAAGATACTTCCTAAAAAAACCGATACGAGGCGTACCTTAAATGAACCTTTTCTGCCCAGCAGTACTTCGCCTATTATTATGGATGCCAGACCGATGACTATGGTTCCGGTTCCCATACCCACATCTCCGTATCTCTGTATCTGCGCTACCAGCGCCCCGGAAAGAGCTACAAATCCGTTGGCAATGACCAGCCCTATGATCTTCATTCTCTCAGTATTGCCGCCCTGGGCCCTTACCATATCCTCGTTTATGCCCGTGGCTCTTATGAGGCTTCCCATCTCTGTTCCGAAAAACCAGTAAAGCAGAGCTATGATAGCCACAGCCAGTATAAGCCCCAGCACGATGTTGGTAGTTTTCGCGTCCATTCCAAACAATGCTGAAACATGGTCCAGCACCGTATCTACTTTCTGACCGCCGAACTGAGACATACCTATGTTGGATTTGCCTCCCATTATCATGAGATTTATAGAATACAGAGCCAGCATAGTCAGTATTCCGGCTAAGATAGCAGGTATCTTGAGCTTAGTATGCAGCACTCCTGTCACCAGCCCCGCCACCATGCCGCAGACTACCGCAAGCGCAGTGGATACGAAGGGATTCCATCCGGATGAAACGGTAGCGGCTATCATACATCCGCCCAGAGCGAATGTTCCGTCAACGGTCATATCCGGAATATCCAGTATTTTAAAAGTTATGTATACTCCTATCGCCATTATGCCCCAGACCAGCCCCAGCGCCGCTCCGTCAGGCAGATTCTTCAATATGCTCAAAAAAAAGTCCATCGTTTCTCCTCATTCAGTATGTAAGGCGGAGCCGCCGGGACCCCGCCTTAAGGTTCTATTCATATATAGTAGCGTTATCCAAGATTTCCTGCGGAATAGTTATTCCGATAGCCTCTGCTATAGCTTCATTGACGTAATATTTGAGTTCATCGTCCCCTATATATTCTATAGGCATCTTGGAGATGTCTTCTCCGTCCTTGAGAATCTTTACGGCCTGCTGAGCAGTCTTTACGCCAAGGTCGTAATAATCCAGAGAAATTGTTGCGAGTCCGCCGTTTTCTACAGGTCCAGATTCTCCGCATATCACAGGAAGTCCCGCCTTAGTGGCTACCATGGACACAGTCTCGATGCCTGCCGCTATAGTGTTGTCGGTAGGCACATAGATAGCGTCGACCTTACCGTCCAGAGAAGATACCATCTGCTGAATCTCATTGGACGAAGAAACAGATGCTTCCACTACCTCGAGGTCATTTTCTGCTGCGGCTTCTTTGGCCAGTCTCAGCTGAATCTCGGAGTTTGATTCCGTGGAACAATAGAGGACTGCTATCTTTTTAGCGTCAGGAACTATCTGCTTGAGCAGCTCTATCTGCTTGGCCACAGGCGTCAGGTCCGAAGTTCCCGAAAGGTTTCTTCCCGGATTCTCGTTGGACTCTATCAGTCCCGAATCCGCAGGATCCGTTACGGCAGATACCAGGATAGGTATGTCTTCTGTCTTGCTGGCTACGGCCTGAGCGGCAGGCGTAGCTATAGCGAAGATCAGATCCTTATTATCGTTTACCATGGACTCGGCGATGGTCAGACAGTTAGCCTGTTCGTTAGAAGCCACCTGATAATCTATTTCTATATTCTCACCGTCTACATATCCCTGCTTTTCAAGTTCATCGACAAAGCCCTGATACGCTCTGTCCAAAGCATCGTGCTTTACAAGCTGTATTACGCCGATCTTAAGTACCTTTCCGTCGGCAGCTCCCTCGTCTTTGCCGCAGGCGGCAAGGCTAAGCGCCATGACGAGAACCATCAACAATGCGATAATCTTTTTCATCTTTTCTCTCCTCTGATCTGTCTTTCTCTCCCGAAAAAAAGAACCCGCTCCGCATAGAGTGCAGAATGGGTTTTGTAAGTCTCTCCGGTAGTCTAAAGATTCCCTTATCTCTGCGCCTATGCAGCCTCATGTCCTGACATTTCAAAGTAAGCAGGGCAATAATATGCGATGCTTCTGAAATAGCCAAAATACACTTTTGCTGCGTCGGTCGCTCTAAAGGACATCTTTTTTCTCCTCTTAGTAAATTTCGTATCTCCATGATACAATGGGCGAGTTCTCCTGTCAACACCTTTTTTCAGAATTTTCTGAAAATTTATTATCTACCTTTCGCCCGCGCCTACATCCATTTCTTTTTCTTGAAGATTATATATTCTACGACTATCAGCAACAGCGAAAATCCTATGACGCTTATATATCCATATTGCCAGTCTATCTCCGGCATATTTTTGAAATTCATGCCGTACCAACCGGTTATCAAAGTCAGCGGCATAAATATAGTAGTTATGACAGTGAGAAACTGCATGACTTTGTTCTGCCTGATGTTTATGCGGGACTGATACATATCGTAGATCTGAGAGGAATATGCCCTCAGATTCAGCGCGTCCTTTGAAAGCCTGTCCATCCTCCCTGACAGAAATCTGTACAGTCGTCTGGCTTTCTGGTCTATGACGCCTTCGGGAGATTCGGCCAACAGCTCCGCCATATCTGCCATCTGTTCATAATAGCGGTTGACCCTCAGCAGACTCTTGCGGGTCTTCTGCATATAATGCTCAAACCCCTCCGGTATGGCGTTGACATCTTCCAGCATCTGGCTCTCTTTATCGTTGAGGGCCTCTTCAAAGTCGTCTATATAATCGCCCTCGTCCCTGACCAGCGCATCTAAAAAAGCAAAGAGCGCTTGGCCGGTGGTGGTCATCTCTACGGCTCTGTGCGAAAAGACCGTATTTAAGATATCTTTTATACTGTCATTTTCGGTTATAAATAAAAGCCGCTGATCATCCATATAAAACCGTCCAGACAGTTCCCCTCTTTCTTCAGATGGAACGGACAGGCTTCCGTGGACGGATCTTTCGAATATATCGGCTTTGCAGTGTCTCACCTTTTCTTCAAATCTGAGAAGAGAAAGGCTGAGGCTGAACTCCCCGTAATCAGCGAGAAACTCTTTCTCCGTCATAACCTCTGCATAAGGCGTATCATGTCCTTCTATGATGGAATACCGCATAAAATCCTCCCGCCGCCCCAAAGGCGGCCACTTCTTTATCTTCAAACCCTGAAACGAAAGCCCCGCCTAAAAGAGGCGGGGCTGACAATTATTGTATTTCTATCATCTGGAACTTCTTTTTTCCTTTTTGAATCAGCAGCTTACCGTCGCAGAACATATCGCAGGTCACGTTCATCTTCTTATCGGTGACTTTGCTGCCGCCTACAGCAAGTCCGCCCTGCTCTATGGTCCTGAATCCCTCGCTGTTACTCTGTACCAGTCCCAGTTCTTTGATGAGAGTGACGACTCCTACGCCTTCTCCCTCAAAGCGAGACTTGTCCATCTTAGCGGTAGGTATGTTGTCCATGCTGCCGCCGCCCGAAAACGCTGCCTTGGCTCCGTCAAGAGCCTTCGACGCCTCTTCCTCTCCGTGTACCAGTTTGGTGACTTCGTAGGCCAGGATCTCCTTGGCCTTGTTTATCTGGGCGCCCTCGAGGGCCGAAAGTCTGTCCACCTCTTCCATAGGAAGGAAGGTCAACATCCTCAGACACTTGTTCACATCTGCGTCAGCTACATTCCTCCAGTACTGAAAGAATTCGTAAGGGCTGGTCTTTTCCGGGTTGAGCCACAGGGCTCCTTTGGCGGTCTTGCCCATCTTGTTGCCTTCAGAATTAGTCAGCAGAGAAAAAGTCATTCCGAATACTTCTTTGCCTACCTTCTTTCTGGTCAGATCGACGCCTCCGATTATATTGGACCACTGATCGTTGCCCCCGAACTGAATCTTTACGTCGAAGTCTCTGGCCATCACCATGAAGTCATAGCTCTGCATCAGCATATAATTGAGCTCAAACATGGTGAGTCCGCCTTCTCTTTCCATCCTCTGCTTAAAACATTCGGCTCTGAGCATGGTGTTCACGTTGAAAAGAGACCCCACTTCTCTGAGAAAATCTATATAGTTAAGAGGTCTGAGCCACCTGGCGTTATTTACGGCGATGGCTTTTCCCGGCTCCGGCTTCTTGTTCTCATGTCCGTGCACGAACACTCCTTCGTTTCCTACGTATTCCCATTCTTCGTCGAACTCAAGGAATCTGTCGAAAAGTTTCTTAAATTGGCTACAATTATGCTCTATAGTCTCCACCGTCATTATCTGGCGCATATCGGTTCTTCCGGAAGGGTCTCCGACCATTCCCGTGCCTCCGCCCAGGACGACCACAGGGGTGTGTCCGAATTTCTGCATATACATCATTATTATGACCTGCATAAAATGACCTACATGAAGGCAGTCTGCCGTAGGGTCGAAACCAATATAGAATTTGACCTTTTCATCCTGAAGGAGCTTTCTGACTTTTTCCTCATCGGTACACTGTTCGATAAAGCCCCTCTCTTTGAGGACGTCGTATACGTTGTCAAATTTGCTGACGTTATCCGGTATAAAATCAAATTTCATCTGTATAATTCTCCTTTTGCCTTTTGCCGCATCGCTTTCGCAGGCAGCCGGCCCTTACTATTTTGTCCCGTAAAGCCTGTCTCCAGCGTCGCCCAGTCCCGGAACTATGTATGCGTTTTCGTTGAGCTTTTCGTCTTTGGCCGCGATATATATGTCTACGTCAGGATGAGCCTTCTGCAGGGCCTCTATGCCCTCGGGCGAGGCGATGAGGCACATGAATACTATATCTTTGCCTCCTCTTTGCTTTATAAAATCTATGGCGGCGGCGGCGCTGCCTCCCGTAGCCAGCATAGGATCGACCACGAAGATCTTTCTCTTGTCTATATCTACAGGAAGTTTGCAGTAATATTCAACAGGTTCGTGAGTATTAGGGTCTCTGTAGAGTCCTATATGCCCTACCTTGGCGTTAGGTACCAAAGCCAGCATACCGTCTACAAATCCCAGTCCTGCTCTGAGGATAGGCACGATGGCGATGTCCTCTCCTTTGAGCATGTTCATCCTGGTCTTGCACATAGGAGTCTCGATCTCCACCTCTTCTAAGGGCAGATCTCTGGTAGCTTCAAATCCCATGAGCATAGCTACTTCTTTAGCGAGTTCTCTGAACTCCTTTACGTTGGTGCTGGTCTTTCTCATAAGAGCAGTCTTATGCTGGATCAACGGATGATCAAATACGTGTACTTTACCCATTTCTCTTCTCCTTGTTATCTGTTTATTTTAACTGACCGGCCCGATCTAAAGTTTGTCGAGCATATCTACTCTTCTCTGATGGCGGCCGCCTTCAAACTGGGTGTCCAGCCATTCGTCCACCATGGCTAAGGCCAGATCCTTGTCTGTAGTCCTGCCTCCCAGAGCCAGTATGTTAGCGTTATTGTGCTGTCTGGCCAGGTGGGCCATCTCTACGGAAGTGCATAGAGCGCACCGTATTCCGCGGACTTTGTTGGCGGCTATAGAGATTCCTATGCCGCTGCCGCATATTACGATACCCAGGTCAGCTCCTCCTGAGACCACGGCCTCTGCGCAGCTTACCCCGTATACGGGATAGTCTACAGATTCCAAAGAGTCTGTACCCAAGTCTATCACATCTTCTCCTCTGGCTATCAGATGGTCTGTAACTTCTCTTTTCAATTCATATCCACCGTGATCGGCGGCGACGGCTATCTTCATAATTATCTCCTCATATTTCTCGTATGTTGTATCCGGCTGATTTGAGCATCCTGTTCATGACGGCAAGTCCCACGCCGTCCTCTTTGAGGGCGGCGGCTATTATCACATCTACGCCGCTCTTGTCAAAGGCTCTGAGCTTGGCGAAAAAATCATGAGCCGCTTCTTTTGGATCGTTGTCATCATACATGATTATGCCTACCTTTTGTCCGCACTGTATTCGGAACATCTTCTCTTCTGCGATGGCAAGTCTCACTTTCTCCGGCTCCCCGCGGAAGATGATCATCTCCGCCTTTGGAGCATAATGCTTGTATTTCATTCCCGGAGACCTGGGTTTAAAATCCTCATCCGCCACCAGAAGGCTTCCGGCTCCTCGCTTTTGAATCTTCTTTCCGTTAGAATCAGGTCTTTCGAAGACCGCAGGGTCTATCTTAACTTCTCTGCCCAGGGCTTTTGAAATCTGATCTCCCGTTATGACGCCGGGCCTTAGTATCACAGGCGTTTTTTCTGTCATATCCACGACGGTGGACTCTATGCCCACTCTGCAGTCTTCGCCTTGTATTATGGCGTCTATCTTATCATGAAGATCATCGTCTACGTGAGCGGCAGTCGTAGGGCTTGGGTGTCCCGAAAGGTTGGCGCTTGGCCCTGCCAGAGGCTCCCCCGTCTCCGCTATCAGCGTTAGAGTAGTCTCGTTGTCAGGCATCCTTACTGCCACCGTATCGAGTCCTCCCGTAGTGATTCTCGGGACTTCGTCTCTGGCCGGCACTACCATGGTCAGAGGGCCGGGCCAGAAAGTATCTGCCAGCTTTTTCATGTCTTCTGTTATATCATATGTCAGTTTGCAGAACTGTTCCATACAGGCGATGTGAACTATCATAGGATTATCGCTGGGTCTGCCTTTGGCCTGGTAGACCTTGGCGACCGCTTCTTCACAGAGAGCATTGGCTCCAAGACCATATACGGTCTCTGTGGGAAACGCCACCAATCCTTTGTTCATCAGGATTCTGGCGGCTTCTCTTATATCCTCTTGCGTCGTACCTAAAATTCTCGTGTCCATATTGCTCTTGAGCCTTTCCGTATACATAAATTGTCATGACGGCATTATCACGATTATCAGAAGTTTTTAATCTTCTCGGCCTGATCGCTGGTTATCAGTCCGTCTACTATCTCGTCTATCTCTCCGTCCAGAAACCCGTCCAGCTTATATATCGTCATACCTATCCTGTGGTCTGTGACTCTGCCCTGAGGAAAGTTGTACGTCCTTATCCTCTCGCTTCTGTCACCGGAACCTACCTGACTCCTTCTCTCAGCGGAGATTTCATCGTTCTGTTCCTGAAGCTTGAGGTCGTACAATCTGGATCTGAGAACTTTAAACGCTTTCTCTTTATTCTTGATCTGTGACTTTTCATCCTGGCATGTCACTACCAGCCCCGATGGGATATGGGTGAGTCTGACGGCGGAATCGGTAGTGTTTACGCATTGTCCTCCGTTGCCGGAAGAACGGTAAACGTCTACGCGCACATCATTTGGGTTTATCTCCACCTCCACGTCATCCACTTCCGGAAGCACCGCCACGGTCGCCGCCGAAGTATGAATTCTGCCGGAGCTCTCCGTCTCAGGAACTCTCTGTACTCTGTGAGTTCCGCTCTCATACTTGAGTCTTGAATAAGCGCCTTTTCCCTTTATGAGTACGCTGGCCTCTTTGATACCTCCGATGCCGGTGTCGTTGGCGTCCATGATTTCGGCTTTCCAGCCGCGCCTCTCAGCATATCTGAGATACATGCGCAGAAGATCCTGCGCAAACAGGGCTGCCTCTTCGCCTCCTGTGCCGGCTCTGACTTCTAATATGACGTTTTTATCGTCGTTGGGATCTTTAGGCAGGAGAAGTATCTTCAGCTGGCTCTCCATCTCGGGAATCTTGTCTTCCAGATCCGAAAGCTCCATCTTAGCCAGTTCCCTGAGTTCCTCGTCGCCGGATTCGAGCATCTCTTTAGCCTCGTTCAGATTTGTCTTAGCAGCTTTATACTCTTTGTATTTATTTACTATAGGCTCCATTTCGCCTATTTCTTTGATATATTTCTGCCAAAGAGGCTGATTGTTTATCATATCGGGGTCGGAAACTTTCATGGAAAGTTCCTCGTATTTCTCCAATATGAAATCTAATTTATCAAACATCTTAGTCTCCTTAAACTTAATTTTGATCTGTCTATATCTAAACTGATATTATATCACGCCTTAGACCTTTTGAAAAGTGCGAGGTCGTCATTTATCTCATACAAGTCATAAAAAAACCGGAAATAATATTCCGGTTTGTTTCTTTGATTATTAGTCAATGTTGTACTTGGTTTTGAACTTTTCAACACGGCCGCCTCTGTTGACGAACTTCTGCTGACCTGTGAAGAACGGATGACATGCGGAGCAAACGTCCAGTCTGAGTTCCTCTTTAGTTGATCTTGTAACGAAAGTGTTACCACATGCGCAAGTTACTTTACATTCCTTATAATCAGGATGGATTCCTTCCTTCATGCTTCTTACCTCTTTCCTGTCCTTCTCTTGTCGTCAGCCGAAGACCGGCCGATGTGGACATAAATTTACTGCTCATCAGATGCAGCCTCTATACTATATCACGGCTTTTCGTTGAAATCAAGTGATTTTTGCTGTATTTTTAAAGTCTTTACGCCAAAAATGAAATAAATCATATGACAGACCCATACTGCCGCCCAAAATCAGACATACGCATCCTAAAATTAAGAAAAATAACTTTTTAATACTCATGATCAGAAAATCTCCTTCATCTACCGATATCAGACGGCGGCTCTCGACATGCCAATAGATTCATGCTAAAAATAAAAAGGCTGAACAGCATAATTTGCCATTCAGCCCTTAAGCATTTTTCATTAGTTGTGTGCATCCTAATAGAAGGTCTAATTTGTATTTTCTCTCAACTTTCTTAGTTTTTTGAACCATTGTTTTTCTTGTGCGAAATTATTCCTTTAATTGTATAAACCACTGCACCCAGAAAGAATAGTAAGCACGTAGCACATTTCATAGCTATCTGTCCAAAGGACAAATCTGAATACATTAAAAATTTAAAAGTAATAATTCCGTCGGCAACATAGAATATAAATAAGAGATAAAGCACTATGGCCTGTGTTATATACGCTCCTGTGGATTTATTAGTAGACTTTAATAATAGTTTAACTTTTTTTAAATTTATTTTATGCGTATGCATCTTCTTTTTCTGCATAACTCATACCTACACTTAAACGCCCCATTTTACATACGGCGTAGATGTGGCGCCATTAATAGTACACCAAGGATGATCATCCCAGCCATAGACGTATTCTCCGTACTCTGCTCCACTTCCCCAACTTATAGTCATTATTTTCATATAATAATCCGCAGCTTTTAGATCGTTCTTTACTGAAGAATTAAATACAATACTCAGTATACCAACCGTTACAATTATTGCTGTCCCTGGAATAAATCCAAGTACTGCCAATATTAAATCTCCGTATGTTGCATAATTCTTTTAATAAAAAATTAACATATAATTTTATTATTATCAACACTATAATTAAATATATACCTTTTATTCTGCCTTTCATCAGCTTGCCGTCATATCCGGACCGCGCGTTCATATCGACAGCCTTCAGAAGTATCGTGCCGTTTCCTCTTACCACGCTGAGCGTGCACGGATGCTCAAATCCATCGTTGGCCATGGATCTGCTGTCTCCGTTTTTAGCATATTCTCTGTAAATTATGAACGGAAATTTATATTCTCCGTCTTTCATATTTCTGCATAACAGAGAACCGCTAAACTGTCTTTTATCTCTGAGTTCGTATTTGATACGGCATTTTTCGTCTGCGCTCCTGATGACATTCATAGTATCTTCAGCATTATACAGCGCCCAAAAATAAGACTCGTTCTTCGCACTTTCCATATTGACTCCTTCGTAAAGAAGGTGATTCATAGTGGTATATATCCTCTCCTGATAGAAAAGAGCCGCTCTTTTGCCGGCTTCGGTCAATTCAGGACGCCGGGGAGCTTTTCTGTTTATCAGTCCCTCTTTCTCAAGAGATGATATGACCCGGCTGATGGTATAATGTTCCTCCTTGAGAGTCCGGGCTATGCTCATCACCGTACAGGGCTCGTCGTCATTTAAAAACGCAAGAAGTACGCGAAGTCTTAAAATATCAGAGTTTTCCTTCATATCGGCTCCTTTTTTCGTCTCGGCCACTTTTTCAGCTTAGTCAGTTTTTCGCCTTGGTTAGTTTTTTGCCTCGGTTAGTTTAAACTAACCAAATAGCCTTATTTAAGCCGCCCAAGGTCTTGCCTTCCGGGCGGCTCTAACTTATCATCTACAGTTGAAAAGATACCACTTTTGATATGGCTGTGTCAATATCTTATTTTCTCACAATAGCGCCGGTTTACTGCGGCAGCGATCCACCTGCTTCACGCCTTTGCTTACTTTTCTATGAGTTTTGCCGCTATGATCCTGTCCTTGCCGGTAAGATCCTGAAGGCAGATGATATCTGAGAACTTTACAGTCTCCTGCAAAAGTTCAGTCACCGAAATTCTCTGATCGTATCCTATCTCCATCATGAGAACGCCATTTTTGTTAAGGTGAGAAGGGGCTTCTACAGCGATACGCCGGTAAAAGTCCAGTCCGTCTTTGCCTCCGTCCAGGGCGGACATGGGCTCGTGGTCTTTTACTTCCCTCTGGAGCGTAGGTATGACGTCGGTCTGTATGTAAGGAGGGTTAGTTATTATGAGATCAAATTTCTTCTTTCTCAGCTTTCCGCAGAAAGGGGAAAACAGATCTCCCTCCTGAAATTTTACAGACTTGCATCCGCTGGTCTGCGCATTCTCTTCTGCTATCTTGAGAGCTTCAGAGCTTATATCCGAACAGACCACCTTGATCTTTGGGCACATCTTTGCTATTGAAACTCCTACGGCTCCGCTCCCTGTACACAGATCCAGCACTTCTTTTATGGCTGCGGCTTTGATAAACGAACGGCCTCTCAGTGTTCCCTTCTCTATCGCTTCTATGGCGTCTTCTACCATAGTCTCTGTATCCTGTCTCGGTATGAGAACTTGCGGAGTCACTTTAAAAGGTATTCCCATGAACTCCTGAACGCCGGTTATATACTGCATAGGCTCGCCTGCCGCTCGCCTTTGGATGAGATCGAAGTATGCTTCGCAGGCGTTGTCCTGAAGGGTATCCTGCCAGTGCATCATTAGCCCGACTGCATCTATCTTGTCAAGGAAACAGTAAAGGTCTCTGGCGTCTCTGTCGGCGTCGCCGACGCCGGCCTCTTTAAGCTGTGTTTGTCCTATCTTTATCAGTTCTTTAAGTGGTAGACTCATCTTTTTCTTCCTCTTCTGCCTGTTGCTTGTTCTGGTGTTTTTCTTCCTCCCTCAGCGGCTCTCCGTTTAGATCGCAGAGCCCCTCAAAATACGGGGTGTCGTTTTCCGGAAGTACGGCCTTCATGGCGGCTATTGCGACTTCCAGCTGTTTTTCGTCGGGTTCGTTGGTGGTGAGTTTTTGCAGATAAAGTCCCGGCAAGCTCAAGATCTTTACCAGCCAGTTATCGCTTCTTCCCGCCCACTTGAGCAGCTCATAAGACAAGCCGGCTATCAGCGGCAGCACCAGTATCCTGGAAATTATTCTGATCCACACGTTGGGCCAGCCCATGAGGGCGTGGGCAAGAACTGCTATTACCATCACGAACATCAGAAAGCTGGTGCCGCAGCGCGGGTGAAGGGTATAGAACTGCTGAGCGTTTTTTGGAGTGAGCTCAAGGCCGTTCTCAAAGCAGTGTATGGTCTTGTGTTCAGCGCCATGATACTGAAATACGGTCTTTATGTCTCCCATCTTTGCGATCAGCGCTATATAAATGACAAATATGGCAAGACGCACGATTCCCTCGGTCAGGTTCAGCAGTATGACGCTGTCCGTCACTTTTGAGAGCAGTCCCGTGATCACAGTGGGAAACAGCATGAATATAGCTACGGACAATATCAGCGCTATGGCTACCGACAGTATCATCAAAAGCTTCCACGCCTTTTCTTTGCCGAATTTATTTTCTATCCAGACGTCGAATTTGTCCTTTTCGTATTCTTCGGGGTGGTTAGCTTCAAGGACGTCGGCCGAATACATCAGTATTTTTGTCCCCTGCACTAGGGAAGAGATAAAACTCACCACGCCTCTTACGAGGGGGACTTTCGCCCATCTGCTCTGGGAAGGCGAAGGCTGGGTCTTCATGTGGATGTTTCCGTCAGGCAGTCTGACGGCGATGGCGGTCTTTTTAGGGCCTCTCATCATTATCCCTTCCATTATGGCCTGTCCTCCTATAGAAGTGGGGCAGGCTTCTTTTAAAAATATCTTCTTCAGGTCCATTTTTCTCCTATATCGTCAATCTAATATGACTTTTTTGATGACTTGTATAAAATCTTTGTTATTTCTGGTATGAGCCAAGTTCTCTATGATAGTCTCTGTGACTTCCTGTGGGTTGCTGTTGGAGAGAGCTCTTCTCATGGCCCATATGGCCTCAAGTTCTTCCTGATCCATCAGAAGATCTTCTCGGCGGGTGCCCGACTTGTTCAAACTTATGGCTGGGAATATCCTCTTTTCCGAAAGTTTGCGGTCCAGGTGAAGTTCCATATTGCCGGTTCCCTTGAATTCTTCGAATATCACGTCGTCCATGCGGCTTCCCGTTTCCACCAGCGCAGTAGCCAGAATGGTTATGGAACCGCCTTCTTCCATCTTGCGGGCGGCTCCGAAGAATTTTTTAGGCTTGTGGAGCGCTCCCGGGTCCAGTCCTCCCGAAAGAGTTCTGCCCGAGGCCGGAACTACCATGTTATAGGCTCTCGCGAGTCTTGTTATGCTGTCCAGCAGGATCACAACGTCCCTGCCGTGTTCTACCAGTCTCTGCGCTCTGGCCAGCACCATTTCGGCTACTTTTACGTGATGCTGAGGAAGTTCGTCAAAGGTGGAGTAGATCACATCCCCGGTCTTCAGGGAACGCTTCATATCTGTGACTTCTTCCGGCCGTTCATCTACCAGAAGAACTATTAGTTCTATCTCAGGATAGCTCCGTTCTATGGCTCCGGCTATGCTCTTGAGGAGCACGGTCTTACCCGCCTTAGGAGGCGCCACTATGAGGCCTCTCTGTCCTTTTCCTATGGGAGCCACAAGATCTATGAGCCTCATGGAAAGCTCTCTGCTGCCGCTTTCCAGTCTGAGTCTCTCATACGGAAATACCGGCGTGAGATCGTCAAAGTCAGGCCTTCTTATGGCCGTCCCCGGTTCGTCACCGTTGACAGTCAGCACATATAAAAGCGCTCCGAACCGCTCGCCTTCTTTAGGAAGTCTTGTTATGCCTCTTATCTTATCCCCCGTCTTCAAGTTGAATCTGCGTATCTGCGCAGGAGATACATATATGTCCTTATCGCTGGTAAGGAAATTAGAAAATCTTAAAAACCCGAAGTTGTTCTCTTCTTGTATCTCTAAGATACCCTCTACTTCGGGGCGTTCTTCTTTGGTTTCCTTGGTTTCTTTAGCTTCTTTAGTTTCCTTTTCTTCCGCGGTGGGCTGCGAAATCAGAAGTTTTTCGTCAGATGTCATTTTTTTACCTTTTGAGAACCGAAAGGCCGGTCCTCTACCTTTCTCAGAATTTTCAGAATTGCTGTGTTAAGAGTATCAAAGCGGAGATCGTCTCCGGTCGGAGTCCTGACCGCAGGGGGCGCTCCGTCCTATGTCGTATCATGTATCTATGATATACTCCTATGCGAAAAAAATCAAGGATATTCGGGCGTCCCCGCACAATAATTGCCGCCCGCCGGGGCGGGGCACGGCGTTGGCTCCGGGCCGGAGCCGGTTAGAGGCGGGGGGGGGTAGCGGGCCGGAGCCGACGGCGGCAAGCCGCCTCCGATTAGAGGCAGGTGCAGGGGGTAGTGGAATGAAAGGGGGCGGTCGGCCCCCCCGCTTAAAGACAGACGGAGGAGCTCCGCCGAGATATTGGACAGGTAGACGACGGCGGAGCGAGAGGGGGGATTTCCAGCGGTGGGCATGGATGTCGGGGTGTGGCCCCACTCGATTAAGCTTTTTTTGTTGTTTCGGGTGGGTACAAGCCCACTCGTTTTTAAGTTTTTTAGGTTTTTGAGTGGGTACAGATCCACTCGTTTTCAAGCTTTTTGGTTTTTGAGTGGGTGCAGATCCACTCGAAAAGCTGCTTTTTTAAAAAATGAGTGGTTACACTCCCTTTGCAAATTTTGCATATATTATAAGTTTTGACTGTGAAAATACACTTTTTTGTTTTTACCCTATTTTCTTCCCCACTCGTTTGGGAAATTTTTATCTAAACGAGTGGGTGCAAGCCCACTCGTTTTCAAGTTTTCCGGCTTTTGAGTGGGTACAAGCCCACTCGTTTTTAAGCTTTTCCGGCTTTCGAGTGGGACATAACTCCACTCGGTTGAACATTTTTTTATAATTTCGAGTGGAACAGACCCCGCTCATTTAAACACTTCCTAATTTCAAGGAGACGCGCCATCCCACCCGAAACAGTACTTTTCCGAAAACGAGTGGGGCAAAATCTTATCCGCTGTCTTGCCTGAGGACTGCAAACCTGCGCTCTGACGCCAGCGTTCACACCCTGCCTCATCGTATAATCAGTACACCCGCTGTGCGGACGGTGCATTTGCCGCTCACGCAAAGCGTGATTGGCAGGGCCATACCCTACAATCACGACCACCGGCATAGCCGGCTTTATCCTCGGAACAAACTCTTAAGAGACAAATCGGTGCCGCCCGCACAGCGGCGGGTATGTCGGACTATGTCTATAAGCCCTAAAGCGAAAGCCCGCCGAGTGGCGGGCTTTCCTACTTGCTTTATCGGTTTTCTTTTCTTCTCAGAGAGAGTATTCCTATTGCCCCTGCTGCGGCCATGAGAGACCACAGAAGAAGCAGGGCTTCATCTCCTGTCTTCGAAGGAGATGCAGCTTGGCTCATATCTGCTTTGCTGTCCGTATTCTGATCTGCAGGGCCTTCTCCTTCAGCGCCTGCGGTTCCTTTCTGCAAAGCGACATCGCTCATATCGTATAGCGCCGTCTTGCCATTGATCATTCTGTCATATGCCGCAAGAGCGTAATATCCCTGCTCTGTGGCCATGGCGTCTATACCTGCGGATTCAACATGTTTAAATCCGCCGCCTGCCACGTAGAAAGTTCTCAGAGCGTCAGTCACAGAATATCCGTTTTTGACGAATCTTTCATCATTTTCCGGGTCTATGCCCATGGTCGTCAGAGCGGTGATAACCTGAGCACAGGACTCAGAATTGGCCTCTCCTCTGCTGGTATAGCTTCCGTCAAGATTCTGAAGATCGGATAGACAATTTATCGCCTTGTCTACGGCAACTTTTACTCTTGCGTCGCTCTGGCAGTACCTGGCCAGAGACTGTACGGCCATGGCTGTCATGTCAGGATCGGCCTCATTGCTTCCAAGAGACCAGCCGCCGCCTGACAACTGTTCTTTCAGTATCAGATCTATCAAACCCTCTCTTGTGGTCTGAGTTCCCTCTGCTGCGGCAGGGATCTGATAATCATGAGTGTCGAAGGCTATGAGAGCGTAGATTGCTCCGTTGATACCCTGACGGTTGACATAATCCATATTAGCCAGCGGCGCCAGCAGGTTAAATCCTTCTACATCCGAAGGATCTATTCCCAGAGCAGTAAGGGCAATGATGACTCTGGAATTCTCGCTGGACTTGCTCTTGCTCAGCTGAGGAGAACCTTTAGCCTTGACGATCTGCGCTATGCTCTTGTAATAAGCGGCAGAGTCTATCTCATCTGTCCTTCCTGCTCTTGCAAGCCCTAATATATTCCACTCCGCGCCGTATACGCAGTTATCTTTTAACATGCCGGCGATATAATCCCCGGTAGACTTGAAGATATCCTGTATGCCGGCCGCCGCCTGACTCTTGAGTTCTGCGATCTTAAGAACTGCCGCCTCAAGCTTTTCTCTGGCCTCATCTGTCACCTTGGCCTTTTCTTCGGCGGAGAGGGCGTCATAAGCGCTCTTCGCCCGCTGTACATCGGCTGCGTCGGACAAGGTCAGACTATCGGTTTCAGGCAGCGCCTGAATCATGGCCATGACTTCCCTGGCGTCATAAGCCGGCTTTAAGTCTTCCTTCGTGTAATCATCTGTATAGAACCACTCTATCACGTCCCCTTCAGAAAGCGTTCTCTCTGAGTAGATCTGACTTACGGACTTTCCGTTGACGGTGTACATCCAGCCGCTGTTTTTGCCGTTATCAAGCTCGGCGAGTCCGTTTATCTGCGAAATGTATGTTCCGTTGCTCTTTGTCACAAAGGAAATACCGTTGTCTATGAGCATTTTATCTGTGAGATATTTGACCGTCGATCCTTTAGGGACGCTGACCCTTGTATCGGCTATCCAGACTTCTGTGTCCTGATGATTTCCCTCCCCGTGGAGGCTGTCTCCCATCAGGCGGAAGTTTACCGATATATTCTCCTTTTCGTCCCAGGAAGCGCGCTTTATAGTCAGAGTATATGTCTTCGACTGAGTTCCGTCGGAGGAGACTACCTTGACAGATACATCTCTTTGCCCTCCTCTCGGAATATCGAAAGATTCAGGCGACGTCCAGTCATTTGAGGCGTTGAGATCGCTGCCGTTTATCTGCACTTTTGCCTTCGGATTGCCGGCGGCGGCTCTGATCATGACTTTGTCGACCTCTCCCGGTATAGTTACCGAATAGCTGCCCTCGGAAGTCTCAGAGGCTATATGTTCTCCGGGCAGAAGCATTATGCTTTTGAGAGAAACATCTTTTGCCGATTGTCCCATGTCCTTTTTAGGAACGGCGTATACTGCAGCCTTTGCTTCTGTGAGAGCCCTTAAAACTTCGGACTCTGTCACCGCGCTTAAAATATTCTCTCTTCCGGTCTTCTTGGCTGAAAGCACCTTTTCCCAGTTTTCAGCAGTATAGTCCCCCTCTTCGTCCTGATATGCTTCGAGTTCTTTTGCGGCCTTTTCTTTTGCCGCTTCAAGGGACAGGAAGCTTATCTTTTCACTGACGAGGGCCAGCTTTTGTATAGACGTCTGTCCTATCTGCTCTCTCTGCTGGTCGCTCAAAGCGTCGCAGGCAGCCGCCAGTGAGCTGACAGTATTCTTATACTGCTGATAATTGTCTTTGTCTATCGAGTCTGCTCCTGGCAGATCGTCTATGGCCTCTTTCAGGCTGTCCAGAGAAGTCAATACGGATATCGTATATTCCTTTTCAGCCCACTTGTCGTTGAGAGTATTCTTTATGCCGTCGTTTACTCTGATCTTAACCACGGCCTCGCCGTCCCGAAGGGGGATTTCGGCTCCTGCTGTCTCAAGAGCTTCTCCGTCTACAGTTATCTTCGCTCCCGGAATCACAGCCTTTGGCGCAAGGGAAATTTTCTCGGCGCCATTTGTGTTGAACACGGTGTATTCGGTCTTTTGAGGTTCAAATATAAAATCGGTGAACTCTTCGACAGTCAGAGACTCCAGTTCTGCGTTGTATTCTCTCAGGGTGAACTGAACCTCGGTGTCTGTGTTCACCGAAGGGTCAGCCAGATGAGTCACTTTCGCCTTGAATTTTATGGTTACAGGTTTATCGCTTGGTCTCTTTTTCAGGCAGAAAGCCTGTACATATCCCGACTCAAAATCATTTCCGTCATGTACGTCGACGTATTGGGTCTTATCGCTGGAAACCCATTCTATTCTTATATCGCTATCCGCAGGATCTTTGCTCCATTCTATATCTTCCCCGTCTATCCTGGCATAAGAAATCTCCTGAAGATCTGTATAGACCAGGCTGGCAGAAGGATTTTCTCCTCTGATACCCTCAAACAGATTCAGACATACATCGCTCACCTGATCTCTGCTTTCTTCGAGGGGATCTTTGGAGATCTCTCCATAGGCCTCAAGTTTTTCATGTCCTGCTATAGTCTCTCTGTCTGACTCTTCAAGACCCCAATACTGGTTCCAGAGTTGTCCGGCGATCTGAAGCTGACCGGCGTTTGCCTGGTCTACGGAAGCAGGCAGAGCAGCTATCTGTGCTTCCATATACGGCCTGCTTGCCACGGTGAGCTGTACATCTTCAGTCTGTCTGCTGCCGGCCTGTTTGTTGTCCTCGTCGCTGACTGAGACTACAAATCTGGCAAAGCCGTCTTGAAGAGCCACGTCTCTGCTGAACAAGTGGGTGCAGTCTGAACCTGCTATTATCAGAGCGACTCCCTTGTTCTCAGGCGTCGCCTTTACCTGCACCTCTGTGAGAGTCTCTTCGGTCAGAACAGAATATATCTTCTGATCGTCATTGAGATCTATATCTTCTCCGGCTACGCTGAGGCTCTCAAGAGAAGCGTTTATCTTTCTGACGGTAAAATCTACCGAAACAGGCTGCTTTTTCAGCTGCTGCAATTTCTCATTCTGAGGATAAAGCTCCGCATATCTCTGCAGCTGTACGCTTTCAATAGTATGGGTGGCCGTCACTTGTGTGTCCTGAGAAGGCCTCTTCTCCAGCACCATATTCACCGCATTGAACAGCCCCGTATCGCCGCTTATGTATTCCACATCCCACGATTCATTTGAAGGAAATCGGAATCCGTAGTAGAGGTTTTCTTTTGAGCTGTCAGACCATGTGAGATTTCCGTTCTCATCATAGCGAGCCTCATACAGCGTATTCTTAAGGCTGTCAGTCACATTCTCCCTGTCGTAGTTTTTGCCTTTTATGCCCTCAAAGATGTTCTGCTTTATGTCTTTCAGCAGAGTCAGTTCCTCATCTATCTCCTCTTCTGTCAGAGCAGGAACCACCACAGAGAAATCCTTGCTGGCAGTATATTCGCCTTTTTTGAGAGTATATGTGATCGTAACTGTCCTGTCCTGACCTCCCACGTCGTCGCGGACAGGCTCGCAGGTGTACTTATATTTCAGATTCATGGAACTTGGAGTATCTACATTGATCTCGCTCTGTACTTCGCCATACGGCAAGTTCTCCAGGGACGTGATATTCGGCACGTTGAATATATATCTTACGTTATTATTTTCGTAATCGTCCGCAAAAGACACTCCCGGCTTTCTGATCTGATTATAAGTTATGTATTCCGGTCTCAAATACTTATCCAGATAACCGCTGAGCTGCTGCTGGGTCTCTTTTTCCTGATCTATCTCTGCCTGACTCTTTAAAGTCAGAGAAACTTTCACTTCTTTTTTATTGTCCTGATTGGATAGTTCTGTGGCTTCAAAAGTCAGCTCCACGTCGGTTCTGCTTTCGGGGAACTTGAGGATATTCAGCTTGTCTTCGCCTACTTCTATCAGCTCCGGATGATCGCTGCTCTTAAGTTCTACCTTTATCTGAGCGCCAGAAAATCCTCCCCACCATTGTTTAAAAGTACCGTCGTTGTTGAGCTTTGCATAAAACGGATTTGAGTCGTTTGAGCCGGCCGGCAGAGTCAGGGGCTTGCCGATCTGTCCCGCGTCTTTGTTTTCTCCCCTGACTGCGTCAAAGAGCAGCTGTTCAGTGATGACTTCCAATACGTCGGATTTCTTGGCCTTGAGAACTACCGGCACCGTTATTTCTCTCTTATTAGTCTCATCAGCCACCTCCGTTATCTCAAACGTGAGATTAACGGTAGTATCCTTCTGGGGATATTTGACTATTGTCAGGTCGTCTTCGCCGACTCGTATCAGATCCTGACGATCGCTCTTGACGATCTCTATCTTCGCCTTGGCGCCGTACTTGCTGCTCCACCACCTGTCAAAAGAGCCGTCTTCTTTGAGTTTAGCATAATATGGATTGTATCCGTTGGCAGGTAACTGGAGAGCTTCTGTCACGGAATCTGCCGCCGTATTTTCTCCCCTGATACTGTCAAAGAGCAGTTCCGGAGTAAATATATCCAGAATATCAGGTTCTTCTTCCTGTTCTGAAAGGACTGTCAGATGCAGGTCGAAATCTTCTTTTATCGAAGGAATGTATTTGTCAGTAAGGGTGGTCTTGATTATTACCTGCGTATCCTCTGCAGGTCTATTTACGAGAGTGATTCCTTTGGGGGAGGTATCACCTTCCGCAGGAACGGCTAATATGTCGGGCCTTGAGCTCTCGTTAAAAGTCACCTGAACATCGTGAGGCGAATATGCGCTGCTCTTCCAGCTCAGCTGTCCGTCTTCATCTACCTGTATATACGCAGCAGGCTTTTGCACCGGAAATATCAGATCTGAGGTGACTTTGGCGTCGCTTTCGTTTTCCCCTTTTATAGAGTCGAAGAGGCCTTCTTTTACATAATCAAAAGGACTCTTTATCTTTTCTCCCGGTGTAATCTTTAGGTTAAGATTAAGCTCTCCCGTCTTTCCCTCTGCTTCTTTTACCCCGGTCATCTTTAAGGTGAGAGTGACTTCTTTAGCCTCTTCTCCCTCCGAGAGAACCGGACGTTTTAAGAGCTTGAGCACCTTGGAGGCCCTGTTTTCATCTTCGTTTACGGCGATATACTCAGGCGCGCTGCTGGATATCCACTCCAGCTTTACATTCGCTCTCGGAGCGCCGTAATAAGGACTGGTGTTCCACGTGATCTCTTTAGTCTCGGGATCTACTGTAACATAAAAATACTCCTGCTCTTCTTTGACCTCTGTCAGATCGGCAGTAATATCGTTCATGGAGGCATTGCTGCCCTTGATCTTCTCGAAGAGAACCTCCGCAGTGATGTATTGGAGAGGATTGAAGTCCTCCCCTGAATTTTCATCTGCTGACCCTGCCGCAAAAACTGCCGTCGGCATCATGGACAGCAGCATGGCCAGTGACAGAAGAATACACAGTATTCTCTTGCCCGCCGCGTGTTTGTTACCCATAGTACTGATTTCTCCTTTCTCCTATAACCTACAGGGTGCAGATTTTGATACAAAAAAAGCACCCTCATCTGAGAGTGCAGGATTTTCTTTATTTAACTATCATATTTCTTACAAACAACATGACTAAAAAAATCTTTCCCCTATCTCAGAAGGCAAACATAATTTCTTTTCGTGACAGGTCTACCGACTTAATCTTTAGTACCTACTTGGACGCCTTCCCGAAGATGCAAGCTTCAGTGGCCTTTAGTATGTCCTTTCGTCTGATAACACGGTTGCTGAGACACAGCGCCGGATTTTAACCGGCTTCCGAGATGTCACTACTTAGTATTAAATTATGCTTTAATTCTATCGGATTGTCATCTTGTTGTCAATGGATATTCGGTCAGTCTCTGCTCTATAAATTCCACGAATTTTTTGAGAGTGGGAGAGGAATTATCTATCCGTGGAAGGGCTATCCCTATATCCACCAGCTGAGGCGGATCCAGAGGCAGGACTGCGACGCCGGCGCCCTGCTCTTTCAGAACGCTCAAAAACAACAGAGCCTTGGGCATTGACGAGTTCAATCGTCAGAGCCCAAGGCTTCTGAATGAGCTTAATTGTTTTCTGATCTTTGAATCTGTTACTCTGCTACAGACTCGTCTGATTCGAACCATTTTTTAACCAGATCGTCGTAAGTTCCGTTTTCTTTTACGTTCTTGAGACCTGCGTTGATCTTATCGAGAAGTTCGCTGTTGCCCTTCTGTACTGCAAATGCCATAGGAGCAGGGTCTATAGTAGCGTCCAGCTGTTTGATCTCGTCGCCGTACTTGTTGTTGTAGTACTTGGCTACAGGTGCGTCCATGATGACAGCGTCAACGTCTCCGTTCTGAAGCTGAAGTATGCAGTCTGTAGTCTTGTTGAGCACTACGGCCTGACCGATAGTTCCGGCGTCGGCAAGTTCCTGTACGTAATCGCCTTCTGTAGTTCCTATCTGAGCGGCGACTTTCATTTCGGAAGTGAGGTCTTCTACGTCTTTGATGGTATCGTTATCTTTTTTGACGAGGATGACTTTTCCGCTGTCAAAGTACTTATCAGAGAAGTCTACCTGTTCCGCTCTCTTTTCGGTGACGTTCATGGCCGCCGCTACGATGTCGGCATTGCCTGCGTTGACAGCCGGAACGATAGCGTCGAATTCAAATGCCTTGTATTCGACTTTGAAGCCCTGGTCTTCTGCTATCGCATTTAAAAGATCCATATCGAATCCGACGATGTTTCCGTCTTCGTCTGTGGTGTCAAACGGAGCGTAAGTAGGCTCTGTGGCTGCGATGTAAGTTGTAACATCGGAGCCTGCTCCTTCGTCTTTGCTTCCGCATCCTGCCAAAGCTCCCATCGCCAGTACGGCTATCATAGATACTACTAAAACTTTAACTGACTTTTTCATTTTTATGTCCTCCTGAATTTATATCTTTTTTATTTTGTTCTCTTTTGCTTTAGTTATAAATGACATGGCATCCAGCATCAGCTGCGCCGCATACATACAAGTTATTCCGTTATTATCGTTAGGCGGCGATACTTCTACCATATCCATGCCTACCACATCGCCTTTTTTCGTAACGGCCTCTATTATCTGGCTGGCCTCTTCGTAGAGCAGCCCCATAGGGGCCGGCGATCCTGTGCCGATGGCGATGGATGGGTCCAGACCGTCTATATCGAAAGTTATATAATAGTTTTTTGCCTGGGGTATCTTTGAAATCACGTGGGCTATGCCCTTTTGTCTGACTTCTCTCGAAGTGACTATGGTATTGCCGTTGGCCTTAGCGTCCTGAAAATCCGAATACTGGGAACTTCCGATACCTCTTATGCCTATCTGCATCATCTTTCCTATGTGAGCCATCTCACTGGCTCTTCGCATCGGGCTCCCCGGGCCTTCTTCTATGCCAAAGGGCTTATATGTGAAGTCCAGATGGGCGTCAAACTGAATCACGCACAGGTCTTCAAAGCAGTCGAATCCTCTGAGTATCGGAGTGGTTATGGCGTGATCTCCTCCGATAGTGAAAGGTATCGCTCCCTTTTGCAATATCTTTCTTATGGCCGCCTCGCAGTTTTTAAAGCTCCTCTCGTATACGGTGTGCAGAACATCTATATCTCCGCAGTCTACGATCTTCCACGGCCGGCCCAGAAACGTTTCGTCTCTTACGGGATCATACCAGCCTTCATGGGCGTAGCAGTTGAGCGACGAAGCTTCTCTGACTCCTCTTGGGCCGAATCTGGCGCCGGTCTTGACCGACGTACCCATATCGTAGGGCATCCCTATGACTGCTATATCCGCGTCCAGTTCTTCAAGATCGAAGCACATGGGAGCCATTATAAAAGAAGGAATACCGACGAAAGGATTTCTCATAGATTCTTTTTCAATGGTGAAGGGATAATTCTTCATACTCATTACTCTAAAACTCTCCTGTCATCCTCTTATCTATTTATCTATCGCTTTTGGCGGCTTGCCCGTCTTGCGATATGCTTATATTACTGCTAAATTTTGGTCTTGTCAAGCATAAAAATAGATTTTTTTGAATATTTTTTAATTTTTATGCAGTGTTTGGCTGTTTTATGCGAAGGGCCGTGCATAATATTCACTTGGGGAGTGGTGAGTAGGGCGCGGGACTGGGCGTTTGCGGGCTGAGCCGGGAGGCATAAATCGGTTCTTCTTATTTGCATGATGTTGTAGTTTTTTTACGATAGAGTGAATTTCTACAACATCATGCCTCTTATGTCTTATCTTTTGGGTCGCTTTTATAGCCAATGCTGTATTTTTTTCTTATAAATAGAAAATCTACAACTTCTTTCGACAAACCTGTTGTAGATTTTTACGGAAATTTAAAAAAATACAGCATGTCGGGTTTTAGGGCAGCAATATCGCCTTCGTTTTTTCAAAAATGCTGTAATTTTTTCTCACGATTAAAAATTCTACAACTTCCGCAAAAAGCTAACGACCCCCGGATATTAAATATCCGAGGGCCGCCAGCATGAGTTTAATCTATTAAGATAAATCAATCTTTAAAGATCGATCTATCTCGCATAGTCATAGAATCCTATTCCGGTCTTTCTTCCGAGCTTGCCGGCTCTTACCATCTTTCTCAGCAATACGTGAGGTCTGTACTTAGGATCGCCATATTCTGTGTAGAGGGTTTCCATTATAGCCAGACAAACGTCGAGTCCGATGAGATCTCCTAATTCGAGAGGTCCCATAGGGTGGTTGGCGCCCAGTTTCATAGCCGTGTCGATACCCTTGGCATCAGCAACGCCGTCAGCCAAGATACCGATACCTTCGTTAATCATCGGAATAAGGATTCTGTTTACAACAAAGCCAGGAGCCTCTGCAACTTCTACAGGAGTCTTTCCTAATGCTTCTGTAAGAGCAAGGATAGTGGCTTTAGTTTCTTCTGATGTAGTCAATCCCTTGATGATCTCAACAAGCTTCATTGCAGGAACAGGGTTAAAGAAATGCATTCCTATAACCTTGTCAGGTCTGCCTGTAGCGGCTGCGATCTCAGTGATGGAAAGGGATGAAGTATTTGTAGCAATGATGGTCTCAGGTTTGCAGAGCTTGTCTAATTCTGCGAACAGAGCCTTCTTAGCTTCCATATCTTCTGTAGCTGCTTCTATAACCAAGTCAGCGTCAGCGATGATGTTTATGTCAGTTGAGCCTGTGATTCTGCCGAAGACTTCTGCCGCCGCCTCAGCGGTCATTCTCTCTTTGGCGACCATCTTGTCGAGGTTCTTCTTAACAGTAGCAAGACCTTTCTCCACAGAAGATTCTCTTCTGGCTCTCATTACAACTTCGTAACCATTCTGCGCAAGAACCTGTATGATTCCTGCTCCCATAGTACCGGTACCTAATACACCAATTTTTTTCATTTAAACTTTGCCTCCTCATATGAAAGTAGAAAATGGTTTTAACATTTTTGTTAAAAAATTAACTCTATTACATGAATATTATACCACAAATAAAATAAAATGGAACCCCTTTCAAAAATTTATTTTGTTCTTTATTATGAACACTTCTATCCGGGCTCAGTGAGTAATTTACTTTTATTTCCTCTTTTGGTTTTTCTCCATGAGAAAATAATCGCATTTCACATTTAAGGAGGACATAATTATGAAGAAAAAATTACTCTCAGTTTTAACAGCATTGGTCTTAGTCACTTCTTGTCTTTCAGTGGCTTTCGCAGTCCCAGAGGACAGCGGAATACAACCGTATGAAACGGATTCTGTAACATTTGGTATCAGCAGAACGTCAGCCACTAAGGCAAATGTCTCCATTAGTGTTGATTTTAGCCAAAAGGTTGATCGTTACAGTGTAGTGGTTTATTTACAGAAGTTATCCAATGGTTCCTGGGTCTTAGATACAACAAACGATGACTACGTATACTATAATAACGGTCTTAGCTCACGCTATTTTGACTTTAGCAAAACATATGATGATTTAAACCGTGGAACAACTTATAGGTTACAAGTTGTAAGTAAAGATTATATAGGCAGCTCATCTCATACAGCAACAAGTTATTCAAATTCATTCTAAGTTATTGTAACTGTCCGGATTAATTCCGGACAGTTTTTTCTACAATACTTCTTATTTCAGATGATTCAATGTTACTTGGTGCATTAATCTTTACCACCATCTCATTATAAAGAAACTTATAAACCACCTCTTCATCCCCGCTGCTATATTCGTTGATATATACTGTCATATCCCCCCATTCTTCCTGTCTTCCTCCTTCATTAATTACAGAAGAAACCGTATTAGCCTCATCTCCGCTAATCTGAGTGACAAAAATCTCTTCGTTGCTCGTTTCATTATCATATAATATACGAATTTTTTCCAAAGCACCATCAGATGTTACATTTGCCTCAACAAATTTATAGCCTTCAGGTAAATCAACAAAAATTAAATACTTATTTTTAATATCTGTAGGGATCTCATCTAAGGAAACATAAGTATCATTCGTGTTCAGGCTGGTTTCGATCTTTCCACCACCGCTTCCTCCTGCAACTGCATTAGGCGGTTTCACTACACAGGTCACTCCTATGCAGACACACAGAGCACAGGCGGCGGCGCATGATATGATCTTTTTCTTGCGGCGGCGCCTTTCGGCTCTTCTCTGGTCGACTATAGCTATCCACTTAGCCACTGTCTCTTCAGAAGGCGCTTGTCCCATCGGCTTTGCCAGATAAGCCTCTTCCAGTTTTTTACCAATGGTTTCTTTTAAATCCTTTTCTTTCATTACAGGTCGCCTCCTTCTTCAAACATCTTCCTAAGTTTCAGCTTTGCTCTTCTGGACAAGCTCCTGACATTAGACGGAGTCTCCCCTAAAACTTCCGCTATCTCATTTAGCTTGTGACCGTAGACATAATACAGCAGCAACGCCTTCTGCTCATTTGGCCTAAGCCTGCTTATGTACTCGTATAGATCTTCTCTTTCGAGACCGCTGATGAATATATCGAATTCTTTGTCACAAAATGTTTCAATATTGCACCTTGATTGTAACACATATTCATCAAAAGAGCATTCCCTTATTGCAACATTTTTGCATTTTGTCACATATTTGCTTCCGACTCTCTTTGCGATCTTTATCAACCAATACTTCATCTTGGTCTCGTCCCTCAAAGTATCGAGGGATGATAATGCTTCGACAAAGGTGTCTTGAATTGCGTCGTCCAAGAGATTCTCGTCAATGTTGAACGCTCTGAGATAATGAATGACATCGTTGTAATGCTCAAGCAACTTCGCCTCCTTTTCTAATAGTTCTCTCGGTTTTATTTTCATAATTTCACCATTCCTTTCCTTTTTATTTCTTCCAAATTATCCCTTTTTATGCAAATATTGACAAGCGAACACGAAAAAAAATCGGCACTCTTAATGAAAGTCCTTCCATCAGAAATGCCGAAAAACCGCTCGCATATCAATAATTATGCCTTATTTTTGATTTTTTGTCTATTTGGTTCTAACGCCGTCAGCATAAATTTCTGCGATTTCGCGAATTCCCTGAAGTTGTTTTGCATCACATTTTTGCAAAAGCCCCATGATCTCCTCGCAGACCTTTATAGCTTCTTCGTCTTCATCCCTCGAATAAATATTTCCGGCCAGAAGATAATCGGCCGTCACATCTAAAACCTGACACATCAGATATAATCTCTTTATTGATACGCCTTTGTTGCCGTATTCGATATCTGCTACGAACTGCGGCGAAACACCAAGCGATTCTGCCAGCTCCTCTCTGCTCAAATTCTTAGCTTCCCTTCTGTTTCTTACTCGTCTACCCATTTCCTTCTGGTCCAGAGTTCTAAGATTTGTCTCTTTGTTCTCTTTTGACATTTCTTTTCTCCTTTATTATAGTTTGAACATTTTTTCGTTCTTTACTCCTAAAGTTATCGTGAATAAACTAATAGTTGAAGCAACCTACAGATGATCTTTCTAAGCTAAAAGACAAATTTTTATATTTTTTTGAAAATATTGCAACTTTTTTCTCTCTTTTTTGCACTTATTATATGTAGGGTTAATTATTTTGGTTTTATTCGCAGTAACTATAGGGGAAAATTTAAAGCACGAGGTAATATAATGAAGTTAGAAACACAAATGTTGATTGCAAAGAACATTCGAACACTCAGAACCAGTAAATGTATCAGTCAGACCGACTTTGCCAAAATGGTAGGCGTAAGCAGATCTACTTATGCAAGTTACGAACTCGGGAACCGTGTTCCCGACGCTGAAACCCTATTTCTTATCGCTAAAAAATTCGGTTTGAATATGAATATATTCTTTGAATGTGATCACTACAAATTTCTCGGGTACCTGGAGAGCTGTGAGATATTTGACGAGGAACTCATGGGTCTTATCTCCAATTACAAGAATCTCTCGTCTTTCGCAAAAGGCATGTTGATCGAGCGTTCTGTCTCTCTCATGGAGTGGGATAGGATGATTATGGCTAACAAAGCCGCTTTGGACAGCAGATTGAAAAAAGAATAAACCAAATAAGTACCATTACGGAAACGGCGGGCCCCTTGCTTTTTTTCAAGCAGAGGCTCGCCGTTTCTTTTTTGCGGCAGCAGGGAGCTTTTGTTTTCTTGAAAAGCGGGCGGAGCTATGTATATAGCTTTGCTGATTTTTTTGGGAGGAGGATAGATGGAGCGAGGGGGCGAGGAGGGCGGCATCGGGGGGCGGTGTCGGGGGCGTGTGGGAGCGTGTGGGTGTGGGGGGCGTGTGTCCGTATAGGTGTGTAGACCCACTCGTTTGAGGAAGTTTTGCCGGAGTGAGTGGGTGAGGACCCACTCGTTTAAGCTTTTTTGTTGTTTCGAGTGGGTGTAGACCCACTCGAAAAGCTACTTTTTTAAGAAACGAGTGGGGTCACTCCCTTTGCAAATTTTGCATATATTGTAAGTTTTGACCGTAAAAATACACTTTTTTGATTCTTGCCCTATTTTCTTCCCCACTCGATTGGAAAAGTTTTATCGGAACGAGTGGGCGCAGGCCCACTCGTTTGTGTATTTTTAGTAATTTTGAGTGGGTGTGGACCCACTCGTTTTCAAGTTTTTTTGGTTTTTGAGTGGGCGCAGGTCCACTCGTTTTTAAGCTTTTTCGGTTTTTGAGTGGGCGCAGGCCCACTCGTTTAAGCTTTTTTGTTGTTTCGAGTGGGTCCACGCCCACTCTATTGTGTATTGTTAATCGGTGCCACCCGTAAAACAGTCGACTGAGCTTGCTCAATCGGCTGTCTGTTAGACTTTAAGTTATTTTACTATGGTGTATCGGGTGTTTCTGGCTTTTCCGCTTTGCTATAGCAGGTTGCTTTTTACCAGTTCTCTGATGACTCTTGAAGCGGTAGAAACGCTCACATCAAGCAGCTTGATCACGTCGTTTCTTGTAATCGCGCCATGAGAGATTGCATATTCTAATACCTTTTCTTCTCTATCGCTTAAGACTTTTTTCGCTCGGACGTCAAAGCTTACAGCCGGCGCCTCTTTAAGCAGCGAAGTCTCGCCCGTCTCGTATTTTGCGTTGACGTTGGGAAGTATGATTTTAAAAGCATTTTTCGTGGTCTCGATCAGAGGCTTTTCTTTCATACCTTCGTATGCTTTCATGATCTTGCTTATGCCGGTGCCGTAAGCCTCAATCAGCTGCAGGCGATAAAACACATTGGCCAGATTCTGATTTCTGCATACAGAAATGCCTACCATAATATCTTCAAGATCGATTCCGGGCACCAGCCCTCCGATAGATACAAATTCAATTCTATCAGTAAAAATACTGATAAGCGCGCTGGCGCTAAATGAATACTCCCGATGAACCAAGAGATTCAGCAGCGCCTCTCTGACTGCGATCTGTGGGTAATCTCTGACGTCGCTTCTCAGCAGTTTTCGTATAGTAGCGCGCATTTGGTTGTGAAAGTCGATGAAATCATATACTTCATTCATCTGTTTCAGCAGAGACCCGGTAAACTCCCGGCGGTTCTTAAAGACGGTCTGATCTGTACCCTGAAAGACCGCCGCTTTGATCTTGTGACTGCATTGATCCGAAAGGAGCAACGCCAAGTTAGTATAAAGGCCGTCTCGGTCAATCAGCTTTAAAGTACGCATCTTGGCAGAATCGAAGTCTATATTCCTGAGCTGAAATTCTTCTTTTGCGGCTTCAAAAGTAAGTTCTTGATTTAAGCAGCGCAGACTCTCAAAGCAGCCCCCGTCGGTTTCTTTAATCATGCGGCGAATTGCCGCATCCGTGGCAGGAACAGCAGAATATCCCTGTCTGACATATGCGTCGGCGTTTCGCAAGGACGATTGTTTGCACAAAAAATGGCGCATCCCTAATCAGCGGATTGCGCCACATTTCTTCAAAATGCCGCTGTGCTTTGCATTTGAAGATGATAAAGTCTATTCTCTTAAATTCTGACGGTCTTGCATTTTTTGTCAAGCTCAGCCTGAACGTCCATGACGAGTCCTTCGTTGCACAGTATTATCAGTTTGTCTCCCGCTCTCATGCGAGTGCTGCCTCCCGGCACTATCTCGTGCCTGTCTCTCATTACGGATACTACAAGGCACCCCGTAGGCAGATCTATGGCAGAAAGAGGACGGCCGTCCATTAAGGATCCGAAGTGTACTTCGCTCTCTATGAGTATCTTATTTCTCCTGTGAGTGTTCTTCACCCTGCCGCCTGCTATGAGCCGTTCTGTAAGCTGCTCATACAATGGTCCGCCTTTAAGTATCTCCGCCGTCATATACGCCGACAGAGAGACCATCGAAAGGGGCAGGAGGTTAGAAAAAGTGCCGGTCATCTCGCTGATGAGGATTATCCCCGTGATAGGAGCCCTCACTATGGCGCTGAAATATCCGGCCATTCCGAGTATGACAAAGTATTCTGTACACTTCTCCGAATATCCGGCTATAGGGCTTAAGACCTCCGTGAAAAGACCTCCCGATAAAGCTCCCAGCACCAGCAGCGGCAGAAAAGTCCCTCCGGGAAGCCCACTGCCGAAGCTTATGGCAGAAGACACATATTTGACGGCCAAAAGCAGCAGCAAAAATCCGGCCTCAAACTTTCCCTGTCCTGCCGGAGCGATGAGCTGCGATCCGCTTCCCAGCGCCTGAGGCAAAGTGAAGGCCAGTATCATAACCATGACAAAAGGTACCGCCACCTTTCTGAAAAAGGGATTAAATCTTGCAAACACGTCCTGTACAAAAAAAGTGGTCTTATTATATATCACGCCGAAGACTCCCATGACTATGCCCAGTATCAGCACCATCCATATCCTGTTCAGCGGCATTCCGCTGGCTACGGTGAAGCCGAATACCGGCTTGAGTCCGAACAGATAAGAAGATATGCAGTCTGCAGTTATGGTGGAGGCCATGGTAGAGAGGAGCACCTCCTTTGAGAAGTTCTTATGGAGCTCCTCAAGGGTGAACACGACTCCGGCCAGAGGCGCTCCAAAGGCCGCCGCAAGACCTGCGCCTGCGCCGCATGTTAAGAGCAGCTTCTCTTCTGTCTTAAGCCTCTGATTTATCCTGGAAAATCCCTTGCCCGTCATGGCTCCAAGCTGAACGCTGGGGCCTTCGCTGCCCAGAGAAAGGCCGCCGGCTACGGTGAGTATACCGCCTATGAACTTTCCTATCATCACCTGCGCCCATCTGGCGTTGAGCTTTCCCTTGAGCTCGGCCTCTACCTGAGGTATGCCGCTTCCGCCGCTTATGGGTTCTCTTTTGGTTATGGCGGCGGCAGTTATCAGCAAAAATAAGAGAAGTCCCGTCCCAAGAATCCCTACGGTGATCTTATGAGAAGCAGCTTCTACGAGAATATCCCTCATAGATTCGGCTTTGATAAAAGCGAATCTGAACATGGAGACTATGAGCCCCGTCAGGAATCCTACTGCCACGCCCTCCAGGATGAGTATGTACTGAAAATTTTCTTTCCTCTGTATGTTTTCTTTAGTAGAGCTCATTCTGCGCCGTCTGACTATTTTTTTTGCCATGTCTTCTCCTGTTCAAAAGGCTACGCCCCAGCAAGGGCCGCAGCCTTATATATTACGCAAAGTATAGATTTGTGGTAACGTATTCCGGATCGCATGTCACGTCTATACCCATGCTCCTTAAAGTCTGTTCGTCTCTGTCGCTTAAGATAGCCGTGCAGTGGGCTTTGCAGCCGCTTAGGCTTTCAAGCTGGCGGCAGGCCAGCTGAGCGCACGGATTTCTTTCGGCAGAAATGGAAAGGGCTGTGAGAATCTCCTCGACGTTCAGGCTTGTCCTGTCATGTTTTAATATATTGGCTTTCAGATCCTGTATATCTTTAAAAACGTTAGGAGCTATGACATATTTTTCATCGTCGATACCCGCTATGGTCTTGGCTGCGTTGAGCACCGCAGCGGCTGCGGCCACCATGCGGCGGCTGCTTCTTCCGGTCACCATAGTTCCGTCAGGCATTTCTATGGCCATGACTACGACGTTTACATATTTGTCGCACCGTCTCTTGTATTCGGCGTATTCCCTTGCGGCGTTGACCACCGCCCGGTCGTCTTCTTTGGCGTTGACTTCTTTCATGAGAAGTTCTGAACGCTCGAGGGAGTCGGCCGTTATCTTTCCCTTTTTATAATCGCACTTTGCTATGATGAAACGGCGTATTATCTCCTGTACGGCGGCTTCTCTGACTGCTTCATCGTCATATATGCAAAAACCTGCTCTGTTTACTCCCATATCTGTAGGGGACTGGTATTCGGCCGCCCCGGTTATCTTCTCTATGATCCTCTTTACTACCGGAAAAACTTCGAGATCTCTGTTATAGTTGACGGCCATTTCTCCGTACACCTCAAGGTGAAAGGAGTCTATCATATTTACGTCCTTGAGGTCGGCTGTAGCCGCCTCGTAAGCTATGTTGACAGGGTGCTTGAGAGGTAGATTCCAGATAGGAAAAGTCTCAAACTTGGCGTATCTGGCCCTTGTTCCTCTCTTGTACTCGTGATAGAGCTGCGACAAGCATGTTGCCAGCTTGCCGCTGCCGCCGCCAGGACCTGTAACTACGGCCAGAGGTTTAGTAACTTCTATGTAAGGGTTAGCGCCGTATCCTTCTTCACTGACGATAGTCTCCACATCTGTAGGGTATCCCTTGGTGTAAAAATGTTTATACGTCCTGATGCCCCTCCTCTCCAGGCGGTTTATGAACTTGTTGACAGCCGGAGCGTCTTCGTATCTGGTGACTACCACGCTGTTTATAGCCAGCTGATGCTTGCGGAATATATCTATGAGCCTGAGCACCTCCAGATCGTAGGTTATGCCAAAATCCTGACGCGTCTTGCTGTTGACTATATCTCCCGAATAAATGCAGATGATGATCTCGGCCTGATCTTTGAGCCTTTCAAGAAGTTTTATCTTGGCGTTTTCGTCAAAGCCGGGAAGAACTCTCATAGCGTGTTTATCATGTACCAGCTTGCCGCCGAATTCCAGATATAGCCTGGCGCTGTCTCCCTGATTTATTCTCTCAAGGATATACTTTGACTGTTCCTCAATGTACTTTTCTGAATCGAAACCTTTCCTCTGCATAATTGTTCCTTTCTTTTTTCTTTAGTGTTCTCTTACATTATTTCTATGGTGATCCTGTTTCTGCCTTCTGCCAGGCCCTCCATGCTCACCTGATATTCTACGTCGATGCAGCCGCTGCCCTTTTCCATGTCTATACTGTTTTGGACACGGTCAGTCAGCACCTCTATGCCCATAGGGCCGTAAGGCGTTTCGTATACGCTTGAAAAGCGCTTTCCCTTTTCAAAATAAAGCTCGGTGCCAAACCCGGCCTCTCCGATCCTCTTCATCTTCACAGAACGGTCGTCTACTCTGATAGTAGTCTTGCAGCCTGCAAGACCCGACACTTCACTCTCGTCATAAATTATATAGGCCGAGCCGCCTCTTACGTAGAGCCTGCCGTCTGTGACAAACTCCATCTGCTCTTCTTCCATGTCATCATAGCTCTGCTTGCCGATTATTTTCAGCGTGATATCTTTCATAACCTAACTCTATGATCCTTTCTATGGTCTTGGGGAAACTGACTCCGTATGAACTCCAAAGAAGGGGGAACATGCTCTTATCCGTAAACCCCGGAATAGTGTTTATCTCATTTATATATATCTTTCCTGTAGTCTTGTCTTTAAAAAAATCCACTCTGGCGTATCCGCTGCAGCATGCGGCTTTGTAAGCCTCCACCGCAAGGCGGCGTATCTGCCTTCTGTCGCCGTCTGTTATACCGGCCGGTATGTGCAGCTCTGAAGGTCTGCCGCAGCCGGAGTATTTGGCTTCATAATCGTAGAATTCGGCGGAGGGTATTATCTCTCCCACCTCGGAAGCCTCGGGATCTATGTTTCCCATGACGGCAGTCTCAAGTTCTCTGCACTGTACAAATTCTTCTATTACCACTCGACTATCATAGCTTGCCGCCAGTCTCAAGGCACAGGCAAGCTGATGTCTGTCTGCGGCTTTGCTTATCCCTACGCTTGAACCCATGTTGGCAGGTTTGACAAAGCACGGAAACCCCAGTTCTCCTTCTATCTTATCAAGGACGCTCTCATCGGGCTCATTTTGGCAGGTGAGGCACATGCTCCTTACCACGGGAAAGCCTTTGTGCCGTAGGACGTCTTTGAACATCTGCTTATCCATGCAGACAGCCGAAGCCAGGACTCCGCAGCCGCCGTACGGGATACCCAGAGTCTCAAGAAACCCTTGTATTTTTCCGTCTTCACCGTATGGTCCGTGAAGTATGGGAAGGGCGAAGTCTATGATGTCTTTCAGTTCTTCTGTATTCAGGTGTGCGGCGTGGGTCTCCCATATCCCTTTTTCTATGAGATCTACGCTGCCGCCGAATCTCTTCCATTCTCCTCTTCTATTGATTCCTATGTATACCGGTACAAACTTATCTGAATTCAGGTTTCTTATGACGGCGGCCGCCGACTTTAAGGACACGTCGTGTTCTGCACTTCGGCCTCCGAAGATTATCCCGATTCTTTTTTTGTACATATTATAGTAAGCCTCCGGTTTTATTATCTGATACTTGCCAGAATCTTCTCCAGATGAGCTTTGTCGAACTTGTATTTTTTAAGGCAGAATTGGCAAACGAGTTCCGCCTCGCCGTCTTCTTCTATAATTTCTTTGAGATCTCTTTCTCCTATGGTCATCAGGATCTTTTCAAGCCGCTCAAAAGAGCAGTCGCAGTTCCAGTCCATATTCTTTATCTCCAGTTCTTCTATAGCGAATTCTTGGGGAATACGGCCGAATATTTCTTTCGATAGGAGTCTCAGGCTTTCGTCGGCACCGCCGCCCTTTACCCGCTCTATCAGAGTGGTTATGGGCTCCATATCGCCTATGATCTTTTCAAGCGCTGCCACGGCGTCTTCTGAAGCGCCCGGAAGCAGCTGAACTATCATGCCTCCCGCACAGCCTACAGAATAATCTCTCTCGATTTTTACTCCCAGCGATATGGCCGTGTTCTGCTGTTCTGATATATAATAGTAGGAAGTAAGGTCTTCTGCTATTTCTCCCGAAACTAAGGATACGGTGCCTACATAAGGTTCTTTTAACCCGAGATCTTTGACTACCGTCAGTTCTCCCCTGCCTATGGCGCCTCCCACGTCGAGTTTTCCGTTTTCTTTGAGAGGAAGATCGACTCCGGGGTCTGCTATATATCCCTTTACGTTGCCTTTTCCGTCTGCGGTAGCCAGTATCTGTCTGGCCGGACCGTCCCCCTTAAATATGAGAGTCAGCTTATCTCTTTCGTTTTTTAGCATCAGACCCATCATGCCGGCGCCGGTGAGGACGCGGCCCAAAGCCGCCGTAGCCAAAGGAGTGGTGTTGTGAATATTCAAAGCCTCCTGCACCAGCTTTGTGGATATGGCCAGATACACGCGAAAAGACCCGCTTTTATCTATTGCTGTCAATACTTTATTCATATGTTTTTTCTCCGTTTTTGTGAAAGCCGCATATGCTGACGGCGAAGTCCTCGAGTTCTTTGAGTATGCTGTCTAAGTTAGTGAGGGCCTGCTCTCTGGTAGCTCCTTTTGCAAAGACGTACATCTTTATCTTGAGTTCTGTGCCCGAAGGTCTTATTATGATCTGATGTCCCTCGGGAAGGACTGCCCTGAACATATCGTCGCAGCAGTGGGAGGCGTCTATAGTCAGAGGCTGTCCCAAAAGTTCTTTCAGCCCTCCTGAAAAGAGAGTCTCCATTATATCGTTTATCTTCTGCCTGTCTTTTTCGGCATGAAATTCTATGGCCGTAGCTCTCGACTCGGCATACCCGAATTCTCTATAGAGATCTTCGAGTCTGTCGTAGAGAGTCTTCCCCTGGGTCTTGAGCCATGCGGCGATGAGGCATATCATCTGAGTCGCCAGAATTCCGTCTTTATCTCGAGTATAATTGCCGTACAGATAGCCCAGGCTTTCTTCAAATCCGAACAGAAAATCCTGTTCTCTCCCCGCTGCTTTGAGCAGCTCCATTTCTAAGGCAATGTTTTTGAATCCTGTAGGAACGTTCTTTATATACACTCTGTATTTTCTGGCGATATCTTCTGCAAAAGGAGAGGAGACAAAGCTCTTGTACACCATCTTTTGTCCCTGCATGTTTTTGCCGGCCACTCGTCTGGCATGACAACGGCAGACGTATTCGAGCATCAGAATACCGGCGTGATCTCCCGTGAGGCGGCAGAGCTTGCCGTCTTTTTTTGCCATTACGCCCATTCGGTCGCTGTCAGGGTCGGTGGCAATTATGATGTCCGTATCGCCCTCTGCATATTTTAAGGCCTCCCGAAAAGTTTCCTCCCTTTCGGGGTTTGGTTTGGGACAAGTGGGAAAATCACCGTCACGATCCATCTGTTCTCTAACGACAGTAAGCCCAACTCCCAGGCGTCTGAATACTTCCATGGCATAATCACGACCGGCTCCGTTTAAAGGAGTGTATACCACGTTAAGATCCCTCAGGGCTTTGCTGACTTCTTCCGCATTGTCTGTCCACGGAAGAAACTGCCCGGCGACGGCGGACAAATATGCTTCTTTTACATCAGGCGGACATTCTTCTACTGTCCCCTTAGCGGCGGATTCAAATGCTTCAAAATAAGGCCGCTTATTTATATATTCTTCTATTCGGCGAGCTTTGAGATCGTCTATCTGGTTGCCGAAATGGTCGTATACTTTATATCCGTTGTATTCTTTAGGATTATGGCTGGCAGTTATCATGATACCGCCGTCGGCCTTCATATATCTTATGGCGAAAGAAACTATCGGCACCGGCGTCGGCTCATTAAATAAACTCACGTCTATGCCTCTTCCGCTGAGAACGCCGGCCGCCTCCCGGGCATAGCTCTCAGAACCGGCCCTGGTATCATAGCCTATTACTACTTTTGCTCTCTCGTGCTTTGACAGCAGATAGTCCGCCACTCCCATGGTGGCCCTTCTGACCACTATCCTGTTCATTCTGTTGGTGCCAAGGCCCATCTTTCCCCTGAGGCCGGATGTGCCGAAGGTCATATCGCGGCAAAATCTGTCGTAGATCTCTTCGTCGTTGCCTTTTATGGCTTCTGCCTCAGCCTTTAAATTTTCAGGCAGATTCTCTCTTGCCCATGATGAATATTGTTTAATCGCTTTTTCCATAATATCTTTATCCGCATCTTTATTTTTTTATACAGATTTAACAATTTATTTTATCATATTTCCCATGATTTTTACACAGAAAATACACAATTAGTGAATATAATTTAGGCAAAAGGAGGTCTTATTTATGGATGATTGGAACAAGTTTTCCGGAAATGAAGAAAATTTCGAGGGGACCGACAACGTGGTCCGCACCGCTCCGGAAATAAAAAAAGTGAAAAAAGAAAAATTCGTAACGAAAAAAGCCTTCGTCATAACTTTGGTAATAGCTATGCTTTTTTCGGCAGTTGTCGGAGCGGGTGGGTTCGCTTTAACTCAATCCATCTTCGGAAGTTCTTCCGGAAAAAACATCAATTCGACCAATTACAGTCTGACTAAGGCCACCGGCAGCGAACTCTCAATTCAGGAGATTGTTGCTAAAAATGAGAATTCAGTAGTCGCCATAACTACAGAATCCATGTCCACGGACTCGTGGGCGCGCCAGTATGTGACTGAGGGCGCAGGAAGCGGAGTAGTATACAGCGAAGACGGTTACATTCTCACCAATAATCACGTCATCGAGGGCGCCAGCACTATAAACGTGACCATGAACAACGGAAAGACTTACGAGGCTTCTCTCGTAGCGGCAGACAGTCAGTCGGATATAGCTGTCCTCAAGATCGATGCCACCGGACTTACGCCTGTATCTTTCGGAGATTCTGACGCTCTCTCTGTAGGAGATTTAGCAGTAGTCATAGGAAACCCTCTTGGTACTCTGGCCGGTACTGCCACTGACGGTATCGTCAGCGGCCTCGAGAGAGAAATTACTCTGGACGGCAAGAGTATGACTTTGATTCAGGTCAGCGCTTCTGTCAACCCGGGCAACTCGGGAGGCGGAGTATTCGATCAGTATGGAAATCTCATCGGTCTTGTGGTGGCAAAATCTTCCGGGTCTGATGTGGAAGGTCTGGGCTTTGCCATTCCTTCAAACACTGTAAAATCGGTAGTGGAATCTCTGATAAGCAACGGCTATGTAGCAGGCCGCCCTGCGGCAGGCATAACCATCGTCGATCTGACTTCCGCTTCAGAAGCTATGAAATACGGAGTCAATCAGACGGGAGTATATGTTAAAGAGGTCACCGGTGAAAACGCCAAGTCAGCCGGTCTTCAGGAAGGCGATCTGATATACATGATCGACGGAGAAAAGGTCACCAGTTCAGATATGCTGGTGAGGACGATTCAGAAACACGAAGTAGGCGACAAAGTAAAGCTCACCGTAGTCCGAGGCGATGAGATGAAAGATCTGGAAGTAACACTGCAGGAATCAGTATCTTCCTCTTCATCTGATAATTAAACAGCAGGTCGGGAGCTTCGACCTGCCAGATAAATAAGCAAACAACTAATTCCTTTCTAAATATACCTATGAAGAAAAACTCCGAGCCGGCGGCTCGGAGTTTTTCAAATCTGCAGACAAGCCCTAAAGCCCTCATTTGTTTTTTAGGGCCTGTTTGCTACTTTTGGTAGATGATCATCAGACGTCGAGCCGGCGGCCGCTCGTTTGTACAATAAAAAGCTGCTTTAGCGGCGGCTCGAATCGTTAATGTGATTGGCAGATTATTCGGCGCGACCTAAGACGCCCGCCAGTATTGAGCCCTTATAAGGGCAGAACATACTGCAAATTTAACTGGTGGTTTTGTTCCTATGGCTTTGCCCTCGGAACCGACTTTTAAAAAAAGGCTGAGCCCACCGGCTCAACTGGCGGCCGCTCAACCCTTAAGGAACAGCAAAGTCTCGCAGTTTTATGAAATCAGGAGGTTTGCGGGAGTTTTTGACGATTGATTCTCGGTAAATCGGATTTTAAGGCTGTTTGAGGGACTTTTTTGTGAGAAAATCGAGAAAAAAAGGCCGCAGGAGGCTAACTGCCGCTATAAAATGGTCAAAAACTCTCGCAAACCCTCTGTATTTTAAGATGAGCGAGACTTGCAAGAAAAAAATTCTCGCAAAAGGCCAAAATAGGCTTGATTAAGAGAATCGCCGATGAAACTATGAGCAGGCGGCGGTCAAATCGGCGAGTTTTATGCGCAATCCGCTGTTCTGACGGTTGCGATCCTAAGCCTCAAAGCTGTCCGGCTCTTCGGCTCCGCCGCTCGTCGCCGGCGGC
>UMIO01050985.1_pt1 | contig 71023 bp, 60 predicted proteins | sample 1965821 | NCBI WGS metagenome assembly UMIO01 (sample SAMEA4836127, study PRJEB28245) | human gut metagenome | biome: gut microbiome; material: fecal sample | place: Denmark | collected 2008
AGCCAGGGCATGAAGCAGCTTATGGCGGGCGGCGGCGTTGCTCTCGTCGGTATGATTTTGGTACCCCTGCTTTCCGGGCTATTCGCATAAGCCGAGGAGGTAGCCTATGCAGAGCATACTTGACGCGATTAACGAATGGATAAAAGGTATTCTGATCGGAGCCATCAACGGTAATCTGTCAACTATGTTCGGGGACGTAAACGAAAAAGTAGGCACCATTGCAACACAGGTAGGGCAAACCCCGCAAGGCTGGAACGCGAACATCTTTTCCATGATACAAACGCTTTCGGAAAATGTCATTGTTCCGATTGCGGGGCTTGTCATTACCTATGTCCTATGCTATGAGCTAATCAGCATGGTAGTGGAAAAAAACAATATGCACGACGTTGACACCTTTATGTTTTTTAAGTGGTTTTTCAAAGCGTTTGTTGCCGTTTACTTGGTAACACACACTTTTGACATAACAATGGCGGTGTTTGACGTGGCGCAGCGCGTTGTTTCCGGCGCGGCGGGGGTGATCGGCGGCGAAACATCAATCGACGCCGCCGAAGCCCTTGCTTCCATGCAGGACGGGCTGGAAGCTATGGAAATCCCCGAATTGCTCTTGCTTGTTATGGAAACAAGCCTTGTCAGCCTTTGCATGAAAATCATGTCGGTGCTGATAACGGTTATCCTCTACGGCAGAATGATAGAAATTTACTTATATTGCTCTGTTTCGCCTATTCCATTCGCAACCATGACAAACCGGGAATGGGGACAGATTGGAAACAATTATCTCAAAGGGCTTTTTGCCCTCGGCTTTCAAGGGTTTTTGATTATGATATGCGTTGGCATTTACGCTGTCCTTGTCAATGAAATGGTAATAGCCGACAACTTGCACAGCGCGATTTTTTCCCTTGCAGCTTATACGGTGATCCTCTGTTTTTCCCTGTTCAAATCCGGCGCACTTGCAAAATCTATATTCAACGCCCATTAAGGGCAGAAAGGAGGTATTCGCTTGGCGTATGTTACCGTACCGAAAGACCTTTCCAAAGTCAAAACAAAGGTAGCGTTCAACCTTACGAAACGGCAGATTATTTGTCTTGGCGCGGCTCTCCTTGTGGGATTGCCGCTTTTCTTTTTACTCAAAGACAGCGCAGGGACGACCCTTGCGGCTATGGCAATGATCGTCGTTATGCTGCCTTGCTTTCTCTTTGCCATGTATGAACGGCATGGACAGCCCCTTGAAGTCGTGATAAGAAACATCGTTCAGACAAAGTTTATCCGACCAAAGGAACGCCCTTACCAAACGGAAAATCTCTATACCGTATTGGAACGGCAACGAAAACTTGAAAAGGAGGTATCGGCTATTGTCAAAGGCACAGGCACCAAAGGCGCGGGAAGCCGCCGCAGGAACAAAGCGTAAATTGTCCCGCGCTGAAAAGAAACAGATCGCCGCCCTTATCCAGCAGGCAAAGGGCGACGGAAAAGCGCACACCGCGCAGCAGACCATTCCCTACTTGCAGATGTACCCGGACGGGATTTGCAGGATTACGGAAAAGAAATACAGCAAGAGCATTGTGTTTGAAGATATTAACTATCAGCTTGCACAGGCAGACGACAAGACCGCCATTTTTGAAAACTGGTGCGATTTTCTCAACTACTTTGACGCGAGCGTGAGCGTGCAGCTCTCTTTCATCAATCAAGGAACGCAGCGCGGAGAAGCAGAAAAAGCTATCGACATTCCGGCGCAGGACGACGCTTTCAATTCCATTCGTACCGAGTATTCGGATATGCTCAAAAACCAGCTTTCCAAAGGCAACAACGGGCTTGTCAAATACAAGTACATTACATTTTCCATTGAAGCGGACAGCTTGGCGGCGGCAAAATCCCGCCTTGCCCGTATCGAAACGGACGTACTCAACAATTTTAAGGTGCTTGGCGTATCTGCCCACCCCATGACGGGCTATGACCGTCTGAAAGTGCTGCATGGCGTATTCCACCCGGAGGGCGAGCTGTTTTCCTTTGATTGGGCTTGGCTTGCCCCGTCCGGGCTTTCCACCAAAGATTTTATTGCCCCCTCGTCATTCCGTTTCGGAGAGGGGCGCACGTTCCGTATGGGACGCAAGATCGGCGCGGTGTCGTTCTTACAGATACTTGCGCCGGAGCTGAACGACCGTATCTTATCGGAAATCCTCGACCTTGAAACGGGCGTGATTGTCAATCTGCATATCCGCAGTATCGACCAAAGCGAAGCCATTAAGACGATTAAGCGGAAAATCACAGACCTTGACAAGATGAAGATTGAGGAACAGAAAAAGGCAGTCCGCAGCGGCTATGATATGGACATTATTCCGAGCGACCTTGCCACGTTCGGCAGCGAAGCAAAAAATCTCTTGCAGGATTTACAGAGCCGCAATGAGCGAATGTTTCTCCTTACGTTCCTTGTGGTAAATATGGCAGACACAAAGCGGAAATTGGAAAATGAAGTATTTGCGGCGGCGGGTATTGCACAGAAACATAACTGTGCTTTAACCCGCCTTGACTATCAGCAGGAAGCGGGCTTATTGTCGTGCGTTCCCATTGGGGAAAACCTTGTCCCCATTGAACGGGGCTTGACGACAAGCAGCACCGCTATTTTTATCCCCTTTATTACGCAAGAGCTTTTCCAGAAAGGCGCATCCCTGTACTACGGGCTGAACGCATTGAGCAATAACATGATCCTCTGTGACCGCAAGCAGCTTAAAAATCCAAACGGGCTTATCTTGGGTACACCGGGCAGCGGTAAATCGTTCGCAGCAAAACGGGAAATGACAAACGCTTTCCTTATTACCGACGACGATATTATTATCTGCGACCCGGAAGCCGAGTATTTTTCCCTTGTAGAACGGCTGAATGGACAGGTGATCCGGCTATCCCCGACGGGCAAGGGTATAGACGGAAAACCGCAGTATGTCAATCCGATGGATATAAACCTCAACTATTCCGAGGACGACAGCCCCCTTGCCCTCAAATCAGACTTTATCCTTTCCCTTTGCGAGCTGGTAATCGGCGGCAAAGAGGGCTTGCAGCCCGTGGATAAGACTGTCATTGACCGAGCTGTAAGAAATGTGTACCGCCCGTATCTTGCCGACCCGGACCCGGCAAAAATGCCTATCTTGGGCGACCTTTACAACGAGCTTTTGAAGCAGCCGGAGCCGGAAGCGGCGCGGATTGCGGCGGCGTTGGAGCTGTATGTTTCCGGTTCGCTCAACGTCTTTAACCACCGTACCAACGTGGAGCTTTCCAACCGCCTTGTCTGTTTTGATATTAAACAGCTTGGGAAGCAACTCAAAAAGTTAGGTATGCTCATTGTGCAAGATCAGGTGTGGAACCGCGTTACCATCAACCGCGCCGAGAAAAAGGCGACGCGCTACTACATGGACGAGTTTCATTTGCTCTTGAAAGAGGAACAGACCGCAGCCTATTCCGTGGAAATCTGGAAGCGTTTTAGAAAGTGGGGCGGCATACCGACTGCCATTACACAGAACGTCAAAGACCTGTTATCCAGCCGCGAAGTCGAGAACATCTTTGAAAACAGCGATTTTGTCCTCATGCTCAATCAAGCCGCAGGCGACAGGGCTATTCTTGCAAAGCAGCTCAATATCAGCCCGCAGCAGATGAAATACGTTACCCACACCGAAGCGGGCGAGGGACTTATCTTCTACGGCAACGTGGTATTGCCCTTTGTAGACCGTTTCCCAAAAGACACCGAGCTTTACCGGGTAATGACGACAAAGCCGGAGGAAGTGAGCGACGCATGAAAACAGACATAATCATCAACCGGGACGCCCTCTGCGCTCTGCGGGAGCTGCCCGATGAAAGCGTCCATTGCGCCGTAACCAGCCCGCCCTACTACGCACTTAGGGACTATGGGCTTGACGCGCAGATCGGGCGCGAGGACACGCCGGAACTGTACATTGATCGGCTTGTCGCTGTATTCCATGAGCTGAAACGGGTGTTGCGTTCTGACGGGACATTTTGGCTGAATATCGCGGACACCTACTGCGGTACCGGGAGCAAAGGCAGCTACACCGACCCCAAAAATCCCAAAGGCAGGAACGGGCAAGCCTTATCTATCGCAAGAAAGGCGGCAAACTGCAAGCAAAAAGATTTGATTGGTATTCCGTGGCTTCTTGCCTTTGCCCTACGCGCTGACGGGTGGTATTTACGCAGCGATATTATATGGCAGAAAGATAACCCCATGCCCGAAAGCTGCAAAGACCGTCCGAGCCGTTGCTACGAACACATTTTCCTGCTCTCAAAGTCAAAGCAGTATTTCTATGACGCTGCCGCCATAGCCGAGCCAGTCGCACCGGGAACGGCGGCGCGGTACAGGCAAGGGCGCAGCGCAGGCAACAAATACACCGTGGAAATACCCGGACAAGGCAAAGTGCAGGGTATCAACAGAGCACGGAAAGGCGGCTACTATGACGACGCACTAATCCCCACCATGCGGAACAAGCGTGATGTGTGGCTGATTAACACTGTCCCATACAAGGGCGGGCATTTTGCCGCATTTCCCCCGAAGTTAGCGGAAACCTGTATTTTGGCGGGCTGTCCGAAAGGCGGCATTGTGATAGACCCGTTTTTCGGAAGTGGCACCACAGGCAAGGCGGCAAAAGACCTTGACCGCCACTATATCGGCATTGAGATCAACATTGAGTATTGCGCTCTTGCAAGGGCACGGATTGGAGGTGAATAATTTTAGTTATATCTGCTTTTTACGTGTCAATATGATATAATCTAGGTTAAGGAGGTGTTGATAAATGCCATTCGTTGATACCAAAGAGATCAACCTTCAATATTTGCAGGCGCTTATTGATAACAAGGCTTTTGAAAACAAAGAGTTAGAATATAAAGATTACTCATTCGCGGGCGGCAAAATGACAGATAAGAACAAAGAGAAGTTCATGAAAGAAATCGCTGCTTTTGCAAATACAAACGGTGGTATTATTGTTGTAGGTATGCAGGAAGATGAAAATAGGCTACCTGTCAAATTAACAGGAGCTGGTTTTTCCTTAAATGAATTTGATAATTGGTTGTCCTCTTTCCGTCAACTTGTTTTATCACGTATTAGACCGCATTTACATGGTGTGGAATGTATCCCAGTTCAGATAAGTGATGATAACATTGCAATAGTGGTTTCCGTTCCTAAAAGCTATGCTCGTCCGCATAGTTTTTGGGATGGGAACAAAGATGAGTTCTTTATGCGCTATGCCAACGGAATTACCTACATGGACATTGACGACTTAAGAAAAGAATTTCTGTACGCAAATGGGTTGCAGGACAAAATCAGACAATTTCGTAAGGATAGAATTTCAATGATTTTAGCAAATGAATGTGTTGGCGATCTTGGAAATGACGCAAAAATTGTTTTTCACATTGTTCCAGAGTGGAGTTTTGAACTTGGAAACAGAATAAACCTTGAAGGACTACGCAATAACACATCATTTACACCGATTTCTGGAAGCGGCTGGTCATATCGTTATAATGCAGATGGGTATTGCATTTATTCCAGCGAACATAAGACAGGAGCTATAAATACATATACGCAAGTGTTCCACAGCGGAATAATTGAGGCGGTAGAAATTAGGCTGATTTCAAATTACAGATCAAAAGAAGTCTATAATTGGTTGGAAACGCAAGGAGCAATAATTAAGGCGTTAAATCAATATGGCAGTCTGTTAGAAGAATTAGGAGTTCCAAAGCCGTGGCACCTTTTCGGCACAATTCTTAATGGAAAAGGATATATTGCGTCTGCTGGTTGGGGAGATTCTTCACTACCCCTCGACAGGAATATTATCAATTCTTTAGACGGAATATGCACCGAGGAGATTCCACTTAACAGAGCATTGGAACCAGTGTTTGATTCCTTGTCAAACGCTTTTGGATTTAGTAAATCCGGTTGCTTTGAGTAAAAAAACATAAACATCAAAACGTCACTTTCGAGTGGCGTTTTTTTATGCCCAAAAGGAGGTGTTATATTTATCAAGAACCCAATAAAAGCCCGTGATAAAATCACACAGAAAATGAGCCGTGACGGGCTGACCGAGCAAAACAAAGCCACGGGCGAAACCGAGCTTATCAGCAAGCGCATACAGGACGCGGATTTTCAGAAAACGCCGGAGCAGCAAGCCGCACAGGACGCGGCGCAGCTTCAAAGCTTATCGTCCCCGACCTCTCCTTTGCCCCATGCGCCGGAGCATATCGCAAAACCGCAGGACGCCGCCGCAGAGCGCGTCATGGAGCATATCGGCGCAGGACAGGCCCGGAAAGCGTCAAAAAAGGCTGTCCGGCGGGCGCAGGAAGCAGCAACAGCAAAAACACAGTCGTCCCGTCTGCAATTTACCGACGAGGAACGGGCAACGCCGGAGCTGGAAAAGTACATCAAGCAATCGGATAAAGCCGCCGACCGTCTGGACGCGGCGCGGGCAGCACTTCCCAAAAAGAAAAAATCCCGATTGCAGTTTGAGGAGCAGGAAACGCCGCCTAATTTTAAGGGCAAGCACAACCCCTTATCCCGTCCCGCACAGGAAGCCGGGATTTTCGTCCATAACAAGATACATTCCGTGGAAAAGGACAATTCCGGCGTTGAGGGGGCGCATAAATCCGAGGAAGCCGCCGAGCGTATGGGAAAATACGGTGTCCGCAAGGTCAAAGAGGGCTACCACAGCCACAAGCTAAAACCCTACCGCAAAACAGCGCAAGCAGAAAAGGCAGCGGCAAAAGCAAACGCCAATTTTCACTATCACAAAGCCCTGTATGAGAACCCGCAGCTTAGCAGCAACCCTCTTTCCCGTTTCATGCAGAAACAGAAAATCAAGCGGGAGTATGCAAAAGCGGCGAAAAAAGGCGGCGCAGCCACCGCGAAAAAAGCGGCAGAAAGCACCCGCAAGGCAGCAAAGAAAACCGCCGAGGAAACAAGAAAAGCGGCGGCATTTGTGGCAAGGCACCCGGTAGGCGTACTGATTGCGATTGCCGCCCTGCTGCTGTTTATTATGGTTTTCGCAGGGCTATCCTCTTGTTCCTCTATGTTTTCCGGCACGGTAAATGGTGTCGTGGGAACTTCCTATACATCGGAGGACAGCGATCTTGTGGCGGTGGAAAACAACTATGTTGCTATGGAAAACGAGCTGCAAGCCGAAATTGATAACATCGAAAGCACCCACCCCGGCTACGATGAATACCGTTACCATTTGGACGCCATCGAGCATAACCCCCATGAGCTTGCGTCCTATTTGACCGCCCTTTTGCAGAGCTACACCCCGCAGAGCGCACAGGCAGAAATCCAGCGTATTTTTGATATGCAGTACACCTTGACGCTTACCGAGGAAATCCAGATACGCACCTACACCGACGAGGACGGGGACGAACACGAATACGAATACCGCATACTTCATGTGGAGCTGACGAACACCCCCATATCCTCACTTGCGCCGGAGCTGTTGAACGCAGAGCAGCTTGAAATGTTCCATGTCTACATGGAAACAAGCGGCAATAAGCCTTTGGTTTTCGGCGGCGGCTCTCCCGATGGTAGCCCGTCCGAGGATTTAAGCGGCGTTCATTTTGTCAACGGCACCCGTCCCGGAAACACAGAGCTGGTAGACCTTGCAAAGCGGCAAGTCGGCAACGTGGGCGGCTATCCCTATTGGAGCTGGTACGGCTTTAACAGTCGCGTGGAGTGGTGCGCCTGTTTTGTGAGCTGGTGCTACAATCAAGCCGGAAAAAGCGAGCCGCGTTTTGCGGGCTGTCAGTCACAGGGCGTTCCGTGGTTCCAGTCGCGGGGACAATGGGGCGCAAGGGATTATGAAAATATCGCCCCCGGCGACGCGATCTTTTTCGATTGGGATTTAGACGGGAGCGCAGACCATGTAGGCATTGTCATAGGCACCGACGGAAGCCGCGTTTATACCGTTGAGGGCAATTCCGGCGACGCCTGCAAAATCAAAAGCTATGCCCTTACCTATGAATGTATCAAAGGGTATGGGCTGATGAATTGGGACTAACCCACACAAGGAAAGGAGAATTTTTATTATGGCTATGAGTAAACTGGAACGTCTTGACCGGGAAATCAAAAAAACCCGCGAGAAGATCACCGAGCAGCAAAACAAGCTCAAAGAGCTGACCGCACAGAAAACCGAAGCGGAAAATCTGCAAATCGTCCAGATGGTACGCGCTATGAACCTGACCCCGCAGGAGCTTACCGCCATGCTGTCCGGCGGCGGTATTCCCGGTATGGCTGCCGTTCCAGCAGACGATTACAACGAGGAACAGGAGGAAGCCGCGTATGAAGAATAAACTTGTTCGGACATTGACCGCCCTTTGTGCCGCCCTTATGCTCATGGGCGGCTTTTCTGTTACCGCCTTTGCACAGACGCCGGAGAGCGACGCCACCAACGATACGGGCGTGATTGTGGAAGAAACCGAGGTCACGCCGCCCCTTACCCCGGACGGAAACGCGACACTTGTTGACGATTACGGCGGCAACAAGCAGCTTATTACCATTACCACGAAAAACGGCAACTATTTCTATATCATCATCGACAGGGACGACGAGGGCAAAAACACCGTCCATTTCCTAAATCAAGTAGACGAAGCCGACCTTATGGCACTGATGGAGGACGAGCAGAACGAAGAACCGCCCGCAGTCTGCACCTGTACGGAAAAATGCGAAGCCGGAGCCGTGAATACCGCTTGTCCTATCTGCGCTGTCAATCTGAAAGACTGCACCGGCAAGGAAGCAGAGCCGGAAGAACCCGAACAGCCGCAGGAAGAAAAGCAAAACAACATGGGCGGTATTCTGCTGATCGTCCTTATCCTTGCCGGAGGTGGCGGTGCAGCGTTCTATTATTTCAAAGTCTTAAAGCCGAAAAAGGACGCGGCAAAGGGCAATGACAATCTGGACGAATACGATTTTGACGAGTACGACGAGGAAGCCGAGGACGAGCTGACCGACGATACCGCAGCCGAGGAACAAGAGTATAAGGACATATGACCCTGTTCACAGACAGCCCCTATGAAAAGATGATGATACAGAAACCGGAGGACGGGAAACGGGACAAATCCCCGCCCGCTTCCTTTCCCCCACGCTGCGTGGGCTGCCCCTATCAGGGGCAGTCCCCTTGTATCGGGTATTGTATCAAAAAGATAAAGGATAACGAATCGGAATGCTGAAAAGAAACGTGGAGAAACTTCTTTTTATGTGGTAAAATGGTTATCATATAGCAAAGGAGTTGATAAATTGGGAAACAAATTAACGGACGCTTTAATAGCAACTGGAAAAGGGGCTGTATCATTATTTCCCGGAGGAGGTTTTTTAGCCGAGTACATAAGTTTGGCACAAGGGTATGTGGCTGATAAGCGAATGGATGAATGGAAGCAAAAAGTTGAGGAAGTATTAGAAAAAATCCCACGCTCAATAGATGAATTAGCACAAGACGAAGCGTTCTATTCTTGTGTTCAAGTTGCCACTATGGGAGCAATGAGAGCGTATCAGAAAGAAAAGCAAGAACTTTTTGCTAATGCACTTTATTCTTCTGCAAACAATATTGATATACCTACTGATAAAAAACTCTTTTATTTATCGTTATTGGACAGTTATACATTAAGTCATATTTTACTGTTAAAATATTTCTCTGAAAGTCATTACAATGGCAATGTTGTAAAAAATGGTATGGTTACAACTCAATTTGTCGGTGGAACAGAAAAGCCTATGACAGGAATTATTGAGAATGTACCAGATTTTGAAGGTGATGAACTTCTTGTAAAACATATTGTCGGACATCTTTGTTCTGACAGTTTATTGAGTATTATTGATTTTGAAACACCTGTTTCAAAAGAACGCGCAAGAGCAAAAAAAACAACAAAATATGGCGATGAATTTTTAAGTTTTATAAAATCTTATCAATAAGGAATATTTTTACGAATTTTGTTTTTAGGACAATCGAGAAATCGGTTGTCCTTTTCTTTTACTCGAAAGGAGGAGTTTTTTGATAACACAAACTTTAATTATCGCAGAAAAACCGAGCGTGGCGGCGACAATCGCCGCCGCGCTTGGCGCAACAGAGAAAAAGGACGGGTACATCAAGGGAAACGGCTATCTTGTTTCATGGTGTGTGGGGCATTTGGTACAGCTTGCGGAAGCTGCCGCCTATGGCGAGCAGTACAAAAAATGGAGCTATGACAGCTTACACATTCTGCCGCAGGAGTGGCAGTACACCGTTGCCGCCGACAAAGGAAAGCAATTCAAAATCCTAAAAGACCTCATGCACCACGCCGATGTTTCCGAAGTCGTCAACGCTTGCGACGCAGGGCGCGAGGGCGAACTCATTTTCCGCTTTGTCTATGAAGTCGCCGGGTGTAAAAAGCCTATGCGCCGCCTTTGGATTTCCTCTATGGAAGAAAGCGCAATCAAGGCGGGCTTTGCTTCCCTCAAAGATGGGAAAGCGTATGACTCCCTGTATTCCTCTGCCCTTTGCAGGGCAAAAGCCGATTGGATTATCGGTATCAATATGACCCGCCTGTTTTCCTGCCTGTATAGAAAGACGCTGAACGTGGGGCGCGTCCAGACCCCGACGCTTAAAATGCTGGTTGATCGGGACGCAGCCATTACGACCTTTAGGAAAGAAAAATATTACCATGTGAGCCTGTCCCTGTCCGGCGTGGAAGCCGCAAGCGCAAAAATCCACACCGCCGAGGACGCAGCAGCCTTGAAAGCAGCTTGTGAAGCGTCGCAGGCGGCTTGTGTTTCTATAACCCATGAAAAGAAAACCATAGCCCCGCCAAAGCTCTTTGACCTTACCAGCTTGCAGCGGGAAGCAAACCGCATTTACGGCTACACCGCAAAACAGACCCTTGACCTGGCACAAGCCCTGTATGAAAAGAAGCTGCTTACCTATCCGAGAACGGACAGTAGCTATCTTACCGACGACATGGGCGATACAGCGGCGGAGATTGCCGCCTTGCTTGCCGGGACGTTTCCCTTTATGCAGGGTGCAGCCTTTACGCCGGAAATCTCCCGTCTGCTGGACAGCAAAAAGGTGTCCGACCACCACGCGATTATCCCCACGATGGAAGTTGCAAAAGCCGACCTTGCCGCGCTGCCGGAGAGTGAGCGAAATATCCTTACTCTTGCTGGAGCGCGTCTTTTGATGGCTTGCGCCGAGCCGCATATCTTTGAAGCGGTTACGGCGGTTTTTTCATGCGCCGGACAGGAGTTTACCGCAAAGGGAAAGACGGTGCTTGCCGCAGGGTGGAAAGACTTGGAACGCCGTTTTATGGCGGCTCTGAAAAAGAAAGCCGATACCGAGGACGACGAGGAAAACGCCCTTTCGCTGGACGTGCCGCCCTTTGCCGAGGGACAGACCTTTGACAACCCGCAAGCGGCGGTAACGGAGCATTTCACAACGCCGCCGAAACCCCATAACGAAGCGTCGCTGCTCTCTGCTATGGAACGCGCCGGGAATGAGGAAACCGACCCGGACGCGGAACGCCGGGGGCTTGGAACACCCGCCACCCGCGCCGCTATCATTGAAAAGCTGGTAAAAGGCGGCTTTGTGGAGCGCAAAGGGAAACAGCTCATTCCTACCAAAAGCGGGACCGAGCTTGTTTGTGTTCTGCCGGACATACTCACTTCTCCGAAGCTGACCGCCGATTGGGAAAACAATCTGACGCAGATTGCAAAGGGACAGGCAGACCCGGACAACTTTATGACGGGGATAGCCGAAATGACGCAGGGGCTTGTAAAGACCTATCCTTTCCTTTCCGACAAGGAAAAGGAGCGTTTCAAAGAAGTAAAGCCGGTGATCGGCAAATGCCCCCGTTGCGGCGCAAACGTCCATGAGAGCAAGAAAAACTACTACTGCTCAAATCGGGACTGCGCCTTTACCATGTGGAAGAATGACCGCTTTTTTGAGGAACGGAAAGTAACATTTTCCCCGAAGATTGCCGCCGCCCTCTTAAAAGACAGAAAAGCAAAGGTTAAGAAGCTGTATTCCCCGAAAACAGGCAAAACCTATGACGGAACAATCCTGTTAGCCGATACGGGCGGGAAATACGTCAACTACCGAATTGCAATCCAGAGGGACAGAGAAGTTACGCAGCAAGCATAGGAAAGGGGTACCCTTTCCGTAAAAATCCCCGTTTTCGTCTGCCGACGATTGCGGGGATTTTGCTTGTTGGGAAGTGTCCCAAACCCTCTTGAAAATCAATGAAGAAAGGAGCTAACGAATGGAACAACCTATTTTAAGCGGTTATCTTTCCAATCTTGGGAAATACACCGAGGGCAGACCTGCAGGCGAATGGGTAACATTCCCCACGACTGCCGCACATTTGAAAGAAGTCTTTGATCGTATCGGAATTGACTTCCGAAATTATGAGGAATGGCACTTTACTGAATTTCAATCTGCTGTTCCCGGTTTAACGGAGCATTTAAGCGAGTATTCCCACCCCGACGAGCTGAACTATTTAGCGAAGCTCTTGGAAATGCAGTTTGACGACGACAGGGAAAAGTTTGTTGCCGCAATGGAACACGGCGACCATACAGGCAGCTTGCAGGAGCTTATCAACCTTGCACAAAACCTTGATTGCTATTGGCTTTATCCGTCCGTCCACAACGAGGAAGAATACGGGCATTATCTGATCGACGAGCTGGCCGAATTGGAGTTGCCCGACGAAGCAAAAAAGTATTTCATGTATGAGGAATACGGGCGGGACGCTTCTATCAACGACGACGGTATGTTTACCGAACGTGGTTATATCTACAACAACCGAAACACCTTTACAGAATGGTATGACGGACGCGACGTGCCGGAAGAATACCGGGTAACGCCGCAGCCCCCGCAGCCGGAACGCAGCGAAGCAGAGCGGACAGACTTTGACGCAGCGGCTACTACGCTTCCCGCCACCGAGCCGCGCCCGGTTATTCCGTTGATCCTCTCGGCAGACAACCCCGCCAACAAGATGAAAGAGATTACCGACCGTCTGGAACAGGGCATTATGGGCGTGTTTGAAAGTGAACGGTATGCAGAATATTTGCGTACCATGTCAAAGTTTCACGATTACAGCCTGAACAACACAATCTTGATTGCCATGCAGGGCGGCAGTCTTGTAAAAGGCTACCGTCAATGGGAAAAGGAGTTTGACCGCCATGTAAAGCCCGGAGAAAAGGCAATCAAAATACTTGCCCCCGCCCCGTATAAAGTCAAGAAAGAACGGGAGAAAATCGACCCCGACACACAAAAGCCCATGATCGGCGCGGACGGGAAGCCTGTTATGGAAACGCAGGAAATTACCATACCCGCCTATAAGGTGGTATCTGTCTTTGATGTGTCCCAGACCGAGGGAAAGGAGCTGCCCGCCCTTTCTGTTTCCGATCTGACGGGCGACGTGGAGCAGTACCAGGACTTCTTTGCCGCCCTTGAACGGACTTCCCCCTTTTCTATGGGCTTTGAAGTATTAAGCGGCGGCGCAAAGGGACGCTGCTACTATGAGGAAAACCGTATCGCAATCAATGAGGGTATGAGTGAATTGCAGAATATCAAATCGGCAATCCATGAAATATCCCACGCCACCATGCACGACATTGACCCGGACGACCCGGCGCGTCCTGACCGCTTTTTCCCGTAGGGGAAAAGCAGAGCGAACAACACCGCGCCGCAAAGCAAGCGTGGCAGCTTGCGGGCGACGACCGTACAGGTAGGACAATGATACTCCCGCGTTGAACGCCCTCAAAGCATTGCGCGGCGCACCCACAAGCATGGGACGGGGTGAAACTCCCGTGGAGCTGTTGCCGGCAGCCGCCCGATGAAAAGCCCATTTCCTTTTTATTCAGATCAAAGAAAGGGGAATTAAGTTTATGAGTAAATCAAACGAAATGCAATTCCCTTTTACATCAAAAAGTAAAGGGGTAACAATAACCGAAGATGAAGCAGCCGGATTTAATCGAAAAGAAGAAAATCGGGTTCCTATTCATCTAAAAATGACACTAACCATTAAGGAAGCTGCCGAATATAGCAATATCGGGATCAACAAAATTGACTCTATGCTGCGGCAGCCCAACTGTCCTTTCGTTTTGTATGTTGGGACGCGAAAACTCGTCAAACGCCGAGAATTTGAAGAATATATCCGCCGAGAAATTACAATCTAATTTTTTGCCGCTTATTGGTTGAGATTGTTCCGTATATGATTGAAAAAACAGAGTCTTTGTGCTATACTTTATAGTCGCGTTGGACTCTTTTTTGTTGAAGGGAGTCCGTACTGATGGGAAAAAACTTAAAAGGTAAAGAATGCGGCAAAGGCATTTATCAAAGAAAGGATGGTTTATACTCCGCAAGATTTTATGCAAAAGATGGCAAGCGCAAAGAAAAGTATTTCGATACGCTGCCAGAAGCGAAAAACTGGCTTGCTGACGCAAGGTACGAAGAACGACATAACTTGATCGTCACTTCCCCCGATATGACAGTTGACAAGTGGTTTAATTACTGGATTGAAAATATTGTTTGTGATCTTGCTCCGAATACCAAACGCAATTATCGAGAGCGGTACAAATGGAATATTCAGCCGGTGTTGGGAACCATGTGTATAGGCGATGTAAAGCCCATGCACTGTAAAGCTGTTCTCAATCGAATGGAAACCACCTACGCAGGCTCTACAATCCGGCAGACTTATATCACGATGGGAACCATGTTCAAATCGGCGGTTATGAATGACATCATCGGAAAGCACCCCATGAACGGTGTTCGTTACACAAAACCTGTTCGGGCGGTAGATGATATTAAATACTTAACCGTTGAGGAACAAGAAAAATTCCTCGAAGTGGCAAAACGTTCTCATAATTACAGGCAGTATGTGTTACTGCTTGAAACAGGATTAAGAACGGCTGAATTGATTGGTCTGACATGGGACGCTATAAATTGGAAGAAACACACCCTGACGATCAGCAAAAGTTTAGAGTATCGGCACAGTCAAGGCTATTGGCGAGCTGGTCCACCAAAAACGAAGAAAAGCTATCGCACAATTCCGCTTACGGATATGGCATACTCCGTTCTTAAAAGCTGTTACGATGAACGGAACAGCCGAAAGGAGTCTGATGTACTGTCACAGGTTTTGGAGTACACGGACAGCCGAACAGGAGAAAAGAAATGCCTTGTCATGCGTGATCTGGTGTTCGTAAACTGGCGAACCGGGGAACCGGCGAAAAACAGTTCCTATGATACCCACCTATACAAGTTGTGTGATGAAGCTGGTATCAAGCGTTTTTGTATGCACGCTCTGCGACATACCTACGCCACACGCGCAATCGAGCGCGGCGTACAGCCAAAGGTCTTGCAGCAGCTTTTAGGACACGCGAGTATCAAAACAACAATGGACAGATATGTTCATGTGACAGACGAATCTATGATAAAAGCCGTCCGCCAATTTGAACAAGCTACGCCAGCCTGATATGAAAAAAGGGCGTAAAAAGGGCGTAGACAAAATTTAGAGAAAGGCAGAAAGCCTTGTAAATCAAGGGTTTCCGGATAGGTATAAGATAAAATGAAATTAGGAATTGTGGGCCTGCCCAATGTGGGCAAGAGCACTTTGTTCAACGCCATCACCAACGCCGGCGCCCAGTCGGCCAACTATCCCTTCTGCACCATCGAGCCCAACGTGGGCGTGGTCTCCGTGCCGGATAAACGACTGGACAAGCTGGCCGAAATGTATGAGCCGGAAAAATTTACCCCCGCCACCATTGAATTCGTGGACATCGCCGGCCTGGTCAAGGGCGCTTCCAAGGGTGAAGGCCTGGGCAACAAGTTCCTCTCCAACATCCGGGAAGTGGACGCCATCGTCCATGTGGTGCGCTGCTTCGAAAATGACGACATCATCCATGTGGAAGGCAGCATCGATCCCCGACGGGATATCGAAACCATCGACCTGGAATTGATCCTCTCCGACATTGAGGTGCTGGACCGGCGTATTGACAAAACCAAGAAAATGCTCAAGGCCGACAAAAAATATCAGACCGAGTTGGACTTTCTGGAGCGGGTCCATCAGGCACTGGAAGAAGGGAAGTCCGCCCGCAGTGTGGAATGCACCGAGGAAGAAGCGGAAATTCTCTCCACCGTGTCCCTGCTGACCAACAAGCCCATCATCTTCGCCGCCAACATGAGTGAGGACGATTTCCGGGGCGGCGTGGAAAACAACAAGTATTTCCAGGTGGTCCAGGAATTTGCCAAAGCGGAACACGCCGCTGTGCTGCCCATCTGCGCGGAAATTGAAGCGGAAATCTCCGGCATGGACCGAGAGGAAAAAGAATTGTTCCTCAACGACATGGGCCTGGAAGAATCCGGACTGGACCGGCTCATTACCGCATGCTACTCCTTGCTGGGACTCATCTCCTACCTGACCGCCGGCAAACCCGAGGTCCGGGCTTGGACCATCAAGAAGGGCACCAAGGCGCCCCAGGCCGCCGGTAAGATTCACTCCGACTTCGAACGAGGCTTTATCCGCGCCGAAGTCATCGGCTTTGACCAGCTGATGGAATGCGGTTCCATGACCGTGGCCAAGGAAAAGGGCCTGGTCCGCAGCGAGGGAAAAGATTACGTCATGCAGGATGGAGATATTGTTCTGTTCCGGTTTAACGTGTAAAAAATGGCTTGGGAGCCAAAGGAGGATCCCTTCTGATGGATGAGATTGTCTGGCTGGTTTTGCTGGCCATACTGTTTTTCTGCGCCCTGTTCTACACTGTGAAGGCCGCTATCAAACAGGCCCTGCGAGAGTATGAACAGGAAAAACAACAGAACTCTCCGAAGGATGTTTCTCCCAATCAACCCAACCAGAAAGAGGACGGTTAACCGCCCTCTTTTTTTTTTTCCGGGCCCCCCAGCAACCAGTCCTCACCCAAAAAACTCCGCAGAGGAAAAGTCTTTGGCCTCCCTTTCCTCAGAGAAAAAGGGCACCTTATCCCAACTTAACTCCCGCGACCACTGGGTAACCAATCCCTGCCCAAAAACTTCGCGGAGGAAAAGCCTTTGGCCTCCCTTTCCTAAGAAAAAAAGGGCCCCCTTATCCCAACTTCACCCCACGCGGCCACTGGGTAACGAGTCCCCACCCAAAAAACTTCGCGAAGGAAAAGTCTTTGGCTTACCTTTCTTCAGAGAAAAAAGGACACCTTACCCCAACTTCACCCCCCGCGGCCACTGGGTAACCAATCCCCACCCAAAAAACTTCGCGAAGGAAAAGTCTTTGGCTTACCTTTCTTCAGAAAGGTAAGTAGTTGCATTTTCAACTAATTTATGATATGCTGGAGAGGACAAAACGCACTGTATGAAAGCGGTAGTGGACCGCTGGGAGAAGTTGTGAAAGGAAGTTTGCCATGAAGGTGATTCTGCACTATATCAAGCCTTTTGTCCCCCGCATGAGCCTGGGGATCTTCATCAAGTTCATTGGCGCCGTAATGGAATTGCTGCTGCCCTGGATTCTCTCCTATATGGTGGACGACATTGTCCCCATGCGGGATATGGGGTTGATTCTCCTGTGGGGCGGCGCTATGATCGTGGCCGCCATCCTGGCTTTGGTCACCAACATTGTGGCAAACCGTATGGCCGCCTGGGTGGCCCAGCACACCACCCAAGCACTGCGCCACGATCTTTTCCGCAAAATTTCGTACCTTTCCTGCTCCCAGATCGACGAGTATTCCATCCCCTCTCTGGAATCCCGTTTGACCAGCGATACCTATAACGTCCATCAGATGATCGGCATGATGCAGCGGATGGGCGTCCGGGCCCCCATTCTGCTATTGGGCGGAATTCTCATCACCCTCACCCTGGACCCGGTGCTCACACTGGTTCTGGTTTGCACCTTGCCCTTCCTGGCACTGCTGGTGTACAGCGTCTCCAAACGGGGCATTCCTCTGTATGTGCAGCTGCAACAGGGCGTGGACGCCATGGTGCGTACCGTCCGGGAAAATATCGCCGGAATCCGGGTCATCAAGGCCCTGTCCAAAACCGATTATGAACGGGAACGCTTTGCAGGCGTCAACGGGGAATTGGTCCGGCGAGAGAAAAAAGCCGGCATCACCATGGCTTTGACCAACCCCATGATGAACCTGCTTCTGAACCTGGGCCTCACTTTGGTCATCGTGGTGGGCGCCTATCGGGTCAACGCAGGTTTGACCCAGGCCGGAAAAATCATTGCCTTTTTGAGCTACTTTACCATTATCCTCAACGCCATGATGGCCATCACCCGGATTTTCGTCATGTATTCCAAGGGCACCGCCTCCGGCGCCCGAATTCAGGAAGTCCTGGAAACCCCCGAAGATTTGAAGGTCACCCCCGCTTCCAAGGAGCCTTCCCCGTACCATGTGGTTTTTGACCACGTCTCCTTCTCCTACGGAAAAGCGGAACCCAGTGTGGAAGATATCAGCTTCCGCCTGAAACCCGGAGAAACCTTGGGCATCATCGGCGCCACCGGCTGCGGCAAATCCACCTTGATGGCCCTTTTGATGCGCCTATACGACGTGGATCGCGGGGAAATCACCTTGGGAGGGCGTACCCTTTCCTCCATCCCCTTGGATGAGCTCCATCAGAAATTTGGGGTGGTGTTCCAAAATGACGTGCTCTTCGCGGACACCATCTACGAAAATATCGACTTTGGCCGGCACCTGCCGCCTGAGGAAATCGAAAAGGCCGCCCGGTGCGCCCAGGCCATGGAGTTTATCTCCCAGCTGCCAGACGGATTGCAGCATATGCTCACCGCCAAGGGCACCAATCTCAGCGGCGGTCAGAAACAACGGGTTCTGGTGGCCCGAGCTCTGGCCGGTTCTCCGGAAATCCTCATTCTGGACGACTCCTCCTCCGCCTTGGACTACCGCACCGATGCCGCTTTGCGAAAGGCCCTTCGAGAGGAATATCAGGGAGTCACCACCATTGTCATCGCCCAGCGGGTCAGCTCCATTCTCCACGCAGACCACATTTTGGTTCTGGAAGAGGGACGAGAACTGGGTTACGGAGATCACCAGCATCTGCTGAAAACTTGCCCGGTCTACCAGGAGATCGCCCACTCCCAGATGGGACAGGGAAACCTTGCCGGGGAAGAAACTCCCGGCACCAGGACGGAAAAACCGGTAGAAAATACCGAACCTGTCCACGCGGAAAAGGAGGTGGTTTAAATGGCCAGAGGTCCCAGAGGTCCCATTGAAAAACCCAAGGACCGAAAAAAGGTCCTGCTGCGGCTTTGGACTTACATCTATGCCCACAAATGGATGGCACTGGCGGCGGTTCTCCTGACCATCTCCAGCAACTATCTGGCTCTGTTGGGGCCCATGCTCTCCGGCAAGGCCATTGACGCCATCGGCCTGGAACCGGGCGGTGCAGATTTCCAGAAGGTGATTTTTTACTGCATTTTGATGGTCATCTTCTACGCCATCTCCTCCCTGCTATCCTATATTTTGTCCATCCTCATGATCCAGCTGAGCCAGCGGATCGTATTTCAGATGCGGCAGCAGGTATTTGACCGGCTCACTCAGCTGCCTGTGCGCTACTTTGACGGCCACCAAACCGGCGACATTGTCAGCCGCATTTCCTACGACATTGACACTGTAAACGCTTCCCTTTCCAACGACCTGCTGCAAATCGCCGCCAGCGTAATCACCGTGCTGGGTTCTTTGATCATGATGATCGTCATTTCCCCGGTACTGGTGTTGGTATTCGCCATCACCATCCCCATGTCCATCGGCTTTACCCGGTACATGACCAAAAAAGTCCGGCCCCTGTTTCACCAGCGGTCTGTCAAGCTGGGAGAACTCAACGGCTTTGTGGAGGAGATCATCACCGGCCAGAAAACCACCAAGGCCTACCACCAGGAAGACACCATGGTCTCCCGGTTTGACAAGCGCAATGACGCCGCGGTGGACGCCTACTACAACGCCGACTACTACGGCGGCATGACCGGCCCTTCCGTGAACTTTATCAACAACCTGTCTCTGGCCTTTGTGAGCATCTTCGGAGCCATCCTGTTTCTGTGGGGTCACCTTTCCATCGGGGATCTGTCCTCTTTCGTGCTCTATTCCCGGAAATTTTCCGGCCCCATCAACGAGGTGGCCAACATCATAAGCGAACTGCAATCCGCCTGCGCTGCCGCCGAGCGGGTTTTCCGCCTGATCGACGAAGAACCGGAACCTGCGGACGCCCCCAACGCTGTGGCTGTAGACCATGTGAAAGGGGACGTGGCCATGGATCATGTGCGGTTCGGCTACGATCCCGGAAAAACCATCATTCACGATCTGAGCTTTTCCGCCCCGCCCGGCAGCCTTACTGCCATTGTGGGTCCCACCGGCGCCGGAAAAACCACGTTGATCAACCTGCTCATGCGTTTCTATGATCCGGATTCCGGTTCCATTACCTTAGATCACCGGGATATCCGGCAGATCACCCGGAAAAGCCTGCGGCTTTCCTACGCCATGGTCCTGCAGGACACCTGGCTCTTTACGGGCACTATCTTCGAAAACCTGGCCTACGGCAAGAAGGACGCCCGTCTGGAAGACGTTCAGAAAGCCGCCAAGGCCGCCAGAATCCACCGGTACATCATGGGCCTTCCCAAGGGCTACGATACCGTCCTGGACGAAAACGGCATGAACATCTCCCAGGGCCAGAAACAGCTTCTCACCATTGCCCGGGCCATGCTTCTGGACGCCAAAATGCTGATTCTGGACGAGGCCACTTCCAATGTGGATACCCGAACGGAAATCCAGATCCAGGCAGCCATGCGGGAGCTGATGAAGGACAAGACCTGCTTCGTCATTGCCCACCGGCTGTCCACCATTCAAAACGCCGACCGCATTTTGGTGGTGCGGGACGGGGACATCGTGGAACAGGGCACCCATGGGGAGCTGATGGCCCGAAACGGCTTCTATGCCTCCCTCTATAACTCCCAATTCCAGTAAAAAAACTCCGGGAGCCTCTCCTCCCTTCATTGACAAATACCGGCCGCCGTGGGAAAATAGTCCCAGCGGCCGGTATTTTTTCGGGAAAGAAGGGAATCTTTATGCACACTTTGTCGAAACCTGTCACAGGCGTGTTTCTGGATTTGGGGTGGACTCTGTTGACCCCCACCAGCGGGGATTGGATGTTTTCCCCCTTTGCCCGCCGGTATTTCTCCCGGGAAGCCCTGGAGGCTTTGCCCCGGGAACGGGTCCAGGCAGCCATGGCCCAGGGGGACGCCTATCTGTCCGCCCATCACCGGATGGAAACCATGGAGGAGGAGTATGACCAGTTTCTCCACTACTACACCATGCTTTCCCAGGCCTTGCCGGAACTGGGGTTGGACAACACAGCTCTGGAAGCCGTGGCCCGGGACAAAGTGTACAACCTGGAAAATTACGGTCTTTTCCCTGACACCCTGGAAGCCCTGGAGGCTCTCCGGGGTCCCTATGCAATTGGGGTTATTTCCGACACCTGGCCCTCCATCGTGCCGGTGTTGGAACATTTCGGCCTGCTTCCCTATTTCGATACCCTGACCTTCAGCTACCAGCTGGGAGTGTACAAGCCCCATCCCACCCTGTACCGGGATGCCCTGGAAAAATTGGGGCTGCCTGCGGAGGAAACGGTATTTGTGGACGACGGGGTGGGCAATCTTCGGGGCGCTCAGGCAGCGGGAATCCAGCCTGTACTCATCACCGCAAAGCCCGGGGCGGCATCTTGCCCGCCCGGCATGGCCCAGATCAGCCGGATCTCTCAGCTGCCAGGGCTTTTGGAACAGGCAAACCACTGAGCAAATTTTCGGAAGGCCCCTCAGGGAAGCAGAACACTTGAAAATAGGATTTGGAGTGAACCTGGATGGAACAGACAACGTATCGGGATTATGTGAATATTCTGAAAGAAGAACTGGTGCCCGCCATGGGCTGCACCGAACCCATCGCCATCGCCTACGCAGCTGCCGTGGCCCGGGAAACCCTGGGCTGCCTGGCGGAGCGCATGGAAGTGGAAGCTAGCGGCAACATTATCAAAAACGTGAAAAGCGTCTTTGTGCCGGGCACCGGCGGCCTGCGGGGCATCCCCGCCGCAGCGGCAGCCGGCATGGCGGCGGGCGATCCCGCTTTGCAGCTGGAAGTCCTCTCCAGAATGGGGGAGCCGGAACAGCAGGCTACCCGGGAATATCTGGAGAAAACCCCCATTGACGTGACCTTGTCCAAGTCCCCCTTTGTGTTTGACATCATTCTGCGGGCATGGGCGGGAGAAGAATCCGCCCTGGTACGGATCGTCAACTACCACACCAACATTGTGCGCATTGAGAAAAACGGCCAGGTCCTCAAAGAGGTGGAAGCCCAGGCCGCTCAGGAAGAGGGGCTGACGGACAAATCTGTCCTCTCCGTGGAAGGAATTTTGGAATTTGTCCGGGAAGTGAACCTGGAAGACGTGGAAGAATGCATTGGCAGACAGATCCGCTACAACACCGCCATTGCAGAGGAAGGCCTTCGGGGCCACTATGGGGCCAACATCGGCCGGGTCCTGCTTTCCACTTACGGCAGCGACGTGAAAATCCGTGCCAAAGCCATGGCGGCTGCCGGTTCCGACGCCCGGATGAACGGCTGCGGCCTGCCTGTGGTCATCGTGTCCGGCAGCGGCAACCAGGGTCTCACCGCCTCCCTGCCGGTGATTGAGTATGCCAAGGAGCTGGGGGTTTCCCGGGAAACTCTGTACCGTGCCCTGCTGGTGTCCGATTTGATCACCATCCACCTGAAGTCGGAAATCGGCCGGCTCTCTGCCTACTGCGGCGCCGTCAGCGCAGGCTGCGGCAGCGGGGCGGGCATCGCCTACCTGTACGGCTGGAAAAAGGAACCCAAGGAGCTTCTCCGTGACGTGTCCCACACCATTGTCAACTCCCTGGCAGTGGTGTCCGGCATTGTCTGCGACGGGGCCAAGGCCTCCTGCGCCGCCAAGATTGCCTCCGCTGTGGACGCGGGCCTGCTGGGCTTTTACATGTATCGGGAAGGCCAGCAGTTCCGGGGCGGTGACGGCATCGTCTCCAAAGGCGTGGAGGAAACCATCCGGAATATCGGTCTCCTGGCTACCGAGGGCATGCGGGAAACTGACCGGGAAATTCTGGATATTATGACCACCCGCTGCTAAATTTTTTCTATTTTCGACTTTTTTCCCGCTTTGATCTCACGAAACTGTCTGAGGCCGCGTCTAACAAGTGAGATCCACACGCTACCGACCTTTCATGGGTCCCCAGTGTGCGATTCATTTTCACTCAAGGGGGAATCCTTTTGAAACAACCGGATCGACCATCTGTGCGCCGCACTTCCCGCTCCACCCGCAAACGGCGCACCTCTACCCGTCCGAATCAGTCTTTTCCCCTGCTTTTGGCAGCGTTTTTGGGAGTTTGCTGCGGATTGATCCTGCTGCTGGTACTGGTCTTAACGAAAACCGGCACCGCTGCCGGGAACAAAGACACCAGTTCCCTTTCCCATACCAGCACCCTTTCCCAATCTGACGACGTTTCTTCCCTGGCGGAGGGAACCTCCTCGGACCAAGAGCTTTTGGAATCCGAAGCCTCCCAGGTGTTTTCCATGGATGAGTACGCCATGGCACCGGCCAATTTGGAGGCATCCGAAGTCACCGGGGAACTTACCGAAGAAAAGGTTTTGGAACAGCTCAACTCCCTTCGGGAGGTGTTTCCCGACGGCGCCTATTGGAATCACATGGGCCTGGACCAGTGGGATGAATTCACCGTGACCGACACCCCCTGTGACCACGACGTCTACGGCGACACCTATTGCAACAGCCATTCCGGAGGAATTCAAGACCTGTTCCCCCAGTACACCCCCATGATTCAATGCCTGGGGTTTGCCTCCCTGCTCAGTGACCTGGTTTTCGGGGAGGACGCCCCTGTGGAGACCTTCACCGATATCTATCAGCTTCGGCCCGGAGACAGCGTCCGGCTGATCTGGACAGAGCACTCTTTCGACGTGCTCACGGTGGACGACACCGGCATTACCGTGGTGGAGTGCAACAAGGATTACGAGCATTGCCTGATTTCCTGGGACCGGTTTATCTCCTGGGAGGAATTGGCATACTACCAGGATGAGGTGGAGTGTATCACCCGTTATGGGGATTGATCCGTCACCCTGAAAAGGTGCCGTTCGCCGGGGGAAACGGCCCTTTTTCCCTGAGAAAATGCTGTGACCCTTCGCCTCGTTTTTTTGTACCATCCAAAGGGGGAATTCCAATGCATCCAGTTGACAAACAACCTTCTCACCGGAAATCCGGACCCAATTTGCCTCCGGGATCCGGATCCGCCTTACTGCTGGGTTTTTTCTGCGTGCTCTTGCTGGCCATGGTGGCTTTCCACTGGAGTCCGGCTGTTTGGGGAAAAACGCCCCAGGAATCGGAAAAGCCCTCTGGCTCCTCCCTTTCCAGCGCCATCACCGTAAGCTCCACTCCCAGCCCCAAGGCTACCCCTACGCCCTCTCCGGAGCCGGATCCCACCTCCTCGCCCCAGTCGGAAGTCGTGGAGGAACAGCCTTGGAACCTGCGTCTGGTCAACAAAACCCATTTGCTGCCGGAAACGTTTCAGGTAGAGCTTACCTCTGTGGAAGGAGGGCAATTTGACAGCCGGGCGGCCTCCAGCCTGGAAGCCATGCTCCAAGCTATGGAGGAGCAGGGTCTGTCCCCGGTGATCTGTTCCTCCTTCCGCACCTGGGAAGATCAGGACACCCTCCACCAGGAAAAGCTTCAAAGCTGCCTGGAGGAAGGTTACTCCCCGGAGGAAGCGGAAACGGAGGCTTCCCGGTGGGTGGTGCCTCCAGGCGCCAGCGAGCATCAGCTGGGACTGGCGGTGGACATTGTGGCCAGCGACTACCAGATTCTGGAGGAAACCCAGGAAAATACCCCGGAACAGCAGTGGCTTATGGCCCATTGCTGGGAATATGGGTTTATTCTCCGGTATCCCCAGGACAAGGTGGAAATCACCGGCGTGGGCTACGAGCCCTGGCATTACCGGTATGTGGGAACTCAGGCCGCCCGGGAGATCATGGAATCCCAGGTCTGCCTGGAAGAATATTTGGGAGAAACGTAAAACAGCATAAAAAGGCCGGCACCTTTGGGGTCCTCCCAAGATGCCGGTCTTCTCTTTTTCCGGGGCAGTGGGCCCCGAAACCTTTTCTTTCCATGCCTGTTGGACCGAAGCTTTTTCGCTCAGGCCAGGACGCTTCCCTCGGGGAATGCCTTGCGGAAAATAAACCGCACTACAGGTCCCGCAATCAACAGCTGATAGGGCAAGGCCATGATAAAGTTTCTGGGAATATTCCCCAGCCAGATCACGGGCACCATGCTCCAGGCCCCCGTGTGAACACAGGCTTCCACCGCACCGTACAGGGACATGATCAGCACCATGGGCACCACCATACAGCAGGATACCGCAATCACCGTCTTCAAGGGGCTGGTCACTCCGGGCTTTACCAGGAAACGGAAGGCAAATCCCTTGGCCAGCTTGGATACCACAAACCAGTCACAGCACATGGCAAACACATAGGCAATGGGGAATCCCAGCCAGGCTTCCTGTACCACTTGAAAGCTCAGCTTTCCCTGCTGCATGGCCACATTGTAAATGCTCATCCAGAGCACCATCACAAAACACATCAAAACCGTGTAAATCAAACTTTCTCTCTTATTCTTCGGCATAATGGCCCTCCTTCTCTCAAGTTCCATCCACTTTTTCCACTTATTAGTGTATCATACCCACCCCGCTGCAAATAAGGGCATTTTTGATTTTCAGCGTTCCTTCGTAGAGAATCTCAAGAATTCCTTTCCTTTTTCAGTGGGATTTCCCAGAAAACAAGATTCATTCTCGATTTTTATAAACTCCCTTTGGACAATCTACACAATTTTCTCCCGGCGCCCCTTTTTTCCCGGGGACGTGCACCCTTTCGGCCTGTCCGCATATCCTGGCAATGGAGGGTTTTCTCTCTCACTGGAAAATTTCACACATGAAGGAGAGGTTTTTCGCTTATGAATATCTATCGGCCCAATGACGGCCGCTGCGATCCTTGCCATCAGCCTCCCTGCTGCTGCCCGGTTCCCGGTCCCCAAGGCCCTCAGGGTCCCATGGGTCCCCAGGGCTTCCCCGGAAAAACCGGTGCCACAGGCCCCACCGGCCCCCAAGGGGTCCAAGGGCTCCAGGGTCCCCAAGGGCCACAAGGCCCCATGGGTCCCACCGGACCTCAAGGGGTTCAAGGACTCCAGGGACTTCCCGGAGTCACGGGCCCTGCCGGCCCCACCGGACCTACAGGACCCACAGGTGCCACTGGCGCTGCAGGCGCTACCGGAGCTACCGGAACTGCGGGAGCTACCGGCCCTGCCGGTCCCACCGGGCCCACGGGAGCTACTGGGGCTACCGGCGCAACGGGAGCCACCGGAGCGACAGGAGGAACTGGCGCAAACGGAACCGCTGCCACTGTGGAAGTGGGGACCGTTTCCACGGGCAATCCGGGCACGGATGCGGAAGTGAGCAACGCCGGCACCGCCCAAAACGCCATTTTGGATTTCACCATTCCTCAAGGCCCCACCGGACCTGCTGGTCCCACCGGGGCTACGGGACCTACGGGCCCCACCGGTCCCACAGGGCCTACCGGCGCTTCCGGGGCAACAGGCGCTACCGGACCCACCGGGCCCACCGGACCTACCGGCGCTTCCGGGGCAACGGGAGCTACCGGCCCCTCTGGCCCCACCGGGCCTACCGGCGCTTCCGGAGCAACGGGAGCTACTGGGCCCTCTGGTCCCACCGGACCTACCGGCGCTTCCGGGGCAACAGGAGCTACCGGGCCCACCGGGCCTACCGGAGCCACAGGGGCTACCGGCCCCACTGGTCCCACAGGACCCACCGGACCTACAGGACCCACTGGGCCTTCGGACTCCGACGTAGTAGCTGCCACCGACGGCACTTCCCAGACCACGGAAGCCGCCGTACTGCGCAGTGCCAGTCAGACTTCTTCTGCGGCCACACCGGTATCCTTTGCATCCACGCCGGTATCCATCGGTACGTCCATGGATCACCAGCCCGGCTCTTCGGAAATTACCATCAGCCGGCCCGGCGTGTACCAAGCGTCTTTCCACAGCACGGTCACCACGGACGCCGGTTCTTCCATTCCTGCCATCCTCACCATCAATTTGACCCTGGACGGCACCACCATCCCCGGTGCCTCCGCCACCCACACCTTTGCCTCCTCTGCGGAGGTTTCCACTCTGTCCTTCTCGGTGCCCTTCCAGGTGACTTCCACCCCGGCCATTTTGCAGGCGATCCCCTCTCAGACGGGATTCCCCTTTGTGAACTGCTCTTTGACCGTGGTCCGGCTGGGAGACGCCACCATATAACCCACACTTTTTTGGGGGAGGGTCCTTCGGGGCCCTTTCCGTACATTCGGCTCTCTGCCAGGAAATGGGGGACTTGTTTGATTACCATCAGCCTTTGCATGATCGTCAAAAACGAAGAGGACACCTTGCCCCGGTGCCTGGAATCCGTCCAGGGACTGGTGGAGGAGATCGTGATCGTGGACACGGGCAGCACCGACCGCACTCGGGAAGTGGCTCTGGCCTATACCGACAAGCTGTATGAATTCCCCTGGCGGGATGACTTTTCCGCCGCCCGGAACGCCTCCTTCTCCCAGGCCACCCAGCAATATTGCCTGTGGCTGGACGCCGATGACGTGATCGATCCGGAGGCTCGGGAAGGATTTCTGGAGCTGAAAGCCCTTTTGCCGCCTCAGACCGACGTGGTGATGCTCCCCTATCACACAGCCTTCGACGAGCAGGGCAGGCCCTCTTTTACCTATTACCGGGAACGGCTGATCCGCAGACTTTCGGGACTTTCCTGGCGGGGAGCCGTGCACGAGGCCATTGCTCCCGTGGGAAACGTGGTGTACTGGGAAAAAGCCGCGATTTCCCATCGAAAAACCCGTGCCGGGGATCCGGACCGAAACCTGCGGATTCTGGAGGGCCTTCTGGCCCAGGGGAAAGAGCTCTCTCCCCGGGAGCAGTTTTATTACGCCCGGGAGCTGGCCTCCCACGGACGGGATGAGGAAGCAGCTGAGCTTTGGGAAGAGTTTCTGGCCTCGGGAAAAGGCTGGGTGGAAAACGAGCTGGAAGCCTGCCGGGATTTAGCCCAGTGTTACCAGCGCCAGGGGAAACCAGAAGAGGCCCTCGGTGCCCTGACCCGAAGCCTTCGGTATGGCCCGCCTCGGGCAGAGGTGTGCTGCGATCTGGGAGAATGGTTTTTCCAGCGGGGAGATTATCCCACGGCGGCCTTCTGGTACGAGACCGCTCTGACCCGTCCCCGAGAGGACCGGTCAGGGGCCTTTGTGTCTCCGGACTGTTACGGGTATATTCCCCTGCTGCAGCTGTGCGTCTGCCAGTACCGGATGGGAAACCGCCAGCTGGCCCGGGAGTACAACAGAATGGCCGGCATGCTCAAGCCTGACAGTCCCGCCTATCTCTACAACGAACGTTTTTTCAGGGAGGAGCTGTAGCACGCTTTCGAAACAGGCTTTTCTTTCCAGAAAAATGGGCTCGCCTGAAGGGGCGGGCCTTGTTTTTTCTTCCCAAATGCGATAAGATAGAAATCGCGTGAAACCTGTCAATTCATTGGGAAGGAAGGTTGATTTTTATGATCCAACACATTGTCATGTTCAAATTCCTGGACTCCGCCCAGGGCAAGACCAAGGAGGAAAACCTCCGGAAAGCCAAAGCCCGCATGATGGCCCTCCGGGACCAGATCCCTCAGATCCAGGGGATGGAAGTCTACTTCGGGGCGGAAGGCTCTGCTCCCAGCAATTATGATTACATTCTGGTATCCCAGTTCCGGAACATGGAGGAGCTGGACGTGTATCAGAAACATCCTGCCCATGTGGCATTCGGCCAGTTTGTCAAGGAACTTCGGGAACCCGACGGCCGGGTCTGCATCGACTACGAGCTATGAGAGGGTCCGACCGCATCTCCTCTATGCTGGCTTCCCAGGAACTGCCTCACCTGGGAGCCACCCTGGCCTCGGTGCTGTTTTTGGCATGGCCGGCTATTGTGGAGCAGATCATGCTCACTTTGGTCCAGTATGTGGACACGGCCATGGTGGGCTCCCTGGGCTCCAACGCCACCGCTGCGGTGGGTCTGACCTCCAGCACCACCTGGCTCTTCAACGGTTTCTTCAACGCGGCCGCCGTGGGATTTTCCGTCCAGGTGGCCCAGCATCTGGGGGCCGGACGCCAGGAGGAAGCCAAAAAAGTCACCTGGCAGGCTCTGCAGTTTGTGGGGATCTTCGGGATCCTGATGGGCGCTGTGGCCTTTGGGTTGTCCTTCTATCTTCCCGCCATGCTGGGCGCCGATCCTGCCATCCGGCCTGACGCTTCTCTCTATTTCCGGATTATCGCCTGCGCCATGCCCTTCACTCTGGCCTCCAACATGTTCAGCGCCGTGATCCGCTGCGCCGGAGATACCCGCACCCCCATGATCCTCAACCTGATCATCAACGTGCTCAACGTGATTCTCAACACCCTGTTCATTTACGCTCCCCGCACCGTCTCTCTCTTCGGCAGGGAAGTCTTTGTGTGGGGCGCCGGTTGGGGCGTGGGTGGGGCAGCTTTTGCATCGGCCCTGTCCACGGCCTTTGTGGCCTGCATGTTCCTGGTGGTGCTCTTCCGGAAAAAATCCCCCATCCAGATCCGGCTGAGCCAGCGGTTTCCCTTTGAGCGCCGCTGCCTGTCCACCGCCTGGAAACTGGGATTGCCTGTGGCCTTGGAACGTTCCACCCTGTGCGTGGCACAGATTGTCATCACCGCGGTGATCACCGGTATTGGCACCGTGGCTGTGGCAGCCAACCATCTGGCGGTGACCGCCGAGTCCATCAGCTATCTGCCCGCTTCCGGCGTTGCGGTGGCCGGCACCACCTTGGTGGGGCAAGCCATCGGTGCCGGCCGGAAAGATCTGGCCCGGCGATTTGCCCGGATGGTCAGCTGGATGGGTGTGGTCATCATGACCTTCGGCGGGGCGGTGCTCTATTTCTTCGCCCCCCAGCTGATCCGGATCTTCTCCACCGATCCCCAGGTCATCGATCTGGGCAGTCAGGTGCTGCGGATCGTGGCCTTCGCGGAACCCCTGTTTGGGGCTTCCATCGTGGCATCCGGTACCCTGCGGGGCGCCGGAGACTCCCGGGGTCCCTTTTTCATCAGCCTTGCCACCATGTGGGGAGTGCGAATCACCCTATCCCTGCTGCTGGCCGGCCGAATGGGACTCATTGGTGTGTGGCTGGCTATGGCCGCCGAACTCTGCGCCCGGGGTCTGATCTTTATGATCCGCCTGTACCGGGGCAAATGGATGCACATCGACCTGTTCCAAAACCCCAAGGAACCCGCAAAAAACTCGTAAAAATGCTTTACAACCCAGTTTCCTTGTGCTAAAATAGATATGCTGTTTTCGGGAGAAAACGGCATACATGGGCCTGTAGCTCAGCTGGGAGAGCGTTCGGTTCGCATCCGAGAGGTCGAGAGTTCGAGTCTCTTCAGGTCCACCAGCAGCGTGACGCTGCATCCAATTCGCGAATCTCACTTTTGTGAGGTTCGCGAATTTTTTTCCCGCGTTTTAGGCTGGTTCCATATTCGGCGCCTATTTTGGAAACCTGCATCCCTTAGGCTTTTCTTTTGGCCCCTCCTATAGTATAATACAGACAAAGTTGGCATCTCCCTTCCAGCGCCGGAACAAGGGAACCGGTTCCCGCCCTGGAGGCGGATTTCCCCAGGTTTAGGGGAGGCAAATCCAGAAAAAGTCCAGTTGAAGGAGGAGTTCCAGATGAACGAAACAATTTTGCAAATTCTTTCCCAGGCCCAGGAAAACTGGCAGCCCCCGGAAGTTCCCGACGACATCCCCCAGGGGGACATGCCCGGGGATAAGGTTTGGATCGGGCCCCAGTCCATCCAGAAGGCCCAGGTGGCTTTCCGAGCCATGCTGCCCATGCTCCGGGAAGCTCTGGAAGCCAATCCCCACCGGAAGGCTGTCATTTCGGTTTCCGGCGGCAGCGGCGTGGGTAAAACCTGTGTCTCTGCCCTGCTCACCTACTATCTCAACCAGTTGGGTGTGGGAGCCTTCACCCTGTCCGGAGATAACTATCCCCTTCGGTACCCCCAGCTCAACGATGCGGAACGGACGCGGATCTTCCGGCTGGCCGGCGTACGGGGCATGGTGGCCCAGGGAGTGTACAATCAGGAACACGCCGCCATCCTCAAGGATCTGCAGCTGAAAGACTTGGACTGCGAACCCAAGGAATGTGAAACATACCCTTGGCTTTCCGCCTACCAGGCGGCTGGCCGGGAAGAGCTCTTCCAGTATCTGGGCACGGAGAAGGAGCAGGAATACGACAAGATTCAGGAGGTGCTCCGGCAGTTTAAGGAGGGTCAGGAGAAAATCTGGCTCAAGCGCATGGGCCGGGATGACACCGCCCTGTGGTTTGAGGAAAAGGACTTCTCTCAGATCTCCTTGGTGGTGCTGGAATGGACCCACGGCAATTCCGGAAAATTCCAGGGGGTGGATATTCCCATCCTCCTGTCCAGCACCCCCGCTGAAACCCGGGAATACCGTCTCTCCCGGGGACGGGACGCCAACGCGGACACGGCCTTTATCACCATGGTTCTGGAGCTGGAACAGAAAAAACTGGAAGACCGGGCCGGCGCTGCCAAGGTGATCGTCTCCAAGTCCTGTGACCAACTGACCTATGAAGAGTACAAGCAGCAGATGGCTGCCAACAGGTGATTGCCATGAAACAGAATCTCTCTTACGGACCCATGCTCAATGCCTACCCAGACAGCCTGGGAGGTGCCCTTTCCGATGGCGTGCGCTTTCTCCAGGATCCCCGGGTAAAAGGGGCCTTTTCCTCCTTCTACATTCTCCCCAGCCTCTTTCACACCGACCTGGACCGGGGGTTCTCCGTGCAGGATTACGGCATTAACGGGGAAATCGCCACAGAGGAGGACCTGCAGGCTCTCCAGGATTTGGGCATCGACCTGAAACTTGACTTTATCCTCAACCACCTTTCCGTGCTGTCTCCCCAGTTCCAGGACCTGCTGGCAAAAGGGGACGCTTCTCCCTACAAAGACTTTTTCATCGATTGGAACAAGTTCTGGGAAGGCTGTGGGGAGCTGAACGAAGAAGGGGTGCTGGTTCCCCGGGAAGAGTACATCCGGGACATGTTCTTCCGGAAACCCGGTTTGCCGGTGCTGGTGGTAGAGTTCGCAGACGGCACCCGCCGCCCCTATTGGAACACCTTCTACCAGCAGGTGGACGTGGACGAGACGGGGAAAAAGCATTATCTGGGACAGATGGATCTGAACATCAAATCCCCCTTGGTGTTGGAGTTTTACCGGCAGACCCTCCAGACCCTCTCCGGCTACGGGGCGAAAATTGTTCGGTTGGACGCTTTCGCCTACGCTCCCAAGGAAGTGGGCGCCAAGAATTTCCTCAACGATCCCGGTACCTGGGACTTCCTCCAGCAGATCACCGACATGGCTCAGCCTTACGGTGTGGCCCTGCTGCCGGAAATTCACGCCAGCTATCAGGAAGGCACCTACCGGACCATTGCCCAAAAGGGCTACATGGTCTACGATTTCTTCCTGCCTGGCCTGGTGCTGGACGCTTTTGAACAGAAGTCCGGAGAAACCCTGGCCTCCTGGGCCAATGAGATCCTGGACCGGCACATGGGCACCGTGAATATGTTGGGATGCCACGACGGAATCCCCCTGCTGGATCTGAAAGGCCTGCTGCCGGAAGAACGGATTCAGGGGCTGATCGACACCCTGGTGAAACGGGGCGGCTTTGTCAAGGACCTCCATGGAGCCAAGAATGTGTATTATCAGGTGAACGCCACTTACTACAGCGCCCTGGGAGAGGACGACCGGCGGATGCTGCTGGCTCGGGCCATCCAGCTGTTTATGCCCGGGAAACCCCAGGTGTGGTACTTAGATCTGTTCGCCGGGAAGAACGACTACGCCGCTATGGAACGGGCAGGCGCCGGCGGCCACAAGGAAATCAACCGGACCAACCTTTCCCCCGAAGCCGTCAACGTCAAGCTGGACCTGCCTGTGGTGCGGGACCAGCTCCGGCTGCTGAAAATGCGGGCCTCCTACCCGGTGTTTGCTCAGGACGCCTCCATTTCCGTAAGCTGGGAGGGTTCCCAAATCCGCTTTGCCTGGGACCATCAGGGCCAAAAAGCCACCCTGGTGGGCGATCTCTCCAACAGCGCCTTTACCGTCCAAATTGTGGACCAGGCCACCGGGGACATCCTGTTCCAGATGGAGCAATAACTTTCTTTTCCCACGTAAAAAACGCACTCCAAACGGGGTGCGTTTTTCTGTTGCGCTGTTTTCTTTTCTAAACCTTTTCCTGGGGGGTCCCTGTAACAGTTGGGCTCCTTCTCCAAAGCCTCAGCCTGTGGAAATCTTCCCCTCCCGCATTCGGCAGTTTTCCCCAGCCAAGGAAAAAATGGTGGAAAACTGGACCCAAGACAAGGGCTCTTCCAGGCTTCGGACCTTTCCGAAAAGGCGATTTCCCGCCGGAGGTTACAGTTCTTCCAGGGAGGGAATGGAGGACTGGGCCCCTGGCCGGGCCACCACAAGATCCGCCACCCGGGAGGCAAACCGGGCCGCTTCCTCCAGGTCCTTACCCTGAGACAGGGCCGCCGCCAAGGCGCCCACATAGCTGTCCCCCGCTGCGGTGGTATCCACCACCTGGACGGTCTCGTCCGCCGCCAGGTAGGTTTCCCGGCCGTCCTCTCTCAGCAGGTAGGAACCCTTTCCTCCCAGGGTCACCAGCACGTTTTTAACCCCTCTTTCCTGGAGGGAACGGGCGTCCTCCCGAAGATGGTCCGGACAGTAGGGACGGCCCGTCAAAATGGACAATTCCGTCTCGTTGGGCTTGATTAGCTCCAGACAGCCAAAAAGCTCCTCCGGCAGGTTGGGCACCGCCGGAGCCGGATCCAGAATCACCCGTTTTCCCAGGGCCTTGGCTTCCCGAGCCGCATATACCACCGTTTCCAGGGGAATCTCCAGCTGGAGCACTACCAGGTCACTGGCTTCCAGCAGATCCCGGTTTGCCGCCACATACTCCGGGGTCACCTGGGCATTGGCTCCGGGCAGCACGATGATGCTGTTGTCTCCCTGGGGGGTCACCCCAATTACCGCCATTCCTGTGGCAGTGTCCGTCCGGCACTGAATCCGGGACACATCCACCCCCACGTCAGCCAGATTCCCACAAAGCCGCTTCCCTTGGGAATCCGCTCCTACGGCTCCCAGCATGGCGGCCCGGCCTCCCAGCTTTCCCATGGCATAGGCCTGGTTGGCCCCCTTGCCACCGGGCACCAACTCCAACCCCTGGGCCAGCACCGTCTCCCCCACCTGGGGCATGTGAGACAGGTGAGTCACATGGTCCATGTTCAAGCTGCCGATCACCAACAAATTTCCTTTCACCGGGATTCCCCCTTTACTTCCAAATCGCCATACAGGCAATGGCTGCCCTCCTGGACGGCAAACCCAATGCAGCCCCGTTCCAAGGGTTTTTCCAGGTCTTCCCACTCCAGTAAAACCTCTTCTCCCAGGGCAAGGGTCAGCCGGTTTCCCTTCACGGTAAAGGTCAGCCGGTATTCCCGATCCCTCTGCCAGGGGAATTCCCGCTGGGCAAACACTCGATACCCCTTATGGTTTTTCACCAGGGCCACCTTGCCCTCTCCGAAAAATCCGGCTCCGTAACTGCGCATAGCCCCCTGAACCCGGGCCAGCAGCAGGTGAATTTCTCCGGTCTGGGGACGCAGGGTGCAGGTGACGGAAAGGTCCTCCCACCCGTGATGGCCGGTGTACGTCTCTCCAAAATCCCCGCAGGACAGGCTCATCCAGGGCCCGTCCAGATAGGTGTGGCCCTTGAGCCGGCCAAACTGAGGCACCTCCCGATGGAGCCCGGTCCAGCAGTCCAGCTCCAGCTGAGAAAAGTCCACCCGGTAATCAGGAACCCCTTTCAGGGTAAGATCGTCCAGGTAAGCGGTCAGGTCCCCTTGGGCAAAGCCGCCTGCTCTGCCCAGGAGGATCACCCCCACCTCCTGGATCCAACCGGTCTGGCCCCCCGGCAAATCCAGGGTGAGCCGGTGCCAGACGCCGTCTGCCTCTACGGGTTCTCCCCGAAGAATTTCCCCGGTGGCCCCGTTTTTGGCGTAAATTCTGGCGGACACCGCCATTCCCGGCGTGGGGATCGGCAGCAGACTCAGGCTGACCCGCTGGCCCGGATACACCAGAGGCGCGAAAAAGGGATCGTATCGGGAATCGCTGAAGTCCTGGGAGGAGTAGTACGTCTGCTTGTAGAAAAAGTTTTCCTCTCCCGACTGTGCCCCGGCCACCGTAAGCTTTAAAGAGCGCTTTCCGGAATAGGCTTGCTCCTCCGTGTTGCGAATGTGGCACAGCCCCGAGGACCGGCTCCGAATGGCGTGGGTGCTGCCGGGGTATTCAAAGTGACAGGTTTCCAGGCCCGCGTCCAGGATCTGGTTCCAGGGGGCGGGAGGTGTTTCTCCCGATAGCCGGTAGGCCATCTTGGCAAAATACCCGGCCCCGTAAGGCAGGTCCATGGCATTCAGAGAGGGAAGCACCCCGGAACAGGCCAAAAAGTCATTGATGGGCGCCCGCCACTTGCCGTAGTCGATGCCCGGCAGTCCACAGTGAACGCCCATAATGCACCCCACATTGCCCACATTGCAGTCGGTGTCCCAGCCGCACATGTTGCAGATGCACAGGGTTCTGGTGAAATCTCCTCCGCCATACAGAAGGGAAAGGATCATCACCGCCGCGTTGGGGATAATGTGGCAGTTGCCGGGGTATTTGTGGTAGCCGAATTCCCGGTCCACATATTGGAAACACTCCCGCCAGTTGTCAGGATGCTCCCGGTAAAATTCCGTCACTGCCCGGACGACCCGGGCGTACTCGCAATCTTGGGGCAGATGGGAAAGGGCCCCCTCCAGCACCCGCTCCAGGTCCGGTTCCACAAACGCCAGGCTGATGCAACAGGCCACAAACACGCCGCCCCAAACCCCGTTTCCTCCGTGGGTGACGCTGGCCGCCTCTTTGGCCAGCCGGGCCGCTTGCTCCGGATTCCCGGGAGACACCAGCCCCCAGGGATCGATGAAAATCTGTCCGCCGATCTGCTCGGCCATGGTGGACCCGTTTTGCTCCACGCTGCCGCTGCGGGGAGCGGGAATGCCCGCCCGCAGGTTCAGGTAGGCGGTGTGCTCTGTGGAAACCCCGTAACCCCCCCACCAGAAGAATCCGTGTTCAAAGGGGGCGTAGTTGAGCAGGGCTTCCGCCACATCCTGAGCGGAAAAATCCTCCAGAGCCCCGCAGTCCTCCAGGGCCCGGATAAAGAAAACCGGTCCATTGCTGTCGTCATCGGCGGCAAAGTTCTTGTAGGAGACAGGATAGTCCCAAAGCTCTCCAAAGACTTCCTGAATGTGCTGGTAGGTCCAGCCCTCAATGGCCGCCCCCAACCGGATGCCGATGACCTTTCCCAGCCATCCGGCGTAAATTTTTTCTATGGCATGTTCTGGCAATCCCATGATGATTCCTCCCTTAGCCGGCAATTTCCGGCCGTCTATTGGGATGGTACCACGCCCTGGGAAGAATGTCAAAGTGTTTTCGTGTGGGAAGGCTCACTCCTCCACCAACCACAGTTGGCCCGACTGGGGAGCCAGGTCCGGAAGGAAAACGCCTTCTCCCTGGGGAAACAAAATTTGCCCCGCCCGCCGGGTGGACCCGCCATAGGGTTTCTCGTCACTGGAAAGGAGCAGCCGCAAGGCAGTGGCGCCGGGAATTTCCAGGGTGTATGACTGGGGAGGCGTGTCCGAAAAACAGAAAACCGCCACCACCCGCTGTCCCGGAGCCCTTCGCTCAAAGGCATACACGCATCCAGGCCCCTGCTGGCAATCCAACCACTGGAACCCTTCCCGGTCATAGTCCCGCTGCCACAGGGCACGGGTATCCAGGTAGATCCTGTTCAGATCCCGTATAAAGTGGTAGAACCCGTCGTGGATGGGAAACTTTCGCAGCTCCCAGTCCTGCTGCCGCTTTTCGTCCCACTCCCGAAGCTGACCCAGCTCGAAGCCCATAAAGTTCAGTTTTTTCCCGGGATGGGCCATCATATACAAGTACAGGGCCCTGGCCTGGGGAAATTTTCCCTCATACGCCCCGTCCATCTTCTGTACCACCGTGGCTTTTCCGTGAACCACTTCGTCGTGGGACAGCGGCAACAGGTACCGCTCCTTGTAAAAGTACTCCATGGAAAAGGTCAGCTGGTGGTATTTTTCCCGCCGCTGCTGGGGTGGGGATTGAAAATAGGTGAGGGTGTCGTGCATCCACCCGATGTCCCACTTGTAGTCAAAACCCAGGCCCCCTTCCTGGGAAGGTGCTGTCACCCCAGGCCAGGCGGTGGAATCCTCCGCCGCCAGAATGGCCGTGGGATGCAGCCGCTTCAGTCCCCGGTTCATTTCCCGGAGAAACTGGATCCCATTCTGGTTTTCTCCCCGGGCCGGATCCCCCTGCCAGTAAATGAGCCGGCTGACCGCGTCCATGCGCAGGCCGTCAAAGTGAAATTCCTCCAGCCAGTAATGGGCGGCGGACTGGAGAAAACTGCGCACCTCCCCTCGGGAGTGCATGAAGTTGCAGCTTCCCCATTCGCTGCGGCCCACATCCCTGTGAGGATATTCATACAAAGGGGTGCCGTCGTAATTCCACAGGGCATAGTCGTCCACCGCGAAATGAACCGGCACAAAGTCCAACAACACCCCCAGACCCGCCCGGTGACACCGGTCCACAAACTGTTTCAACTGCCGCGGCGTGCCATAGCGGGAGGTGGGACTGAAAAATCCCGTATTTTGGTAGCCCCAGGACTCGTCCGAGGGATGCTCGCTGAGGGGCAAAAATTCCAGATAATTGCACCCCAGCTCCTGCACATAGGGAATCAAACGGTCCCCCAGCTGGTCCCAGTCGTACCAATCGTCGGGCTGAGGGCCGGGCTTTTGCCAGGAACCCCCATGGATTTCGTAAATGTGCAGGGGTTTTTCCTCCCGGGTGTTCCGCGACCGCATCCAGGCCTCGTCTCCAAACAGGTACTCCTGCTCCGGTCCGCACAGGACAGTGGCGTTGTGGGGACGCTTTTCCATGAAAAACCCGTAGGGGTCACAGTGGTCCAAAAAAGTGCCGTCCCGACGCCAGATCCTGTATTTGTACCGCTGCCCGGGTTGGGCGTTGGAGGAAAAGATCTCCCAGAAATTTCCGTCCCGCACCCGTTCCATGGGACGCTCCTGCCATTGGTCCCACTCCGCCAAAAGGGATACCTTGTCCGCGCTGGGGGCAAACGTGCGAAAGACTGTTCCCCCCTGGCTCCAATGGGCGCCCAAATCGGTATAGGCGTCAAAACAGGTTCCCGTGTAAAAGCTGTACAGATCCATGAGATGCTCCTTTCTCCCGCCCCCGGTCCCTGTGACCAGGGGATTTTCTAGACATGGGTCGGTTTTTCTGCTACAATCGATTATACCGGCCGGATGGAGTTTGCCGCCACCGGCGATTTTCGGAAAAAGTTGCTTAAGCGACCCTTTTCTCAAAGGGTCGGGGAAGGAGAATCCATGGACTTACGGGTGGAAAAAACAGAACGGGCCATTCGCAGCGCCTTTCTGGAGCTGCGGGCCAAGAAACCCCTGGAAAAGCTCACCGTCAAAGAACTGTGCCAAAAGGCGGAAATCCACAAATCCACCTTTTATGACCACTATGAGGACTTGTACGCCCTTTCCGACGCCCTGGAAAATCAGGTGCTGTCTTCGGTGCTGGAAAGCTTGAACCATCCGGAAAACCTGTTTGAACAGCCCGAGGCCTTTACCCGAGATCTGTATTTGGCCTACAGCTCCCAGAACGCCTTGATTCGAGTGTTGTTTTCCGGCAGCCGCAGTGGCAACCTGGCAGCCAAAATTCACCGGAGCATCAAGGAGGTGGCCTTTGCCGAGCGGCCCGAACTCCGCAGCGATCCCCAGGCAAACATCCTTCTGAGCTTTGCCATCTACGGGGGCTATTACGCCTACGAAGAAAATCAGGAGTATGGCGTGGAACAGGTGGCCACCGTGGTGGGCAAGGTCAGCCGAGATGTCATCCCACGAATTTAAAAAGAATTTTACCTGAAAACGCCGGTAGAATCCCTTCTCATTTTGGGAAAATTGTGGTATACTGTGCCCATAGAATGCCTTCCGCACCGGGCGGAGGGCCAATTTGACGGGAGGTATGGTTCTATGGATTATTTGGGAAAGAACATCCCCAAGCTGGGATTCGGCCTGATGCGCCTGCCCATGCTGGGAGAAGAAGTGGACATCGAACAGACCAAGGAAATGGTGGACAAGTTCCTGCAAGCAGGCTTCACCTATTTTGACACGGCCTATGGCTATCTGGGAGGCAAATCTGAGGAAGCAGTGAAAACCGCCCTGGTGGACCGGTATCCCCGGGAAAGCTTCCAGCTGGCCACCAAGCTGCCTGCCTGGGCAGGGCCTCAGACCGCCGAGGAAGCCAAGGAAATGCTCCAAACCTCCCTGCGCCGCACCGGGGCCGGGTATTTTGACTTCTACCTGCTCCACAATTGCGGGGACGAGCGCACCCAGGCTTTTGACCGGTTCGGCATCTGGGATTATGCACTGGAGCAGCGGGAAAAGGGCATTCTAAAGCATGTGGGCTTCTCTTTCCACGACAAGGCCGACGTGCTGGACGAGCTCTTGACCAAGCATCCGGAAATGGAATTCGTCCAGCTGCAAATCAACTACGCCGACTGGGAAGACGACTCGGTTCAGTCCCGGAAGTGTTACGAAGTGGCCCGGAAACACAACAAGCCCGTGATCATCATGGAACCTGTCAAGGGCGGTCTTTTGGCCAATCCTCCGGAGCCGGTGGCAAAACTGCTTCAGGACTTTAACCCCAACGCCGACCTGCCTTCCTGGGCTCTGCGGTTTGCCGCTTCCCTGGACGGGCTGATCACCGTGCTTTCGGGCATGTCCACCTTGCAGCAGATGGAGGACAACCTGAAAACCATGTCCGGGTTTGCTCCCCTCTCCCCTCAGGAGCTGGAAGTCATTGGGAAAGCCCGGGAAGCCCTGGCGGCCATTCCCAGCATCCCCTGCACCAGCTGTCAGTACTGCCGGAAGGGCTGCCCCCAGAACATTCCCATTCCCAATGTGTTCGGGGCTGTGAACCTGGACCGGATTTACGGAAACAACGAGCGGGCTCGGAGCAGCTACAGCTTCGCGGTCCGGGGCAAGGGCAAGGCCAGCGACTGCATCCAGTGCGGCCAGTGCGAGTCCGTATGTCCCCAGCATATTTCCATCATTGAAGAACTGCAAAAGGCGGCGGCTACCTTGGAATAATCCCTTTCCAAGGGAAACCCCAACCCCACACCAGAAAGACCAGCACCCTTTTGGGAAAAATCCCAAGGGCGCCGGTCTTTTTTGCCTCTTTCCTAACCTGGATCAACGTTTCCCCTGGGGATCAGTGAAACAGGGACACCGTCACAAACAGCCCCGACAACAGGGAGGACACCAGAGACACCACTGTGATCTGGGTGTTGAGGGAGGGACCAGCCGTATCCTTGAAGGGATCCCCCACCGTGTCGCCGATAACCGCGGCTTTGTGGGCGCTGCTGCCCCTGCCCCCTTCCGCTCCGGCTTCGATGGTCTTTTTCGTGTTGTCCCACAGGCCACCCGCGTTGGACATGAACAATGCCAGCAGCAGGCCACTGACAATATTCCCCAGCAAGAACCCTCCAATGGCTCTGGGACCTCCAATGAGCCCCACCGCCACGGTGGACAGAATGCTCATGAGCCCGGCAGGGATCAATTCCCGCAGGGCCCCGGTGGTGGCAATATCGATGCACCGGTCATACTGAGGCCGCACCCCGGGTTTTCCTTCCCGAAGGCCGGGGATGGTGTCAAATTGCCGGTGAATCTCCCCCACCATCCGCTGGGCGTTTTTATCTACCCCCAGGATCAGCAGGGCGGAAAACACCGCCGGCACCGCCGCTCCCACCAGCACTCCGAAAAATACCGTGGGAGACATGATGTCAAATCCGGTCAAGGGTTCCCTGCCGACAGCCGCCAAAGCGGTGTTGGCCTCTGCCAGAAAAGCCCCCAGCAGGGAAATTACCGTCAGCCCAGCGGCGCTGATGGAAAAACCTTTGGTCACCGCTTTCACCGTGTTTCCGGCGCTGTCCAGCTGATCGGCGATCCGGATGGTCTCTTCCCCCAAACCGCCCATTTCCGCCAGGCCCCGGGCATTGTCCACAATGGGACCATAGGCGTCGTTGGAGATGATCATTCCCACAATGGAGAGCATCCCCACTGCGGACATGGAAATGCCAAACACCGCGTAGCCTTCTCCCATGGGAGCACAGAGCTCATAAGCCGCCAGAGCAGACACGGCAATGCCCACCATGGCGGGCAGAGCGGAAAGAAACCCGTAGGACACGCCGGACAGCACCGTAAAAGCAGGACCTGAGGCAGAGGCTCGGGCCACCTTTTTCACAATGGGCTTGGAATCATCGGTAAAGTAGTCGGTGGTCACTCCGATGATCACCCCCACCAACAGTCCCACCGCCGCAGCGCCCCAGATCCGCCAGGAAAATCCAGGCAGCAGGGCAGTGGCTCCGGCGGTGAGCAACAGGTAAATGAGGGTGGTCACATAAGTAGAGGAATTCAGCGCCCGGGTGGGATCTCCTTTCTTGCCCACCCGGGCAGTGGCAATTCCCAGCAGAGAGGCCAACAACCCCAAAGCTCCATAGCAGAACACCATGGACATGGTGTGGTAAGGCCCGGACAGAGACTGGGCAATCACCAGGGCGGACACCATGGCCGCCACATTGGAGTCAAATAGGTCCGCCCCCATGCCGGCCACATCCCCTACATTGTCCCCCACGTTGTCGGCGATCACCGCCGGATTCCGGGGATCGTCTTCGGGAATGCCCAATTCCACTTTCCCTGTAAGGTCCGCGGACACGTCGGCTGTCTTGGTGAAAATCCCTCCCCCTGCCTTGGCAAACAACGCCAGGGAGCTGGCTCCAAAGGAAAATCCCAGCAGGATGGTGGAATCCCCCGTGAGCCAAAGCACTCCGGCCACCCCCAGCAGGGAGGCCCCCACCACCAGCAGGCCCATCACCGCGCCCCCTCGGAACCCGATGAGAAAAGCAGGCTTGAGCCCTCTTTGGGCCGCTTCCGCCGTGCGGCTGTTGGACAAGGTTGCCACCAGGATCCCGATCTTTCCCGCCACCGCCGAAAGAAGGGTCCCTCCCAGGTAAGAAAGGGCCATGGCCACATTGTCCCAGGGATTCCCCTGCCACACAGGGGACGGCATCAGCAACAGGATCACCAGGGCAGCCACCCCGGCAAATTTTCCCAGGATCCGATACTCCCTGGCCAAAAAAGTATCGGCTCCCTGTTTGATCAGCCGGGACACCTGCCGGATTCTGGGGTTGCAGGTTTTTTGCCGTTTCACCCACAGGTACAGATAGGCGGCAAAGGCAAAGGCCAGGGCAACGCAGAGAAACGAGAGCCCGTAAAACAGGGAAAGCTGGCTTTCTTCCACGAAACATCACCACTCCTTCCAAAAAGGGGGCAATTCTCCCAGGGGCTTTCCCGGCAAAGAAAAGCCGGACGAAGACTTTGCCCTTTTTTCCACGATACAGTATATTCGGGAGAAAGGGCAAATGTCCCCGGTCCGGTGATGAAAAAAAGAGCGGGAATTCCCGCCCTTTTCACGATTTTTCCAGAACCTCTTCCAGCCGGGCTCTGGCCTCCTGCAGACTGGCTTCGTCGGGCAGGATCACATAGAGCTCCTGTCCCGGCATGGACCAGGTTTCCCGGTAGGCGCTTTGGCCGCTGGCGGTATAGGTCTCAATCTTCCAGTCCCCTGCCAGGGAAGGCGCCAGGGAGAGGATCTGGTCCTCCGGCAGATTGGTCTCAAAGTTTCCCTCCACCGCCTGAAGCACCGAGGGGAAATTCCACAGCAAAGCCGGGGACGCGGCCTTTTCCACCACCGCCCGGATCACTTCCATCTGGTTTTTCGCCCGCTGGTAGTCCCCCTCGGGAAAGCTCATCCGCTCCCGGGCAAAGGCCAGAGCCTCGATCCCAGTCAGCTGGTTGTACCCCTCCTGGTAGGTGCAGATATTTTCCACGGTAAAGGTCCGGTCGGAATACACCGACACCCCTCCCAGGGCATCGATAATGTCCACAAATCCGGTAAAATTCATCCGCAGGTAGTAGTCGATTTCCACTCCGTACAGTTCTTCCAGGGCTTCCACCGAGGTTTCCACCCCGTAGAGCCCCGTGTGGGCCAGCTTGTCCTTGTCTTCGCCTGTTCTCTCAAAGGAAACGTAAAAGTCCCGGGGCGTGGCCAGAAGAAACAGTTCCTTCTCCGGCACATTGACCGCCGCCAAAATATTCACATCGCTGCGGGACCGGGTGGAAATATCCCCAAAGGTGTCGCTGCCGCTCAGGTACAGGAGAAACCGCTGGGGCGTCCCTTCCGGCGCAGGCAGGGATTCCACCGCTTCCTGGGAAATCCGGATGCCTCCCAGACTCCGCATACCCTCTTGGGTCCACTCATAGCCCCTGGCGTCTCCCAGGCTTTTCTGATACCCCTCCTCCAACAGCACCGCCTGGCATTCCCCCTGTCTGAGGGCGTCCGCCAAGGCAAACGCCGTGGGATAGTCTTGGACTTCCGGAAGCCGGCCCAAGGTCTCCTCCAGCCGGGCCACCGTTTCCTCCCGGTCCTCTCCCTGGGTCACTCCGTACCGGTAATCCACCGTATCCGAAAGGGTTTGGGCCGGATCCTCCTGCAGTACATAGACCTGAACTTCCCGCTGGGCAGGCCCCGCTTCCGTGACCTGTTCCAGGGTTCGCCTGGCTTGGTTGTAATAGGAAAGCCCCAAGGCCACCACGACCAGCAGGATCAAGGCCACCAGGCCTCCTCCCAGGAGCAGACCCTTTTTCACCGACGATTTCACCAGCTTATCCCTCCTTGTTCTGTGTGGGTTCCTCCCCGTAAACGGATGGAGTCAGGAAGATAGGGCGCAGGGTCAGTTTTTGCAGCTGTTCCCGGATACGCCGCTGTTTTTCCGCCGCTTCCGCCCCGTTGACATCCAGAGAGGCAGCCCGGCTGTAATAGTTGCCCCCGTGCCGGTGGTGGAACCCGTCGAATCCTGCCAAATAGGCTTCCCGGACTCCGCAGCGCTCCAGCAGCTTCAGGAGCATGAGCCCGGCGTTGTCGGACACCATGGGATCTTGATTCAGATACCGGTCATAGTCCACCCAAAGGCAATCTGCCCCGGGAAAGGGGCTCAGGTTGGAAGTGAGGATCAGCCGTACCCCTTCCAGGGAACGTACCTCCCGGCCGATGATGTCCAGGCGCTTGTGGTTGCTGACGAAACAGGCTTCCACCTGAAATTTGGGGTCCGCAAAGTTCACCGCCACCACAAAGGGATGTTCCTTCCGGAGAAAGGTCAAAATCTCCTGCTGCCGGGTCCTCAGGCTCTGTCCCGGGGCCAGGACCAGCACCTTCCGGTTTCGGACCAAACCTCGCAAGGTTTCCACCGCCGCTCCGTCTTCCAGGTGACGGCTCTGGTATTGGGCGTAGAGCCGGTGAATCCTCTCCCGGTCGAATTCCACCCGGGCATCTCGGGGAATGGATTGGAGAATCTTCTCGATGTCCTGCATGGTCAAAGTCTGTTTGTTCAGCAGGTAAGCCGCGTAATTGGGATGGCAGGCGTGAACCGCCGCAATGTGGTAGGCCATGGTGTATCCCCATTCGTACTCCCGCCTGAGAAAGGCGATGTACTCATCGTAGATATCCATCACCAAGGCCACCTGGTACCGGGACTGGATATTGCGGTTGATATACCGGGTGATCAGCTCTGTGGGCAGATTTCCCGCCCCTCGGCCCATGCCGTATACCGAGGAGTCCAGGATCACGTCCCGCTTGGTCTGGATGGAGGCGATGGTTTGGGCGTTGGAGAAAGCCAGCTGTAAATTATTGTGGCCGTGAAACCCCAGACGGATCCCCGGGGCCATGTTTTCGTCGATGAGATGAAACTGCCGGGACACCTGGTTTCGATACATGCTTCCCAGGGTGTCCACAATATAAAAGGCAAAGGGGGACAGAGAGTTGACCCGTTCCACCAGCCGGAGCAGGTCCAAATCCCTGTAAAATGCTGTGCCCACCGGCTGCAAAAACACACGATATCCCCGCTGCTGGATCTCTCTTGCCCAGCAGATGGCCCGTTCCGTGTCCTCCCGGTGGAAGGTCAGGCGGATCCCCTCCAGACCTCCCTCCTGCCGGAGGGGCAATTGGTCCGGGGAAATCTCCCCTTCTCCCATGGCGATCATGGCCACGAACATGGCCTGTCTTCCCCTCTGGGGCAGCAGGGGCTCTATCTGCCGGGGATCGGAAAACAGGGAACAGTCCTCTCCCCGGGGAGCACTGGTCAGAAATCCGCACTCCACAATGTCGATGCCCGCTCCGTTGAGCTTTTCCAGAATGGACCCTATGGCCTGTTTTCCAAACTCCCAGTTGTTTACATACCCTCCATCCCGCAGGGTACAGTCCAACACCTGTACGGCCATGTTACACTTCCCCCTTACTGAGCTTTTCCCGGAGCACTCCCCGGACATATTCCAAATCCTTGGGTGTGTCCACAGACAGGGTTCTGGCCTCCACGGGAATCATCCGCAAAGGCTTTCCGTGCTCAATAAACCGCAGCTCGTTCACATCCTCAATGGCCTCCAAGGGACCCCGGGGAGTCCGGTCAAAAAATTCCAGGGCTTCCAGGGTATAGGCCAGCACTCCCAGGTGTTTGTAAAACTGGAACTGGACGCTCCCTTTGGGATGGGGAATAGGGCTTCGGGAGAAAAACAGGGCGTTTCCCTCCTTGCTGGCCACCACCTTGATGTTGGTCTCGTCCACCGCCTCCACTGGAGAATGGATGGGCGCCATCAGGTTGGCCGCAAAAAAGCCTTCCAGGCTTTGGGGAATCACCTGATCCACCACCCGGGGATCGATGAGAGGCTCGTCCCCGTTGACGCAGACAAACAAGTCCGCTTCCAGGGAACGGGCCACCTGGTATACCCGCTGGGTGCTGGTGGTACATTGGGGAGAAGTGAGCTTACAGGGAATCTGGTACTGGTGACAGGTCTCCATGACGGCCTGGTGGTCCGTGGCCACCCAAACCTGCTGCAGCTTCCGGGACTTGATCACCTGATGGTACACCCACCAGATCATGGGACGGCCGCATAGGTCTGCCAAGGGTTTTCCCTTGAACCGGGTGGAATCGTATCGGGCTGGGATGATGGCTGCTGTGCGCATGGTTTATCCTCCTTTTCCTTTCCAGAACTTGCTTAGGGCCCGGAGAGGCCGGGTCACTTTCCAGCTGGTGGAGTTTTCATAGAGCTGGGCTACCCGCCTGGCTTCCGCTTCCAGATCTTTTTGGGAGTACTTTCCCCCGGAGGGAGGCGCCCCTTTGCCGGCCGCTTTTGACGGGGCAGATTTCCGGCTCCGCTCTTTTTTGTAGAGGTTCCAGTTTTCCAGGATCCGCTGGGACCAGAAAGCCAGCACCTGGCCATCCACCACCTCAAAGCCCTCAGGCGCAGGAAGATCCCCCCGCTTGCAGCAATTTTCCCCGTCGTGGAGGTCATAACACAGGACACTAGGCAGGTGGACGGTGATCTCATTTCCCAGTACCTGACGGCGCCCATTGGGCCGCAGGCCAAACCGGGTGATGAGAAAATCTCGAAGCCGCTCTCCCAAGGGGAGATAGGCCCGGTTGTAGATGTGGTCCCGCTCATAGGAATCCAGCAGGGCGCGGATCACATAGTGGCGGGGCAGGGCCCCAAAGCACAGGGTGGAAAGACTCTCCTGGGTCTCAAACCCGAAAAACACCTGTTCCATCCGCCGTCCCTTGAGCAGCAGCTGGGGACGGGCTTCTGGGGCAAGGACAATGCCGCCGCCCTCCCACAGGGCCAGCAGGGACAGGTACTCCTCCACATAGTGCCAGTGGCCTTTCTGGGCCGCCTCTCGAACGCAGGGAGGCACTTCCGGCCGGTCCAGCCAATCCTCTCCCGGTTCCACCAGCTCCCCCTGAGGAAACCCTTCCCGGAGGCTTTCCCGAAACTCCTCCGGTAGCGGACGCCGGCAATGGGCGCAGATAAACCGTTCCGGGATCACCGGGGTTTGCAGGTACTCCAGCAGCCTGGCAGTTTTCGGGTCCTCCTTCACATAGGGATTTAACCGGAAATCCGCCTCCTGCTCCCGGAGAAAGGTGATAAAATCCGGCAGGAACAAGGTCCGGGACTGGGTCATGTTCCAGATAAGCTGCCGGGCCACGCAGTAAACTGCCTCCTCCCGGTAAGCCGGGTTGCAGGTGGTGAGAAAACTCCGAAAGGCCCGGACAATATCCACCGTGTTTCCGGTGGGGGTAGTGGAAATGGTGCCCCCCCTGCGGTAATACCGGTAAAAGGGCTGGGGCACATAGGCGATTCGGGGATATCGGGTCACCAAGGAGGGAATCAGGGCAATGTCTTCAAAGAGCATCTTCTCATACCGGTTTTCCTCCCACAGGCTGCGGCGGTACAGCTTGTTGACGCTGTAGGTGATATTGTTCCCATGGGCAATGTAATCCGCCAGATCCAGCTCTTCCCGGGGATAGGTGGACACCACCACCTCCCGGTTTTCTTCCACATAACAGATGCGCACATCGCACATCACCAGGTCGTAGTCCCCTTCTTTGGCCTTTTCGTACATGACCTGGAGCATGTCCGGCTCAATGGTGTCGTCGGAATCCAGAAAGGCCACATATTCTCCCTGGGCCAGGGCAACTCCCGCGTTTCGGGCCATTCCCAGTCCCTGGTTTTCCTGATGGATCACACGGATCATGTCCGGATATTCCTCCCCGTACCGGTCACAGATGGCGGGACAGTTGTCGGGGCTGCCGTCATCCACCAGGATGATCTCCTTTTCCTCCAAGGTCTGGGCCAGAGCGGATTCCACCGCCCGCTCCAAAAACAGTTCCACCCCGTATACGGGGATCACCAGGGATACCTTTACCTTATTTTCCATAGGACCCTCCCAGATAGTTGAGAATACTGCGCAATTCGTAGACCGTTTCCGGCACATAGGTGTTTTTCCCGGCAAACTGCCGCCGGTACGTCTCCAGATACCGGGTCAACTGCCGGTCCTCCTTCCAGAGCACCTTCCCCCGAAACAGCTTGTACAGCAGCACCGTGTTTTGGTCCAGCCCCAGGCACAGTCTGCCGCTTAGGGCTCCATTGGAACACACCGTCAGCACCGTGCACCGGTTGGGGCCCTCGTTGAGCAAAACCAACTCCCAGGGAGCTTCCAGCACCACCTTGGGGGAAAGCCCCAGCTGCCAGGGCAGATGGTCCCCGTTTCGGGGATGGGGCTTCACCCCAAACCGGGATTCCCCCACCGTTTGCTGGCATTCCTCCATCAGCTCCAGGTCATTGGAGGAAATTCCCTCTGCCCGAAAGGACTGCTCCAAAAAGAGAAAGGAGGGCAGATTCCGGGGCGAGTGATAGTCGAAGATAAAGTTCAGCTTCCCCCGCAGTTCCCGGTCCTCTGGGGAAAGCTTGGGCAGGGGCAGATTGGGAACCCCGTCCCCCCGCATGGCCAACCGGGGCTCATAGAGCAGAACCCCCGCCAAAGCCCCTGCCAGCTCCCCCGCCAAAGGATGACGGTTCACCGCCGCCCGGTCCTTTCGGAGAAAGTCGATCACATAGGAGGAAAAACCGTCTTCCATCCAGTAAAAGGGAGTTTGCCGGTACCGGCAGGCCAGCAGCCGGGAAAGCCAGTCAAAATTGGGAAAGATCACCTGGCGGTATCCAGGCTCCAGCTCCTTCCCCAGAACCCACCGGAGCACCTGGTCCCGTTCCTCAAAACACCGGGCCACCTCTTCTTCCCGGTCCATGGGATACTCCCCGCTCAATTCCCTCACATGGGCGGGGATCACCCGGGAAAAAAGTCCCGTCTTCCGGAGCCGGGGAATCAGTCCGGGCAAACTGGGGGTCAGGTCCGTCACTACCAGGTCCGCTTCCTCCGCCCCCAATCGGGTGTGCTTCAGATTCACCGCCGTGAGCAAGTGGTAAACAGAACTTGCTACCAGCAAGGTCTTCTTATCCTCCATACCGTTTTCTCCCTTCTTCCCCCCTCCAAACCTGCTGGATCTCCGGCAAAACCTCCACCTGAAAATGGTCTTTCAGGTTGGCCAGACTGGCGGAGCTGAAGGCACACACCTTTTGGGGCCGCCGCCAGAACACATAGGGCAATAGCTCTGCCGGAAACACCTGCCGGAGAATCTTGGCCCGGGGAAACACCGTTCCATACTCCAACCGGTCATCCGGGTGCTTTTTGATCAATAGGGGCACCTGACCCAAGGGCCCTCGCGCCAATGCCCCATACAGGGCCAGCTGATCCTCCCGGTCCATGAGCCCCAAACCGGAAAACTGCTGGGTCAGCAAAATCACCTGAGCCCGGGTCCGAATTTTTCGGGGCACAAAAAGCTTTACCACCCCATGCCGGTCCCAGGGGGTGAGGGCCTCCAGGGCCTTTTCCACAGAAAAATCCTGCACTTTTTGGGGCAGATCCTTTCCGGGCGCCTGGGCCTGGACACAGCAAATCACCTGGGAAATCAGGGGATGGGTTCCGGTAAAAAGACCGTATTTCTCCGCCAGCGCCGCCTGGCTGGGAAACTTCCGGGCCAACACCTGGGCTCCCCGCTCCGGCCGGCTCAGGATGCCCGCCGCATCCTCCATCAAGCAAAAGGGAACCTGCCGGTGGATCAGGTAGAGGGAAAAGTAAAAGTGGGCCCCGGCCATGTAGATCCGGCCATATTCCTCCACCCTGGGAAACCCCAGGGATCCATAGGCCCGTTCTGTATCTGCCACCACCTGTTCCTCTCCCCTATGGGGAATCTGCAAATAGGGAAACAGCCGGACTCGGTCAAAAAATCCCCGGCGTTCCAGTTCCTGCCACTGGGGATATTTTTCCACGATAAAGTCCGGCAGCAGCAGGTCCGCCTGGTCCCCGCCGTGATACAGTTTCCGGTGCAGGAGCACCTCCAACAGCTGATAGGAACTGACCGCGTGATACAGCACCCGGTTACCCGATGTTTGGCTCATCCAGATAGGCCTCCAATCTCCGACGGTAGGGGGCGTTTTCCGGGGCCAGCACCTCCAACAGGGGACCATAGGCGTCTCGCCCGGAGATGGGCAGCGTCACCCCCAACCGCCGTTCCGTTTCCAAATACGCTTCCGCAAAATCCATGGCTCCCCGATGGATTTCCCGAACCGCCTCCGGGTGAGGATTCTCGGAAAATTCCATCCGGTACCCTTTGGGTCCCCCCGGATACATTCCCCGAAGACTCCCCTCCTCCGAACCCAGAAGCAGCTCCCAAAACAGGTTGTGATCTCCCCGGGGATCGTGAAACTTCCACAGATCCCGGTTGTCCCCGGAGGAATACAGATAGCTGACCAGGTCTCCGCTCAGGAGAAGGGGTTCCACCCCGTCCCACTCGGGACTGTGGAGAGAATTGGTCCCCGCCACCAGGCCGGTTACACGGCAAGGCAGCTGCCAGAGCTTCTCCACCGCCCAGGAAAGGGAGATCCCTCCGCTGCCTGCCCAGCCGATGTCCACTGCCGCAGCCCGGCGGGAACCCTCCAGCAGCTGCCGGTAATAGATGCCAGCTCCTTCCTGCTGGCCCCGGTAACAGGCCAACACCAGCTCCCAGACTTCTGTGAGATAGTCTTGGACCTGGCCAGCGTTTTTATGCGTCAGGGGAGCAGAGGGTTCCTGACCCAGCTTCCGACAAAGGCCCGGCAGCAGGTCCCCCAAATCCATGGTGGTAAAGATCTCCTCTAGGCTGCGGGTGCCGTTAGCACGGTGGTGAACAAAACGCCGGAAAAAATCCGCCGGAAAATACTGGGCCGTCACCTTGCCCCCCGCCAAACGGGACCAATAGGCGTACCGGGGACGGGAATCCTCCGGATACAATCTCCGGTACAACCGAAACAAAAGAGCCCCGTCCCGGGAAAGAAACAACAGACGGTCCACTGAATGGCTCTGGGCATAGGACCGGATAAACCGGCAGTACCCCAGGGCAAACAGCCCTCCATAGACGAACCCATATTCGTACAGGGGAGAACAACACTCCAGGCCGTTGTGAAGCTTGCCGTTGACGATGCCCCGGTAAAGGCTGCCCACCACCGGGGAAAGGTCCTCTCCCCGGTAAGGCCTGCCGGCTCTATGGACATTTTCGTAAAGAAAGGGTTCCCATCCTTGGGATTTGGCCTGTTCTCCGTCTGACAGGGGATGGTCTCCCACATGGGCCAAGGTCTTTCCCTCTCCCAGCTTCTTTCGGGCCAGCCGATACAGTCCCCCGTCCCCTTTGGAAACTCCTTCCTCCCCGGACACCAGGCACGGCCCCAGAGCCCCATATCCGCAATCCCGGAGCAAATCTTCCAGAAAGGAAGCCGACAGGTACATGTCCGAAAGGAGCATGGGCTGCTTTCCCAGCCGCTCCAGCTCCCGGACCACCCGGAGAAAATAGGGATTCCCCCGGCACACTGCCCGTTCCGTCTCCAGTTCCGCCCGAATCCCCTCCTGAGAAGGCAATCCGGTGAGCAGGGAAACCTGTTGCCAGATCTCCTCCAAGGTGACTTCCCCGGTGCCTTGCTCCCGGCGTTTTTTCTCCCGGGCCAACCGCTCCCCTTCCACTCGCAGCCTCCGAAAATCCGGATACCGAAGCTTCATCCCCATCAGGGAAAACACCGTGTCCGGCCGGTCCACCCGGCGGAGAATCAGCGTGTCGAACACGTCCAGGGTAACCTCCTGGCACCGGGCCAGCTTCCGGGCGAATTCCTCGGGAGATTCCCGGCGAGTCAGGAGAGATTCACTGCCCCCTTCCGGCAGTCTTTTCCTGCTGCCCAGGGCAGGCCTCTCTCCAGACCACCATTCTCTCAGAGCCATCCCGGCCAGGGCGGGCCAAGCCTTTTTTCGGGAAGTTCCTCCCAGCCGAAGCTGCTCATACCCTTCCATGGCTCCGGGAATTTTGCGGGTAAGCCAACGATAGACCTTTTCCTTCACCTGTTCTCCCTCCTCAATCGTCCCGTTTTTCGGACTTGTAAAAAATATTGTCCGGAAAACCGGACCCTTCATGAGATTCCCTGGCGCTCATAGGCGGCGCACACTTTCTTGGGATCTCCAATAGCCAACAGCTTTCCTTTTTCCAGCCAAAGGGCCTTGGTACAGTTTTCCCGGATCACACCGGGAGAATGGGAAACAATCAGCACCGTAGAGCCTCCGTGGATCATTTCCCGGATCCGGGCCTCGCTTTTCTTCCGAAAAAACATGTCTCCCACGCTGAGCACTTCATCCAGAATGAGAATCTCCGGAGCATCACCGGCGGTGGCGATGGCAAACCCCAACCGGGACACCATGCCCGAGGAATAATTGCGCACCCGTTCCCCCATAAACCCCTCCAGCTGGGCAAAGGCCACAATTTTCCGGTAGTTCTCCGTCAGGAACTTCCGGCTGTGGCCGATCATGGCGCCATTGAGAAACAGGTTTTCCCGACCGGTAAGCTCCGGGTCAAATCCAGTGCCCAGAGTCAGCAGCTGAACCTTGTCCCGGTCCACCACCACCCGGCCGTAGGTGGGTGTCAGGGCCCCGGCGATGATCTTAAGCAGCGTGCTTTTTCCCGATCCGTTGGTGCCCACAATGCCCACCACCTGGCCTCGCTCCACCGTAAAACTCACATCGTCCAGCGCTCGGAACCGCTGGGTTTTTCCCCGGTGATGCTTGCCCAGCAGCAGTTCCTTCAGGCTCCCCACCGATTGGTCCGACCGGCGAAACTCCATGGTCACATGGCGGACAATTACGCTGGTATCTTTTTGCTCCACGATCTCACCTCACAAGTGTTGCAGGATTTTCTCCCGGGCGCCCCGGAAAAACCAGTGTCCTAAAAAGTACACACCAAATCCCCAAACCGCCATAAGCAGCAATTCCTCCCATCGTGGTACCCGGGCCTCCATCACCGCTCCCCGGAGACAGCGGATCCACAGGTATAGGGGATTGAATTCCACCACTCCCCGAATGGGTCCGGAAAGCTGCTGGGCCGGATAAAATATGGCGGAACAGTACATCCACAAGGTGAGCACCACGGAATACAGGTGCTTCACGTCCCCAAAAAACACATAGGCCGCTGACAACACATAGGAGATTCCCAGGGAAAAGAGAAACAGGCATCCCACAATGGGCACCAGGAACAGGGCAGGCCAACTTACCGGAATCCGGAACACCGCCAGCATCACCCCGTAGGCCACCAGGGAGTAACCCAGGTTGATCAGCGCCGTATACCCCCGGGTCAGGATGAAAAGCTCCATGGGAAATTTCACCTTCAGCAGCAAGGCCCGGTTGTCCGCCAAAGTGGTCATAGCCGCGTTGGTGACCCCCGTAAAGGCCTGCCACAACAGATACCCTGTGAGATAATAGATGGGATAATTCTGGATGGACCGGCGGAACATCTGGGAGAAAATCAGGGACAAAACTCCCATGGAAAGCAAAGGGTTCAGCACGCTCCACACAATTCCCAAGGCCGACCGGGCATATTTCCGCTTCAGCTCCCGGGCAGTGAGCTGCTGGATCACAAACCAATATTGCCGGCGTTTTTCCCCTAGATCTCTCACGGTTCTCCTCCTCCCCTGGCTTCACTCCTCCAGGCCTTCAGGGCCATCCCCAGCGTTCTGGCCCACCGAAGCCGCCCCAGAGCCCGAAGATCTTCCTGGGTTCCGTAAAGGGCGGCGCTCCCCTCTGGCCACGGACTGGGAAGGGCCGGTTTTTCTCCCACCAATCGGTGCATCACCCGGTTTTGAGCCAGCTGCTGCCGGGTTAAAGGGGATGCCAGGGAAAAGGACCGCCCCTCCAACACGTCATCGGTAAAAGCAAGCCGGCCAAAGGCCAGAGCTTCCTCCCGGGTAGGGCGGGTCATCCACTGTCCCAACAGCCGCTGTACTTCCCTTTGCTCCCGGACAAGGACCTCCTTCGTGGGCATTTCTTCCCGGGCCAAAGCTTCCCCATAGGCGGAGAAAATCTCCTCCTCCCGGGCCAAAAAACTCCTTGCCCCATTGGGCTGGCCCAGCACCGGAACACTCCTTTCCCCCTCCCGGACATATCCCAAGGTCATGCCATGGGGAGCGGAAAACGCCCCTTCAAAAAGACAGTTTTGAAAGTTGGCCTGGCGGTTCAGGTTCCGTCCTGGAGAAAAATAGCAGCAGTCCCAGTCTCCCCGAAGGGGAGCCCGGTACAACCCCCAGTAAAGGCCCCGAACCCGGCCTTTCCAGCCCAATTCCTCCAGCAAAGCTCCCAAGGTATCCTGCAGGGTTCCCATCCAGCCGCTGTCCACCAGGGCCCAAGCGAGAGGATCCCACAGGCCTTCCTGGCGGAGATACGCCCCCGCCAGGGGAAAGGCTTCCTGGGAATGGGCGTCCAGAAGTGAGAAAAATTCCGGACAGTCCAACAGCTGTTCCCGAAGAGTTCCCAGCTCCTTCCGAGACAGAGGCAAGTCTCCCTCCCAGCCCAATTGAGACAGCAAGGTCACCCGCTCTTCCTCCGAAAGTCCTCCCCGGGCCAAAACCCGGTCTGGAGTTACCCAAAGGCTGCTCCGGCACAGATGTTCCACCGCCTGAAGGTGATTCAGAAAAAACAGAGGCTGCCGCCAGGCGTACCGGGAACCGTACAGGTAACGGCACTCCACCGGCAGGTTCCAACGCTGTCCCAAAAACCATGCCATCCGGTAGGGAAACCAGCCGTCCCGGGCCACAAAGTAAAGGCGGTTCAGGCCCTTTTCCAGGGCCCGATGAAGGGTCCAGCAGACAAAGTTTCCCAGGGTGGGGGCCAACACCCATCCTATTCCCTGAGAAAGGGTGTCCTCCCCCAGGGGCAGTCCTTCCACCCGGCGGATCAGCCGGGGATCCCGGATCTGGTCCCGGTAGCACCGGGATTCACCTTTCATCTCTGTTTCCTCCCTTGTTCCGTCCTTTGAGTCTGTACCGAATTCCGCTGGGAATCAGGCCCGCCCCCAGAGGACGCAGCACCCCGCCCCAGGCCCGGAGGCCGGACAAGCTCAGCATCCGGTATCCTCTGCACCGCACCGCCGCTTCCCGGACCCGGCGGGCATAGGTCCGGCGCCGGTGGGATGCCCGGTCTTCCCAGTATTCCAGCAGAGGCTGGGGAAGATTGTATCCCCGGAATCCCGCCTGGTGGAGCCGGAAAAACAGCTCGTAATCCTCACAGCCCAGATACCGGGACGATTCCCCATACCCGCCAATCAGCTCCAACACCTGCCGGCGAAACATCACCGAGGGATGAATGTAAGGGGAACTGTGGAGAAAGTCCTCCCGCTGGGGCAAGACCGGCTTTTGCCAGGTTCCCCATACCCCCTTTTCGTCCCGCAGCAGGGCAGCGCTTCCCACCCAGTCCTGCTGGGGATGGGCCTGGAGAAAGGCCACTTGGGTTTCCAACCGCCGGGGCAGGGAGATGTCGTCGTCGTCCATCCGGGCAATATACCGCCCTCGGGCCCTGCTGATTCCCTGGTTCAGGGCATGGGCCAATCCCCGGTTGATCTCCCCCCGATACAGGTGGATTCTGGAATCCCTTCCCGCAGCCTGGGACAGGAGCCGGGCACCCTGGGGAGAGGATCCGTCATCCCAGAGGACCAGCTCCCAATTTTCCCAAGTCTGTGCCACCAGAGAGGCCACCGCCCGCTGTAACCATTCCCGTCGGGGATTGTGGGATCCCATCACAATGGTGACTTCCGGTTCACGGTCCATACCGCTGCCTCACTTTCCTGTCCATTTCCCGGTATACGGCTTCCATGGCCTCCCGGGTTTCCCGACGGTCAAAGGGCGCCACCGAATCCTGACACCGCCGAGAAAGCTCCCTGCGCCGTTCCAGGTCCAGACCCCGGAGCAGCTGAATCCCCCGGGCAAAACCCTCCGCATCGTCCCAATCGTAGACCAGGCCGTTTTTTCCGTGCACCATGTATTCCCGAGTGCCCCGGTTGTCCGCCGCCAGCACCGGCACCCCCATAGCCAAGGACTCCAACCCTGCCATGCCCAACCCCTCCCGTCGGGAGGGAAACAGGGTGGCGTCGGCACAGCCCACAATCTCCGGCACGTCCCGTCGATATCCCCAAAGCTCCACAGGCAGCTGCCGTTCCCGGATCTCCTGTTCCAGCCGTTCCCGGGTAAAGCCTTCCCCGCAAATGGCGTAACGAATGCCCGAAAGCCGGCCACGCCGCCGAAGCAGAGAAAGGGCGTCCAGCACCACCCCATGGTTTTTATTCAGGTTCAGTTCTCCAACGGACACCAGGAAAAAATCCCCAGGACTCAAGCCGAATCCCCGCCGGAGAGCGGCCCGGCGTTCCGGGTCCAAGGGATGAAACACCTGCCGGTCCAGCCCTACTCCCGGCAGCCGGAACACCTTGGCACCGGCCTTCAGAGGAAGCCGGAGAGCAGCCTGCTGATCCTCCCTGTTGATCACCACCAGCAGGTCGGTCCACCGGGCCAGTTCTCGTTCCACCGGATAGAAAGCCAGCCGGTTGTACAGGGGAGCTCCCCGGTAAAAATGAAAGCCGTGGGCAGTGTACACCACCACCGGCCTTCTGGAAGAAAACCGACCTGCCAGCCGTCCCAGCAGTCCTCCCACCGGCGTGTGGCAGTGAATGGCTCGGATCTCCCACCGGCGAATCAGCTCCAGCAGCTGCTCCAGAGCCCGGCGGTTGTCCCCCAGCAAATAGGGGGAACGGGCCACGTCCAGATGGTGGAGAACCACCCCCTGGGCCCGGATCCGGTCCTGGTCGGAAAGGTAGGACGGTTCCCGGAGATTGGCGGCAAAATGGACTGTATATCCCATCTCCTGGAGGATCTTCACGTTTTCCCTCTCGAACTTTAAAAGGAAATCGTGGGTGGTGGCCAAAATGAGCACATGTTTTTCCACCGGCGTCCCTCCCTTTCAAAGCCGTTTTGTACCAGTGTTCGCAAAACTCCGAGAATTATGTACCCCCAAAACAGGAGAGAAGTGAAAAAAAGAAGGCTGCCCGCAGGCAGCCTTTTTTTCACTATTTTATTTGTCTCAATCAAATTCCCTGGGGATGGGACAGGTTCCCCCATTGGGGAAGTACAGGCGGTAGTTGTTTGTTCCGCTCAAAATATACACGGGAACGGACACATAGTCCCGGATGGTGGCCCCCGATTCCAGAGCGATGCCGGACATTTTAAACATACCAGGAGAATACAGAAAGTGCCATTCGCCCTCGTACTCATATTCCACAGAGTACTCATGACCGATGGTTATATAGTGGTCTGTGGGGTTGGTAATCTCTATGGTAATCGTCAAGGCGTACATCCCGTTCACACTTTCGGTGAGTTCGGCCTCCACAAACTGGAATTCCAACTCCTCCTCTCGATAGATATAGTACTCCGGCTCCTCCTCCAAGGTGGGGGTCAGAAAGGTATCCAGCATGCTCTTCTTTTGACAACCGCTAAGGCTCAACAAGAGAAGGCTCACAAGGAGAAGTAGTCCCCCTTGCCGGAACAAGGACACCTTGTTCATCATTAGCCCGCCTCCTTACATTCACTGATTGATTGCAGGTATGAAGCTTGCAGACAAAGTTTCCAGAAACAGCTCGTATTCTCTCGTATTCTTCAGGTTCCATTCATGAAACCGTGACAGACCTGGCATTTGCCCAAATCTCAGCTCCAGCAGCCCACCGGAACCACCCCTCGCTTCTCCGGCCAACGGATCCGGAACGTTTTTAAGTTGGAATAATTATAACAAATTCTAAAAAATAAATAAATAGTTTTTTAATCTTTTGCTTAAAATCTGCCTCTTTTTTCTCACCGGAAAAAGAGCCGGACCGCACCGCGAAAAAAACACCCAGGGAAAACCCTGGGCGTCTTTCTCTATCGATTTTTCCGCCGGGAGAGAGCGGGGCTCACTCCCGGTTTAAGTCTTTTTTGATCTGGGTGGTGGAGATTTCCGGGGTGCGAGGCAGATAGACCACCTGGCACTGGTCCTTCAAAAAGTCAAACTTGCCTTCCCAGTCGTCCCCCATGACGAAAGTGTCCACATGGTACTCCTTCACGTCGGTTTTCTTCTGCTCCCAGTTTTCCTCGGGGATCACCAGGTCCACATAGCGGATGGCCTCCAAGAGCTGCTTGCGCTTCTCATAGGAGAAGTAGCACTTCTTCTGCTTCTCGTTCCAGTTGAACTCGTCGGTGGAGAGGCCTACGATCAGGTAGTCCCCGTACTGCTTGGCCCGCCGCAGCAGGTTGATGTGCCCGTAATGGAGCAGGTCAAATGTTCCGTAAGTGATCACGCGTTTCATGGTAGTTTCATCCTTTCCTTCCACGGTTTCTCCGGGCTTCCAAATAATCTACCGTCCGGCGGGCAGCTTCGCCGCTTTCCCGGAGCCCGAATTCCTGACGGAATCTCTCCAGCCGCCGGGCCTGGACCGCCGGGTCAAAGCCCAACACCGCCTCTTCCAGCTGGTCGTTGTTTTCCGCTCGGGCAAAGGGCAGCCGTTCCAGATCATAGTAAAAGTTCCGGTCCCCCTGATAGGCTGCCAGATCGTGAATGTACAGGAAACAGGGTTTCCCCGTAATGAGAAAATCAAACATCACCGAGGAGTAGTCGGTGATCATCCCGTCACAGGCCAGGTACAGCTCCTGAATATCCGGATAGTCCGAGGCGTTGCGCACATACCGGGGATCCAGGTGCAGCTGGGCCGCTTTCTCCGCAATGTTGGGATGGAGCTTGGCCAGAATCAGCCATTCCCCTCCAAACCGGGTTTCCAGCGCCTTCACACACCGGCCATAATCCATATCGTAGGCCTCCAGCCCCATGTCCTTCCGGAAGGTGGGAGCATAAAGCATCAGCTTTTTCCCAGCGGGAAGGTCCAGCTGCTTTCCCACCTTCTCCCTCAATTCCGGGTGGGGCTGGGTCAGCATGTCGTTGCGGGGGAATCCCTCTTCCAGCACCTCTCCCTGATACCAGAAACCGTGCCGGTAAATCTCTGTCAAAAACTTGCTGTTGGACAAAAACAGATCGCTCATCTGGGAATCCTTCTGGGCGGCCCGGAGATAGTCCTCCGGCAGGGCGTCCGCTGCATCCCCTTCAATCCGCTTTAAGGGGAATCCGTGCCAGGTCTGCACATAACAGGTGTTTCCCCGCTTTTGGGTGTAGGCCCACTTCCGGCTGTTGTCCACCCAAACTCCCGCCGTGCACTGGTGGTAGATAGCCCGAGGGCTGTCCACCCGGATGGGGGTGATACCCTGGGGCAGGGAGGCGGCCTCCGCCGGCCCCTTGACCGTCCAGTACACCTTCCAACCCCGGGAAAGCAGTTCCTCCGCCACCGCCTTGGGGCTGTCGGAATATCCCCTGCCATAATAGCTCTGACACACCGCTTTATTGGCGTCCTTGGGCAGCAGGGAGAGAATTTGCCACAGGCTGTTCCGGATCACCTTCCGTGCCACCTGAACCAAGGCCCCGCCTGCCGGCGTCCCTGTTCCTTTCTCCACAGCAAAGTCCCCTTTCCAAACCTCTAAATTTCCCGGCGAGTGTTTCCGGGGGAAAGAAAAAAGCGGCCTTTCGCCGCTCTCCCCCTTACGAAAGCAGCCCTGCGCAGTCCAACCAGCCTCACGCTGGGCCTCCCTTGTATCTCTCCGGTACCCCCAAAACCCTATTTTTGAGTACAACTAGTATATAACATACCACAACCAGAAAAATAAGTCTAGTCTTTTTTTCTTTTTCTGGTATACTTTCTTATGCAATCAAAAAACAACAACTTTTTTCACAGTGAGGAGGTCCCCATGGAACAGGAAACAAAACCCGCCCAAACCATTCCCGCGGAAGAATTGACCCACCTGGGCAAAATCTTGGAAATGGTCAACGAAGAATTGAAAGAGGCCCAGCGGTCCGTGGAAAAAATGGACGAAGAGTACCGGGAAACCCAGCTTTACATGGCGGACCACCGGGGAGAGGGCGATGCCAAGGAAATGTTCCAAAGCGAAATGGCCCTGCGCCAAATCGACTCTCAAGGAGTCTCCGCCGTCCTGTATCGGGACAGGCTCCAGAAAACAAAGGCATCCCCCTACTTTGCCAGAATCGATTTTCTCCCGGAGGGAGAACTCCAGACCGCCGCTTACTACATAGGCCTTTACGCGTTCCGTTACCAGCAGCAGCTCTACATCATCGACTGGCGTTCCCCAGTAGCCAGCATGTTTTACGACTTCGAGCTGGGAAAAGCCTTCTACGACGCTCCCCAGGGACACACCGATGGAGAACTGCGGCTAAAACGCCAGTTTAAAATCGTCAATGGGGAAATGGAGTACGCCTTCGACTCCTCCCAAAATATCCAGGACGACATCCTCCAGCAGGAACTGGCCCACACCAGCGACGAGAAGATGAAATCCATCATCTCCACCATCCAGAAGGAACAGAACCAGATCATCCGCAACGAAAAAGCCCACACCCTCATCATCCAGGGGGTGGCAGGCTCCGGAAAAACCAGCATCGCCCTCCACCGGGTGGCCTTCCTGCTGTACCGGTTCCGAAACACCATCAAGGCCCAGAACGTGACCATCATCTCCCCCAACAAGGTGTTCGGGGACTACATTGCCAACGTGCTGCCGGAATTGGGCGAGGAACCCATCTTTGAGGCCAGCCTGGAAGACCTGGCCCTGGTACAGCTGGAAAACGGCGTGGACTTTGTAGGGGACCGGGATCCCCTGGAAGCCAAAGATCCCGCCTGGGAAGAACGGGTAAAATTCAAGTCTTCGGTGGAGTTTGTCCACCTGATGGATGACTTCATTGCCCGGCTGCCTCAGCTTGCCTTCCAGCCTCAGAACTTCGAATACAAGGAGTGGAAGGTGCCCGCAGATTGGATCCAGGCCCGGGTGGACGTATACAAGCGCTTCCCCCTGATGAAACGGCTGGAAATGGTGGCGGACGACATCCACTCCCGATTGGAGAACGAATTTCTCCGGGAAGAACAACCGCCCCACCGGAACCGAATCTTCCAGGCCCTGCGGAAAATGCTCACCATGAAAACCACCCTCTCCGCCTACCGGGCTTTCTTCCGGCAGCTGGGCAAGGAACGGGCCAAGCTCTTCAAGCCCTTCCAGAAGGGGGTGCTGGAATGGAACGACGTCTACCCCTACCTGTACCTGCAGGCGGCCTTTACGGGCCTCCAGCAAAGCCGGATGATTAAACACCTGGTCATCGACGAAATGCAGGACTACAGCCCCATCCAGTACGCCGTGCTGAATTTGCTGTTTCAGTGTCCCAAAACCATACTGGGGGACTTCAGCCAGTCCATCAACCCCAACTGCCCCTATACCCTGGAAGACCTGCACCAGCTCTATGAGGGATCCCAGCTGATGCGCCTGGAAAAAAGCTACCGCTCCACCTATGAGATCATCCACTTTGCCAAGAAAATCGTGTCCCAGGCAGATTTTCAGGCGGTGGAACGCCACGGCCCCGCCCCCGAATTGCTCTCTTTCCCCTCTCAGGAGGAGGAGCTCCAGGAAATTGTCCGGAGGGTGGAGGAATTCCACCAGGGAAAATACAACGCTCTGGGGATCGTCACCCGCACCAACTCCCAGGCCCAGGCCCTCTATGAGGCACTGCGGGAACGGGGCACCCAGGTGAATCTCATCACCCCGGAAAGCAAATCCTTCCAGAATGGCGCCACCGTACTTTCGGTTCACATGTCCAAAGGCCTGGAATTTGACCAGGTGATCTTGCCCCAAGCAAACGGGGAGACGTATTCCTCGGAATTTGACCGGAATCTCCTCTATGTGGCTTGTACCCGGGCCATGCACCAACTGGCCCTGACCTGCACCGGAACCTTCTCCCCGCTCCTTCCCGCTGCCTCTGACCAGGAAACCAATAGCTAAAGCAATCCCCCCTGCCTTTCATGGGCAAGGGGGATTTTTGTCTAATCAGGTTTCCCCTTGGGACCACCAAGAGAACCTTTGCAAAAAGGGGAAGTCGCGAAGTAAAGTTCTTTGGGACACCTTTCTTTCAAGAAAGGGGGCGGACACGGCAGCGAGGGAACCTTTGCGAAAATGGGATGGCGCGAAGTTAAGTTCTTTGGGGTACCTTTCTTTCAAGAAAGGTACCCAGTGTAGCCCAGAAGAATACCTACCAGGGCGGAGGAGAAAATCAGGAGAATGGGGTGTACCTTCTTCCAGTGAGCCACCAGGATGGCAGCCAGTAGAACCGCCCCCAGAACCCACTGGGTCACACCCGCTGTGGAGGGAAACGCCGCCCCTGCCACGGAGAGCAGAGATGCCCCAATCAGCCCCACTACCGTGGGACGCAGGCCATTCATGCAGCCCTTTACCAAAGTGTTTTCCTGGAAAGCCTGATAAAATTTGGCCACCAACAGAATGATGAGAAAGGAGGGCAGCACTACCCCCAGCATGGCGCAGACCGCTCCCAGTAAACCCCCGGTCTCCGCCCCCACATAAGTGGACAAATTGACCGCTAAAGGCCCCGGTGTACTCTCGCTGACCGCCACAAAATTGACCAGCTGCTCCAGGGTCATCCATTGGTGAGAAAGCACTTCCTGCTGAATCAGGGGCAGCATAGCGTACCCGCCCCCAAAGGTAAAGGCCCCAATTTTAAAGAAGATCAGAAAAAGCTCCAGATAAATCACAGCTTCATCCCTCCGATCTTCAGCTTGGTGGCCACCAGCCCAACAAGGGCACAGGCCAACAATACCAGAATGCTGCTGGCATTCCAGAGGCCTACCAAAAGAAATGCCCCTGCCGCTAACACACAGGCCACCGGGTTCCAGGAACATTGCCGGGCCATGGAAACCAGCGCACTGAACACCAGCGCCAGCACCGCCACCCGAATTCCCCAGAACGCGTACCGCACCGCCGGAAATTCTTCAAATTGACGGAGCACAAAGGACAGGGCGAAAATGATCAGGAAAGAGGGCAACACCACCCCCACCGTGGCTGCAGCCGCCCCCCAAGGCCCCGCCAGCCGGTACCCTACAAAAGTGGCCGTATTTACCGCAATGGGCCCGGGCGTGCTCTCACTGACCGCCAAAATGTCCAGGATATCCTTGTCCTCGATCCAGTGCTCCCGTTGGGCAATCTCCCGCCGGATCAGGGGGATCATGGCGTAACCTCCCCCAAAAGTGAAAGTGCCTATCTTCAGGAATTTCAAAAACAGCCGGCCGCATAGGGCCCATTTCGTTCGCTCCATGGTGTTTGCCCCTCTCAAGTTTCTATCTGTATTGTACCCCTCCTCTTTTCCATTTTCAATTCTTATGATAAAATGGAATCTATATTGATTTTCATATGAGAAGGGATTCCATGACGCGACGCCATTTGACTATCTTTGTGGAGGCCTGTCACTGTCAGAGTTTCAGTAAGGCCGCTGAACATTTGAATACCACCCAGCCCGCTGTGAGCCTGGCGATCCGAGAATTGGAGGCCCATTACGGGGTGAAGCTGTTTGAACGGATGAACCGGCGAATTTACCTTACCCAAGCGGGCCGTGCCCTGCTGGCACAGGCTGAGGAAATTCTCCGGGGATTCCAGGAAGCCGAAGACCTGCTGGGCAAGGGAAATGCCCCCTATCTTTTACGGGTGGGGGCCAACGTGACTTTCGGCAGCACCTCCCTTTCCCCCCTGCTTCGCCAATTCCGGCAGGAGTACCCGGAGGTCACTTTGAGGGTTTGGGTGGGGAATTCCCAGGATATAGAGAAGAGATTGCTGGAAAATCAACTGGATGTGGGCATTGTGGACAATGTGGCTGCCTCCCAGCACCTGAAAGCCTTCCCTCTCTATGTGGAACAGATGTGCCTTCTGTGCAGTCCCGGGTTTTCCCCGTCCCCTTCGTCCCTGGAGGAACTGGCTTCCCTGCCCTTGCTGCTGCGGGAACCCGGCAGCGGCATGCGCCGGGGAGTGGACCGGGTGTTCCAAGCCCGAGGCCTTTCCCCCCAATCTCTGATGGAAAGCACCAGCACCACCGCCTTGATCCGCGCTGCGGAAGCCGGATTGGGCATTCTGATCCTGCCGGAAGCCATGGCACAACCCTTTCTGCACCAGGGAACCCTCCGGCTGCTCACCGTTTCCGGGGCTTCCTTTCCCCGCCAATATTACGCCGCCCTCCACCGCCAAAAAGCTTCCTCTCCTCCCTTGGAAGGGTTCTTGACCCTGCTCCGGGAAAGAGAGCCCCACCAAAAGGACTCCGGACTTTCCCGTCCCTAAGGGATGATTGCTTCCCCCAGACCTGGGGAAGGGATTTTCCTGTCCCCAAGGGACAAAAATGGCAGACACACCTGTGCCTGCCATTTTTTCATGACTATGTTCTCTGAGTTTTCCCAAAGACATCAGATTCCGTCTTTTGCATCCTCTTCCTTCAGGAAATCCATGCAGCGCTGGACCTCTTCCATGCCGGTGGGTTCCAAGCCTTCGCTTTCTACTACCATGTCCATGCCCAGCTCAATGGCCGCTTTCCGCACGTCTGCCACCGGGGCAATGCCCTGGCCCAGAGAAGCGCAGGTGTGGCCGCCCTTGCCGTCCTTCAGGTGAATCACCTGGATCCGGTCCTTGTGCTCTTTCAAGAACGCCACGGGATCCTTCCCCGCCGCATACACCCAGTAGGTGTCCACCTGGAGCAAAATGTCCGTCCGGTTCAGCAGCTCCTCTTCCGCAATGAGTCCGTCCTCGTTGGGCTTAAACTCGTGGTCGTGGTTGTGGTAGTGAAGCGCAATGCCGGCTTCCTTCAGCCGGGGGGTGATCTCCTTGACCCGGTCGATAAAGGCGTCGATGTCGCCCTTGGTGGCAAACTTCTCAAAGGGCACAATGATGTTCTTACAGCCAATGGCCTGATGATAGGCAATGGTCTCCTCCAGCTTGTCATCGGTAAGCTCCGCCATGCCCGTATGGGTGCCGGAAGCCTCCAGGCCGTACTGATCCAGCCAAGCCTTGATCTGCTCGGCGGAATGGCCCTTGAACCCGGCAAACTCCACAGAGCTGTACCCCATGGCCGCCACCTGGCGCAGGGCGCCTTCCATATCCTGCTCGGTCACGTCCCGAACACTGAACAACTGCAAACCGTATTTCATTGCTTAAACACTCCTCCTTGGATTTTCGGGAATCCCCTTCGGACCCCACGTTTATCTTACAAAAACCCCCAGGAAAAGTCAAGGTACGCTGTGACTTTTCCCCAAAGATTCCCTGAGTCCCCCTTCCTCCGGCACCATAAGACGCCGAAAAAAAGAGGCGCTCAAAGTGGGGGAGGCCGGCTTCTCCTCTTGTCAAATGGCCGCCCCTGCGCTATCATAAAGGCAGTGGGAACTTGCCCCGGCGGTTCCCGGATGATTCGAAAGGGAATGCTCCCCGGGAAATGCTTCTTGAAAAAGGTCTTTTTCCTGAGGCGAAACTTGCAACCGGCTTGCCGGAAACCAGTCCCTCATTTATCTTGTGAAAAGGAGTGTTACACATGCTTCCAAAATTGAACTGCCATCTGGAGGCGGAAAAAGGCTGGATCAACGACCCCAACGGCCTTTGCTATTTTAAGGGCAAATACCATGCCTTCTTCCAGCACAATCCCCATGCCCCCGTTTGGGATACCATGTATTGGGGCCACGCGGTCAGCGACGACCTGCTCCATTGGGAAGAGCAGCCCATTGCCCTATGCCCCGACCAGCCCTACGAGAGCACTTTGGGATGCTTCTCCGGTTCCGCCCTCATCAAGGACGACACCATGTACCTCTTCTACACCGCTGTAGGCGAAGGAAAGGCCCAGACCCAGTGCCTGGTCACCTCGGAAGATGGGGTCCACTTCACCAAATACCCGGGAAACCCCATTATTCCCCAAAGCCCCATCGATCCCCAGAGCCAGGACTTCCGGGATCCCAAGGTGTTCGCCTGGTCTGACGGCACCTATCGGATGGTATGCGGCGTGGGTCTGGACGGCTTTGCGGCAGTGGTGCTGTACAAGTCCCAGGACCTGATTCACTGGGAGTATGTGGGCAACCTGTTTGAGACCCGGGAAATGGGTCCCGTGCTGGAATGCCCCGACCTGTTCCCCTTGAAGGACAAGTGGGTCCTGTGCTTCTCCCGGATGGACCAGCCCCAGACCGTCCAGTTTGTGCTGGGTCAGTTTGACGGAGAACACTTTACCCCCGAAGAGCTCCAGCGCCCGGAAATCGGTCCCAACTTCTACGCTCCTCAGAGCTTCCAGGATCCCAAGGGCCGGCGGATTCTCATCGGCTGGATGACCCCCTGGGGCCAGCCCGAAGATCCCGATGCAGTTCGCTGCGGCTGCCTGACCGTACCCCGGCAGGTGACCCTTAACGAGAATAACAAAATTTGCCTGTTCCCTGTGGAGGAGGCTCAGCCCTTCCTGACGGAGGAAGATCCCCATGTGGCCCTGGGCCAGTGGATCCTGAAGGTCACCGACGGCAGCAAGATTCTGCTGGAGCGCCCCGCCACGGAGATCCGGGACCTGAAAGTCTTCTCCGACACCCACACCTGCGAGGTGTTTGTCAACGGCGGCGAGCAGGTTTGCTCCTTCTACTTCCAGCCCTGATCCGGCGGTTATATTCCGCCCAGGGGAAAATGGCTAACTCTGCGGAACAGGGTTCCGTGTCCCATGAAAACCCAAGGGCGGTCTCGGAACAATAAGCATGAAAATCGGTCCTCAAAGAAGCGATTAGGCTTCCTTCGGGGACCGATTTTTTCGCGTTTTTTTGAGCCTGCGTTGGGACAGGGCTTTTTTCTCTCTCAATCCAGGTGGGAAATCAGCTCCCACAAGAGCCCCTGGAACTGCTGGGCCACCCGGTCGGCGGTCTCCTGGACCTCTTTGTGGGACAGGGGAGCGCTGGAAAGGCCTGCGGCCAGATTGGTCACACAGCTGATCCCGCAGATCTCCATGCCCAGGTGCCGGGCCACGATGGCCTCGCAGGCAGTGCTCATGCCCACAGCGCTGGCTCCCAGGGCAGCGTAGAGCTTGATCTCCGCCGGGGTCTCATACTGGGGACCAGTGGTCTGGAGATACACGCCCTGGCGCAGGGGAATTCCCAGCTTTTCCCCGGCGGCCAAGACCTTCTCCCGAAGCCGGCGGGAATACACCTCCGTCATGTCCGGGAACCGGGGCCCAAAGGCCTCCTCGTTGGGTCCAATGAGAGGCGAAGGCACAAAGGAAGAGATGTGGTCGGTGAGGACCATCAGATCCCCGGCCTGGAAGGTGGGATTGATCCCGCCGGAAGCGTTGGTCAAAATCAGCCGGCGGGCGCCCAGGGCCTGCATCACCCGAATGGGCAGCACTACGTCTTCCATGGAATAGCCTTCATAGTAATGGACCCGGCCCTGCATGACTACCACCGGTTCCCCTTCCACAAATCCGAACAGGAACCGTCCCTGGTGGCCCGGTACCGTGGAAACGGGGAAACCGGGAATCTGGTGGTAATCCACCACGGCTTCCAATTGGATTTTCTCTCCAAAGCCTCCCAGGCCCGAACCCAGCACCAAGGCGGTGCGGGGAACAAACCCTGTCTGCTGCCGGATGCCTTCCACACAGCGCTGCACCCTGTCCAACACTTTACCCATAACGGTCATCCTCCCTGATTGGTTTGTTCCATCCTAGCAGGGATTCCGGCCTTTGTCAACACTCTTCGATCCGCAGGAGCCGGTTGTACTTGGCCACTCGTTCGGTCCGGCAGGGAGCGCCGGTTTTGATCTGGCCAGCATTGACTCCCACTGCTAGGTCCGCGATGAAAGTGTCTTCCGTCTCCCCGGACCGGTGAGAGATGATGGTCTTGTAACCGTTGCTCTTGGCCAGCTCGATGCAGTCCAGGGTTTCCGACAAGGTGCCGATCTGGTTGGGCTTAATGAGGATGGCGTTGGCCGCTCCCTCGTCAATGCCCTGGCGCAGCCGCTCCTGGTTGGTGACGAACAGGTCATCTCCCACCAGCTGCACCCGATCTCCCAACCGGCGGGTCATTTCCGCCCAGCCCTCGAAGTCTTCCTCTCCCAAGGGGTCCTCAATGGACAAGATGGGATACCGGTCCACCAGGCCTTCCCAGTACTGGATCAGCTCCTTGGTCTCCATCTCCTTCCCCCGCTTGGGCAGCCGGTAGTGGGTGCCCTGAGCCCATTCGCTGCCGGCGGCATCCAGGGCCAGCTGAACCTTTCCCCCGTATCCGGCCTTGTCCACGGCGGCCAACACCACCTGGATGGCTTCCTCATCGCTTTCCAGGTTGGGGGCATAGCCTCCTTCGTCTCCCACCCCTGTGGAGAGCTCCCGGGCTTTCAGCTGAGCCCCCAGAGTGTGGTAGATCTCCGCGCACCACCGCAGGCCTTCCCGAAAATTCTCCGCCCCCACGGGGACGATCATGAACTCCTGAATGTCGATGTTGTTTCCTGCATGGGCTCCGCCGTTTAAGATGTTCATCATGGGACGGGGCATCCGGTAGGCTGCTGCTCCGCCCAGATACCGGAACAGGGGCATCCGGTAGTGAGCGGCAATGGCCCTGGCGCTGGCCATGGACACTGCCAAAGTGGCGTTTGCCCCCAGGTGCGCCTTGTTGTGGGTGCCGTCCAGCTTTTGCAGCACCTGGTCAATCTCCCGAACAGTGAGGCTGTGGATCTTCTCCAGAGCCGGGGAGATAATGGAGTCAATATTGCGCACCGCTTTGAGCACCCCTTTGCCCCCGTACCGGCGCTCATCTCCATCCCGGAGCTCCACAGCTTCAAATTTCCCCGTGGATGCCCCGGAGGGAGCCGCCGCCGTACCCATGGTGCCGTCGGAGAGCACCACCGTGGCGCTGACCGTCGGGTTGCCCCGGGAATCTAAAATTTCGCAGCCGTACACTTTCTGAATCCGTACCATAAACAATCCTCGCTTCCTTCCAAATTTTCAAAGGTTCTTATGGTAGTATTCTGCATTGCAAGGGGCTTTAAACTGTGCTACACTGGATTTATTCTTGGAATTTCGGAAGGAAGTTGTGTTTATGGAACTGAAACGCGTTACACCGGAACAGGTGGGCATCCCCTCTCAGGCGGTGCTGGACCTGCTGGATCAACTGTACTCTGACGGCATTGAAATGCATGCCTTCATGCTGCTGCGCCACGGCCAAGTCTGTGCCGAGGGCTGCTGGAAACCCTACAATCCCCAAACTCCCCACATCATGTTTTCTTTCAGCAAAAGCCTCACCTCCACCGCCATCGGCTTTGCGGTCCAGGAGGGACGTCTTTCCCTGGACGACCGGCTGGTAGATCTGTTCCCGGACAAGCTTCCGGAGCAGCCCAGCGAGCACCTGAAACAGTGCCGGGTTCGCCACCTGCTGATGATGGGCTGCGGCCACGAGACGGAAATCCCCGATCTGGGCATGGGGGATCCGGACTGGATTGCGGCCTTTCTCCGGCACCCCTTCGTCTACGAGCCCGGCACCCATTTTCTCTACAACACTGCAGGCACCAACCTGCTTTCCGCCATTCTCACCCGGAAAACCGGGGAAACCCTCACCCAGTTTCTCCGTCCCCGGCTCTTTGAGCCCCTGGGAATGAGTGAGATCCGCTGCCACACTTTGCCCGACGGCACGGAGATGGGCGGCGCCGGCATGAGCCTTACCATCGAGGACATGGCCCGGTTTGTGCAGTTTGTGGCCAACCGGGGTCAATGGGAGGGAAAACAGCTGCTTTCGGAAAGCTGGTTTGACCTGGCCACCTCCAAGCAGATTGAAAACCGGGGCGCCGGCTGGGGCGGAGATCCGGATTGGCAGCAGGGTTATGGCTTCCAGTTCTGGCGCTGCGAGCCCCAGGGGGTCTTCCGGGGAGACGGAGCCTTTGGCCAGTATGGAGTGGTCTTCGGAGACCAGGATGCGGTGCTGGTGATCCAATCTGCCTCCATGCGGCTCCAGGCCGTGCTCACCGCCGCCTGGAAACACCTGCTTCCGGCTTTTTCCCAGGAGCCTTTGCCCCAGAACCGGCAGGCCTTCCACCGGCTCCAAAAGCGCCTGGAACGGCTGGAGCTGAACCCCATGCTGGGGATGCGAAGCCCCGGAGCGGAAGCTTCCCTGAACGGTGCCGTGTATCTTGCCCCGGAAAATACCCCCGCTTTTCTGGACCTGGTAGGGGGAATTGGTCACTTTGTTCCCTTGGGAGGGACCCTGCAATCCCTGGAATTCCGCTTCCAAGGAGAGAAGGCCCAGCTGGTATGCCATCAGGATAACGGTACTTATGAGCTGGATTTGGGCATCCAGGGCCACTTCGCGGAAACGGTGGTGGACGGCACCCTTTACGGGATCAACAGTTCCTGGAGAGGCCGAGGGAAACTGGCGGCGGAAGTCCGCAACACCCGTCTGGCAGGAGGCCGGCGGCTGCTGTTTACCTTTGGGGGAAACACCATGACCCTCACCGGAGAATCCACCATTCCCGAGGAAGGGGGATTGGCAGGAGAACCCATGCCCCAGGTGACCTTCACCCTGGCCGGGGGCGATGTGGACACCAAGACAAAACTTTACTGGGAGCAGTGACAGACGTTCCCTCTAAAAAAAACCGACGCCTGGAGGAGGACTCTCCTTCACAAGCGCCGGTTTTTTTGTTGGTGTAGAAAACCAAGACAGGGGATCCAAGCAAAAAGTCCCGGCCTCCGCCGAAGCGGGTGCCGGGACTTGGGGTTTCCCCCACCGCCGAGAGATCTCTCAGCGGATCAACTGCAAATGCACTTTAGACCAGTTCCAGAATCGCCATCTCGGCAGCGTCGCCGCGGCGGGGCCCCAGCTTGGTGATGCGGGTATAGCCACCGTTGCGGTCAGCGTACTTGGGGGCAATCTCAGTGAACAGC
>UMIO01053158.1_pt1 | contig 68650 bp, 63 predicted proteins | sample 1965821 | NCBI WGS metagenome assembly UMIO01 (sample SAMEA4836127, study PRJEB28245) | human gut metagenome | biome: gut microbiome; material: fecal sample | place: Denmark | collected 2008
GCTGGAAAAGTTTCCTCACCTGCGGGTGGATGTCCACCATCCTGACCTGGTGGTCCGGGTGGAGGTTCGGGAGCAGTACGCTTTTGTCCACGGGGATACCAAGCCTGGAGCAGGCGGCATCCCGGTGGGAACCGGGGGCAAAGCGGCCATTTTGATCAGCGGTGGCCTGGACAGCCCTGTGGCGGCCTGGATGATGGCCCGGCGGGGAGTGGAGCTCACTGCCGTCCACTTTGCCAGCCCCCCTTATACCAGTGAGCTGGCCCACGAGAAGGTGGTTCGGCTGCTGAAAAAGGTGAGCCGTTATGCGGGGAGGATCAAATTGGTCACCGTGAATTTCACCCATCTCCAGGAGGAGATTCGGGACAAGTGCCCGGAGGAACTGTCCACCGTGATCTTGCGCCGGTTCATGCTGCGGGCGGCGGAGCGAGTGGCCCGGGAAGAGGGCTGTTCTGCTCTGATTACCGGAGAGAGCTTGGGACAGGTGGCCAGTCAGACCATTCAGGCCATCGCCTGTACCGATGCCGTAGCCACTATGCCCGTGTTCCGTCCCCTGATCGGCACGGACAAGTCAGAGATTGTGGCCTTGGCTCGCCGGATTGACACCTATGACACCTCCATCGAGCCCTATGAAGATTGCTGTACCATCTTCACACCCAAGCATCCCCGGACCAAACCCATTCTCCACTTTGTGGAAGATGGGGAGAAGGCCATTGACGGGGAAGCCCTGTTGGCGGAGTCTCTGGAGGAGTTGGAGACCCGGCAGATTACGCCGTAAGGGAAGAAAGACTGCCAAGGAGAGTGGCTCCCTGGTGGGAAAAAGAATGAGAATTAGGAATAGGAGGGACATTCCCATGAATGCTGAAGTGATATCTGTAGGAACCGAGCTGCTTTTGGGCCAGGTGGTCAACACGGATACGGCCATTGTGGCCAAGGCCCTTTCGGGTCTGGGCATCAACCTGCTCTACTCCGCTGTGGTGGGAGACAATGTGGAGCGGCTGAAACTGGCGGTGGAAACGGCCATTTCCCGCAGTGACCTGCTGATTATGACCGGAGGGCTGGGGCCCACCACCGACGACTTGACCAAGGAGACCACTGCCGCCGCCGCAGGGAAGAAATTGGTGCTGCACCAGGAGAGCCTGGAGCGGATCCAGAACTACTTCAACGAAAAACACGTCAGTGAGAATCAGGCGAAGCAAGCCTGGCTGCCGGAAGGATGTACGGTGCTGCAAAATGACAACGGCACTGCCCCGGGCTGCGCCTTTCAGGCGGAGAGCGGCTGCACGGTGATCATGTTGCCTGGGCCTCCCTCGGAGCTGGAGCCCATGTTGAACAATTACGCGGTGCCCTATCTGAAGAAAGGTCAGGAATCGGTGATTGTTTCCCACAACATCCACATTTATGGCCGTGGAGAAGCCCCAGTGGCCCAGATGATGGACGACCTGATGAATGGGGAAAACCCCACTCTGGCTCCTTATGCCAAGGAAGGGGAGTGCTATCTGCGGGTAACGGCCAAAGCGGCCAACGAAGAGGAGGCCGACAAGATGTGCCAGCCCTTGATCCAGGAGATCAAGGACCGGCTGGGCGAGTTTGTATACAGCGTAGACGTGGAGAGCCTGGAGGAGCTGGTGGTCCAGGAATTGCAAAAGCAGGGAAAGAAGCTGGCCACAGCGGAATCCTGCACGGGAGGTCTGCTGGCCAAACGGATTACCGATGTGCCCGGTTCCTCTGCGGTGTTTGATATGGGGTGCGTTACCTACGCCAATGAGGCCAAGGAAATGCTGCTCTCTGTAGACCATGAGACACTGGAGCAGTATGGAGCGGTCAGCGAAGAGACAGCTCGTTCCATGGCGGAAGGGATCGTCCGGCGCTCCGGCAGCGATATCGGCGTGGGCATCACGGGAATTGCCGGGCCCGACGGCGGCACGGAGGAAAAGCCTGTGGGACTGATCTACATTGCCCTCAGCGATGGGCAGCACACCTGGGTGACAAAGCGTTCTCCCATTGGCCGGACCAAGACCCGTGCCTGGCACCGTCACTGTGCGGCCAGCCAAGCCCTGGACATGGTGAGGCGGTATCTGACCGGCCTTCCTGTGGTGGCAAAGTCATAACGGAACACAAGAAAAAAGAAGCATCAATCAGAAAGGGACGGCTGCTGCCGTCCCTTTTTTCGTGGATAGATTCAGTTTTGAAACAGGCGGGGTGGCAGGAGAATGTCCTCTTTGGGAAGCTTGTCCCAGGAAAACAGGGGAACCAGTTCCTCCGGGAGAAGGGGACATGGTTCCGGTACCAGGCCTGCCAGATAGGCCAGGCCGCCCACCACATCCCGGGGAGAAAAGCCTTTGGCAAGCAGCCCGGAAAGGCTCATGTCCCCATCCCGTTTGGCCAGCCTTCGGCCATCGGAGGAGAGCAACAGGGGCGTGTGGGCGAACTGGGGAACAGGGTACCCCAGAAGCCGGTATAGGAGAATCTGTCGGGGAGTGGAGGAAAGCAGGTCCCTGCCCCGTACCACTTGAGTGACCCCCATGGCGCCGTCGTCGGCTACCACAGCCAGTTGGTAAGCATAAATCCCGTCGGACCGGCGGAGAATGAAATCCCCGCACCCGGTGGGGAGAAATTGGGATTGAGGTCCGTAATGTCCGTCTGTAAAGGAGATGGTCTCTGCCGGAACCCGGAGCCGCAGGGCCGGGGAACGTGTCTTTCTCCGTTCTTCGATTTCTTCGGGTGTCAGGTTCCGACAGGCTCCGCTGTAGAGCAGTTCCCCGTCGTCCCCGTGGGGAGCGCTGGCGGCGTGGAGCTGGGCCCGGGTGCAGAAACAGGGATAGACCAGTCCCAGCCGTTCCAATTTTTCCAGCTGGGAAGCGTAGAAGTCAAAGCGCTGGCTCTGGTTATAGGGGCCGTGAGGGCCTCCCAGGTTTCCCCCTTCTTCCCAGGAAAGTCCCAGGCGTTCCAGATCCCGCTGGGCTTGGAGGGCGAAGGCAGGCCGGGAGCGTTCCAGATCCAGGTCCTCGTTGCGAAACACTAGAATTCCTCCCTGGGATTTGGCGGCCAGCCAGGCGATCAGAGAGCAGAACAGATTGCCCAGGTGGAGAAACCCGCTGGGGCTGGGAGCAAACCTACCCACCACTTGGACCATAGGCCCATCCCCTTTCTCAAAGAATCTCCTACGATTATAAGGGAACGGGAAAATACTGTCAACGGGAAGGAATTTTTCCTGGAGATCTGGGGAAAATCCTTACAAAATTCTGAAAAAAACAGCAAGTTTACGATTTTGGTTGAACTGCCTCTTCATTGGCTTTATAATAGAGGGACGCGGCAGTGGAAGAGCGCTGCCAACTTACCGAACAAGAAAGGGGACTTCTCCACTATGAAAGAAAAAAATACCGGCGTTTTACGGCTGGTGTTGCGTGTTTTGCAGGGAATGCTCATCGGCGTAGGCGCGGTGCTGCCGGGTATCTCCGGAGGTGTGCTGTGTGTGGTGTTCGGCATCTACAAGCCGGTGATGGAATTGTTGTCCAGCCCCATCCACAAGTTTAAAACCCATGTGCCCCGGCTGCTGCCGGTGATTGTGGGTGCAGCTTTGGGCTTTTTGGGGGTGGCCAAAATTTTGGCTTTCTTCCTGGAAAAATATCCGGATCCCTCTGTGTGCCTTTTTGTGGGCCTGATTGCCGGAATGCTGCCCTCTCTGTTTCGGGAAGCGGGAGAACAGGGCCGGCCCAAGGGAAGTTGGGTTTCCCTGGTTGTGGCCTTTGTAGTGGTGATGGCCCTGCTCCTGTCCCTCAATGCCTTCTCCGTGGAAATTGTGGCCAACTTCGGCTGGTATCTGTTCTGCGGTTTCTGCGCTGCCCTGAGCATTATCGCTCCCGGCATGAGCTTTTCCACCCTGCTCATGCCTCTGGGACTTTACACGCCCTTTGTGGACGGCATCGGTAACCTGGATGTCCATGTGCTGGCGCCGGCGGCCATCGGTGCTGTGGTGACCATCCTGTGTCTTGCCAAGGCAGTGGACGCCCTGTTCCGGCATTTTTATGCCTATGCGTTCCATGCCATTGTGGGCATCGTCATCGCTGCCACCTTGGTGATCATTCCCTTCGGCAGTTTTGCCTCTTCGGTAGGGGCGGCCGTGGCCAATGTGATCTGTCTGGTGGTGGGCCTGGTGGCGGCACTTGCCCTGGATAAATTCAATCAGTCGATCCCCAAGGAGGCCTGAGGGCCTTCCCAAGGAAAAGCGGGCTGCTGCAAGCCGATGAGGTTTCCCTCAGAAGACCCTGTTTTCTTTCCGGGTCGTTCCAAAAGGGAACCGGTCAGACTTGCGGCAGCCCGCTTCTTGTTTATAAAGAAAATGTGAAGGGGATGGGATTGGGTCAGGCGGTGGCCACCCGATAGAGTTCCTGGGCAGAGGATACCAGGTATTTGGCGCCCTGGGAACGAAGCTCCTCCTCATCCCGGAACCCCCACAGCACGCCGCAGGGATCCATGCCGGCGTTTCGTCCAGTTTCCATGTCCACTCCGCTGTCGCCCACATAGAGCACTTTTTCAGGAGCCACCCCAAAATCGGCGGCCATGTGGAGCACAGCAGTGGGGTCGGGCTTGGTGGGAATTCCGGCCCGTTGACCGTGAACCTGGTGGGGCAGGTTTCCGAACAAGGCGTCCACAATGTATCGGGCCATGTTATCCGGTTTGTTGGAGAGCACGCCGATCAAGATTCCCTGGTCCTTGAGCTTTTGCAGAGTTTCCGGAATACCCGGGTAGGGCTCTACCAGTTTCATAGGTTCGCTTTCGTAATGGCGGTCGTAAGCGGCCCGGAACCGCCGGAGGGTCTCCTCGGGGAATTGGGCGCCTACGGTGTGGAGCATTCGCTTCATGAGCACGTCCGCCCCATTTCCCACCAGGCGTTTATAGGTCTCTTCGGGAATGGTGGGCAGACCGAATTCTTCCAGTGTGGTATTGCCAAAATAGGCGATGGAACGCAGGGTGTTGGCCAAAGTCCCATCCAAATCAAAAATGCAAGCGTCATAGCGCTTCCCTTGCGTGTTCATACTGTATCACTCCTTGCAGGCTCTATTATAGGGAGGCAGGGTGAAAAAATCAAGCGGTCATCTTGCGTGAGGCACCATGTCATGCTATAATCGAGGTACAAAAGAGGCCCAAAAGGAAATTCGGAAAAGTGGGGGAAGATACTGTGGATTATGCAAAAAAAGCTTTGGAAATGCATCGGGAGTGGAAGGGTAAAATTCGTGTGACCACCCCTTGTGTGTTAAAGGATAAAGAGGACCTTTCCGTGGCCTATACGCCTGGCGTAGCGGCTCCCTGTTTGGAAATCAACAAGGACGTAGACCTGTCCTATGAGTACACCCGCCGGGGCAATTTGGTGGCTGTGGTCACCGATGGCACCGCGGTGTTGGGCCTGGGGGATATCGGTCCCGAAGCCGGTATGCCCGTGATGGAGGGAAAATGTGCCCTGTTCCAGGCTTTTGCCGGAATCGACGCTTTCCCCATCTGTATCCGCTCCAAGGATGTGGACGAAATTGTCCGCACGGTGGAATTGATCGCCGGATCCTTTGGGGGAATCAATCTGGAGGACATTGCCGCGCCCCGGTGCTTCGAGGTGGAACAGAAACTGAAAGAGCGTCTGGACATCCCCGTGTTCCACGACGATCAGCACGGTACTGCCGTGATCACCGTTTCCGCCATGCTCAATGCCCTGAAGGTGGTGGGCAAGAAGATTGGGGAAGTGTCCGCTGTGGTCAACGGGGCCGGTGCTGCCGGTACGGCCTGCACCCGGCTGCTGATGGCTTTGGGGCTGAAAAACGTGGTGGTCTGCGACAAGATTGGCGCTTTGGTACCGGGTCTGGAGGGCATGACCGAGGCCCAGGCCAAGCTGGCGGAAGTGACCAATCCCCAGCGGAAGACCGGTTCTCTGGCCGATGTGATCCAAGGGGCGGACGTGTTTATGGGCTTTTCCGCTCCGGGTTGCCTGACGGGAGACATGGTGCGCACCATGGCCAAGGATCCGGTGATCTTTGCCTGCGCCAATCCCACTCCGGAAATTTTCCCGGAAGAAGCGCTGGCGGCGGGAGCCCGTGTGGTAGGTACCGGCCGTTCCGACTATCCCAATCAGATCAACAACGTATTGGCGTTCCCGGGCATTTTCCGGGGAGCTCTTGACGTGCGTGCCAAAGAGATCAACGATGAAATGAAGGTAGCTGCCGCCCAGGCGCTGGCCGACCTGATCCCCGAAGAGGAATTGGGGGAGAACAACATCATTCCCTCTGCTTTCCATCCGGGAGTGGTGCCTGCAGTGGCCAAAGCGGTGGCAGAAGCAGCCCGCCGTACGGGAGTGGCTCGGGCATAAAAGAGAATCCCTTGAAAAAGGGAAGGAAGATTTAGCGGAGCTTTTGGGGAGCTCCAGGGGGTAATCAAAATGTCAAAGGAAAATAAGGCGATTTACAAGGTGGTTATAGCTGCCGTGTTTGCGGCCATGGTCTTTGTAGGCAGTATGCTCAGTGTTCCGGTGCCTGCTGCCTTCGGCATGACACGGATCCATCTGGGAAACATTTTCTGCCTGCTTTCCGGGTTTATTTTGGGGCCTGTGGGAGGCGGTCTGGCAGCAGGAATCGGCTCGGGTCTGTACGACGTGGTCATCTACGGGGACATTCTCTCCGCCCCCTTCACTTTGGTGTTTAAGGGCATGATGGCGGTGGTCTGCGGGCTGGTGGCCTATGCGGGTCACAACCGGGCAGACAATCACAAGCTCAATGTGGTGGCGGGTATTTCTGGCAGTGTGACGTATATCATTCTGTACTTGGCCAAGAGCTTTGCCGAAGGCATTCTCATCGGCAGCTCTCTGGAGACAGTGCTGGTCGCCCTGGGTACCAAGTTTGTCACCTCCGGGATCAATGCCATCATTGCTGTGGCGGTGTCTGTGCCCCTGTGTGCGGCGGTGCGCATGGCCCTGAAGAAGAGCCATTTGCTGGATAAGATCGGGTAATAGGATCCCATGGGGGAGAGGTGTGTTTTTCTCCCCATTCCTGTAAAAAAATCAGCAAAGAGTCTGCCAGCCTTCACATCCTTTTCACAAAGCCGGGAGATAATAAAGACACAACAAGGGAACAAGAACAAGCGAGACCTTGCAGTGAAACCTCTCAGCTTGGAAAGGAGAAATGGCTTATGTATGATCCCTTCGAGAATCAAACCAATCAGACAAACAACGATGCGTTGAATCAAAATACAAATCCCACCCAGGAAAGCAACAGTCAGGCTTCCGAAACTACCGCTTATGAGGCGACGGCCCATCAGGAGGATTCCTCTACAGGAACGGTGTACAGCAGTTCCACCCAGCAGACCAATCCCTACCAGGGCAACGCTCCCCAAGGCACTCAGACTCCTTACCCCACCCAGACGGGTTGGCAGTACGGGAACCAGCAAAATCAGGGGCAGAATCAAGCCCAGAGCGGTTACACCTGGAACGGAGCAACCCAGCACACGGCTCCCTATTATACGCCTGTGCAGCCCAAGCCGAAAAAGAAGCTAAACGGCAAAAAGGCAAAGCGAATTGGATTGCGGGTTGTAGCAGCGGTTCTGTGCTGCGCGGTGATTTCCTTTGTGTCCGTAGGGGCCTTTGCCCTGATGATTCAGACGGGCCTTGTCAACGTGGAAAGCACTGGAAACGGTAAGACGGCTGCCTTCACCTTGTACAAACTGGATGACAGCAGCAAGGATACCAGCAGTGTGGTGACGGGAGACTCCCTGAGCCGCCAGGAAGTGGCCCAGAAGATCATTCCCTCTGTGGTGTGCATCCAGAACTACCAGATCAGTCAGCAGGGGCTGATGTTTGGTTACAGCGATACCGGTGACTCCGAGGTTTCTCCTGCTGGGGAAGGTTCCGGCATCATCATTTCCGACGACGGTTATATTGTCACCAACCAGCATGTGATTGACGGGGCCACCAGCCTGAAGGTCATCACCTCTGACGGCCTGACCTACGAAGCCACTCTGGTGGGCGAAGATACCCAGACAGACCTGGCTGTGATCAAGATTGACGCCGATGGCCTGACCGCGGCGGAATTTGGTTCTTCCTCTGACCTGCAGGTGGCCGATGAAGTGATGGCAGTGGGCAACCCCGGCGGTATGCAGCTCAATTCCAGCGTGACCTTGGGCTATGTGTCCGCTTTGAATCGTCCTATTACCAACAGCGAAACCGGTTATACCATCAACTGCATCCAGACCGACGCGGCCATCAACCCCGGTAACTCCGGCGGTGCTCTGGTGGACATGAACGGCTATGTGGTGGGTATCAACTCTTCCAAGATTGCCGCTACCGATTACGAAGGCTTGGGATTCGCCATTCCTTCTGATACGGTTCAGCCCATTGTCAGCGATTTGATCGAATACGGTTATGTGAAAGACCGTCCCATGCTGGGTATCTCCGGCCAGTATATTGACCAGATGACCGCCAGCTTCTATGGCCTGACCTCCGGCTTCTATGTGACAGAAGTCACCAGCGACGCAGCAACCCATTCCGGTTTGCAGCGTGGAGACGTGATCACCGCCATTGACGATACGCAGGTGACCAGTGCCAACACCATTTCCACCTATATCGCCGACAAGAAGCCTGGTGACACGGTGACCCTGACCGTTTACCGTTCTTCCAACCAGAAGAGCATCCAGGTAGAGTTGACTTTGTCCGAGAATACAGGTTCTTCTGTCAACTCTTCCAACTAACTGACGAGTACAAGTTTCTTTTTCATAAATCTCCTTTTTCAAGCAAGGAGGGCGGGACGAAAGTCCCGCCCTTCTTGCGTTTGCCGGGAGAAGAATGGTCAAAGGGGGAAAATGGTGGTATACTTTTGGTAAAGGCCAATGGAGGAGGGGATCGGATGATTTACGGGAAATTGCCCGTGGCTTTTTTAGGGGCCATTGCCAGCGAAAAAAATGGTTCCACCAACAGCGTGGTGGCTGGATACATTTTGGAACATCTGGATCAAGTCCGAGGCATGGGGATCGCAGAGCTGGCCCATGCCTGTCATGTGTCTCCCAGTTCCATTTCCCGGTTTTGCAAGGACATCGGATTTGACAGTTATGCGGAGCTGCGGGAGGTATTTGAAACCAGCCGGCTGGAGTTTCAAAGTCCCGATTTGAAGGAAAGTCCCCGGCAGCGGGGGCAAAGAACCGTGGAGACCATTTTGGAGGGGATTGAACTGGTACGGGACTCCCTGGACTACGCCAAGATCGATCAGCTTTGCGCGGAGATCTATCAATCGCCTCGGGTGGCGGCTTTCGGGGTACTGAAGGCAGAGGCTGCCGCGGTGGACCTGCAATGTGACCTGTTGATGCAGGGGAAGCAGGTATACACCAATGTGTCGTATCCCCAGCAGTTGGAATACCTGTTTTCCGCTGGACAGGAGGACCTGGTCCTGATCTTTTCCTGCACCGGGGCATACTTTGAGTATCAAGACCTTCGAGGAAAGCGGGATGCCTTGAAAGCCCCCAGGATTTGGATGATAGCCGGGGAAGACCGGGACTATCCTCCCTTTGTGAACGAAACCCTGCTCTACACTCCCTGGGGAGGCCGGGTGAGCCATCCTTATCAGCTGCAGACCGCGGCCAGCTTGATTGCCCAAGAGTATGCCGCGTGGGTGAAACGGAGATCTAAATAAGTGATCACTAACCACCTATATTGTAAGGTATTCGAGCTAAAATGGACCGAACAAGAGAAGAGGTTTTCGCGCAGATTCTCCCATTTTCGATCCCCTATAGGTGATACAATTTGGTGGGATCCCCAAAGTTTTTGGGGGTGCCTTGACAGTAAAAATGGGAAGGCGTATTCTTGATTATGTTATAAAGAAGGACGGGATTTCTCAAAATTGGAGTCCCGTCCTTGCCCTAGAATCCAAGAGTTTGAGAAGGTGGTAGTTTTGGACGGAATCCGCGAAAAACTGCTGGAGGAACTGGACAATCACATAGCATTCACCATTCCCCTGTTTGGGGGGATTCCCGTGCCGGAATCCGTGGTGGTTACCTGGGGCATCATGGTGTTTTTGGTGCTCCTTTCCATTTTGTGTACCCGGCACCTGAAAAAAGTTCCCGGCAAAGCCCAGCTGGTAGCGGAACTGTATGTGGGTTTCATCAACAAGTTCACCAAGAACACCTTGGGGGAACACTGGAAAAGCTTTGCGCCCTATTTTGGGACCATTGGGTTGTATATCGGCACGGCCAACTTGATTGGCATGTTCGGAATTACCCCGCCCACCAAGGATCTGAATGTGACCGCTGCCCTGGCCATCATGAGCTGCGGGTTGATTTACGGGTCCAGCTTCCGGTTTCGGGGGCTCAAAGGCGGGCTGCACAAATTCCTGGAGCCCATGCCTCTGCTGTTGCCCATCAACGTGATGGAAATTGTCATCCGGCCCTTGTCCCTGTGTATGCGGCTGTTTGGCAATGTGCTGGGATCCTTCATCATCATGGAGCTGATTAAGCTGGTGATCCCGGCCATTGTGCCCATGGCGCTGAGCATGTATTTCGATGTGTTTGACGGTATTATCCAGACGGTTGTGTTTGTGTTCCTGACCGCTCTGTTCACCCAGGAAACCATCGAGTAAATCAACAGAAGGCGGGCCGAAGGTCCGCCGGAACATCTTCATTGGGAAGGAACAGGGAACCACCTGTTTTCTCCATATAAATTTCTTGAAAGATAAAGGAGTAGATCATCATGAGTGTTGCACTTGGAGCCGCAATTGCAGTTTTGACCGGTATCGGCGCAGGCCTGGGCATCAGCCTGGCCACTGGTAAGGCCACCGACGCCATCGCCCGGCAGCCCGAAGCCGCTGACAAGATCCAGCGTGCCCTGTTGATCGGCTGCGCCCTGGCAGAAGCCACCGCCATTTATGGCCTGGTGATCGGCATTATGATCATTCTGTTTGTAGGCTGAGAAGCCAGATTGTTTCCATACTTTGTGAGAAAGGAGCGTGACCGGCTTGCTGAGTCTAGATTGGTCCATCATTTGGAATATCGTCAATATCCTGGTGTTGTTCCTGCTTTTGAAGCATTTTCTCTTTAAGCCCATTACCGAGATGATGGAGAGCCGGACCGCGGAGATTGAGAACAACCTGAAAGACGCCGAAGAACAGAAACAGAAAGCCCAGGATCTGACGGCTCAGTACCAGCAGAAGCTGGAGGGAGCCAAAGCCGAGGCGGCCCAGATTGTATCCGATGCCCGCCAGCAAGGGCAGAAGGAATATGACGCCCTGCTGAAGACCGCTGCCCAGGATGCCCGGAAGGAACAGGAACGTTCTCGGGCGGACATGGAGCGGGAGCGGGAAGAGATGCTCCGGGGCGTTCAGGAGAACGTTACCGAGCTGGTGCTCCTGACGGCATCCAAGCTCTCCCAAAAGGAGCTGGACGAGGAATCCGACCGCAAACTGGTGGACGCCTTTTTGTCGGAAGCAGGTGACAAATCATGAGGCCCTTGGAGACCCGCTATGCCCAAGCGCTGTTTGAGCTTGTCCAGGACGAGAAAGCCCTGAACCGGGACGTGGAACTGCTGACGGATACTCCGGAGCTGTGGAAAGCTCTGCTGAACCCCAGTGTTTCCCAGCGGGAGAAGGACCGGGTGCTGTGCCGGCTGTTTCAGGGACAATCCCGGAAAGAGCTGCTGGACTTCTACCGGCTGTTGTGCCGGCGGGACCGGATGGCACTTTTGCCGGCCATCCGGGAGGAATACCACAAGCTTTCTCTGAAAAGGGAAAACGGGGCCATTGCCCTGTTCCGGTGTGCCCGGAGACCCTCCCAGGAGGATCTGGAGCGGATCGGTCAGGCGCTCAAGAAGCGTCATGGGCTTTCCCGGCTGGAATTTCAGATCCAGGAGGACCCGGAACTGTTGGGTGGTTTTGTGATCCACCTGGAAGGCGTCACTTATGACAAGAGCGTGCGGGGCATGTTGCAAGGCCTGCGGCGTTCGTTGAAAGAGAGGGAATAAACTTTGAACGGCAAACCGGAAGAAATTGTATCCATCCTGAAAGAGGAAATTTCCCAGTACGAGGAAAAGACCCAGGTCAGTGAAACCGGCTCCGTCGTTCAGATCGGAGACGGCATTGCCACGGTATATGGCCTGGAAAACGTCATGTACGGAGAACTTTTGGAATTTGAAAACGGCGTCAAGGCCCTGGCCATGAGCCTGGAAACCGGCAGTGTGGGCTGTGCACTGCTGGGACCGGAGGAAGGCATTGAGGAAGGGGACCTGGTGCGCCGTACGGGCCGCCGGGCCGATGTTCCGGTAGGCGAGGAAATGCTGGGCCGTGTGCTGAACGCGTTGGGGGAGCCCATCGACGGCAAGGGAGCCATCCACACCACGGAAACCCGCCCCATCGAGCGGGAAGCCTCCGGTGTTGTGACGAGACAGCCTGTGACGGTGCCCCTGCAGACGGGTATTCTGGCGGTGGACGCCATGGTGCCTGTGGGCCGTGGCCAGCGTGAGCTGATTATCGGTGACCGTCAGACCGGTAAGACCTCCATTGCGGTGGACACCATCCTGAACCAGAAGGGTCAGAATGTGATCTGCATCTATGTGGCCATTGGTCAGAAGGCTTCTACCGTGGCCAAGATTTACAACACCCTGGAGAAGGGAGGGGCCATGGAGTACAGCATCATTGTGAATGCCACTGCCAGTGAACCTGCCCCGGTCCAGTATATTGCCCCCTATTCCGGGGTGGCCATTGCCGAGTACTTTATGTCCCAGGGCAAGGATGTGCTCATTGTTTACGATGACCTGTCCAAGCACGCGGTGGCCTACCGTACCTTGTCTCTGCTGTTAAAGCGTTCTCCCGGCCGTGAGGCCTATCCCGGAGACGTGTTCTATCTCCATTCCCGGCTGCTGGAGCGGGCTTGCCGCATGGCGCCGGAATACGGCGGCGGTTCCATTACCGCCCTGCCCATTATCGAGACCCAGGCGGGAGACGTTTCCGCCTATATCCCCACCAACGTGATTTCCATCACCGACGGCCAGCTGTATCTGGAAAGCAACCTGTTCTTCTCCGGCGTCCGTCCGGCTGTCAACGTGGGCCTTTCCGTGTCCCGTGTGGGCGGTGCAGCTCAGACCAAGGCCATGAAGAAAATTGCCGGCAGCCTGCGAATTGACTTGGCTCAGTTCCGGGAATTGGAAGTGTTTACCCAGTTCAGCTCAGATCTGGATTCTGCTACCAAGGAAGCCCTGGATCACGGCAACCGGTTGGTGGAAATTCTGAAACAGCCCTTGTATCATCCCATGACCGTGTCCCGGCAAGTGGTGATTTTGTACGCTGCTACCAAAAAGCTGCTGGCAGATGTGCCGGTGGAGCACGCCCGGGAATTTGCCTGGGGCCTGGCGGATTACATGGAGGAAAACTCTCCCAAGGTGCTGGAAGAAATCGACCGGACCGGCGAGCTTTCCGAGGAAGGGGAGAAGGCCATCCGGGAGAGCTGCGAAGCCTATAAGAAGCAGGTGAGTGCCACATGGCAGGCATAATTGAAATTCGGAACCGGATGCGCAGCGTCCAGCAGACCCTGAAGATCACCAACGCCATGTATCTGATCTCGTCGGCCAAGGTGAAGAAGGCTCGGAAACAGCTTTCCGAAGTGGAGCCCTATTTTGACCGTGTGGCCAAAACGGTGCTGGATATTTTCCGTCACTCCCCGGATTTGAAGCACCGGTATATTGAGGGCCACGAGAAGGCTCCTGAGGATCTGAAAACCGGATTTGTGGTGATCACTGGGGACAAGGGGTTGGCAGGCGCTTACAACCACAACGTGTTGAAGTTGGCGGAAAGTTACCTTGCCCGAAAGAAAGACCCCACCCTGTTTTTGATCGGCCAGATGGGCCGCCATTATTTCCAGAAAAAGGGCGTCACCATTGACGGAGAATTCATGTACACGGCTCAGGATCCCACCATTGAGCGTGCCCGGGAGATCACGGATACCCTGCTGGACCTGTATGAGCGGGGAGCTCTGGACGAGATTTACCTGGTGTTTACCCACAGCTACTCCGCAGTGCACATGGAGCCCGAAATCATCAAGCTGCTGCCTCTGGACCGGGCCATGCTCAGCGCCCGCCGGGGACTGCGACAGGGAGATCAGTATCGGGACGTAGTTCGGTATGAGCCTACGGCGGAGGCTGTGCTGGACGTATTGGTGCCCGGTGTGATCAAGGGGTATATGTTCAGTGCCTTGGTGGAGTCCTTCTGCAGCGAGCAGAATGCCCGGATGACCGCCATGGACACTGCCTCGGACAGCGCTCGGGAGATGCTGAAAACCTTGTCCCTGGAATTCAACCGGGCCCGGCAGGGAGCCATCACCCAGGAAATCACCGAGATTGCCGGGGGCGCTGCCGGTTTGACGCAGCTGTAACCGGGAAGGCGGATCCGCTTCCCGTTTGGGAGAAAGACCATAGAGAAAGGGGTGCCTTTCATTGGAAGAGAATCGAGGAAAAATCCTACAGGTCTTGGGACCTGTAGTGGATGTGCAGTTTGAAGGGAAACTGCCGAAAATTTACGACGCCCTGACGGTGGACAACGGCGGAGAAACCCAGGTGCTGGAAGTACTGAAGCATCTGGGGGACCAGGCTGTGCGGTGCATCACCCTGTCTACCAGCGAGGGCTTGACCCGTGGCATGCCTGTCACCGCCACGGGAGGACCCATCAGTGTCCCGGTAGGCGAGGGAACTTTGGGCCGTATGTTCAACGTGTTGGGCAATACCATTGACGATAAAGGGCCTGCGGATTGTCAGGAGCGGTGGCCCATTCACCGGGAGGCTCCCAGTTTTGCGGAGCAGAGCTCTCAGGTGGAGATCCTGGAAACGGGCATCAAGGTCATCGACCTGCTGGCCCCCTATGCCAAGGGCGGTAAGATCGGCCTGTTTGGAGGCGCCGGCGTTGGCAAGACTGTGTTGATTCAGGAACTGATCCGCAACATTGCTACCGAGCACGGTGGCTATTCCATTTTCACCGGCGTTGGCGAGCGTACCCGTGAGGGCAACGACCTTTGGCGGGAAATGACAGAGTCCGGGGTTATCAAAAAGACCGCCCTGGTCTTCGGCCAGATGAACGAGCCCCCTGGGGCCAGAATGCGTGTGGCCTTGACAGGTCTGACCATGGCAGAATATTTCCGGGATCATGAGCACCAGAATGTGCTGCTGTTTATCGACAATATTTTCCGGTATGTGCAGGCCGGTTCGGAGGTTTCCGCTCTGATGGGCCGGTTGCCTTCTGCCGTGGGCTACCAGCCCACCTTGGCCAACGAGATGGGCGCTCTTCAGGAGCGGATCACCTCTACCAAAAACGGGTCCATCACCTCGGTCCAGGCAGTCTATGTTCCTGCCGACGACTTGACCGACCCGGCTCCTGCCACCACTTTCGCCCATTTGGACGCCACCACGGTGTTGTCCCGGAAGATTGTAGAACAGGGCATTTATCCTGCCGTGGATCCTCTGGAGTCCACCTCCCGAGTGCTGGAGCCCGACGTGGTGGGTCAGCGCCATTACAACGTGGCTCGGAAAACCCAGGAGGTTTTGCAGCGCTATCGGGAACTTCAGGATATCATTGCCATCCTGGGCATGGAGGAACTTTCCGATGAGGATAAGCTCACGGTAAGCCGTGCCCGGAAGATCCAGCGTTTCTTCTCCCAGCCCTTCTTTGTGGCGGAGCCCTTCACCGGCAAGGAAGGCCGCTATGTGGCTGTGGAAGATACCGTCAAGGGCTTCGAGGCCATTTTGGGCGGAGAACTGGACAAGGTTTCGGAAGTGGCCTTCAACAACATGGGGACCATCGACGAAGTGCTGAAAAAGAGCAAGGAAGAAGTGTAAGGAGGAGTCCTCATGGCTTCCACATTTTATTTGGAGATGGTTTCTCCCCAGAACATTTTCTTTTCCGGCAATGCCAGGCAAATTATACTTCCGGGCCTGGACGGTGCTTACGGTGTGCTGCCCAATCACGAGCCCATGGTCACTGCCATGATGGCCGGCGTGGTGCGGTACCAGGACCAGGAGGGTACTTGGCACGAGGCAGTGGTCAGTGACGGCTGTGTGGAGGTTATGCCCGAACGGGTGATCCTGCTGGCGGCCACCATTGAACGGCCTGAGGAAATCGACCGCAATCGTGCCTTGGCTGCAAAACGCCGGGCAGAAGAGCGGATGCGTCAGCAGCAAAGCCAGCGGGAGTACTATCAGACTCAGGCAGCTCTGGCCCGTGCCCTTGCCCGGTTGAAGGCCAAGTCCCCCCAATAAATTTGTTTCATTCAAGGGATGCTTCGGCGTCCCTTTTTTCGTGCACAGCAAAGCCCTCCGACGCAGGTTGTATCCTGGGTCAGAGGGCTTCTTTCAAAGGTCTTTAGAATGAGATCTCAGTTTGGTGGCAAGTATCTGTGGACGGTCAGGTCAATTCCTGAAGGCCCATAATGTCGTCCACTGGGACGGAAAACAGCACGCCGCGGCAGTCGGTTTTCAGGCCTGCTTCCCGGTTGATGGCCTGCATCACCGGCAGCTTTTGTTCCCGAGGTACCAGGATGGCCACAATCTCTTTTTCCGGCTGCAAGGTAAAGCCCAGCAGGTTTTGTACATCCTCGTAGCCCACTCGCCGGGCGGAGATGACGGTGCCGCCTCTGGCACCAGCAGTGCGCGCGGCTTCCATAACCTGTTCCGAGCTGCCCCGGTTGACGATGGTTAAAATCAGTTGATAGGGGTAGATCTTGGGGGCGTTTTTTGCTTCTTCCATGGGTGATTCCTCCCTTGCGTATTCGGGCTTGATAAGTACAGGGGGGATCTGTGCGCTGATCCCCGACAGAGGGATGGTAAATAAAATCCCTTTTCCGGGGGTATCCAGATCCAATGTTCGGCGGGCCTCCGGCAAGAGGCGGGGAATCCGGCTTTCGGGGGCCAGGGTCCATACCAATTCCTTGGCGGTTTCGTCCAAACCGAAGTAGTTGAGAATTTTGGAGCTGGCCGTTCCCGCGCCCAGGCAGGCAAAGTCAAAGTGCAGATGATGGGCCCGATAGAGATCCACCGCTTTCGCGCCTTTTCCCCGGTCCACAATGGTGATAATCAATTTAAAATGTTCGATGGGAGCGTTCATCCGGTTCCCTCCTTACACGTCGTCAAACTCGATGATGTCCTCCGAGGACATGGTAGAAGCTTCTGCCTCGGTGACTTCCACCGTATGACGGAGCTTCCGCTGATAAAAGGCGCCCAGGCACTGGATTGTCACCAGGGGAGTCATGGCCACCATGGCCACGATGCCGAAGGCGTCCGTAAGCACATCCCCGCCCAAGGCGCTGCAGGCGCCCATGGCAAAGGGCAGCAAGAACGTGGCGGTCATAGGACCGCTGGCCACGCCGCCGGAGTCGAAGGCGATGGCGGTAAAGATCTTGGGGACCTTACGAGACAGAAACAGGGCGATGGCATATCCGGGTACCAGGAACCAGGCGATGGAGGTGCCGGTGAGCACACGGACCATGGCCAGCCCCACAGAGATGGCCACGCCGATAGAAAGGCTCAGGTTCATGGCGCGCTGGGGCACAGCGCCGCCGGTGATTTCCTCCACCTGTTTTTTGAGCACATGGACAGCAGGTTCCGCCGCCACAATAAAGTAGCCCACCACCATGCCGATAGGAATCAAGATCCAATTATAGGGCAATTTGGCAATGGCGCTGCCCAGGTAGTTGCCAGCAGGCATAAAGCCCACGTTGACCCCGGTGAGGAACAGCACCAGCCCCAAATAGGTGTAGGCCACGCCCACCACCAGACGGATCAAGGCGTCTTTTTTCAGATGAAGGGAGAAAATCTGGAAAATGGCAAAGAACACCACCACAGGCAGAAGGCCCAGAGCCACTTCCTTGATATAAGTGGGAAAGCCCTGTAAGAACTGCATCCCCACCTCCCGGGAATAGAAGGTATCCGTCACGGTGAAGGGAGTGTAGGTGATTTCGGTGCCGCTCAAACAGATGCCCATAATGAGCACTGCCAAGATGGGCCCAATACTGCACAGGGCCACCATGCCGAAACTGTTGTCCTCCGCTTGTTTGCTGCCCTGATGGGAAGCAGCTACGCCGATGCCCAAGGCCATGATAAAGGGCACCGTAATGGGGCCGGTGGTGACGCCGCCGGCGTCGAAGGCAACGGCCAGGAATTCTTTGGGGACAAAAATGGCCAAGACAAAGACACACAGGTAGAAGATCAGCAGCAGATTATTCAGGGAAAACTTTCCCCGCAATGTGCGCACCACCGAAAGGACCAGAAATGCGCCCACGCCGGCAGCCACCGTCAGGATGATGACCATGTCCGGCACAGCGGGCACCTGGTTGGCCAAAACCTGCAAATCGGGTTCCGCCATGGTGATAAAGGCGCCGATCAAAAATACCAAGGGAATGATGGGCCAAATGGAGCGTTTCCCCATACGCACCACCTCGCCGCCTACGCCGTCCCCCATGGGCATCATGGCCATATCGGCACCCAGGGAGAACAATCCCATTCCCACAACCAAGAGGATGGCCCCCAGCAGGAACATCATCAAGGTTCCCACAGGCATTTCAGGGGCCAGGGTAAAGCTCAACAGCACCACAATGGCAGTGATGGGCATTACCGAGGAGAGTGATTCCAATGTTTTCGCTTTTAAGTTTTTTCGCATCCATACACTTCGCTTTCGTTGTAGATTTTTCCCGCTGACCCGGGTCTATCAAAAGGTGATTTGGATGACGTTAAAATGAGGTCACTAACAATATATATAATTATACCAGAAAATTTACACTTTGACTAGGAAAAGTTCTGAAGGCAACCTTGTGGAATATTCCCCCTTGACAAGCGGGAAAACATTCCCTATACTGACGGTCAAACCCCCAGGAAAAGAGGAATACCATGGAAAAGATCCTTTTGGGCTATGTGGGAGCCCAGACGCCGGTGTCCGAAGAGGACGCCAAGAAATTGACCCACATCCACACTGCTTTTGGGCGCCTTCGAGGAGACGGAACCATCGATACCCAGGGACTGGAAATGCTGGGCCAGATGGAAGAACTGCGCCGGGTAAACCCCAACCTGAAAATCAGTTTGTCTTTGGTCAACGGGGTGCCGGAAGCCTTTACCACCTGCTGTGGAGATTCCGCCTTGCGGAAGACCTTTGCCCATTCCTGCAAGGAGCTCATTACCCGGTATGGGTTTGACGGAGTGGATCTGGATTGGGAGTATCCCTGCGTGACCACCAACGGGTCCCAGGCCTCTCCCGATGACCGGGAGAACTTTACCCTGACCCTTCGGGCCATTCGCCGGGAGCTGGATACGCTGCCCGGTCATCCTCTGCTTTCCATTGCCGCAGCTGCAGAGGTATTCTACACGGAGTGCGTGGATTTGCAGGCCATCAGTAAGGTGGTGGACTACATCTGCGTGATGACCTACGATTTAAAGGGGAATCCCCATGCGGTAGCGGGCCACCATACAGCCTTGTATGACTCCACGGGGGATCTGTTCCCCAACAGCTGTGCCAGAGCGCTAGGGTTGTTTCACCGGTGCGGTGTCCCCAAGGAAAAGCTTCTGCTGGGAGCAGCCTTCTATTCCCGAAAGTGGGTGGAGGTTCCTGACCGGTACCATGGTTTTTTGCAGTTGACCAAGTTTGGCGGGGATTACGGCCCCGGTTACGGAGAACTGGCCAGAGATTACCTGAACCAACAGGGCTTCACGTACTACTGGGACGACGAAGCCAAAGCCCCTTATCTCTTCGACGGGAGCACATTCCTGAGCTTTGACGATCCCCGTTCTCTGGCAGAAAAGTGCCGGTTTGTCCTGAAGGAGGGCTACGGCGGCGTGTTTTACTGGGAGCATCAATGCGACCCCACGGGAACTTTGTTGGATGCTCTGTACCGGGGAATCCGGAGTTAACCCCTGCCCCTGACAAATCTGGGTAAAGAAAAACAGACCCTGGAGCAAAACCAAGGTCTGTTTTTTGTTTGATAGGGGAGATCACAGCTCCTGGCGGCCTTCCATAGCCCGCTGCAAAGTGACCTCGTCGGCGTATTCCAGATCCCCGCCCACAGGGATTCCGTAAGCCAGCCGGGTGACTTTCACGCCCAGGGGTTTTAAAAGCCGGGAAAGGTACATGGCAGTGGCCTCGCCTTCCACTGTAGGGTTGGTGGCCATGATGACTTCCTCCACGGAGGAATCGATCCGCGCCAGCAGCTCTTTGATCTTCAATTGGTCGGGACCAATGCCCGAAAGAGGGGAAATGGCGCCGTGCAGCACATGATACAGGCCGTTGTATTCTCCGGCACGCTCTAGAGCAAACACATCCTTAGGTTCCTCCACCACGCAGATGGTTCCCTTGGCCCTGGTTTCGCTGCGGCAGACAGGGCATAAATCCCCGTCGGTCAAATTGCAGCAGACCTTACAGGTGTGAATTTTCTCATGGGCGTCCACAATGGCCTGAGCAAAGCTTTCCGCTTCTGCCGGGCTCATGTCCAGCACGTGGTAGGCCAGGCGCTGGGCGGATTTGTGACCGATACCTGGGAGGCTTTCAAACTTTTCCACCAACACTTCCAGAGGTGGTACATGGTATCCAGCCATTAGAACATCCCCGGAATGTTCATCCCGCCGGAAATGGCAGAAAGTTTCTCTTCCTTTTCCTGGGCAGCGGCACGCAGAGCTTCATTCACTGCGGCGGTGACCAGGTCCCCCAGCATTTCTGCATCCTCGGGATCGATGACTTCGGGCTTGATTTCGATGGTTTTTACTTCCAGTTTGCCGGTGACAACGGCTTTCACCGCGTCGCCGCCGGAAGTGGCGGTGTATTCTTTTTCTTCCAGTTCCGTGGTGACGGCTTCCATCTGCTCCTGCATTTTCTGGGCCTGACGGGCCAGCTGCTGCAAATTGGAGGCGCCGCCTCCGCCGAATCCCTGGGGCAATCTTGCTTTCATGGTAATGACTCCTTTCCGGCTTCTGCCGAGGTGATCTGTTTTTTCTTAAAAGGGTATTTCCACGTCCTCCGGGTTCCCCTCTTCAGGGGTCGGGGCCGTTTCTTCCTGCCAAGGGACACCGGACTCCCGGGCGCGGCGTTCCAGCTCTGCCAGGGGGTCCTCCTGCGGGGTTTCCTGAGAAGGCTTCCGATAGGGTCCCAGCTTGTACACCCGGCCTGTCACATGGCGGATGGCTTCCCTCATCCGTTCCCGTTGTTCCGGCCGCTTGAGCAGTTCAAAGGCAATTTCCGGGGCCTCGATGAGCATATAGTCCCCATTCACATAGGCGGCCGACCCGGAAAAGGCCATTGCCACGCTTTTGGTATCTCCCCGGATAATCTGCAATATTTCCGGCCAATCCCGGAACCGCTGGGCTCCTGCAGACAGAGCTGCAACGTCCACTGCCGGGGCTTTTTTCTTGGAAGACGGCTTTTTCTCTGAGGCGGGGGCAGGCGGTTCCGGTACCGGAGCAGGGGCGGATTCGTCCGCTAGGAAGGGAGCTTCCTTTTCCTCCGGAGGCGCAGGCTCCGGTGCTGGTTCCTGCTCTGGTGTGGTCTGAACCGGTGGAGCAGGCTGTGCTGCCGGCTGGGGGGACGGGGTGGTGATCCGCCGGGGCACACCGTTTTCCAGGGCCTCCAGCCGCCGGAGCAGGGCTTCCGGGGTGGTGTCCAGTTCCGGGCTGCACAGCCGCACAAAGGCCATTTCCAATTCAGCCCGCTGGTTTGCGTACCGCATTTTATGGAGGGTTTCTTCAAAGGTATCCAACCCATGGAGAATGGTGGACAGGCTCAGGGAAAGGGCCTGTCGAGTCATAGTTTCCATTTCTTCCGGAGAGCAGAGCACCAGCCGGGAAGCGTCCCGCATGGTTTTGATGAGCATCAATCCCCGGAAGTATTCGGCCATTTCCTCGCAAAGCCGGCTCATATCCTTGGATTGCCCATGGAGCTGGTCGATGGAATCCAGAGCATGGGCGGTATTTTGATCCACCACATCCTGGGCCAGAGCCGCCAGGTAATCCCGGGCGGCCACCCCGGCGGTTTCATTGACCACATTTAAAGTCACATGCCGGTCCCGCCCCAGACACTGATCCAGCAGGGAAAGGGCATCCCGCAAGGCGCCGTCGGCGATCCTGGCAATCAGCAGGGCAGCGTCCTGATCCAGCAGGGCGCCTTCCTGGTCGGCTACATCCTCCAGCCGGCCGGCAATGTCCTCGGGAGCAATCCGCTTGAAGTCAAACCGCTGGCACCGGGAAAGGATGGTGGGGAGGAGCTTGTGGACTTCCGTAGTGGCCAGAATAAAGATCACATGGGGCGGAGGTTCCTCCAAGGTTTTCAGCAGGGCGTTGAAAGCGGAGGTGGAGAGCATGTGTACCTCGTCGATGATGTACACCCGGTATTTGGCGGTGGTGGGGGTAAAGTTGCTCTCCTCAATCAAGTCCCGGATATTGTCCACGCCGTTGTTGCTGGCGGCGTCCATTTCCACCACATCCAGAATGGATCCATCTTCCAATCCCCGACAGATTTCGCACTCCCCGCAGGGATCGCCGTCCTTGGGATGAAGGCAGTTGACGGCACGGGCCAGAATTTTGGCGCAGGTGGTCTTGCCGGTTCCCCTAGATCCGGTGAACAGGTAGGCGTGGGCGATCCGGCCCCGGGTCAGCTCGTTTTTCAGGGTGACGGTCACTTGAGGTTGACCCACCACATCTGCGAAGAACTGGGGTCGATATTTCCGGTAGAGCACCTTATACACGCCAACGTCCTCCTTTCCGGCTAAAGAAAAACTCCGTAGATAAAACACAGGGCAGAAGCCCGGTACCATATGGGAACGGACAGGCGACCTGCATCGCCCGGGAACATCCGCTTAATGCTGCTCGGTTCCCCGCCTGACATGGTTCACGGCGTCCCGCCGCGCAGACCTGCCCGCTCCCATATTCCACCGTATCCTCTGCCCCCTACTTTCTTGAAAGAAAGTAGGCAAAGAACTTTTACTTCGCGGAGGTGTTCGCTTTGCTCACTTCTATGGAGAAAGCTGTCACACCGACGTCCGCGTTTCTTATCTTGCAATCTCTGTTGGCTTTCTTGGAGAAAAGCCGGTAAAGCACTTTACTTCGCGGAGGCGTTCGCTTTGCTCACTCCCGTGGAGGAAGTTGTCACACCGGCGTCCGCGTTTTTTTACTTTATGGGTCCCGGTACCGGAGATTGCTCGGTTACCGGTAGTGAATATTATACCTGCTTTTGGTTGAAAAAACAAGAGGAAATTGTTATCATAGGAAACAGCGCCGGCAGGCGACAAGGATTGGGAAAGGATGGAGGATCACTATGGAGCTTCGGAAGGGAACGCTGGCGGATCGGGAATCGGTAGAAGGGCTGTATGAAGAGGCCCGGGCATTTCTGCGGTCCATGGGGACCAATCAGTGGCAGGACGGATATCCCAACGGGGAGTCCTTTCTTCGGGATGTAAAAGCTGGATCCGCCTGGGTGCTGGAAGAGGACGGCAAAGTGGTGGGGACCGCCTGTCTGGCATTTGGGCGGGAACCTACCTACGATACCATTTACCAGGGTGCTTGGGGGATCCAGGCGGAGGAGTATGCCTTCCTGCATCGGGTGGCTGTTTCCGGAGCCTGCAAGGGCAAGGGAGGCGCGTCCCTGTTTTTCAAGGAGTTGGAGCGGCAGGCCCGGGAACGTGGGTTGCCGGCTCTTCGGGGGGACACCCACAGGGACAACAAGGTGATGCAGCGGGTCATGGAGAAAAACGGTTTGACCTATCGGGGCATTATCTACCTGGAAGATGGAGACGAACGGTTGGCCTTTGAACGGTTGCTGTAAAGAGAAAAGGCCGCTTCCGGAAAACAAAAATCCGGGAGCAGCCTGGAAAGATTCCTGCACCAGTTATTTCAAGCGCACATACATTTGGGGGGAGCTGTTGTTGTCCTTTCGTTCGCTTTTGATTTCGAACATGTCCAGGGAATCCAAGAAGGGAGTCAGCTTGGAGAAGCCGAAATTGCGCACGTCGAAGTCGGGATAACGTTTGTCCAGAATATTGCCCACTTTGCCGATGATGATCCAGTTGTCCTCGTCGGAATTTTCCCGAACGATGGTGCGCAGGGCCCGACGGATAGTCCGCAAGCTGGTACGAGGTTCTTCGATGGATTTCTCCTGTTTCTTAGACTCCTGTTTCGGTTCTTTTTCTGTTTTGGACTCTTCTTTGGCGGCTTTTTTGGGAGAGGACGTTTTCCGGGACGGGGTTTTCTTTTGAGGTGTTTTCTTGGGGGCCTCTTCCGGTTCCTCCTCGTCTGCGGCAGCCAGAATATCCAGATACTTAAACTTGTTGCAGGCGGCGATAAAGGAGTTGGGGGTTTTGCTTTCTCCCATGCCGATCACCGTCATGCCCGATTCCCGGAGCCGGGAAGCCAGCCGGGTAAAGTCACTGTCGGAGGAAACCAGGCAGAAGCCCTCCACCTTGCCGGAATAGAGAATGTCCATGGCATCGATAATCATGGCGGAATCGGTGGAATTTTTCCCGGTGGTATAGCTGTACTGTTGGATAGGGGTGACGGAATTGTCCAGCAGAGCGCTTTTCCAGGAGACCAGGGACGGGTTGGTCCAATCCCCGTAAATGCGCTTGTAGGTGGCGATGCCATCTTTGGAGATCTCGTCCAAGATAATTTTAATATATTTTACAGAAACGTTGTCGGCGTCGATCAAAACGGCAAACCGGCTGTCACTTGCCATAAAATGCTCCTTCCTCAAGGGTGCCGGAAAAATCCGGCCATGTTTTTATGTGGTATTCTCAAATATTTCTTTTTCCAGTATACCGCAAAGCAGCAGGAAACGCAAATGAATCTCACGAGTAGAAAGGGGATTGTCCCATGTCCATAGAAGCGGTAAAAGCGTATTTTCGAGAATTCGGTATGGAAGACCGGATCCAGGAGTTGCAGGAATCCAGCGCCACAGTGGAATTGGCGGCCAAGGCTTTGGGGGTGGAACCGGCCCGGATTGCCAAGACGCTCTCTTTTCAGGTGGGGGATGATCCCATCCTGATTGTGACAGCCGGGGACGCCAAGATTCACAACGCCAAGTATAAGGCCACCTTTCACCAAAAGGCCAAAATGCTCACGCCCCAGCAGGTGTTGGATTTTATAGGCCATCCGGTGGGAGGGGTCTGTCCCTTTGGGGTAAAGGATGGGGTCCGGGTCTATTTGGACCGGTCCCTGGAGCGGTTTGAAACGGTATTTCCCGCCTGTGGCAGCGGCAACTCCGCCATCGAGCTGACTCTTCCGGAGCTGGAGCGTTATTCCCAGGCACTGGCCTGGGTGGATGTCTGCAAGCTGCCCCAGGAGGAATAAACTTTCCCCTACGTCAAAAAAACACGTCTTTCCCAGGAGGGTTCCTTGGGGAAGGCGTGTTTTTTTGTTAAGGTTATGGCTGCGGAGAGGGTGTGCTGCCTACTGGGTTCTCTCCTGTCTCCTCTATGGAAGATACCGTACTCTGGCTTTCTCCGTACTGTTCCTCTTCCATGTGGGTTCCCAGAACTTCATCCGCTTGGCGGCAGAAGGTGCGCTGAATATCGGAAATGAGAGTTTCCCCGGTTTCCGCATCCACCAGGGCAAACTTGGTAAAATTATATTCGTCTGTGGTGGCGTTGACCTGAAAATACAGGCGCTGGTAAGCAGTTGGCATGGATAGGCTGGTGGACTGGAACCTGCCGTCCTCATCCTCATAAAGGGTGTAGAAGGGGACTTGGGAATCTTCCGTAACGTTGGCGTTGTACTCCTCCCGGGGATGGGAGTAAATCACCTTGGCCACTGTGTCCCCCTCATAGCAATACAAGGCCAGAGCACGGTAAGACAGGTCCAGGCTGTAGAGGGCAACCTCCGTATAGTTGTAATAGGAGGCGGGCAGGGTGCAGATATAGCCGTTTTCCGGGGTAGGGGTCCGATCCAGATAGGGACTGGTTTGGACATCCAGTTTTTCGATACCCTGGTTTTGATAATTCTGGCTGGGGTAGACCAGCTGGTTTTTCAGGTCGATGGTAAATTCCGCGGTAACTCGGTTGTTGGGGTAGGGAGAATCTGTGTATGCAGGGGTATCCGACGGCTGAGTGGGATATTCATACAGGGTAAGTATCAGGATGTCGGCGTTTTCCGGAGGAGAGGTAAAGGAGAAGGTCGCATCGAAAGAGGATTCGTCCTCCGGGGATTGGAACTGGAGCAGGGACCTGTTTTGCAAGCTCTGGGAGGTTTCCTGCACCGCAATGCCATCCTGGGTGGAGAGGACGGGGTAGATGCCCAGGGGAATCAGGGCGCTGGTTTCCAGATCGGAATTGCTGGCGTCGGACAACATGGTATCGCTGAAACGGCCAAAATAGGGGATGTTCAGGGACACGTCAAAAAAGAAGGAGCCCTTTTCCACCGATTGCAAAGTGATGCCGTTGTCTTCCATGGGGGTATTCCAGGTCATGTTGTGAGAAGGATCTGCCGTGACAGAGAACGTTCCCATGCAAGCCACCTCGCTGTTGTATACATCCATGGCGCCCTCGGAGAAGGTATAGAGCATGGGCAGGTCCAGTTCCACCGTCAGATCTGTCCTTTCCTCCACCGGGGAGGGCAGCTCCAAATACCACTCTGTTTCGAAAAGAGAATAGTCGTCCGTATAGGTGCTTTTCCAGAACAAGTTCTCGTTTCTGGAAGGATTCACCCACTGGCAGATTTCACCGTTGACAAGGACTGTAGCGAAGTTTGTGATGTCGTCGGAGAAGGTGGACAGAGAGCTGTAGCTGTTCCAAACGGGATCCCAGGAATCCAAATTGAGCTTGAGGTACAGGTATTTCCCATCGCAAAGGGCATTGTTCACTTCCAGAACGAAGGGTTCGCCAGTATTGGATTCCAAAGTGATGGGATCAAAGGCGGGCACCACTTCTTGAATCTGGCTTTCATTGGGGTCCGGAGAAGGGGTGGGGACCAGGTCCTGCCGGTCGTTCAGATCCACAGAATTATTGATTTGCTGGAAAATCTGCCCCACACCGGGGATGCTTTCCATGAGCAGCGGGTTTGCCAAATTGAGGCCAAAGGCCCCTCCCACCAGGAGGATCAGGCAGGCGGCCAAAGCCACACAGGTCCGGAACACCGTGCGCATGGGTCTGTGCCGAACGGGCAGCTCTTCCGGAAGCCTGTCGAAAGCCTGTTCCACCGCTTGGTAAAAGGACTCGGGGGGCCGGCTGACGCCATATTCCCGGGCCAACTTTTTCTGGAACTTTTTATCCCGTTTTAATTCATTTCTTTTCATGACGCGCCACCACCTTCCCATTTTCCTGATCTCCATAGATTTCCCGGAATTTTTATCGTCCATGAGAGAGTCTTTGTTTGACAGCGCCCTCGCTGATTCCCAAGGTCCCGGCAATATCTTTGACGGAAATGTCGTTTAAGTAGTACAAAGTCATTACCAGACGGTCGTTTTCTCCCAGGGACTCCATGGCTCGCTGCACGTCCAGGGAAAGTTCCCGGTCATCGGCCCGACCTTCCTCGGGGACCACCTCCAAGGGAACCAGACCTTTTTGCTGCCTAAGCAGATCATAACAACAGTTGATCAAAATGCGGGTCAGCCAAGTCTTGAAGTATTTTGGTTGCCGTAGGCCTCCCAATTTATAAAATGCTTTACAGATGGTTTCCTGTACCGCATCCTCCACATCTTCTTCCCGGTGGAGGATGGCCTTGGCTGCTCGGTACAGGGCCAGCTGGTTTTCCTCGATCAAGTCCATAAAGGCATCTTTATTGCCCTTCTGGGCTTTTCGCACCAATCGCTCCACAACTTCCTCCTTGTATCTCCGGGGACCAAATTCCCCGCAGTTTCCCATTCTGAAAATTAGACGGCCCACCTCACAAAAAGGTGAGCCGTCTGAAACGAGAATTTCTGGTTTTTAGCAGGATATCTGGGTTATTTTCCCTTTTTCCAACGGCAAATTTGTACTACGCAGGCAAAGGCCCACAGGGCGCAGCAAAATCCATTGAGGGTAATCAGCCAGACAGGGGCGCCGGCTCTTCCGTACAGGACTGTGATGATTCCCCACACAATAGCTGCCAGACCGCACAATCCTGCTGCCAGCATCCGCATGTTCTCTTGCTTCATAGGACTTCTCCTTTTTAGTATGGATCAAAACAGAGGTTGATATCCACGTCCCCATTGATCCCCGGTACAGAGCCGGTAGCAGTATACTGCCAAAGACGGAAATTGTAGTAAAGGCTGGGAACAGGCTGATATTCCGCATACCACAGGTCGTAGTCTTTCAGCGCTTCCAGGTCAAAGGTTCCGTAGGCCATGGATTTGTTGGTGTAGACACAGGGAGTGTAGCCGCGATCCCGGATCCGCTGGCAGAATGCCTTGGCAAAGCCAGTGACCTCTTCTCCGGACATGTTGTACGCCCGCAGGTCCTCGGCGGCCAATTCCTCACTGGGGATGGGAGTTTCCCAGTCAAATACCACCGGGTAGGAAAGGGCCCGACCGTCCAAGGTTTCCGCCACGAAATCTGCTTCTGCCTGGGCCTCTGCATCAGTGATAGCCTGAGAGAAAAAGTAAACCCCTACAGAAAGTCCCGCATCCACAGCGGCTTGGTAGTTGGTTTCAAAGGTGGCGTCCACGTTTAGAAGTCCCTGGGTCATTCCCCGGTAGCCCACTCGCAGAATGGCAAAGTCGATGCCTGCATTTTTCACCGCCTGCCAATCGATTTCCCCTTGATGCTCGGACACGTCCACCCCCAAAACCGCCTTCCCGTCCTCATAATGAAGGAAGCCGTCCTGGGAGGAGACAAATTTTTCCGAATCGTATTTGTTGAGGGGAATGTCAAATTTGGGAATCAACCGTTGACCTTCGTAGAGGTCGTCCACCTGAATTTGATCCTGGGGCAGACTGTCTTCCGAATTTCCCTGAGAGGCGTTTCCACCCACCAGGGAGATCACCACCACCAGAATCACCACAAACAAGGCCGCCAAGATGCTGAGACCGATGACCAGAAAGGGAGGACGCTGGGTCTTATATCGTTTTGCCATAGTAACTCCTTTTAAAGAAAAATATCCTGAAAAACGGAATCCGCCTCGAGAGGCGGACTTCCTATGAATTATTTTTTGGGATATTTTGTCAACGCCAGGGTGACGGGAACCTTTTCCGAAATTCCGGGAACAGTTCCTTCCTGGGTGTACTGCCACATTTCAAAATCGTAGTAGAAACTGGGAGCCGTACGGTACTCGGCGTACCACAGGTCGTAGGAGGCCAGTTTGGAAAGGTCCAGGGTTTCGTAGCCCATGGCCTTGGTGGCATAGTAGCTGGCGGTATAGCCGGCGCTGCTCACCTTGTTGCAGAAGGTTTCGATAAATCCGGTCACCTGATCCCCGTTGCACTGAATGGTTCGGGAATTCTGGTTCATGCTGCCGTCATCGTTGTAATCATATTCCCAGAAATAGGCCACCGGATATGTGATGTTGTATTCCCGGATCTGCTCCAGAACGAAGGTGGCTTCTTCCTCCGCCTCCGCGTTGGTCACGGCTTTGGAGTAAAAGTAAACTCCCACAGGCAGGCCTGCTTCCGTGGCTCCAGTGATGTTGACTTCAAAGTTTTTATCCAGCACCAGCTGGCCCCGTTCCACACCTCGGTACCCCACCCGGATCAGGGCGAAGTCCACGCCGCTTTCCTTGACCTGGGCCCAATCGATGGTGCCCGCCTTGTAGCTGACGTTGATGCCCACACTGGAATCTCCGCCGTCATAGGTGATAACTCCGTTTTTTTCGGAGAAATCTTCCAGTTTCAGGGAGTTGGTGGGAATATCGTAATAGGGGATGGTCATTTCCCCGTCGTAGAGGTCGTTGACCAAAAGGTCCCCGGATTCTGTGCGGGAGACCAATTCCACCGAGCTTTCCCGGGGTCCCCGGGCCAGAAGAAACGCCGAAACCGCTACGATGGTCACCACCAGCACCAAGATGATCGCCAGAAAGAGGTTGCGTTTTTTGAAGGAATCCATAAGTTTCCCTTCCTTTCCCGTGATCTCGGATCCAAGAGCAACCCCCATGAAACAGCTCAGGGGGAATAATAATTTTGCGAAAAGTGAAAGATCCTTGTCACATTATACACGAAACAGGGGAAAAAGGCAACCTGGAATAGGACATTCCTCCATTTTCCTCCCCTCTTGCTGAAAAGGAAACTTTCTGATACAATGATTTTGCGGGGTATCTCCCGTAAATTTTTGTGCATTCTGTGAGAAAGGAAGGAGATCATGAAGATCGAAAAGCTGGGGCTTTCGGAAATGCGGGCTCTCTACGACACCCGGATGAAGGAGGATTTCCCTCCCAGCGAGCTGCGTCCCTGGCACAGCATGGAAACCCTGACCCAGCAGGGAAATTATCTCTGCTTTGGATACAAAGAAGGGGATCATGTGCTGGCCTACGCAGCCTTTGCCCGTAGTCCGGAAGCCGCGTTGCTGGATTATTACGCGGTAGACGCATCCCTGCGGGGACAGGGAGTGGGGCAGCGGTTTTTGGGGGGATTGAAGGATTTGTCCCACCAGTTTGGTGCTCCCTTTGTGCTGATCGAGGTGGAGAGCGTGGAGACCGGGAAAACCCCGGAGGAAAAAGAACTGCGCCAACGCCGGATCCGCTTTTATGAACATTGTGGTTGCCGCCGGAGTGGGACAGGTTCCCTGCTCTTCGGCGTAGAATACCAAATCATGTACCTGCCCTTGGATCAGGTGGAGCCTCAGGGCTCCCAGGTCAAGGAATCCCTGGAGCAAATCTACCGGATGATCGTCACCCCGCTGGTGCAGGGGGATTCCCGGCGGTATGAGCAAGCGTGTCGGGTATTTCTGCGGGAAAATGGGACCTGATTGGCAGGGACCCATGGAGATCAGGCCAATCCCTTTTGAAAAGAAGGGAAGCCGAAAAAGCTTTTAAGGAGGATGTTGGAATGGAACAGAAACCCTATGTGGTGGCCATCGCAGGAGGAACCTGCAGCGGAAAATCCACCCTGACGGACCGGCTGGCGGAGCATTTTACACCCCTTTGCCGGGTGAAGGTGCTGCACATGGACAGCTATTTTAAAAAGGAGCCCCCCACCACTATTGCGCCCATTACCCGGAAGGAATATGTGGAGCACAACCATCCGGATACCCTGGAACTGCCCCGGCTGTATGGGGATTTTCAAGAGGCGTCGGCTCCGGGAGCGCCCTGGGATCTGGTGCTCATTGAAGGGCTATTTGCCCTGTATTTGGATCCCATTCGGGAGCGGGCAGACTTGAAAGTGTTTGTGGACCTGGAAAGCGACGCCAGACTGGTGCGGCGGATTGTGAAGCACATGGCCTGGGGTCAGACCTACGAGCAGGTAACGGACCGGTATTTGGACACGGTGCGGTTCCGTCACAACGAACTGATTGAGCCCACCCGCTGGCACGCCGATGTAGTGCTCAACGGCACCTTGGACGACCATCAGGGGCAGCAGGTGCTGGAGGTGTACCTGGGGAACCAGCTGGGATTGTAAAGGGATTTAACCGGGATTTTCTTTGACAATTTTTCGGGATAGGGATATAATGATAAAATAGAAAAACATATGTAGTGAAAGGAGCAATGACCATTGGGCGCACCGGAAAAGCAGGACAGCCAAGAGCGTTCCCTGGATTTTACCCGGGAGCTGGGACGGGCGGTCACATTTTTGCACCGCAGCCGCAGCCGGTTCATGGCCGAACGCCTGCGGGACCTGGGATTTTCGGGGGCCATGTTTTTGATTTTGCTCCACATTGACCGCCATCCCGGAACCACCCAGGACAGCATTGCCAATCACATGTTTATCAACAAATGCAATGTGGCCAGGCACACCAAAAAGCTGGAGCTGCTGGGGTATCTCTATCGGGAGACCGATCAGACGGACCGGCGGCAGAACAATCTCTATTTAACACAGCGGGGAAAGGAATTGGCCCCGGTGATCCGCCAGTATCTGGGAGATTGGGGACGAACCATCACCGCAGATCTCACAGATCAGGAGTGCGCCACGCTGATTGCCCTGCTGACGAAAATGACCGGTCAAAATCACACCTGAGCATAGAAAAGGCCCGCCTTGGCAAATCGCCGAGACGGGCCTTTTTGTCATTTTAAAAGAGTACCGCACCGTACTGACACCACAGGCGGTTTTTCCAGGAAAGGGATTGCCGCAGCCGGGTTTCCATCCGGTCCAGCTCCTCCTGGAAAGGCTGAACCTCCTGGGCCGTGAGGGTGTGTTGGCTGAATCTGGCCTTCAGGGCCAGCTGACGCAGTTCTTCAGGTGGGGTATCCTTCCATTGGGGAATCCACCGTTGGCCAGCCTGATACAGGGAAAGTATCTGACCGTACAAAGCCAAGACAGCCTGATTTCGGTTGGACTGCCGGAAGCTGCGTTGCCGAGCTCTCAGGATAGCCTTCCGCCGGATCAGGAGAGCCAAAGTACCCAGAAGGAGAATGCCTACCACGATTCCTCCGGCTGCTAGCCATGCCATTCCGCCAGTCCCTTGGTTCTCGTCCGAACTGCCGGTAGTTCCTGTCATGGGAGAGGGACTGGGGCTGGAAGATTGGCCGGGAGCGGGAGTGGCGCTTTCCTGGGGAGCCGCAGAGGGAGTGGGGGAAGGAGAGGGAGACAGGGAAGCGTCCGGTACGGGAGAAGGCGTGGGAGTTTCCTGGGGCGGCATGGCGTCATCAGAAGCGGCAGGGGCCAGTTGACTGGCCGGAGTGACCTCCATGGGGACCCATCCCATACCGCCCAGATAGACTTCCACCCAGGCGTGGGCGTTGTAGTCAGGTACCTCCACCCAGCCTTCCTGACTGGAAGGAACCGCATACCCCTCCGCATATCGAGCGGGGATGCCCAGGGTTCGCAGCAAAGCCACTGCCGTGGTGGCAAAGTGGACACAGTAGCCCTGGTGGCTTTCCAGCAGGAAGTATTCCACAAAGTCCTCTCCTTGGGGTGTGACAGGGGGATTCAAGGTGTAGGTGCACTGGGCCGCCAAGGTGTTGGCGATTTGTTTGACCACATCCGGAACCGAATAGAATCCCTCTTCTGCAGAGGCCAATTGGGTGGGAAAGTATTCCTGTAAATAAGCGGTGAGGGTTTCCTTCAATTCGGCGGGCAGCCGGGTGTAAGTGTCGTAGACAAACCGGTTGTATCCCTCCACCACTTGGACCAGGTCCTTTTGCTCCTGGCTGAGAAATTGCAGCCCTTCTTCGGGGACCGTCCAGAGATCCGCCTGTTTGGAAGGGAGTGGTTTCCCGTCTTTATAGATGCTCTGATTGAGGAGATCCATCAAGGATCGGAGCCCGAAGATGGAGTTGGCGCTGTCAGTGTCGCTGTTTTCCCCCAGATAGCCTGAGAGAATGATCCATTGGACACGTTCGGGGTACGTCCTGGCTACGTTGGGAAGGCCCCATGCTTCCAGGGTGTAGTCAGGGGTGCCGCTGAAAAATCGGGTGGATTGAAGAAATCCGTCGGCAGCATATTCCATGGAATCCAGATCCACGCTGTCGCCAATAAGTCCGTAAGGGACGTAAATACACCGGGGATTGCTTCCCACATTTTCCACAGTAACCTGATAAGACAGGGAAAAATCTGGGGAAAAGGTGTTGTACATCCGGTCCAGGAGAGTTTGGGAGGTTTCCCCGTGCAGGAGTTCTTCCAGCCGTGCCTGATCCTCCGATCCCAGTCGTTCCCAACTGCCTCCGGTATACACACTGCCCACAAAGCTTTTCAGGTAATCCTTTTTCAGGTTGGACAGGGTGCCGGCAAAATCGTCCTTATCCATCGTTTCCCAGTTGATTTGGGTGCTTTCCCAATCGTACTTGACCCGGAGAACCGTTTCCCCGGTGTAGCTGCGTGCTCCCAGAGAGGAAAGATTGACACGTCCGTTGTTGTTGCCCATGCCTCCTTCCAGGGTGGCTTCCAGGCCGAAGCCCTGGGTCAAGCCTTCCTTCAGGTCGGTGACCAGTTGAGGGCGTTCATAGGACGACTGGGGAAAGAGCAGATAGGTAAGGGCCATACACAGAACCGCCCCGGGCAGCAGCAACAGCATGGCCGGCCGGGCGGAAATTCCTCCGGAAGCGTGAAAGCCCTTCCGATCTTCCAGCAGCCGGTGGCGTTTTCCCAGGGAAGGGGAATACAGGAGAAGCAGCAGCCAAAAAAGCAGCAAAGCTCCCAAATAGGGAACAGGGGGCACCAAGGAGATAACCATGGGAAAAAGAAGCAATAGCCCGGTCAACAAAAAGGCGCCCAACCCGCTTTTGCACCGGATCAGGAACCAGGCCAGGAAAAATAGGTAGGGGAATCCGAAAAGGCAGAAAAACAGGGTGCACTGTGTAGTGATATCCGAAGACCGGGAAGATTGGGTCACCAGCTGGGGCAAAGCCGCTCCCAATTTGTCCCCATAGCAGGTCAATACATAGTTGACAGTGTGGGCGCATCCCTGGACCAAATCCTCGAAACGCAGAAAGACCACGGCCATCCAACAGCCGATGCCCAGCAGAGCCAGAATCCAAGAGGGATGTTTGCGCAGGAACAGGGCCAGGGAATAGAGCAGGCAAATCACTCCGCAGGGGAGGGCAAACCGGAGATCCACGGGAATTTCGAAAGCGCTGAAAAAGCACCCTAAACTTCCCACCCCGCCCAGCAGCAGAAGGACCCCATAGAAGAGAAACTGGGAGAAGCTTCCCGGTTCGGGGTAGAGAATGCGGGGGGGGTCCAGCAAACGAGGCTGGTCTCCGGAGCTTTTTTTCTTTTTCGCCAATGAGATCCCTCCTTACAGCAAAAATCCGTTGAGATTTTCGGCCACCCGCCCTGGGCGGATCACCGTCAATTCCGCGTCGCTGCGGCCGGAATCGGGGCGGCTTTCTCGGGCTGCCCCAAAGGTCTGGGAAGCTTGCAGCACGCTGAGCCGGGCGGCGGGATAATGGGCCCGGAGCAGCCCCAGTACCGAGGTCTGGGGTTTGCAGCACAGATATAAACCGTGGGATACCCCATTGGGAAGAACCTGCTGTTCCAGAGAGGGGAGGGGAGACAGTCCTCCGGTGGAAAGCACCTCCCGCCAAACGGGAAGCAGGTCTTCCGGCTGGGAAATTTCCAAGCAGCGCAGACAACCGGACCGAGTGTCCCAGTATCCCACCCGGTGAGCGGTTTCCCGATTGGCCAAAAAGCTGGACAAGGTGGCAAAGGCATCCAGCAGGGCGTCAGCCTCCAAGCCGGTGCCGTTGAGATCCAGCAGGAAAAACAGGTGATCCGCAATGGGTAGCCCCAGTTCTTTCACCAAAGGCCGTCCCAGTTTTTGGGAAAGTTTCCAGTGGACCCGGGAAAGCCGGTCCCCTTCCCGGTAATCCCGCAGGGCAAACAATTCCGTAGGGTCATCCCCGGGCTTTTTCTGAGAGTAGCGTTCTCCTTCGTCGTCAGGGACGTTGCCTTCCTGAATCTCCAGTTCCACCCCCAGAACAGTTGGCCAAAAAAAAGCCGTGGCTTCCCGGAAACGGCTGCGGAAAACAGGCAGGGAAAAAAGTCCCAGATAGTCGCAGACCCAGAGCTTTTCCAAGTGGCAGATCACTTGGCCACAAGTGGGGGAAGAAAGCTGGTGTTCCAGCACTTGTGGCTGAGGTCCGGCGGTAAAGGTAAAGCGCTCCACCGCTTGCTGGCCGGTCAGCGTATTTTTTACTGTGAGCCTGGCCCGCATCCTGCCGCTGCAAAGGGGAGTGGTGTTCCAGACCCGCAGCCGCAGGGGAAGGGATTCCCCTTTCCGGGCTCCTCGAACCTGTTCCCGAAGTGCTTTTTTCTCCCCACTCTTGCTTCCGATTTCCAGGGAAAGCCGGGCCCCTAGCATTCCGGGCAGGGAAACCAGAAAGGCCACCACGGGAAACAGCAGGGAAAGCACGAACACATAGAGGGAGAGATAGCCGTTGAAGAAGATAAAGAAGGCGCTGGTGCAAAGCAACAGCAGCCCATAGCAAAGTCTGTTTTTCAGCATGAAACTCCCTCCTCCTTTTCAAGTTTCAACTGCACAAAAGGCCCATTTACCCCACCACTTTGGGTGCGGGAACTGATTCCAACACCTCGGTCAACAGGGTGTGGGCGTTGCGGTCGCTCATCCGGGCCTGGGGATCGGGGGTGATCCTGTGTTCCAGCACATTGTAGTAAAGCAGCCGCACGTCTTCGGGAATCACATAATCCCGGCCGGCCATCCAGGCGGAGGCCCGGCATACCCGGATCAAAGCCCCGCCGGCCCGAGGACTGGCTCCCAGGCGAATCAGGGGGTGTTCCCGGGTGGCGGCGCACAGCCGCGCCACATAGTGGTACAGCTCATCCGACACATGGACCAAAGCAACTTCCTCCTGCATGGTCTGAACCTCTTCCGAGGTGACCACCGATTGGACCAGGTCTACAGGACGGGCTCCTTCCGTCTGTTTGAGGATCAGCACTTCCTGATCCAGAGAAGGGTAGCCGATGGAAAGGCGCATCATAAACCGATCCAGCTGGGATTCTGGCAAAAGTTGGGTGCCGGCAGAGCCCACGGGATTCTGAGTGGCGATCACCGTAAAAGGCTGGGGCAGAGGGTGACTGATGCCGTCCACCGTCACCTGGCCCTCCTCCATGGCCTCCAGCAGGGAGCTCTGGGTTTTGGCGCTGGTCCGATTAATTTCGTCGGCCAGGAACAAATTGCACAGAGCCGCCCCGGGACGATAGACAAACTCTCCCGTGGGCTGATCCCAAATGGAAAAGCCCACCACGTCTGCGGGCATGATTTCAGGGGTAAATTGAACCCGGTTGTAGCGAAGACTCATGGCCTTGGAAAAGGCCAAAGCCAAGGTGGTTTTCCCCACTCCGGGGTTGTCTTCCAACAGAATATGGCCCTTGGCCAAGATGGCCATCAGGACTTTGCAAATGACGGTGTCCTTGCCCAGAATGACCTGGCGCACCTGGTTGACCACCGCCAAAGCTTTCGGTTGCAGCATGGGATTCCCTCCTCTGTTTTTCCGCTGCTCTTCCAAAGAGCTTCCGCAAAAACAATTAAGAATGAAAGTAGTATACCATAATTTTTGGGGAGACCACAAGGCGATTGGTTTATTTTGTGAAATTTAATGAGAGATTCTTGCAAAAACTGTCCAAAAATCGGAAGAGGTGGTATAATCAAATGTAAGGTGTTTTTTGTAGTGGGAACGGCGGGGAGGCAAGAGCCATGGAGGTCAGGCAGGCAAAAGAAGCGGCCCGAAGGTGGGCGTGGGAGCAGGGAGAGAGAAACCCTGCTCTGGTAGGTGCTTATTTGGCGGGATCCATCCTGGAAGCGGAAGAGGAGGAGGATTGGCCCGCCTCTTCCGACGTGGATGTGGTGCTGGTGTACTCCCGGGGTTGTTGTCCGGCCAAGTGGGGAAAGTTTCAGTTCCAAGGGGTCCTGCTGGAGGGAACATGTCTGGAAGAGGGAAGTTTGTCTTCCCTGGACCAGGTTCTCACTACCCACTATCTGGCCTATTCTCTCAACGCCGGGGAAATCCTCTGGGATCCCACGGGGTACTTCACCCGTCTGCACCGAGTGGTATCTGGAGCCTACGCTCAGGAGGAGTGGGTCCGTGCCCGGTGCCATGCCTTGGTAGAACAGGTGCGAAAAGGACTTTCCAACCCGCCCCAGGATGGGTTTCCTCAGCGGGTCAATGGGTGGCTGTTCCCCACGGGAATCACCTGCTTTCCTTTGTTGGCAGCGGATCTGCGCAACTGCACCGTGCGCAAGCGTTATTCGGCGGCCCGGCAGACCCTGACCCGCCGGGGGTTGGAGGAGTATTATCCCCAGCTTTTGGAACTGTTGGTGCCCCGGCCTCTGGGGCGGGAGAAACTGTTTTCCCATCTGGGGCAGCTGGAGGAGAGCTTCCGGCTGGCCAGCGGTTCCCAGGGGCCTTCCCGGGACTATCCTTTCCGAGGGGATATCTCTGCCCAAGGGGCTGCTGTGGCCTTGGAGGGGAGCCGGGAGCTGATCCGGTCCCCTTGGCCGGAGGAGACAGTATTCTGGATGGGGGCCACCTTTGCCCGGTGCCAGATCATTCTGGACCTGGACGACCCTGCTCTGGGAGCCCGGCGGCTGGAGGCCTTCCGGGCTTTTCTAGAAGATTTGGGCCTTCGGGACGAGGGGGATTTTACCAGCAGAAGCCGGAAGGTTTTGGAGTTTTTACCGGAGCTGGAGGACCTTGCCCGGGAGGTGGCCAGTCGTCGGGAAAGGGGCTTTCTGTCGAAAGATTTTGACAAAAAAGAGTTGACAAAGCCTGGCCGGGATGCTATAGTGAAGGCGTATTCTGATAGCATGTAAAGATGGACTCACAGTTTTTGTAAGTCATTAGGGACTGTCTGAATGATTTACAAAAACTGTGAGTTTTTTTAAGCCGGGGGTCTCCCTCTTCGGTGAAGCGCGAAGCCTCTCACACGCCAATGCTAGTCCGGCGCCGGCACTGCTAGCATAATACGATCTTTTATTATGGAGGTGCCGATTTATGAACGGTACAGTCAAGTGGTTCAACGCAGAAAAAGGTTATGGCTTCATCTCCAACGACGAGGGCGGCGACGACGTGTTCGTGCATTTCTCCGCTATCGTGGCCGATGGTTTTAAGACCCTGGAAGAGGGCCAGAAGGTCACCTTCGAGACCGAACCCGATCCCAAGAACAGCGCCAAGCTGCGTGCTGTGAACGTCCAGAAGATCTAAACTCTTTTTGGAAAATGGGAACCGTCCTTCCAAATTCTGGGAGGGGCGGTTCTTATTTTTTTTGAAAAAATCCTTGACAAGGCAGAGAGGATCCGTTATAATAATCAAGCGCTGAAAAAATCGGCGAAAAAAGAAGATGCGGGAGTAGCTCATCTGGTAGAGCGCCACCTTGCCAAGGTGGAGGTAGCGAGTTCGAGCCTCGTCTTCCGCTCCAGTGAAACGGTGAACCAAACGGTTCGCCGTTTTTTGTTTTTGGAAAAACCCCTGGCGCAGGGATCGGTTCTGTGCTATGATGGCTCCATAGGCAGGGGAGGGATCCCTGCGTGGAAGGGAGCGAGTGAAAATGAAAGTCAGCCGAGAAGTGCCGGTGACCGCATACCGGCCGGGAGAAGGACTTTTGCCCCAGCGGCAGAAGTTGGTGCGGGACGTGATGATCCCTTACCAGTACAAGGTGCTCAACGATCAGGTGGAAGGGGTGGAGCCCAGTCATGCCCTGAAAAATCTCCGTTTGGCGGGGAAGAAGCGCCGTGGGGAGCCTTTGGACGGGGAATATTACGGGTTTGTGTTCCAAGACAGCGATGTGGCCAAGTGGTTGGAAGCGGTGGGCTATGCCTTGGCCCAGGAAAAGAATCCGGAACTGGAGCGCATGGGGGAAGAGGTCATCGGCCTGTTCCGGGAGATGCAGCAGGAAGACGGATATTTGAACTCCTATTTTACCGTGAAGGAGCCGGGGCGTCAGTGGACCAATCTCCAGGAAGCCCATGAGCTTTACTGTGCGGGCCACCTTATGGAGGCGGCCTGTGCCTGGAAGGAAGCCACCGGTCGGGAAGAGCTGCTGGAGATCATGGAAAAAAATGCCCAGTGCATTTACCGGCAGTTTATGGAAAAGAACACCCGGGGCTGTCCAGGCCATCCGGAGGTGGAGCTGGCCCTGATGCGGCTGTATCGGGTCACGGGAAATGAGAAGTACAAGGACTTGGCCTCCCATTTTGTGGACGTTCGGGGTCAGGCGCCCAACTATTTCATCGAGGAGCGGGCCCAGCGGGATTGGTACCTGTGGGACGACAAAATCCGGGAAGCCCTGGACACGGATTATACCCAGAGCACCTTACCGGTCCGTCAGCAGAAGGATGCGGTAGGCCATGCGGTGCGGGCCGTGTATCTGTATACCGCCATGGCGGACCTGGCAGGGGAAACCGGGGATAAGACCCTGGCGGAGGCTTGCCGCACGCTGTGGAAAAGCATCACCCGCCGGCGGATGTATGTGACCGGAGGGATTGGTTCCACGGTGCAGGGGGAGGCTTTTACCGTGGACTACGACCTGCCCAACGATACGGTGTACGCGGAGACCTGTGCCTCCATCGGGCTGATCTTTTTTGCCCGGCGGATGCTTCAGCTGGAGCCTAAGGGCGAATATGGGGACGTAATGGAGCGGGCTCTGTACAATACGGTGCTGGCTGGAATGCAGCAGGACGGGAAGCGGTTCTTCTATGTAAATCCCCTGGAGGTGGTTCCAGGCATTTCCGGAAAGGCAGTGACCCAGGAACACGACCTGACTCAACGGCCTCCCTGGTATGCCTGTGCCTGTTGCCCGCCCAATGTGGCCCGGCTGCTTACCTCCATCGGCAGCTACGCCTACGGAGAGGGAGATAATACTTTGTTTGTTCACCTGTACCTGGGCGGAGAGCTGGAAAGCTCGCTGGGCTTTACCCTTTCCTGTGAGACGGATTACCCCAGACAAGGGGAGGTCCGGTATGTGTTCCATGGGGAAAAGGAGACCACTCTGGCTTTCCGGATTCCCCAGTGGTGCCGGTCTGCGGTGCTCCGGGTCAATGGGGAAGAGCAGGACCTGGCCGCTTTGTGCCGGGACGGCTATGCCTATGTGACCCGCGCGTTCCGGGAGGGAGATGAAATCCTCCTGAACTTCCCCATGATTCCCCAGAAGGTGTACGCCACCAGCCGGGTACCTGCAGATACTGGAAAAGTAGCCGTCCAGCGAGGCCCCCTGGTGTACTGCGCCGAAGGGGTGGACAACGGGGGGGACGTGCTGTCCCTTTCCTTGGACCGGGAAGGCGCCCTTCGGGAAGAAGCATACGATCCCGACCTGCTGGGAGGGATTGTTCCCATTACCGCCCAGGGATGGCGTGTCCAGCCTGCCTCGGAGCTTTACACCTGGGACCGTCCCCAGCGAAAGCAGGTGGAAGTAAAGCTGGTGCCTTACTACACCTGGGCCAACCGGGGTGAAAATCAGATGCGTGTCTGGCTTCCGGAAAATTGACAGATTTTCGCCAAATGGTGGAAAAAGAGCCCGAGGCTTCTTGGCCTCGGGCTCTTTTGTGCCGAAACGTATTCTTACAGCTGATCGATAAAATAAGCGTTGCTGCCGGCAAAAAATCCTTTGCTGTCCCGAACCTGCACCCGGAACCAGCCTTCCGTACCGTTGAGGGGGAATTTGGCTTCGGTGATGGTTTCGCCGGGGGCGGCCACTACCTTGTAGGAATCCCGGTTTTCCAGGGTCAGGAAGATTTTCTCCACGGGAGAGGTTTTCACCTGCAAGACGCCATCCTCCACGGAGAGGCCTCGAAGCTGGGGTCCCTGGGACCAGTAGAAGGTTCCCGTTTTCAGGGCATCCATCACCGCCGGGTAGGTCAGTTTCCGGGCGGCAATCATCACGAAGCCGCCAAAGGAATCGCACAGGGGATGGTCCAGAGGAAGGCGGTTGTGATTGTCGTCGGTGGCCAGGGTGAAAAGACGCTGGCCGGAGCGGAGCATTTCGTCGTAGACCTGGGGGTTAAAGCCATAGAGGCCGTCGTGTTCACAGCCGTGGTTGTAGATCTCCATGGCGAACAGGCCCCGCAGGCCGCTGTAATCCCGCCAATCCTGGAGGGACCAATAGGGGTGGTTGTAGCACACCAGAAAGCCCAGTTGATTCATCCGGGCAATGTAGTCGTTAAGTCCGTCCACATCCCCGTACGCGCAGTCGGGCTGGGGATTTGCCTGCTTTTGGGCGGCATTCTGGGTGGGATCGGTGTCAAACAGATTTAAATGGTAGGTTTTCAGCACAGGCCAATCCCGGCCGGGAGAATGCTCCTCGGTCAAATCCACTTCCAAGGCGGCCAAGGCCAAAAAGCTTTCGTCGTTGAGCTCGGTGTGGTGGATATAATTCCTGTGATCGGTAAAGGCCACAATGGAATACCCTTTCTCCTGATAAGCTTCTTTGATCTGTTGGGGGGTAAATTCCCCGTCGGAGAAGGTGGTATGGCAGTGGAGGTTTGCCTTATAATAGCCGGATTCCGGCAGTAAGATTTGATTTTTCACAATGGCCTCCTCAGATGTTCATCTTGCCCTTGTTGGGAATCTTTATAGAAAGAGATGGAGGGGAGAGAGAATTCATGGACTGCAATCCAGTCAGCGCAGTCCGTCCTCAACCCGGCAGTTGCGGAAATAGAACTCTTGGTCTCTGGGACCGATTTCCCGGAGCACCCGGCAAGGGGTTCCCAGGGCTACCACATTGGGAGGAATGTCCCGGGTCACCACGCTGCCGGCGCCGATGACGCTGTTTTTCCCAACGGTCACTCCGGGCAGGAGAATGGCTCCTGCTCCGATCCACACGTTTTCCTCAATGCGCACAGGAAAGTTATACTGCATCACCTGACGGCGCAGATCGGGATCGATGGGATGCCCCGCGGCGGTGATGGTCACATTGGGACCAATCATTACGGAATCCCCGATGTACACATGGGTGTCATCTACCAAAGTCAGGTTGAAGTTGGCATAGACGTTTTTTCCCAGGTGGGTGTTGCAGCCCCAGTTGGCCCGGAGAGGAGGTTCAATCCAGCAACCTTCTCCCACTTCCGCAAAAATCTGTTTCAGCAGCTCTTCCCGGCGTTGGGTTTCCGAGGGACGGGTGGCGTTGTAGTCGTAGACCAGCTCGTTGCATTGCCTCTGTTGGGCTTGCAGCTGAGGGTCTGCGGTATTGTACAGTTTACCGCTTTTCATCCGATCCCGAAGTTCTTCGGGATCATTCCACATCGGCAGTCTCCTGCTCCAGCATCTGGGCGAAGAGGGTGTTGGCCCAGGCAAACCAAGGACGGGTAAACTGGGTGGGATCGTCCACGTTGAAGCCTTCGTGCATGAAGTTGGTACCGGCATGGGTGCGGGCGATGGTTTCCAGGCACTCCTGCTTTTCGGCGGGATCCAGAGTGGTGAGGATCTGCATGGTCAGGCCGATATGCCAGATGTACCGGTGAGGAGTGTGGGGGCTGCCGATGCCCTTGGCCACCTTGCCCACGAAGTAATAGGGGTTGTCCTCGGAAAGGATAAACCGGCGGGTGTTCTGGTAGATGGGATCGTCAGCGGGCTTGTATCCCAGATAGGGAATGGCCAGCAGGCTGGGAGAGTTGGCGTCGTCCATCAGGTTGTAGTTGCCGAAGCCGTCGGTCTCATAGGCGTAGATTTTTCCGTACTTGGGATGGTCCACCACGCCGTAAGCCTCGATGCCGTCCCGGATGTCTTCCGCCAGATTCAGGCAGCGGGTTTCCAGTTCCTTGTCCTCATAGCCAGCAGCCAGCAATTCCGCGGCCTTCTTCAGTGCCACCACGGCCATCATGTTGGCGGGGATCAGGTAGCCGAACTTGCAGGAGTCATCGGAGGGCCGGAATCCGGACCAGGTCATGCCCGTGTAGTTGACGGGACGGCCCTTGCCGTGCATGGGCAGGGTGTCGCTGGGTGCCCAAGCGTGTTCCCGGACAAACCAGTAGGGAGACCGGTCGTGATGCTGCTCCAAGGTAAAGGTATCCACGATGGTCTGGATCATCAGGCGGAACTCCTCGGTGAAGATGGACTTGTCCCCGGTAACCTGATAGTACTCATGGGACAGATACAGGGAAGCGCACAGAGAGTCCACTTCGTATTTCCGTTCCCAAATCCAGCCGCTGGTAAAGTTGCTGTGGTCGTCCTCGCTGTAGCCCTTGCCCTTGACTTCGCTGTTGAAGGCGTTGGTGTAGGGGTCCAGGTTTACATAGAAAGCGTGTTTCTGGATGACGCTGCGGAGAATGGTTTTCAGATCCTCATCCTGGGCGGCATACTTGATATAGGGCTTGAGCTGGGCGGCGCTGTCACGGAGCCACATGGCGGGGATGTCCCCGGTGATGACAAAGTAACTGCCGTCGGCCAGCTGGGTCACGGTGGTTTCGATGGTGTTCAAAAAGCACTGCTTGGCAAGAGGTGCCAAGTCGGGGTATTTTTTAGCGGTTTTCTGCTCCAACTCTTCAGCCTTTTGCAGCAAGATCTTAGGAATCATATGAATTGCTCCTCTCCGGATGATTTTCCCCAAAGGGGATTTCTAAAGACATTGTAACACAGAAAGAAGGAAGGGAACAAGTGCATTGTTCTCTTCCTTCCGGAGAAATTTCCACAGGCGTATTTCAAGGAAGCCCCTCAGGGCGCTGCCACCTCCACGCAGTAATCTTTTTTCCCGCAGTGGGAGCAGGTGAGCTTTCGGGTCTTGGGAGTGTGTTTGGAAAAGAGAAATTCCCTTAACCTCGGTCGGAACCGGGTCCCGCAGACAGGGCAGAGGTATTCCGTGTTCCGATAGTAATACCGGGTGAGGAGTGTGCTGATGAGAGCGGCCAAGGCAAGGCATCCCACAAAGGGCTGCCAAATTCCCTTGACAATCCAAAGCACCAGCCCGGCGGCCTGGATCAGGTCTGCCAAAATACCCCAAGCGATCATGACTCCGTGGACTTTTCGCAGTTTGTGCTTGTTTTTCATAAGCTGTTCCATGTCGGAAACGGAATTGACCGGGATTTTTTCGGGGCTTTTGAGATTTTTTTCCAGGGCCTGGATGGATTTCAGCTGATGCTGCCGGTCCCGGATCTCCTGTTCCAGGGCCTTGGCCTGCTGTTCCAGCAGAAGGCCCAGCACTTTGTCGGCGTTCTCGCTTTCCAGAATGCCCTTGATGGAGTCCAAAGACAAACCCATGGCTTTCCACAAGCAGATCCTTTGCAGCTTGCCCAGGTCTTCCTGGGAGTAGAGCCGTCTTCCACCCTCGGTGAGCTGAGAGGGGGGCAAGAGGCCTTTGCCGTCGTAAAACTGGACCGTCCGCACAGAGACCCCTGCCAGTTTTGCCATTTCCCCGGTGGTGTAAAGCGACATAGAACTCACCTCCTTGCCCTGAGCATACCCCATGACCTTAGGTCACAAGCAATAGGTTACCCAGGGTGACAAAGGGATTTTTTCCACATTTTTTTGAGAAAACGTGGAAAAGGGCCGCCGCGTAAATGGCGGCAGCCCATGTTTCCCATTTTTTTAGATGTCGCAGGCGCATTCTTCGCACTCGGTAAGCTCGCCCACAATGGGAGTGGGGTCAATGCCCAAGCGCTTGTAGTAATCGGCTACTGCAGCCTTGATGGCCTGCTCGGCCAGAACGGAACAGTGGATCTTCACCGGCGGCAGCCCGTCCAGGGCTTCCATAACCGCTTTGTTGGTGAGTTTCAGGGCCTCCTCAATGGTCTTGCCCTTGATCAGTTCTGTGGCCATGCTGCTGGTGGCGATGGCGGCCCCGCAGCCGAAGGTCATGAAGGACACGTCGGTGATCACGTTGCCCTCCACCTTGATGTACATCCGCATGATGTCGCCGCACTTGGGATTGCCCACCTCTCCCATGCCGCTGTAGTCTTTCATTTCCCCTACATTCCGGGGATTGGCAAAATGGTCCATAACCTTTGCGCTGTATGCCATAAAGAATCAATCCTTTCTCTGTAAAAAATCAGTGGTAAAATCCGGCTTCACACCGGGCTGAAAGATTCGGGTCCTCTGGAAAAGCCCGCGTATCCCAGCCCCAAGTCTGCCTTACATATACTGGTCGTAGTTGACCCGGCCGCTTTGAATGGCGTCCCACAGAGGAGACATGGAGCGGAGTCGCTCGATGATGGGAGGCAATGTTTCCAGAATATAATCGATGTCCTCCATGGTGTTGTAATCGCCGAAGGAGAGACGAAGGGAGCCGTGGGCCACTTCGTGGGGCAGCCCAATAGCCAGCAGCACATGGCTGGGATCCAAAGAGCCGCTGGTGCAGGCAGAACCGGAGGAGGCGCTGATGCCCTTCAGGTCCAGCATCAGCAGCAGAGATTCCCCTTCCACACCCTGGAAACAGAAACTCACATTGCCGGGAAGCCGGTGGACCCGGTCGCCATTTAAACGGCACCGGTCGATCTTCGAAAGGCCGTCAATGAGCTTGTCCCGCATGGCGGAAAGACGCTCCTGCCGCTCCGGGATGGTGGAGCAGGCCAACTCCATGGCTTTGGCCAGGCCCACAATGGAGGCCACATTTTCCGTGCCGCCCCGCTTGCCACGTTCCTGAGCGCCGCCGTCCATAAAGTTCTGGATGGTAACCCCGTTCCGGATATACAAGGCGCCTACGCCCTTGGGGGCATGGAGCTTGTGGCCGGACAGGGAGAGCATGTCGATGTTCTGCTCTTTCACGTCGATGGGCACATTGCCCACTGCCTGGACCGCGTCAGTGTGGAACAGCACCCCGTGGGCCTTGCAGATGGCGCCGATTTCCGGGATGGGTTGGATGGTGCCGATTTCATTGTTGGCGTACATGATGGTCACCAGGCCCGTATTTTCCGTGATGGCGGCTTCCAGCTCTTCCGGCCGGACAATACCGTTTTCATGGACGGGCAAATAGGTGACGGTGAAGCCCTCCTGTTCCAGGGCCTGGCAGGTGTGGAGCACGGCGTGGTGCTCAAAGGCGGAGGTAATAATGTGGGTTTTGCCCTTGCGCTTCATGGCATGGGCAGCGCCCTTGATGGCCCAGTTATCGCTTTCGGTGCCGCAGCTGGTGAAATAGATTTCCCGAGGCTGTGCCCCCAGACACTGGGCAACGGTGGCTCTGGCCTGTTCCAGGGGGGCTTTTGCCTCCTGGCCCAGGGAATATAAGCTGGAGGGGTTACCGTATACTTCTTTATAGAAGGGCAGCATGGCCTCCAACACTTCCGCCGAAACGGCGGTGGTCGCGGCGTTGTCCGCATAGACCTTTCTGTTCATGGAATCTCATCCTTTCTTTCTGTATGGGAACAGCTGTCTGCTTTCCCTCAAGCCGGAAGTCCGGTGAAGGGGATTTTTCCCCTGAAAAAGAAACCGGTCTTTCGGAAGTGTTTGTCTCGAATGAGTTAAATATACACCATTTTAGTATACTTTTCAATACCCTACTGCAAGAAGTGAAAAATTTTTCTGAAAAGGGGAATTTACGGCGGATTTTCCAGCGGGAAGAATAGACCGAAACCCCTTGGGAAAACTAGGAATATCTGGAAGGCAAACTTTCTGACGGCTTGACAGGGCACCGGGGAGACGGTACAATAGGGGGCATAGAGAAGGCCATCCGAGCCGGTGGGATCGATCTGCCGGTGAAGTGTCCCGGGCGAGAAAAGCCAGACACTCCCGAGAGAAAATGGGAAAGATTTCGGAAAAATAGATCCGGAACACGGGAGAAAAACGGATGGATGCCTGTTAGGGGGCTTGGCCCGGAACAGGTTTGATTTAAGGCATCAACGCGGGAAGACACCGCGTGGAATTGTAGATAGAGCGGAAAAAGGGGCCGTGAAAAACACGGGAATTGGGAAGGGCCAGGGGGCCTTTCCCCAGGCGGGATACGCTTCCGCGGCCCGAATCACTGGGAAGATCCAAAACAGGTCAGCGCCGGGAAATTCTGTCCGGCGCTTGTGTTGCTGAACATTTTTTGACATTTTGGGGGATTTTCCCGAAAAAACGGCCCTCTTTCACGAAACGCAACAAGGCTAAAAACCGAGAAGGATTTATTTCGCGTAAGGAGGAACTTTCGTGGCAGAAAAAGAAAAGAAGAGTACCCGGCGCAGATTGCCGGCAGGGGAGAATATTTCCCGTCAGCAGGACCAGGCATTGAGCGGTGCACAGGATGCGCCCAAGATCGGGAAAATCGCCGGTCCCAAAAAGGCGGGAACGAAAACCAGAACCAAGACAGAAAACCGCTCCAAGGGGGAATCCCGAAGCAAAGCGGAAACCCGTTCCAAGGGAGCTAAGGGGGAGCATAAAAAGACCTCTGGAAAATCGGAGGAGGCCGGCGCCAAGAAAAAAGCGGAGAGCACCCGGAAAGGGGCGGCACGAGGAGGGCGCAAGCCTCAAAAGCCCGCTTTGAGTCAGACTGCGGCTCAAGTGCAGGCCCTGCAGGCGCAGCAGGCAGCCCTGGAAAAAAAGGCCTCCCGAAAAGGCCGGGGCAGACCGAGAAAATCCCAGAAGCCGGCGATCAAGGTGTATTTTCTGGGAGGTCTAAACGAGATCGGCAAGAACTTTACCCTGTATGAATGCCAGAATGACATGATCATTGTGGACTGCGGTCTGTCCTTCCCGGACGAAGATATGCCCGGCGTAGACAGCGTGATTCCGGATTTTGCCTTTGTGGAAAAGAACCGGGATAAGATCCGGGGCGTGGTGATCACCCATGGCCACGAGGACCACATCGGCGCTGTTCCCTATTTGCTGAAAAAGCTGAATGTGCCCGTATACGGTACGGCCCTGACCATCGGACTCATTGAGGGGAAGCTGAAGGAGCACAACCTGAACAACACAGCCAAGCTCCATGTGACCCCCGCAGGATCCCACATCCAAATGGGCTGCATGGACGTGGAGCTGGTCCACGTGAACCACTCCATTGCCGATGCGGTGGCTCTGGCCATCCACAGCCCAGCTGGGGTGATCGTTCACACGGGAGACTTTAAAATTGATATGACCCCCGCGGAGGGCAGCATGATCGACCTGGCCAGGTTCGCGGAATTGGGCAAAGAAGGGGTGCTGGCCCTGCTGGCGGACTCCACCAACGCAGAGCGTCCCGGCTATACCCAGACGGAGCAGACGGTGAACAATTCCCTGGATTCCCTGTTTATGCGGGCGGAGGGAAAGCGGATTATCGTGGCCACCTTTGCTTCCTCCATCAGCCGGGTGCAGATGATCATCAACTGTGCCGTAAAATATGGCCGCAAGGTGGCCCTTTCCGGCCGGAGCATGGTCAACGTGATGGGCATTGCCAGTGAGCTGGGATACCTTCATGTGCCGGATGGGGTGCTGGTGGATCTGAACTTGATCAACCGTTACGAACCCGGCCAGCTGGTGCTGATCACTACTGGCAGCCAGGGAGAACCCATGTCTGCCCTGACCCGGATGGCCTTTTCCGATCACCGGCAGGTGGCCATCAATCCCAACGATTTCATCATCATTTCTGCCCGGCCCATCCCCGGCAATGAAAAAACCGTGGGCGCCGTGGTAGATGAGCTGTTGAAGCAGAATTGTACCGTTATTTACGAATCCATGTACGAGGTGCATGTTTCGGGCCATGCCTGTCAGGAGGAATTAAAGCTGATGCAGGCCCTGACCCGTCCCAAATATTTCATTCCTGTCCACGGGGAACAGAAGCATCTGAGAAAGCACGCCGGGCTTGCCATGACCATGGGGATTCCCCGGGAGAATATTTTTATCGGGGATATCGGCAATGTGCTGGAGCTCCATGAGGATCACATGAAGCAGCTGGGGGATGTGCCTGCCGGCAGCGTCATGGTGGACGGCCTGGGCGTGGGCGATGTGGGCAGCATTGTGCTGCGGGATCGCCGCCACCTGTCCGAAGACGGCCTCATTGTGGCGGTGTGTTCCATCGACGCAGCCAGTGGCCGGGTGGTGTCCGGACCGGACATCGTTTCCCGGGGATTTGTCTATGTGCGGGAATCGGAAGCTCTTATGGACGAAGCCAGAGATCTGGTGTATAATACTCTGGAGGAATGCGCCCGGAATCATGTGCGGGATTGGAGCGGCATGAAACAGAGCATCAAGGATGAACTTTCCCGTTTCCTATATCAGAAAACCCGCCGCAGCCCCATGATTCTTCCCATAATCATGGAGGTGTAAAGGGCGTATCAGTAGGCGAGCATGAGGGAGGGAAGCCAAGGTGAGGCGAAAAAAGGTCTGGGTGGTTTCACCGCTTTTCTATTTGATGGCCGGAGCCATGGTGGTCATGGGACTGGCAAGCTACCGGTATAATCGGATTTTGTTTGCGGTGGAGATGACAGTCGCCGGACTTTCGGTGTTGGCGGTGTGGGTGTCGGACATTCTGTACCGGCGGAATATCACCACCACGGTGAAAAGCGCCAAAAAGGTCCTGTCAGCGGAGGAGGAATATGCCTTTCAGGCGTTTGCCCTTCCGGTGGCAGTGGTGGCCCCGGCAGGGGACATTGTGTGGGCCAACGAAGCCTTTGTGGGTTCCCTCTGCGGGGGAAAGGAATTTCTGGGGGACAATGTGCTCAAATACATTTACCCCAAAACCTTCCGTCAGGTCATGGGGGAACACGGCGCAGCCGTCTCCCATAACGGACGGGAATATTCGGTTTACGGCGCCCGAGCCAAATCCGGGTATATCCTCTATTTCGTAGACGACACCTATTTTAAAGCGGTGGATAAGGAATACCGGGAGAAGCGGCCTGTGGTGGCTCTTGCGGTCTTCGATAACCGGGAGGAACTGGCTCGGGACAGTCTGGGCGGAGACGAATCCCGGGTGACAGCGGAAGTGGACGCCCGGCTGCGGAATTGGGCCATTCAGGAGATGGGAGGATTCCTGCGCCGTCTGGACAATCACCGGTACCTGCTGGTGACCGACGAAGCTCACCTGGAGCAGGCCAAGCAAAAGCGGTTCCACATTCTGGACGATGTGCGGGAAGTGCGCAGCGTCCGGAACAACATGAGCGCCACCGTATCCATCGGTGTGGGCAGGGGCGCCAAGAACATTGCGGAAAGCGAGCGCTGGGCCCGTCAGGCCTTGGATATGGCCCTGGGCCGGGGCGGCGACCAAGTGGCTGTCAAACAGGAAGGAGACTCCTACGAGTTCTTCGGAGGCCTTTCCAAGGGCGTGGAAAAACGGGACAAGGTGCGGACCCGCGTCATTGCCGCCACCCTGTCGGACCATGTGAAGGCCAGCGATCAGGTGTACATCATGGGCCACAAGAATTCCGATTTGGACAGTATCGGTTCCGCAGTGGGCATGTGGGCCGCCATTCACAAGGGCTTGGAGAAACAGGCCCACATTGTGGTAAACCGAAACCAGACCTTGGCTGGTCCCCTGGTGGATATGACCGAAGCGGCATATCCGGGAGAAGAAATTTTTATCCCGCCCCTGGAAGCCTTGCAAAACGCCACAGAGCGTTCCCTGCTCATTGTGGTGGACACCCATTCGGTAAACTTTGTGGAGAGCCGGGAGCTTTTGGAACGGGTGCCCCGGGTGGTGGTTATCGACCATCACCGGATGATGGTGACCCACATCAAAAACGCCCTGATCTTTTATCACGAGCCCTATGCCAGTTCCGCCTCGGAAATGGTCACGGAGCTGGCCCAATACATCAAGGCCTCTTCCATCGACGGGGCCGATGCCCAGGCCCTTTTGGCCGGCATTATGCTGGATACCAAGAACTTTGTGCTGAAAACCGGCGTGCGCACCTTTGAGGCTTCCGCATACCTGCGGCGGCGGGGGGCGGACACGGTGGCAGTGAAAAAGCTCTTTTCCGATTCTCTGGATACCTACAAGCAGAAAGCCCAGTTGGTGTCCGGGGCGGAAATTTACAAAGGCTGCGCTATCGCCACCTCCAATTGGGAGTTTGAGGACCTGCGTATCGCGGCGGCCCAGGCGGCAGACGAGCTGCTGTCCATCATGGGGGTAAAGGCCTCCTTTGTGCTGTACCGGTCGGGAGGGGACGTGAATATCTCCGCCCGAAGTTTGGGAGACGTAAATGTCCAGCTGATCTTGGAGGAATTCGGGGGAGGCGGTCATTTCACCATGGCCGGCGCCCAACTGAAGAACACCACCATCGGGGAAGCCCGCCGGGCGTTGATCCGGGAGCTGGATGACAAACTGGCCCAGACCTCCATTCAAAACTGACATCTTATGGAATATTCATGGCTCAGGAGAGATCCGAAGCCTTTTAGAAAGGAAGGAATCGACCAATGAAAGTGGTATTGCTGCAAGACGTTAAATCCATCGGGAAAAAAGGGGAACTGGTGAATGTATCCGACGGGTATGCCCGGAATTTCCTGCTGCCCCGGAAGCTGGCCAAGGAGGCAAATGCCCAGGCCATGAACGAGCTGAAAAACGCTGAGGCATCCCGGGAATACAAGATCAGAACCGAGACCGAACAGGCCCAGAGTCACGCCAAGGCTCTTTCCGGCAAGACGGTGAAAATTTACGCCAAGCCCGGTCAGGGAGGCAAGATCTTTGGGTCCGTCACCGCCAAAGAAATCTCCGAGGAGATCAAAAAGCAGTTTGGCGTGGAAGTGGACAAGCGGAAGGTGGTTCTTTCCGGAGACATCAAGGCCTTCGGTACCTACCAGTTTGACGTGAAATTCTACGCGGGCATCACCGCCAACATGAGTGTGGCTGTCTGCGAAAAGGTCTAACATAGAAGTACGGATGGGAGGCCCTGTGGGGGCTGTCCCAAAACCAGGAGGGCCGCCCTGATGGGGCGGCTCTGCCAACGGATGGGCATATGTCCCGGCGTGGGCGTTCAAGGAGGGAAACACCATGGATCACGACGGCTATCTGGATACACAGGCTCAGGCAGGCATGCAGGTGCCCTTTAGCCTGGAGGCGGAACAGTCGGTGCTGGGCGCCGTGCTGCTGGAGCCTTCCTGCCTGTCCACCGTGGTGGACATTCTGCCTCGGGCGGAATACTTCTACGGGGTAAACAACCGGCTGATTTACGGCGCCATGGTGGAGATGTTTGCTTTAGGGCAACCGGTGGACTTCATCACGGTGCTGGAGAGGCTGAAAACAGATGAAGATTTTGACGAAGCCACGGGAAAAGTCTACCTGACCCAGTTGGCTCAGCTGGTGCCCTCCATTTCCCATGTGGAATCCTATGCCCGGATTGTGCGGGATAAATACGACCTGCGCACCTTGATGCAGGCGGCCAGGAATATTCTGGACGAAGCCAGCACCGGCGGCGGGGAAGCCTCTTTGGTGCTGGATGCGGCGGAGCAGAAAATCTACGATATCCGCCGGGGCAAAAGCGATCAGGGTCTGCAAAAAGTACAGGAGATCCTGCTGGACACCTTTGACCGGTTGGACAAGCTCAATTCCGCAGACCGGGAAAAATACAAGGGTTTGCCCACGGGAATCCGGGAGCTGGACAACACTATCACCGGGTTAAACCGCTCGGACCTGATCGTGCTGGCGGCCCGGCCCGGCGTGGGCAAAACTAGTTTTGGGCTGAACATTGCCAGGCATGTATCGGTGACGGTGGGCAGACGGGTGGCCTTTTTCTCTCTGGAAATGGGCCGGGAGCAGCTTGCCTCCCGACTGCTTTCCAGCGAGGCTCTGGTGGAAGGAACCAAGCTCCGTTCCGGGGATTTGACAGAAGGGGAATGGGCCCATCTCATTGAAGCCGGAGATATTTTGCGGCAGGCGGATCTGTACTTTGACGACAGTCCCAGCATTACGGTGCCGGAAATGAAGGGCAAGCTGCGGCGGCTGGATCATGTGGATCTGGTGATTGTGGACTACCTTCAGCTGATGACCGGTACCCGGAAAAACGACAACCGAGTCAACGAAATTTCAGAGATTACCCGAACTTTGAAGGTGATGGCCAAGGAACTGGACGTGCCGGTCATTGCCCTGTCTCAGCTACGCCGTCCCACCGAGCGGACCAAGGATCACCGGCCCGGCTTGTCGGAGCTGCGGGATTCGGGCTCCATCGAACAGGACGCGGACATTGTCATCTTTCTGCACCGGGAAGCGTACAATGCTACCAGCGAAGGGGGACAGCTCAGCGAGGATATGGATCAGAACGCTGCGGAGATCATCGTGGCCAAGAACCGACACGGGGAAACCAAATCCATTCCTGTCCACTGGCAGGGTGAGTATATGCGCTTTACTTCCCGGGAGGTTATCCGCCATGAGTGAGTTACTCCGGGGGGATCTTTCGGGGCTCCCAGCCCAGGGCAAGGTGGTGGTGGGATTTTCAGGGGGCGCCGATTCCACCGCTCTGGCCCACTGGCTTTTGGGAAAGGTGTCTTCCCGGCGTCTGGTGCTGGCCCATGTAAACCACGGCTTGCGTGGGAAAGAATCGGAACGGGACGAAGCCGCTGCCCGACAGTTTGCGGGGCAGTTTGGGCTTCGCTTTGCTGTTTTCCGGGAGGATATCGCCGCCCGGGCCAGGGAGCGGGGGCTGGGCGTGGAGGAGTGCGGGCGTCAGGTGCGCTATGCATTTTTTCACTCTCTTGCCTCTGGGGAAAACGACAGAATCCTCACCGCCCACCACAGCGGGGATAATGGGGAGACGGTGCTTTTGCACCTCTGCCGGGGCACATCCCTTGCAGGTTTGTGTGGGATCCCCTATGCCCGAGGGAAAATTCTCCGTCCCTTTCTGCGGGCATCCCGTCAGGAGATCGAGGCGTATTGCCACAGGTTCCGGCTGCCCTATGTGACGGACCAGAGCAACTTTTCCCAGGAATATGCTAGAAATAAGATTCGCCTCCAAGTGATCCCTCTGCTGCAGGAGCTGAACCCGGAATTTTTGGAGGCCATCTCCCGCATGACGGAAAGCCTTTCTAGGGATCGGGATTTCCTGGAAGAGGAGGCCCGTGCCCTGCTGGAGCATGCCCAAAGTCCTTGGGGGTTGCGGGCTGAGGTGCTGCTTAACAAACACCAAGCGGTGGTTCTGGAAGCCTTACGGCTGTGGCTGTGCCAAAAAGGGTGCGGTTCCTTTGAGAGAAAACACCTGGACGCGCTGCTTCGCTGTTTAAGCCGGGGCGGGGAAGCGGATCTGCCGGGAGGCCTGCGGGCATGCTGTTCCCAAGGAGTGCTTTCCCTGGAACCCAGGAAGCCCGCTCCAGGGTTTTCTGTGGAAGTTGGCCTGGGAGAGACTCTGCTTCCCTGCGGCAAACGGCTCACTTTGAAAGAAAAATGGCTTGCGGGCGGGGAAACCGGACCAAAAATTCACAATTTGTTGTTTAAAAACGCCCTGGACTATGATATAATTACAGGCAATTTGATCGCCCGAACCCGCCGGGAAGGGGAACGGTTTGCCCCCGCCGGCCGGAAGGTGACCAAACCTTTGAAGCAATTGTTCCAAGAACAGAAAATTCCACTGCCCCAGCGGGACAGAACCGTGCTGCTGGAGTGGGAAGGCCGGACCGTCTTTTGTGAGGGGGCGGGACCGGCGGAGGGGTACCAGATTACAGGCCGCACCCAGCGGGCCTTGGTGGTCACCCTCCGGGAAACAAATTGAGGGAATCCGATAAAATCGGGGAAGGATGGATGGGTCATGGCAGAACAAAACACAATGCTCCAGGATATTGAGGAAGTATTGTTTTCGGAAAAGCAAATTGAAGAGATTGTAGCGCGCATTGGCGGGGAAATTTCCCGGGATTACCAGGACAAGAACCTGCTCCTGGTCAGTGTGCTGAAGGGTTCGGTGGTGTTTATGGCGGATTTGATGCGGGCCATCACCATTCCTGCCCGGATTGACTTTATGGCAACCTCCAGCTACGGATCTGGAGTGAAAAGCTCCGGCGTGGTGAAGATCGTGAAGGATCTGGATCTGGAGCTGAAAGGGTATGATATTGTCATTGTGGAGGACATTTTGGACAGTGGCAAGACCCTGCAATATTTGACCCGGCTGCTCCGGTCCCGGGGACCCAGGAGCATTCAGATCTGCACTTTGTTTGACAAGCCCGAACGCCGAGAGGTTGAGGTGACTCCCACCTATGTGGGTGCTCAAATTCCCGACGCCTTCATTGTGGGGTACGGGCTGGATTACGATGAAAAATACCGCAATTTGCCCTTCGTAGGCGTGTTAAAGCCCTCGGTCTACGAATAATCCGGCGGAAAGCGGAAAGAGTTTACACTATAGGAGGATAGATCCTTGGACGGAAATCAAAGAAAGATTCGCAATCTTCTGCTGTATATCGGGATTCCGGTGGTGGTGTTATTCATCATCATCCTCCTGTTCAACAACAGGGCCCCTCAGCAGGATACCTACAAGTATTCGGATATTATCGACTACTTCCAAACCCAACAGGTGAAGGAGTACCAGCTGAACCTGGGCACCGGTGAGATGCTCATCCAGCTGGAGGACGGGAAATCTGTGGCCTATGTGCTGCCCAGTGTGGACCTGTTCTATATGGATGTGCGGGATTCCATCAACACCTACAACCAGGAACATCCCGACGCCAAAATGGTCCAGGACATCATACGGCCTGCAGAAACCAGCTGGTTCATCAGCCTGTTGCCCACCTTGATTCTATTTGCGGGGCTGATCATCTTCTGGATGATCATGATGCGCCGTTTGGGGTCCAGTATGGGCGGAGACAAACAGATGAACTTCGGCAAAGCCAAGATCAAACAGATGAGCGATGAAAAGCGGAAGACCACCTTTGCCGATGTGGCCGGCGCCGATGAGGAAAAGGAAGAGCTCCGGGAAATTGTGGAGTTCTTGAAGAATCCCTCTAAGTACAACACCCTGGGAGCCCGGATTCCCAAGGGCGTGCTGTTGGTGGGCCCTCCCGGAACCGGTAAAACGCTGCTGGCCCGGGCGGTGGCCGGAGAGGCGGGAGTCCCCTTCTTCTCCATCTCCGGTTCCGACTTTGTGGAAATGTTCGTGGGCGTGGGTGCTTCCCGTGTCCGTGACTTGTTTGACAAGGCCAAGAAAAACCATCCCTGCATTATCTTTATCGACGAGATCGACGCCGTGGGCCGCCAGAGAGGCGCTGGCCTGGGCGGCGGTCACGACGAACGGGAACAAACCTTGAACCAGTTGCTGGTGGAGATGGACGGTTTTGGCGCCAATGAGGGCGTCATCATGATCGCCGCCACCAACCGTCCCGACATCCTGGACCCTGCCTTGATGCGTCCCGGTCGGTTTGACCGGCAGGTGATGGTGGGATATCCCGATATCAAGGGCCGGGAAGAGATTTTGCGGGTTCACGCCAAAGGAAAGCCCTTGGCCCCCGACGTGGTGCTCTCCACCATTGCCAAGTCCACAGCTGGCTTTACCGGTGCCGACCTGGAAAACCTTTTGAACGAGGCTGCCCTGCTGGCTGCCCGGAAAAATCACAAGGCAATTACCATGGAAGAGATCGAAGAGGCCACCATCAAGGTTGTGGTGGGCACGGAGAAGAAGAGCCGTGTCATGAGCGAGAAGGAAAAGAAGTTGACGGCTTACCACGAGGCAGGCCACGCCATTGCTTCCTTCTACTGCAAGACGCAGGATCCGGTTCATCAGATTTCCATTATCCCCCGGGGTATGGCAGGGGGCTACACCATGCACCTGCCCACGGAGGACCGGAGCTATCGCAGCCGGGATGAAATGCGGGAAGAGCTGATCGTGCTGCTGGGCGGCCGTGTGGCGGAAGCCTTGGTGCTGGACGATATCTCTACCGGCGCTTCCAACGACATCGAGCGGGCCACCAAGATTGCCCGAGCCATGGTGACCAAATACGGCATGAGCGACAAGCTAGGGCCCATCACCTATGGCAGCGATGACAGCAACCCCTTCCTGGGCAAGGAAATGGGACACATCAGCAATTACTCGGAGCAGACCGCTGCCGAGATTGACGAAGAAATTCAGAGCATCATCTCTACGGCCTATCAGAAGACCGAGAAGATTTTGAAAGACCACATCGATGAGCTCCACCGGTTGGCCGGTGTTCTCTACGAGAAGGAAAAGATCGACGGCGAACAATTCCAGGAGGTTATGGCCGGGACCCTGCTGCCCAGCGGGGCAGCCAAAGCCATGGTACAGGAATCCACGGACGCTTTGCCCGAGGAATCCCATGGGGAAGAGAAGGCTTCTCCGGAAAAGCCGGAGGGGGATTCCACCCCGCCGGAACAAGGCTGATTTTTTAGAACAGAGCAACCAAGGGAATGGTCACATTCCCTTTCTTGCTGTCTGGAAGGAAGTAGAGCCAGTTTCAGATTGTGTGAGGAACGGTGAAAAGGAGGATTCATGGCGAAAAAACAAAGCTACGGCAACGAGAGTATCACCAGCCTGAAAGGGGCGGACCGTGTGCGGCTCCGTCCGGCGGTGATCTTTGGCTCCGACGGCATCGACGGTTGCCAGCACTCCATATTTGAGATTTTGTCCAACTCCATCGACGAAGCCCGGCAGGGGTACGGAAAAGAGATCACCATTACCCGGTTTCTGGACCATTCGGTACAGGTGGAAGACCATGCCCGGGGGATCCCGGTGGACTACAACTCCAAGGAGGAGCGGTATAACTGGGAGCTGGTATTTTGCGAGATGTACGCAGGGGGCAAGTACAACAATGATTCTGGGGAGAACTATGAATATTCTCTGGGATTGAATGGCTTGGGTCTGTGCGCTACCCAGTACGCTTCCGAGTATATGGACGTGGATATCCGCCGGGATGGCTTCCGCTATACCCTCCAATTTGAGCACGGGGAAAATGTGGGCGGCTTGCACAAGGAGCCCTACACCAAGCGGGATACCGGCTCTCTGATCAAGTGGAAGCCGGATCTCCAGGTGTTCACGGATATCGACGTGAGCCTGGACTACTATCTGGACATATTGAAGCGCCAGGCGGTGGTCAACGCGGGAATCACTTTCCATCTGAAAAACGAAGTGGCCCCTGGAAAATTCGAAACTACCGACTTTTGCTACGAAAATGGCATTCTGGACCACGCCAGGGAGCTGGCGGGAGAAGACTGCCTGACCCCCGTCCAATTTTGGCAGAGCGAAAAGAAGGTCCGGGACCGGGAAGATATGGCTCTGTACAATGTGAAAATCAACGTGGCGGCTGCCTTTTCCAACCGGGTCCATGTGGCGGAGTACTATCACAATTCCAGCTGGCTGGAGCATGGGGGCGCCCCGGACAAGGCGGTGCGCAACGCCTTTGTGTATCAGATCGACGCCTATTTAAAGCAGAACAACAAGTACAACAAGAACGAGAGTAAAATCACCTTCCAGGATGTGGAGGACTGTCTGATCATCGTGATTTCTTCTTTCTCCACTCAGACCTCCTATGAGAACCAGACTAAGAAGGCCATCACCAACAAGGGCATTCAGGAGGCCATGGTGGAAATGCTCCGCCACAACCTGGAGGTTTATTTTATTGAGAACCCTATGGACGCGGAAAAGATCGCCGGCCAGGTGCTGGTGAACAAGCGCAGCCGGGAAGACGCAGAGAAGACCCGTCTGAACCTGAAGGGAAAGCTCACCGCCAAAATGGACATTACGGGCCGGGTGGCGAAATTTGTGGACTGCCGGTCTAAGGATGTGAAGGAGCGGGAGATCTTCATCGTGGAGGGCGATTCGGCTTTGGGTTCCGTTAAGCAGGCCCGGGATCCCAACTACCAGGCGGTGATGCCCATCCGGGGCAAGATTCTCAACTGCCTGAAAGCGGATTACGACAAGATTTTCAAAAGCGAGATCATTACGGACCTGATCAAGGTCTTGGGCTGCGGGGTCCAAGTCAAGAGCAAAGCCAACAAGTCCATTGGTGCCTTTGATATGGATTCCCTCCGGTGGAGCAAGATCATTCTGTGTACCGATGCGGACGTAGACGGGTTTCACATCCGCACCATGCTTCTGACCATGCTCTACCGGCTGACGCCTGCCCTCATCGAACAGAATAAGGTTTTCATTGCCGAATCTCCCCTGTATGAGATCACCTGCAAGGACAAGACCTACTTTGCCTATAATGAGCGGGAAAAGGAACAATTTCTGAAAGAGCTGGAGGGTCAGAAGTACACCATCCAGCGCAGCAAGGGATTGGGCGAAAACGACCCGGACATGATGAACTTGACCACCATGAATCCCAAGACCCGGCGGCTGATCCAAGTAAAGCCCGGTGATGTGCAGCAGGCGGCGGAGATGTTCGACGTGCTGCTGGGGGACAACCTGAGCGGCCGGAAAGATTACATCGCCGCCCACGGCAGCGAGTACCTGGACGACCTGGACGTGTCCTGAGAAAAGGAGGGGAGCATAGACTATGCCAAGAAAACGACAGCAGCCTGCCCGGGGAAATTCCCCCAAGACCCAGGGATTTATTGCGGGAGCCGGGGAGATTGTGGAACAAAATATCAGCGATACCCTCCGGCAAAACTTTATGCCCTATGCCATGAGTGTGATCATGTCCCGGGCCATTCCGGAAATCGACGGCTTCAAGCCCTCCCACCGGAAATTGCTTTTCACCATGTACAAGATGGGGCTTTTGGGTTCGGGCCGGACGAAGAGCGCCAACATTGTGGGCCAGACCATGAAGCTGAACCCTCACGGGGACGCGGCTATCTACGATACCATGGTGCGGCTGTCCCGAGGGTACGAGGCCCTGCTTCATCCCTATGTGGACTCCAAGGGAAATTTCGGCAAATTCTATTCCCGGGACATGGCCTGGGCGGCATCCCGGTATACAGAAGCGAGACTTGACCCCATCTGCAAGGAGCTGTTTCAGGATATCGACAAGGACACGGTGGACTTTGTGGACAACTACGACAACACCATGAAAGAGCCCACGTTGCTGCCGGCCACCTTTCCCAGTGTGTTGGTCAACGCCAACACGGGCATTGCTGTGGGCATGGCCAGCAACATCTGTCCTTTCAACTTGGCGGAGGTGTGCCGCACTACCATTGCCCTGATTCGGGATCCCCAGGCGGATCTCTTTGAGACCATGCAGGCTCCGGATTTTCCCGGCGGAGGCCAGATTCTGTTTGACCGGGATCAGATGGGAAACATTTACAAGACCGGCCGAGGCAGTTTCCGTGTCCGGTGCCGGTATACCTACGATAAAAGCGCCAACTGTGTGGACATCACGCAGATTCCTCCCACCACCACCATCGAGGCCATTGTGGAACGGGTTATCGATCTGGTGAAGCAGGGAAAGATCAAGGAAATTGCCGATATCCGGGACGAAACTGGCCTGGAGGGCCTGAAAATCACCATCGACCTGAAACGGGGGACGGATCCGGACAAGCTGATGCAGAAGCTCTACAAGCTCACTCCCCTGGAGGACAGTTTTGCCTGCAACTTCAATGTGCTCATCGGAGGAACGCCCCGGGTGCTGGGAGTCCGGGAACTGCTGGAGGAGTGGACGGCTTTCCGGGTGGAGTGCGTCCGCCGCCGGACGTATTTTGACCTGCAAAAGAAAAAGGAAAAGCTCCACCTGCTCCAGGGCTTGCAGGTGATTCTGCTGGATATCGATAAGGCCATCCTCATTGTTCGGGAAACGGAAGAGGAAGCAGAAGTGGTTCCCAACCTGATGATCGGCTTCGGCATCGACCAGATCCAGGCGGAATATGTGGCGGAGATCAAACTGCGTCACCTGAATCGGGAGTATATCCTCAAGCGTACCCAGGAAGTGGAGGAATTGGAAAAATCCATTGCCCAGCTGGAGGGGATTCTGGGTTCCAAGGCCAAGGTGAAGGGGATCATTGTCAAGGAACTGGAAGAGGTGGCCCAGAAATACGGCCAGCCCCGCCGGGCCATGATTCTCTATGCCGACGAGGTGGAAGAGGTAACGTTGACCGAAGAGGTGCCCGAGTATCCGGTTCACCTGTTCTTTACCAAGGAAGGCTACTTTAAAAAGATCACTCCTCAGTCTCTGCGGATGAGCGGGGAACAAAAGCTCAAGGAAGGGGATCAGGTGGCTCAGCAGGTGGAGGATCAAAACAGCGCGGAACTGCTGTTTTTCTCGGACCGGTGCCAGGTGTACAAGGGAAAGGCCGCAGATTTTGGAGACACCAAGGCAAGCGTCTTGGGAGAGTATATTCCCGCCCGGCTTCAGATGGAAGAAAATGAGAAAGCTCTCTACATGGCTGTCACCCACGAGTATGAAGGGTACATGTTGTTTTTCTTTGAGAACGGCAAGGTGGCCAAGGTGGAGATGAGCGCCTACCAGACCAAGCAGAACCGGAAAAAACTTGTAAATGCCTACAGCGATAAATCTCCTCTGGCAGGGGCCCTGTATGTAAAAGAGGACTGCCAGGTGCTGATGACGGCTTCTTCCGGTCGGATGCTTCTGTTCCACACAGGGGTGATTCAACCCAAGACCACCAAGAATACCCAGGGAGTTCAGGCCATGAACCTGAAAAAGGGCCAGCGGGTGATCCGGGCCCAGGTCTATCAGGAGGGGATGCTGAAGAATCCTGCCCGATACACCAAAAGCCTCCCCGCTCTGGGCGCCATGCCCGACGCCGCGGAAACGGCCGGGGAGCAGATGCACATGTAAGCTGTCACCCGGGAAACGGGAAGGATCTTTACCCTGGGGGCAGACTGTGGTATAATAAACCGAATATTCCCCATGGGAGGAGGATTGGCCGTTGCGTATTTTGGGCATTGACCCCGGATATGCCATTGTGGGCTACGGGGTGATCGAAGCCGTGGCGGGGCGGTACCGGCCCTTGGAATACGGCGCCATCACCACTCCCGCAGGGGTGGATTTTGGATTGCGCCTCCAGGAGATCTACGAGGGGATGGGGGAAATCCTCAGCCGATGGAAGCCACAGGCAGCCGCGGTGGAAAAACTGTATTTTACCAACAACAAGACCACGGGCATTGGGGTGGCAGAAGCCAGGGGCGTGGTACTTCTGGCCCTTTCCCAAAAGGGCGTCCCCCTGTTCGAGTACACTCCCATGCAGGTCAAACAGGCGGTAACCGGGTATGGCAAGGCTTTGAAGCCCCAAGTCCAGGAGATGACCCGGCGCTTGCTTCATCTACCGGCGGTGCCCAAGCCGGACGATACGGCGGACGCTTTGGCCATGGCCATCTGCCACGGTCAGGCGGCAGGTTCTCCCCTGCGGCGGCAGCTGTTGGAGAAACACCACAAACCGGATCAGGTGATTTAACTTGTAGAAATCCGGCAAAGGGAACACATATTTGATCACACAGAGGATTTGCCCATGATTTACAGCGTAACTGGAACCTTAGTCCACACCGAGCCCGGGGCGGCGGTCATCGACGTGGGAGGAGTGGCTTTCAAGTGCAACACCTCCATGAATACTCTGCGGGCTTTACCCAGGTTGTCGGAGACCACCACCCTCTATACTTATCTCAACGTGCGGGAGGATGCCCTGGATTTGTTTGGTTTTGCCACCAAAGGGGAGCTCAATTGTTTCAAACTGCTGACGGCTATCAGCGGGGTAGGGCCCAAGGTGGGCTTGGCAATTTTGTCCCAGCTGAGCCCGGAAGACGTGGCCATGGCCGCTGCTGCCGGAGATGTGAAACGCTTCACCAAGGCCAACGGCGTGGGCCAGAAGCTGGCCCAGCGGATCGTGCTGGAGCTCAAGGACAAGGTCCGGGATTTCTCCAGTGCCATAGGCGTGGAGGGAGTTCCCCAGCCCAGCGGTCCATCTGCTTCGGGAAATGCATCTCAGGCAGTAAATGCCTTGGTGACCTTGGGCTATTCCGCTTCGGAGGCGGCGGCAGCCGTAGGGCGGCTGGACTCCTCCCTGCCTCCGGAAGAGTTGATCCGTCTGGCTCTGAAAAGCTTTGGCAGCGCCAAGTGACCCAGGTGGAAGAGAGGGAAGAAGAGTACAAAATGGTGGCCTATCTCAAATGAGAGGCCGTCTGTGAGAAAGGAGGAGCCTTCATGCCAGTAGAACCCAATGGCGGGGAGCAGGATTGGGAAAACGACCTGGACCTGGAAAACCGCATGGTGGAACCCGCTTATCTTCCCGAGGACCAGGAGGTGGAGAATCCCCTGCGTCCCCGGACTTTTTCGGAATACATCGGCCAGGATAAGGCCAAGGAAAATCTGAAAGTTTACATCGAGGCAGCCAAGAGCCGAAAGGAATCCCTGGACCATGTGCTTCTCTACGGCCCTCCTGGATTGGGAAAGACTACTCTGGCGGGGATTGTGGCCAACGAGCTGGGGGTGAATCTGCGAATTACCAGCGGTCCGGCCATTGAAAAGCCCGGAGATTTGGCGGCTCTGCTGACCAATTTGAATCCGGGGGACGTGCTGTTTATCGACGAAGTGCACCGGCTTCCCCGGACGGTAGAGGAGATCCTGTACCCGGCCATGGAAGATTTTGCCCTGGATATCATCACAGGGAAAGGCCAGATGGCGGCTTCCTATCACCTGCCCCTGCCGCGGTTTACCCTGGTGGGCGCCACCACCCGGGCAGGTCAGTTGTCTGCCCCGCTGCGGGACCGGTTTGGGGTAGTGCTCCGGCTGGAACTGTATTCTCCTCGGGAGCTGGGGAAAATTGTCTCCCGGAGCGCGGGGATTCTGCGGGCCCAGATTGATGCGGACGCCGCATTGGAAATTGCTTCCCGTTCCCGGGGAACGCCCCGAATTGCCAACCGTTTGCTAAAACGGGTGCGGGATTTCGCCGAGGTGATGAGCGGCGGGGTGATCACCCTGAATACCGCGAAAATCGCTTTGGACCGAATGGAAATTGACGAGCTGGGTTTGGATTCCAGCGACCGGAACATGCTTCGAGCCCTGATCGAAAACTACAACGGAGGTCCAGTGGGGCTGGATACCTTGGCGGCGGTAATTGGGGAAGAAGCGGTGACTATTGAAGACGTAAACGAACCCTATCTGATGCAGATTGGCTTTTTGACCCGGACTCCTCGGGGACGCTGTGCCACGGCGGCGGCGTATCTCCACTTGGGATATCCGGTGCCGGACCGGCTGCGGGGAGACGGGGATCAGCTCACCTTGGAGGACAGGTAAGAATCCATTTTCCAAGCGGCGGAATGCCGATGAAGAAAGTGGGTCAAAGGGAAACGAAAACCAGGGAATCTCCCGGAAAAGGCAGGATGGTATGCGAGCAGCACAGTGGCAGGATTACGAATTGATTGATACGTTGGATGGGGAGCGTTTGGAGCGCTGGGGGGACATTGTCCTGATCCGGCCCGATCCCCAGATTATCTGGTCTGGGGAGAAGGGGGATCCCCGGTGGAAAAAGGCCCACGCCCGCTATCAGCGCTCCAGCTCCGGCGGCGGCAAGTGGACCGAGTATCAAAAGGTCCCTCCGGTGTGGAAGATTCACTGGGAAGGGATGACCTTCCGGCTGAAAACCATGGGCTTTAAGCACACGGGCATTTTCCCGGAGCAGGCGGTCAACTGGAAATTCGCCATGGAGAAGATCGCAGGAGCCAACCGGTCCCCGGAGGATCCGGTGCGGGTTTTGAATCTCTTTGGTTACACGGGAGCCGCCACCTTGGCCTGTTTGAAAGCAGGGGCGGCGGTGACCCATGTGGACGCCTCTAAAGGGATGGTACAGTGGGCCAAGGAAAACGCCGAAGTGAGCGGGTTGGCCGACCGTCCGGTGCGGTGGCTGGTGGATGACTGTGTGAAGTTTGTCCGCCGGGAACAGCGCCGGGGCCGCACCTATGACGGGATCATCATGGATCCCCCTTCCTATGGCAGAGGGCCGGGAGGAGAGGTGTGGAAGCTGGAGGAACAGCTGTACGGGTTAATTGACATGTGCCTCCCTATTTTAAGTGAAAAGCCCCTGTTTTTCATTCTCAATTCCTATACCACAGGGCTTTCCCCTTCGGTGATGGAATACCTCCTGGGGCTTTTGCTTCAAAAGCGGTTCGGAGGAAAGGTCAGCTCCGACGAGATCGGTCTGCCTGTCACCTCCACGGGATTGGTGTTGCCTTGCGGCAGCACGGCCATTTGGGAACGGTGACCTGCCCGGAAAATGCCGGGATGGGAGAGCCCTCCCTCACAGGGGAAAATCAGTTGGGAAAGCAGGTGCGTGTATGAAAAAATGGGGATATTTGGTGTTAGCGGTGGGCTGGACCTTGTCCATGGTCTATGAGGCCCTCTTTGTTCCGGCTTTGTCCGGGGCATATGCCTTGATGGCAGGCATTCTAGATCTGGTGTTTGTGGTGCTGTACGCCTGGGAGCTTCGGAAAGAACGGCGTCAGGGCAAGGCGGAAAAGGTGACAAAAGGGGTCTATGTGACAGTGGCGGTTCTCCTGTGTGTGCTGCTGGGATTGGCGAGCAGCAAGTCCTCTCAGGTTCAGCCGCCCCATGTGATGTTCCTGCCGCTGTATCTGGTGGCCATTGTAGGCGCTGTGGGGGCAGCCATTTGGCTTTGGCGGGAAGAAAAGAAACGGGCGTCTTCCGGGAAAGATCCCTTGGATTCCCCTCCCCAAAAGGAAGAATGACCCGACTTCCCCAGGTTTCAGGGGGACGACTCCCTGGTTCATGAGAGATTTTATGGTTTGAGGTGTTTTTATGTCCTTTATCCAGGCCCAGCAGGTACGGTTTTCCTATGATCCGGAATCGGTAGACGCGGTGGAAGTTCTCCACGGGGTGGACCTTTCCATCGAAGAGGGGGAATTTGTGGCTCTTCTGGGGCACAACGGCTGCGGAAAGTCCACCATGGCCAAGCTCTTCAACGGGATGTTGGTGCCCACCGGGGGCAAGGTTTTGGTGGACGGAATCGATACCAGCGTGGAAGAGCAGCAGCTGGACGTCCGCCGGCGGGTGGGCCTGGTGCTCCAAAATCCCGACAACCAGCTGGTGGCGGGCATTGTAGAGGAAGACGTGGCCTTTGGGCCGGAAAATCTGGGGGTTCCTCCGGAGGAGATCCGGCGGCGGGTGGACGAGGCCCTGAAGGCGGTGGACATGTATGAATACCGGACCCACGCCCCCCACAAACTGTCCGGCGGCCAGAAGCAGCGGGTGGCTATTGCGGGGATCATCGCCATGGAGACCCGGTGCATTGTATTGGACGAGCCCACTGCCATGCTGGATCCCCGAGGCCGCACGGAAGTGATGGAAACCATTCAGCGTCTGAATCGGGAAAAGGGTATCACCATTGTGTTGATCACCCACTACATGGACGAAGCGGTTCAGGCTGGCCGGGTCGTGGTGATGGACGAGGGAAACATCCTTCGGGACGGCACTCCCCGCCAGGTGTTTTCCGACGTGGAATTCTTAAAGCGCCACGATCTGGACGTACCCCAGGCCACAGAGCTTGCCTACCGCCTTTCCGCTGCGGGGATCCGTCTGCCCGGGATGCCCTTGGGCGTGGAGGAATGCCTGAGCATGTTCCGGCGGTATTTGGCCATGGAAAGCCATTAAAGGTTGGACGAAGGGAGTAAGGGAGTTTTGGCGATCATAGAGACCAGGGACTTGACCTATCGATACAGCGTAGGGACCCCCTTTGAGAAAACCGCGGTGGACCGGGTTTCCATCCAGGTGGAAAAGGGGGAGTTTTTAGGGGTTATCGGCCATACGGGCAGCGGCAAATCCACGTTGATCCAGATGCTCAACGGCCTTTTGCGCCCCACCTCCGGTCAGATTTTGTTGGATGGGAAGGATATTTGGGAACAGCCCAAGAAGATCCGTCAGGTGCGGTTCAAGGTGGGAATGGTGTTCCAATATCCGGAATATCAGCTCTTTGAGGAGACGGTGCTCAAGGACATCATGTTTGGACCCAAGAATATGGGATTGTCCGACCAGGATGCGGAAAAACGGGCCCGGGAGGCGGCTTATTTCACGGGGCTGAAAAAAGAATTGCTGGAAAAATCCCCCTTTGAGCTTTCCGGTGGAGAAAAGCGCCGGGCGGCCATTGCCGGTGTAATTGCCATGGATCCGGATGTGCTGATCCTGGACGAACCCACCGCCGGTCTGGATCCTCGGGGCAGGGATGTGCTTTTGTCCCAAATCACCCAATATCACAAGGCCCGTGGCAACACGGTGCTGCTGGTGTCCCACAGCATGGAGGATATCGGCCGGACAGCGGACCGGATTTTGGTGATGAACAGCAGTCACGCGGCCATGCTGGATGAGACAAAGCGGGTGTTTGCCCGGGGAGAGGAACTGGAGGCCATGGGACTGCGGGTGCCCCAGATCACCAAGATCATGCAGGAGCTGCGGAAAATGGGCCTGCCTGTGGATGATTCCACCCTGACGGTGGATGACGCTTTGCACCAGTTGATCCCCTTGCTCAAACGGAAGGAGGAACTGCGATGATTTCCGATATCACCCTGGGACAGTTTTTCCCCCAGAAATCCCCCTTGCACAGCGCGGATCCCCGGATGAAAATCTGTCTGGTGATCTTTGCCATTGTGCTGTTGTTTGTGGCCCAGAATTTTATTTCCCTGGCTTTGGTGGTAGTGTACATCTGTTTGGGCATGGCCTTGTCCCGGATTCCGGTGAAGCTTTATCTGAAAAGTTTGAAGCCCATTCTGTTTCTGGTGGCCTTTACGGGAATATTGAATATCTTTTACGGCACGGGAGATCCCTTGTGGCAGTGGGGATTTTTGAAAATCACCGCAAACGGCATCACCAATTGTATTTTTGTTTCCGTGCGGATTATCGCCCTGATTCTGGCCAGTTCCGTGCTGACCTTTACCACGTCTCCCACCCAGTTGACCGACGCCATTGAACGGCTTTTGCGGCCCCTGGCGAAAATGAAGGTGCCGGTTCACGAGTTTGCCATGATGATGACCATTGCCCTGCGGTTCGTACCCACTTTGCTGGAGGAAACGGACAAGATCATGAGCGCCCAGAAAGCTCGAGGGGCAGATATGGAAAGCGGGGGGATCACCCAGCGGATCCGCGCCCTGGTGCCGGTGCTCATTCCCCTGTTTGTGTCGGCCTTTCGCCGGGCCTACGATCTGGCCACGGCCATGGAAAGCCGTTGCTATCACGGAGGGGAAGGGCGGACCAAGATGAAGATCTTGAAGTTTGGAAAGGTAGATTGGCCGGTACTCTGTTCCGCGGTGGTATTGTTGGGGGTGTTCATTGCCCTGAACACCGTGTTCCCGCCCACGGCGCGGATGTAATTCAACCCAGAAAGACAGGAGAAAAAATCCATGGAACGAAATCTGCTGATCAAACTCTCTTACGACGGGGTCCGGTACCACGGGTGGCAGATCCAGGAAAACGCCTTGACGGTCCAGCAGGTTTTTCAAGAAGCCCTGTTCCGGATCACCGGAAGGCAGGAGGACATCAAGGCGTGCTCCCGAACGGATACCGGAG